>Ga0100398_1004096_pt1 | contig 11855 bp, 14 predicted proteins | sample CryGeymeta201522_FD_81568 | JGI IMG/M metagenome (GOLD analysis project Ga0100398, IMG submission 81568) | Groundwater microbial communities from Crystal Geyser aquifers in Utah, USA - Crystal Geyser metaG 2015-22 | ecosystem: Environmental > Aquatic > Deep subsurface > Groundwater | place: USA... | reverse complement strand
TATCAAACCATTTGGAAATACAATAACAAGCGGATTCATACCGCTCTAAAAATGCCACCGATTCAATTTGCTAATCAATTTTTAATCTCAGAGTTCGTGTCTAAGAAAATGGGTACTTGACACTTACTAAAAACAACGAAGTGATTTTAGCCAAGCAATTTAGACCAGGACCCAATGAAATTATTTTAGAATTGCCGGGCGGAGGAACTGAAAAAGGAGAAACTCCGGAGCAGGCTATTGAAAGAGAACTGCTGGAGGAAACAGGATACAGAGGAAAGGTAAAATTAGTAACAGAATCCTTGGATTGCGCTTATTCAACAATGCGAAGAAAATGCTTTGTGGCGACTGATTGTGAAAAAATATCAGAGCCACAAAATACTAGTTCGGAGATATGTGAAACAGTTTTGTTGTCTTTGGATAAATTTCGTGAATTGCTTCGCAGTGGAAAAATAACTGATGTGGAAGTTGGTTATCTAGGACTAGATTATTTAGGATTATTATAAAAAAATTAAAACTTTCAATTTCGCAAAATTAAAATAATCACAAAATGTTAAAAATTATGGATAGGGTTTTAGAACAAAACGATTTTTATATTTCGCCGGAAGATGTTGTTTCTTACGACAGGATGGTGTGCAAATATCAAAGATTTGTACATTTTATTTGCTAATCGGGTAATAAAGGGAAGTCAAAAGAAAGGGAGTATGCTAGATATTGGCACAGGCACAGGTTAAATTATTATAGAATTGGCAAAAAAAGATTTTTTTAGAGAGATTATGGCAATGGATAGTTCTAGCTATATGCTAGATATGTCCAGAAAAAATGCTAAGAATATTTTTGCTAAAAGAAAAATCACTTTTTGTAAAGCTGATTTTTTGCAATATAATTTCGGCGAAAAAAATTTGACACTATTTGTTGTCATAATACGTTACATCATTTTGTAGATCCGCAAAAAGCCATTGAAAAAATGATTTCTATTTTGCGACCTGGTGGTGCCATTTTCATTCAAGATATTTTTCGACCCAGCGAGTGGATAATACCTGTCTATATTTTTGTTTTTGCGGGGGTTAAAGATATTAGAATTAGAAAACAATATAGGGAATCTCTGATGGCGTCTTTATCTGTAAATGAATGGAAAATTCTTTTTAAAAAGATTAAATTAGAGGGTAGCTGTATCAAATATCATTTTCCTTCGCATATAAGTATCAGCAAAAAAGACGATTGTTATCATTAAGCCAGATATAAATAGTTTTTTAAATATCAAAAAAAAACAAAAGATGAGCCAATTCATTTAGAGGATAAAATACTCATCTAGAATATCCTGATATTCTCTTACGCATTTAGAGAATGGACTAACTTTTGATATAATTCAAAACAATACGAAAAAAAATAGTCAATAAAAATGGTTGTTATGATTTAATTTAGAGCAAAATTAAATTAAAAAAAGAAAAATAAAATTGACTTTACGCAACTCCCGCTATACGGCTGACGCCCAAATTCCACCCTTTTTAGTTTTGTGATAATATAGAGATAGGTTTTTTGAAATAAACCAAGCGACTATAAAAAGTTTTATCTTTCTTAATCAAAAGGTGGAACTTAGTATAGTTGCACGTTAGGCGAAATAGCCAGAAATTTCTTTATTATTTTTTAGAATTTTTTGGCAATTCATTTTTTGGCACGGTCGAGTATAACTTCATTATAAATATTATTATTGAATAAAAATATGGAAGAACAACTCGGAATGTTAACGGGTTTCGCCTTAGCGATTATAATTGTCGCTATTGTTATTTATTTCAAGAAAAAGAAAAATCAACAGTAAGTATGGAACCGATGCAAAAAATTGTTATAAGTGCTTATATTTTATCTTTAGGGATATGTATGTTTATGATCGGAAATTATTTCAAGAGTAAAAGAAAAAAATGAATTGCCAAAATTGGATGCAATAAGGTGGGGGCTTTTCAAAACAGCGTCTAACCAACCATTTCCCTGTCAACCCTTTTCTATTTTCAAGGGGGGGTTATTTTTTTCGGAAAGTATGGGGAATTAAATTTCTTAAATTATCGTTCTTTTGATGTGTCTATATTTTTTGCGTTTATAGTCAGTATTGGACTAAAAACTTAAATGTTTTATTATAACAGCGTGCAAATGTCAAAGATTTATGCGTTGTGCGCCCACCAGGGCTCGAACCTGGGACCGTTTGCTTAAGAGGCAACTGCTCTACCAACTGAGCTATGAGCGCTACTAAAAAATAGTAGAATGTTTTGGATTTTTAGTCAATGAATTGTATTCAGAAAACGCAAAAAATTTTAAAGATGATGTTCTTTTTTATATGCTTTCCATTTTCTATCAGACCATCCTTCCGGTTTTTGAGAAAATATTTCAGAGTTTGCGACTGGATGAGGGTAATTGTTGGGAGAATCATAAGCGCTTTTGAAAACAGCTTCTCTTATTAAATTTCCATTTTCATCAAAAACTTGTTGAGTGAAAATTGTTTTCATTGAACCATCGGATTTTTTTTCTGTGATGGTGGGTCCGAGAATATTCACTTTTCTTCCGTCAGTTGTTCCGTAAAAATCAAAAGTTAATTCCGTGCCTTGGATTTTGCTTTGGATTAAAATATATTTAGGAGTGTTATTTATAAATTTCAAATCTGGAGCAGGAACATAAACGGTGGCATCCATCCCTTGTGGGTTATAATAACTAACCGGATAAGCGTGGTTGTGTCTAGCGGTTATTTCTAAACCGGAATTAATGGCGGCACGAAAAATGGTGGTGGACACTTGGCAAATTCCTCCACCAAAATCCAATTCAGTTTTATCTTTCTTGATAACCAATTCCGGAAGATAACCATTTTCTTCATCCACTTCTCCCAAAATTTTAACAAAGGAAAATTCTTCTTGCGGTTTTATTAAAAGTCCTTCAAATTTTTCTGTCGCTTTTTTTATATTGTAAATCCTATTTTTGGGAGAGCCGACAAAATTGGATTTTCCTTCGCCAATCAATTGAGAAATTCCCAAATCTTCTATGGACTTATTGGCGGTTTCTGGCTCAATTTCGGTGGTGGGCAATTCCAATTTTTTTTGAAAGTCGTTTTCTTGAATATACGCGATAATTTTTTTTTGGCTTTCTTCTTTATTCAATTGGAAACCGGGTTTGCCGAGTGAAAAGGCGGAAACTTTTTCATTTTCTATTTTGAATTTGGCACTTTCCGGATTTTGGTTGAATTCTTCCGCTAATTGATTGACAAACTCTTGAATGGGTTGTGGCGATATGTTTAGAGTAGATTCTTTTTTTATATGAATTTGTTTTTGATAGGAAAAAAGCAAATTGCAAAGCGCCATTTTTTCCCAAGAACAAAAATCAGATTTTTCAATTTCTGACAAATATTCCGGAGCATAAACTAGTTGAGGTTTTTCTTGAAACCACTTTTTCATTTTTTCTTTTGATAAAAGAATTTTTTTTTCTTTTATGAAAATGGGCATTTCTTGGGGCAATTCCTTAAGAAAATTTTCAGAAGTGTCATTTTTTAATGATGTATTTTCCGCGTAAGACGCAAAAGGAATTGTCAAAAATAAAATCAACAAAAATATTTCAAGATATTTTGAAAAAAACATATTTTCAGGATATATCAAAAAAATTATAAAATCAATAGTATGTATAGTATTGCGGAGCTTTGTCTGGTGAGATTGTTCTAAAAATGTTGGCTAATATTTTGCTGAAGAAATTTTTTGATGCGGAAATTTACGAAGAAGAATATGTTGCAACTTTTTTTGCTGGAATGACTAAAAAGAAGAAATGGCAAGATTAAACATTAAAACAAAAATAACCAGCATCGCCGACACCAAATGCAAATGTATAAGATAAAGCGAAAAAGAAATGTCGCTTAAACAAATGAGTGACCTAAAATTAAGAATGTGTCTGCCAATAAATTCAATATAGATAAATTGACAAATGCTTGAAATTTTGCTATATTCCAAAGTTATAATTGTTGAGTAGTAAGAATAATTTTAAAATTAAAAATCAAAAAAGCTTTGTTTTTAAAAGTTTTGTGCGTGAGTCCCAAAACAAAGTTACCCTCCTTAATTTTGTTTGCGGGTAAAGCGTATTTTTTGGCAATTTTTTGCTTAAAGATACCGTCTTGCGCACAAAACTTTGAAAAACAAAGAAAAAAAATATTCAGAAAGCGATTTTTTAAAAAAATTACTTTTTTTATTTTTGAAACGAAATAAATATTTTAAGCGGAATTTTTTCAAAAGTAACTTTTTATTCATTAGAATTGTTGTATAATAAATTGCGGTAAAAAGTTATTGTGAAAAATGTCCATTTAAAAATGAGAAGTTTTATTTTTGACAAAAATTTTCTATTTCTTTCATAACTTCGGAAGTCATATCTTCTAAAATTGTTTTCATTTCTTTTTCTTCAAAGTTTTGCAAAACAAAATTGCATAGTTCCAGTTGTTTTTTGTCATAATTTTTTCCTGCAACGCCAATGCGAATGCGGTTGAATTTTTTCGTGCCCAAAATGTCAATGATATTTTGAATGCCATTGTGTCCGGCAGAGGAAGAATCGGTTGCCAATTTATATTTGCCCAAAATTATATCAATATCGTCATGGATAACAAGAATGTCTTCGGGAGACAGTTTGTAGAAATTTATCAGAGCTTGAACGGATTTACCGGAATTATTCATAAAGGTTTGCGGTTTTGCCAAAAGCGCTTTACTCAATCTAGAATTTTGAGTGAAGGATATTTGAGCGTCAAATTTTTGTTCCATTTTAAAATCCGGAAAATCGTAATTTTTTTTTATCTCGTCTAAAAGCATAAACCCGACATTATGACGGTTACTTTTATATTTCTTTCCGGGATTCCCCAATCCAATGATTATTTTTAGTTTCATAATGATATAAAAGAGTTAAGCATCTCTTGTGTTAAACTGAAAGCAAAAACGCTAATTATTAAACTTAACACTATGCAAGAAACACTAACTCAAATTAAAACTGCTGATAAGCTATTTATCGGCATGGATCTTCACAAAAATACTTCTACGCTTTGTGTGAAAAACGAAGCGGGAGCAGAAATACTTTCTCAGAGAATCCTTACGGACAAAAATGCGATGAAAAAATTTATTGGTGATATTAAAGAGAAATCAACTGAATTATCACTAGTTATGGAGCCAGTATCACAGTGGTACTATTACGCCGACTTGATTGAGAATCTAGGCGTGGATGTGCATTTGGCACACCCAATGCGAGTGAAAGCAATTGCAGCTGCGCGGATTAAAACGGACAAAATCGATGCGGGAGTTTTGGCTGATCTACTTAGAACGAATCTTTTACCAGAAGCCTATTTTTCTTCAGTGGATGTGCGGGGCTGGAAAGAACAATGTCGTTTTCGCGCTTCACTTTTAAATCTGCGCACTCAGGTGAAAAACAAAATTCACGCTATCCTGTTTAAGCATGCCCTGCGTCATACTTTTTCCAATTTGTTTGGCAAAGGTGGTATGGCTTGGATGGGATCTTTGAAATTGAAAGAACCTTTTAAAACGAATTTGGATAAATATCTTTTGCTCGTGGATCAGTTTACGGAGTTGGTTTTACAGGCGGAACAAATGATTCAATCAACTGTTACCCATAATCCGCAAGCCAATTTGTTAATTTCAATTCCAGGAATTAGCTTTTGTTCAGCTCTAACTATTATGGCGGAAATCGGAGACATCAACCGTTTCAACTCGGCCAAGAAACTGCAAGGCTATGCGGGGCTGGTGCCATCAACTTACGCTTCGGGAGAAAAACAGGTACACGGACGGATTACCAAGCAAGGTTCAAAATGGTTGCGCTGGATTATGATTGAAGCGGCTTATCATCAGGAACGTTGCAAGAAAATTCCGGGATTTGGTTCTTACTACCTTTCCATCAAGAAACGGAGAGGAACAAAAACAGCTGCAGTGGCTACTGCTAGAAAACTTTTAGCAGTAGTGTGGAGACTTCTGAAGGATAACCGCCCTTATGAAGTAACTGCTCCGCACTGTTGGAAGTCAGGGACGCTTGCCCCAAAATTATCGTCTATTTAGGACGCATTTCATAATTGCAAGACCTTGTGTTTCCAACATCCTATTGTGTGCTTTTGGCACGTATCGGTAAGTGACAACCTGTGTCTCTATATGTACTGTTTTTAGGCAGTAGTCACTGCAGCTAGTTTAAAATTTGAAAGAACAGAATTATTTAAAATCTATCATGCTAATTTGGCTTATACTGAGTACTTGACTTTTTTTATCGGTATTTTTGTATACAGAATTTTTTATTGATCGGAATTTTTTGATTTTTCCAAAAAATCAGAATAGATAAAATTATCTTCGGAATTTTTATATTCTTCAAAACTGTCTTCTTCTAAATTATATTGCGTTACAACATCTTTTCCAACCACCACCAGTATATCTGTTTTAATGTCGTTTGAAAATAAATCGCATTCGGGTTTTTCAGTTTCAATAATTTCAGCTGGAATTTTAGTGGTCAGTTCATCCAAAGTGAAAGGATTGTTTTTTGAAGAAAAATCACAGAGGAAACTTTTTTCAGAAGATGGATTTTTTTTGTCTTCTAAGGAAGAAATTTTGGTTATATTTTTATAACCAAAACTTTCTCGCAAGAGGTTTTCAATTTTTTCTCCGATATTGGAGTCGCTACTCTTATTAAGAATGCTTACAGAAGCATCTTCTTTGGCAATTTCTTGTCGGCGTCTTTTAATTTTTTCGGTGTCAAAAATATTTTGTGCCAATTCTTGAATTTCGCTCCAATTTCCAACGCGAGGAACAAGAATAAAAGCGCGAACATCTTTGTAGAACAAATGAGAAACTTTTAGCAGACTGTTTTTATCCCAAGCGTCAACAACAATATTTATAATGTTGCTGGTGTCCAAATTTTTGGCTAAAGACAAAAAACTTCCAAAATCGGATGGTGGGATATCGGTTTTAATGTTATCTCCCAGTGCGTTGAATAAATCATTTAAAGTGTTGGGATTAAGAAAAGTTTCAGTGGAAAAAATTTTATTTCGAGTGGCTTGAAGAACTTGTTGTTGTCTTTTGGCTCTTCCGAAATCTCCTTCCGGATCGTTATGCCTCATTCGCGCGTATTTGAGAGCGGTTTCTCCGTCTAGATTGTTGTAAAATCCTTTTTTCAATTCAAAAATTTGATAACTATAATTGGGACCGGGATAGCTTGAATCAAAGATATCTCTTTCGTTCATTATATTTATTCCTCCAACAGCATCAATAATTTTTTTGAAACCTTCAAAATTTAAAATCAACCAATAGTTTATATCCAAAGAAGTTATTTCTCCCAGAGTTTTTTGAAGAGGAATAATTGTTTCTTGAGGATCTCCGGGGGATAAACTTTTTCCATATTGATACATAGAATTTATTTTCATTTGCACTCCATCCTCGGGAATGGAAGCATAAAGATCGCGAGGCAAAGAAAGAAGCGCCACTTGATTATTTTTAGTGTTCAAACTGGCTATCATTAATGTGTCGGAAAGATTTTCTCCTGGATTTCCTTTCCCGGCGATTCCCAAAAGCAATATGTTTATTCTTCCAGTATCTTCTCCTTTGAGTTTAGAATTGGAAGAAAGAGATATATTTTTGAAAGTGTCTAAAAAAGAAGAGGGAGATTTTTTGAAAAGAGTAATTTTATTCTCTGTTTGATTGACTTTCCAAAGCAAAAAAACGCCGAAAAAGGCGACAACAAAAAAAGATAAAAACAAAAACCACAAAAATAATTTTATCAATTTTATTCCCCAGTTTTTTTCATTCATTGATGCAATAGTAAGCGTTTTTTTCTCTATCGTCAAACTTTGGCTTTAATTAGCCTAAAAATAGACTTGCCAAAAAAGAAAAAGAGTGTTAAGCTGATCAAGTAGTGGCTTTTTGGCGACTCATTCATTTTTTTTGAAAAAGTAATACGATGGAAGATAATCAAGAAAATAAAAATTTAGTCAAAAAAGAAAAAAACAAAAATCAATCTGAAATTTATCAAGGAGTAGGCGCTTTTGTTTTGGAGATAGTCAAAATTATCATTTTGGCTTTTGTTATAATTTATCCTATCAGAGCTTTTTTTTTCCAGCCGTTTTTTGTCAAAGGAGCGTCTATGGAGCCTAATTTTGAAGATGGACAATATCTGATTATCAATGAATTAGGTTTAAAAGAAACTCGGTTAGAATTGAGAGGAAAAGTTTTTTTCAATTTTCAACCATTTAAAGATTTGGAACGAGAAGAAGTGGTAGTTTTTCGTTATCCGCGAGATCCTCAAAAATTTTTCATAAAAAGAGTCATTGGATTGCCGGGAGAAAAAATTGAAATAAAAGATGGAAAGGTTACTATCTTTAATCGGCAAAATCTGGATGGTTTTGTTTTAGATGAAAAAAAATATCTTTCTTCCAAAGTTAAAACGACTGGTGATCAAATTGTTGATTTGGGCGAAGAGGAATATTTCGTAATGGGAGACAATCGCGCGTTCAGTTCGGACTCTCGCTTTTGGGGTCCGATTAACAAAAAAGATGTTATGGGAAAGGTTATGCTAAGAGCTTGGCCAATCAATAAGGCAACAACTTTTTAATTTTTAATAAGAAACCTAAAATAAAAAACTTAAAGCGATTAGAAAATTTTCAGTTTAAAAATAATCGTTTTTTTGATTTTTTTATTCTTTAATTATGTATAAACTCAAAAAAAAAGTTTTAGGAGATAAAACTATTCAGACAAAGAAAGTTGTTCCTGTTATCAAGAAAAAGAAAAAACAAGTTTTTCAAGCTATTCGCGGAATGAAAGATATTTTACCCGGAGATCAACCTTATTGGGAACAAATCAGAAGAGTTTCGGAAAAATTGGCGAGAGATTACGGTTTTTTAAGATTGAACACGCCTATTTTGGAACAAGCGGATTTATTCATAAGAAATATCGGGGCGGGAACGGACATTGTGGAAAAGGAAATGTATGTTTTCACTACTCGAGGAAAAGATCGTGTAGCACTTCGTCCTGAATTGACTGCTGGCAATTGTCGCAGTTTTATTCAAAATGGAATGCAAATTTTGTCTAAGCCAGTAAAGATTTTTTCTGTTGGCAATGTCTATCGGTATGATCGTCCTCAAGAGGGAAGGCAAAGAGAACATTTTCAAATTAATTTTGACGCTTTTGGGGAAAAAGATCCCGTTTTAGACGCGCAAGTTATACAAGTGGCGGGCAGAATGTTACAGTGTTTGGGGATAAAATCTTTTCAAATTCAAGTAAATTCTATCGGATGTCCTGTTTGCAGAAAAGAATATTTACAATTGCTTTCCGCTTATTGGAATTCCAAAAAATCTAAACTTTGTTATGATTGCAAAAAAAGAATGAAAAACAATCCCTTGAGGGTTTTTGATTGCAAAGAAGATAAATGTTTTCAAGCAACAACTTCAGCGCCTCAAACAGTTGATCATTTGTGTGATGATTGTAGAAAACATTTCAAATTTTTGTTGGAATATTTGGATGAATTAGAATTGCCTTATGCTATAAATTCTCGTTTAGTGAGAGGATTGGATTATTATACCAAAACGGTCTTTGAAATTTGGTCGGGAGGAGAAGAAATGCAAGGGAAAATGTCATTGGGTGGAGGAGGACGTTATGATGAATTGATAAAATTTATGGGGGGCGAAGATACTCCGGCAGTAGGTTTTGCTATGGGCGCGGAAAGATTGGTTTTGGAAATGAAAAAAGTTCAAGCCAAACCATACAAATCTCTTCAGCCTAAAATTTTTTTGGCACAATTGGGAAATTTAGCCAAGAAAAAAAGTCTGCGTTTGTTTTCAGAATTGGAAAAAAATGGGATTTTGGTGGCGGAAAGTTTTGGTCGAGGCGGACTTAAATCTCAATTGAGAATGGCTAATAAACGAAAAGTTAAATTCACCTTAATTTTAGGTCAGAAAGAAGCGTTGGATGGATCGATAATAATAAAAGATATGGAAACCGGAGTGCAAGAAACAGTTAATGCTCAAAAATTGGTGGATATAATCAAAAAAAGAATTAAATCCGAAAATGTAGTGATCTATAAAAATGGTTTAAATAATAATAAATAGTCGATTTTTTTATGCAGCAAACGGATTGTATTTTTTGCAAAATTATTCAGAAGAAAATTCCGGCGGATATTGTTTATGAAGATAGTGAAGTTTTAGCTTTTAAGGATGCTTTTCCAATCGCTCCGGTTCATATTCTTATCGTTCCCAAGAATCATTTTTCTACTGTGAATGAATGGAAAGAAAAGGATATTCCGCTAGCGGGAAAAATTGTTTGGATTGCTCAAAGAATCGCCAACGATTTGCAAATATCAGCCAAAGGGTATAAATTGCTTTTTAGAGTAGGAAGCGATGGCGGACAAGAAGTTCCTCATATTCATCTGCATCTCATTGGGGGTGCTAAACTTATAGAAGATATCCATCCTCAAAAAGAGCCAAGCAGAAATTGATTTTTTGAAAAATATAAATTTTTTAGAAGGGAGGTTTTTATGATAGAAGTCAGAAAAAAAGAAAGAGAAAGTTCGGAAAATTTGATCCGTCGCTTTAGTCGTCGCGTTCAACAATCCGGAGTTTTGATGCGTGCCAGAAAATCTCGTTTTAAGCTGGAAGAAAAATCTAAAATGGAAAAAAGAAAAGGCGCGATGTATAAAGAAAAAGTGAAAAAAATGGTTGACAAGCTTAAAAAAATGGGCAAGTTTGACGGTGAAAGTTTCAAAAATACCAAGAAGAAACTGATTAAATAAAATTAATTTTCAATTTTATTCCTATGCTACTTAAACAAAAAATTGCTGAAGATCTAAAATCAGCAATGAAAAGTGGAGACACTTTAAGAAGAGACGCTTTAAGAATGTTAAGCGCTTTTCTAAAAAATGTTGAAATTGAAAAAAAGAAAAGGGATGAGGGTTTGAATGATGAAGAAGTTCAAGCGGTTGTTTTGCGTGCGATAAAACAAAGACGCGACAGTGCCACGCAGTATCTATCTGGAGGGAGAACGGACTTGGCAGAAAAAGAAACACAAGAAGCGGAAATTTTTTCTGTTTATCTTCCTCAACAATTGACTCGGAAAGAATTGGAAAAGGAAGTTGAAAAAAATATTGTCGGTTTTCCTGAAATCAAGATTTCGGATATGGGGAAAATTATGCGTGCGGTTATGGGAAAATTGAAAGGTCAAGCGGATGGAAATTTAGTCAGGGAAATTGTGGAGAAAAAAATAAAGTCCGTTGATGAAAATTGAAATTGAAATCAACAATTTAACTAATTCTTTGGTGGCGAAAAATTTTTTGAAAAAAATTTTTCGTTGTGTCCTTTCTCAATTGAAATTGAAAAATTTGGAGAATAAAACAATTTCTTTAAGTTTGGCGTTGGTTTCGGGCAAAGAAATGAAAAAAATGAATAAAACTTATAGAAAAAGAAACACGTCAACCGACGTGCTTTCTTTTTGCGAATTTGAAAAAACGGATGAATTGAAAAAAACAACGCTAAAAAAAATATTTTTAGGAGAGATAATTCTGTGTTATACTGACATAAAAGAATATGCTAGAAAAAAAAATAAGAATTTGAGAGAGGAGTTGGGAGAAGTTTTTGCGCACGGGGTTTTGCATACATTGGGTTTTTCTCATTCTTCAAAAATGTTTCGGATTCAGAAAAATGCGGTTAAAAAAATAATTGAAAACTTGGCGGAGGAAGAAAAATAAATCTTTTTAATTTTTTTGTAATTTTTTTGGATTAATAAACTTATATCTCCGTCTCGTAAATTGTTAAATAATGGGTAAAAAAATTATTTCTTAACTTAACTTATTTCAAAAGAACGGAATTTTTGAATATTTTA
>Ga0100398_1004083_pt1 | contig 11875 bp, 11 predicted proteins | sample CryGeymeta201522_FD_81568 | JGI IMG/M metagenome (GOLD analysis project Ga0100398, IMG submission 81568) | Groundwater microbial communities from Crystal Geyser aquifers in Utah, USA - Crystal Geyser metaG 2015-22 | ecosystem: Environmental > Aquatic > Deep subsurface > Groundwater | place: USA... | reverse complement strand
GCTGGGCGAGTGCGCGAGCAGATCGAACAGGGGGTGAGCGTCATCGAGATGGAAGCCGGCTGGGAACCGGAACTCGAAGGCTATCGCCGGGATATTCGGCCCCACCTGCTTTATCCCGCGGGGCCGTGAGGCCGACCTCCGCCATTCGCGCCCCGGGCGCGGTTCAGTTGCCCATGGTGAGGAGCACCGCTTCGGCCACCTCGCGCATCGATTTGCGTGTGTCCATGCTGCGTTTTCGGAGCCAGCGGTAGGCTTCTTCGCCGCTGAGATGGAGCCGATCGATGATCAGGTCCTTGGCCCGTTCGATGATCTTGCGAGCGGCCAGTTCTTCTTCGATCACCCGGGTCTGCACCAGCAGTTCGGTGTTTTCGATGGCGACCGCCGCCTGATTGGCCACGGTGGTGAGGATGTTCACCTGCAGTTCGGTGAATTCGTGGGGGTGCGAGGTGTAGCAGTTGATCACCCCGATCACCCGGTCCTTCACCCGCATGGGTATGCTCAGCATGGAAACCAGCCCCATTTTCTGAGCCAGTTCCTTTTCCTTGAAATAGGGATCGGTGAGCACATCGAGGATCGAAACCGGCCGGTTTTCCCGCACCACCCGGCCGACCACGCCTTCCCCCACATGCAGCACCCGTTCCTTCAGGTAGTCGCGGTTGATCGACTGAGTGGCGCGGAGCCGCAGCACCCGTTCCTTTTCGTCCAGGAGCCAGAGCGAACAGACGCTGGAATTCATGACTTCGGCGGTCACCATGACGATCAACCGCAGGATGTCTTCCACGTACTGGTCCGAAGTGATGGCCTTGCTGATCACGGTCAGGGCTTCGATGCTCCGGTCGTAATCGAGCGCCGTCAGCGTCGTGGATGAACTCAGGCTGCGTGGCGGCTGGCGCCGGTCTTCGGTGCGCGCGATCGCTTCGCGGATTTTGAACTGAAGCGCTTCGGGCAGCGCCGGTAGTTCGTCGGCCAGGAACGCATCGACCTGAGGATAGGTGAAGCTCGCGTCTTCGCCCCGCGGCTCTGGTCCAAGGGCCCTCATGGTGGGTTGCCGAGCCAGAATACGGGCGGGAAGGGCGAGGTCGGCCGCGAGGGTCCGCACATCCCGATAGAGCAGGTGGAGCAGCGGCTGGAGGTCGGCGGCGGCGTCGCCGAATCGGGTGAACCGGCCGATTTCCCAATCGGTGCGGCACAGGTGCCCCAGCACCAGATCGCGGCGGGGGTCGGCCAGCGCGAAGAGCGCGCTCATTCGCAGCCGCGCCGACAGCGCCTCCCCGACCTGGGGCGAGGCGGTCGGCCACTGCTCTTGCAGTCGCGCCAAAGCCGGTTCCAGATCGATCCATTGCGGTTGCAGGGTCAAGAACCGGGCCGCCAGTTCCGCGTCGGCCAGGTCCCCGGCGCCGCCGCGACCCCGGCAGATCACCGCCAGCACCTTGCCGGGCGCGGCTTTCGCGGCCAGCGCCGCGACCACCGCCGAGCGAATGCCGCCGGTCAGTTCCACCACCAGGCCGGCGGCCCCGGCCTGGTCTATCTGCCCGCGCATCCAGGTTTCAATCTGAGCCGGTTGGGTCGAACCAGGCTGCATCATCGTGGCTACTCGCTGCTCGCGCCGCGGTTGACGAACCACCGGCGGTCAGTGGATGAGGTCCCCGATCCGGTCCCAGCGCACATAGGCCTGCTCGGGATCCAAGGTGACTTCTCCGTCCTGGTTCCAGGACCAGTAAATGACGAAGGCTTTCCCCAGCACCGCGGAGCGGTCGACGAATTTCCAGAAGCGGCTGTCGTAGCTCTCGTCGCGATTGTCCCCCATCACGAACACGGCGTGTTCGGGCACCACGATGGGGCCGAAATTGTCGCGCGGACTGACGCCGGCGGACAAAATCCGCGGGTCGGTGTGGCGGGCGTGGGGTTCCTGCATCAACTGGCCGTTGCGAAACACCTGTTTGTCCTGGATCTGAATGGTATCGCCAGGCAGGCCGATCACCCGTTTGATGAAGTCCTTCGACGTATCGAGCGGGTAGCGGAACACGATCACATCGCCGTGGTTCGGGTTGCCGAAGCGCACCAGGTCGCGGTCGACCACCGGTAGTTTGATGCCGTAGATGAATTTGTTCACCAGGATGTGGTCGCCCACCAGCAGGGTGGTTTTCATGGATCCGGACGGGATCTTGAACGCCTGCACCACAAAAGCGCGAATGAACAAAGCCAGGATAACGGCGATGATAATGGCTTCCGCATATTCTCGAACAATCCCTTTAGATTTCGATTTGTTCTGATCCTCTTGCGCGATTTGAGCCAAAATCCTCTCCTTCCAACGGGTCCCGGATCACCATGATAAGTCCAAATTATCCTTGGAACTTAGAAGCCGAGAATGGTAAATTACAAATATCGCCTGCTGTCAATCCCTAATCGTGGATTCAGGCATGACGCGCGCCCGGCCGGTTTTGGTCTCGGACTCGGGCAAGGCCGGCGGTGGCGCTCGGGTTCGGTGGGCGCGGATCGGTCCGGCTTGCGATCAAGAAACGCATAGACTAGACTCTTCCAACTCCGGAGCCGGCGCTTGATCGCCTCGCCTCTCAAAACGGATCGGGACTGACCGATGTTTCAGAAGACCAGGGATGTGGTGGCGCTGGATCTTGGCGCCCATTCCATCAAAATGATGGTGCTGAGCCGGGGCAAGAGCATGTTCGATTTTCTTGGCTCGCGCTCGGCCCGGAACCGAACCGCGGCCCAGCTTACGGGACAGCCCCCGCGCCTGCTGGCCTTGGGCATTTCCCACCTGCCTCGGGGCACCATCATCGAGGGCAAGATCGATCGGCCGGACCAGTTGGTGAATGCCATCAGGGTCCTGGCGGATCATCTGGGGATCGGTGGCAAGAACCATCCCGTGGCCATCGCTCTGACCGGCTACGAAGTGATGATCAAGACGGTGACCCTGCCGACCATGACCGAAGAAGGGCTGGAAAAGCGCATGACCGAGGAATTGGGTCAGTACGTGCCGTATCCGGTTGCCGAAGTCAATATCGACTACGAAATCATCGGTATGTCCAAGGACAAGGCCACTCACATGGACGTCATTCTGGTAGCGGCCAAGCGCACCGTGGTCGATGAATACGTGGCCATCATTCAGCAGGCCGGTCTCGATCCGGCGGTCATCGATGTGGATTTCTTCGCCCTGGCCAACGCCTTTGAAGCGGCCTGCGGAGTTTTTCCGGAACAGACCATCGGTCTTGCCGATATTGGCGCCTCGCGCACCAGCCTGGGCATCATCCATCAGGGGGTGCTCACCTTCACCCAGGATATTCCGATGGGCGGGCAGCAGTTGGATGACAGCATTCAGGCTCGGTTCCGTGACGTCCCGGCGGCCCCGGAACGGATCAAACTGGGTGGCGCTGCCGGGTTCGATCAGGCCCGGCTGGAAGCGGTGCTCCGCGAGGTGGTGCGCGGCTGGGCCGGCAACCTGCGTCGCGCCATCGAGTTCTTCCACAAGAATTATGTGGAAACCCCGCTCGATAAGCTCTATTTGTGCGGAGGCTCGGCGCGCATTCCGGGCCTGGCCGAATTCTTTCAGCAGGAATTGGGAACGCCGGTCGAGGTGTTCAATCCGCTCCAGGCCATCGTGGTTGATCCCCAGCAATTCGATCTCCAGTACCTCGAGAGCATTGGTCCGCAAATGGCGGTGTGCCTGGGGCTGGGCCTGAGACAGACGAGCCGCAAATGATCCAGATCAACCTGCTGCCCATCCGCAAGCAGCTCAAGAAGGAACGATCGAAGCATTTCGTCATCACCTATATCTTGAGCATCGTGCTGGCGGTGACCGCCATGGGATATCTGTGGAACTTCCAAAGAACAACGTTCGATCAGTTGGATAAACGCCACGGTGTTCTCAGCCAGGAACTGGAGCGCTACGCCAAGTACGATCAGTTGTTGAAAAACCTCAAGAAGGAAAAAGAACTCATCGACGAAAAGCGCCGTATCATCGGTTCGCTCTGTAAGGACCGTGACAACCTGACGCGATCCTTGGCCTTATTCAGCTTTTACACGCCCGCGGAAAAATTGTGGTTCGACAAATTTTCCAACACCGCAGGCCGGGTAAGTATCAGCGGAGTGGCTCTCAGCAACGAAGCGATCGCCGAATTCCTGCGCAATTTGGAGACTTCCCCTTTTATCGCCAAGCGCAGTGTGATCCTCGCCCATTCGCGGCAAAAATCGGTGGGCCAGCAAAAGCTCCGGGAATTCCAGATCAGCTGTGTGGTGCTGCCCTATTCAGCGGTGCATGAGCCGGCCCAGCCCAAGGATGCGCCCGCCAAGAAACCGGCGGACAAGGCCTGAACCTCACTTGGTCACGGAGGGAAACCGACGACCCATGAAGTTCGCCATGCCGTTCAACAAGGTCCCCAATCCGATCCCGCTGTGGGAAGAGCGGCTGGGTACGCTCAGCCTGCCGCGGAAGGCGCTGCTTTATGTCCTCACCTTCGTGCTCATGGGCGGCGGCTTCTATTACTTCCTGTATCAGCCGAAAGCCGACAAGATCGTAAAATTGCGCGCGACCATTGCTAGGGAAGAGCAGCAAATGGTGACGCTGAAACGGATCGCCGTGGAAGTCGAGCCGTTTGAGCAAGAAGTGGCCAAGGCCAGGGACAAACTGGAAGAGCTGATGACCCTGCTGCCGGATCGCAAGGAAATTCCCGATCTGCTGGAGAAGATATCGGCGGTGGGGGCGCAGGAAGGATTGGAAAATCTGTTGTTCCAGCCCCAGGGGGAAAAGAAATTTGAATTTTATGCGGCCATTCCGGTGCGGCTCGATGTGGTGGGGAGCTATCACCGGATCGGCGTGTTCTTGGACAAACTGAGCAAGTTGGACCGGATCATTCAGGTTGAAAACCTCAGCATGAGCCGTGAAAAAGGAAACGATTTGAAGGTGAATTGCACGCTCAACACCTATCGTTTCCTGGAAGAAAGCGAGCGGCCGAAGAAGGAACCACAAAAGAAGAAATGATGGCTGCGATCATCGCCTCGGTCATGGTCAAGGCAGAGACGCGGGGATCCGCTCCCTTGAGTCTTCCTCCACGATCTCGGCGTTGGTGCGGTTAATTGTTGATTGTTGGGGCCGAAATGATGATCATCGCCCTGCCTGAGCGCGATCGTGGTGGTACGCTGGTGTCGGCATGCTGAACGGCGACAATTGAGGGATTCATGAAGCTAGCATGGAACGCTTTGATGGACAGGCGATGGCTGCCGGCGAGCCTGGTCGGGTTGACCATGGTCGTGTGGGGATGCGCCGCTACCCCAACCGGTACTTCCGGCATCACGGATGGAGTGGTCTCGGAGCAGGGCGAGCAACAGGAGCCGATCCCGGCTCCGACCGCACCGGCGGCCGGTGGCCCTCATGCTCGGGTGAGCAAGGTCGAGGCCACGGACCTGGCGGACCGCACCGTGGTGCAGATAATGGCCGCGGCCCCGATCAGCAGCTATCAGTTTGAACGTCCGGAAGCGCGCCGGTTTCTCCTGACCCTGAACAACTGCGAAGCCGACCTTGACATGCCGGCACCAGTCAACCAGTCGCGACTGGTAACCAGCCTGAGCATGAGCAGCACGGGTCCAGGACGGCTGGAATTGATCGGTACCCTGGCAAAACCCTTTGCGGAATATGAAGTTTGGCCTAACGGACGGATCATCACCTTGACCCTCTTCACTCGCTCGGTTAACCGAAGCGGTGTTCCGGAGCCGGTGGTGAGTACCACCGGGGCCAATGGGGGGCCGTTACCGCCGCTCACCCCACCGTCCCAACCCACCGGTCAGGCGCGGAACAAACAGTCCGGCCGGAGTGCCACGGTCGGCGCTGTCGGCACTCTGCCGAAAAAGGAGTTCAGCGGCAAACCGATCAGCCTGGTGCTGCAGGATGCCGACGTCACCAATGTGCTCCGTTTGTTGGCTGATGTGAGCGGCAAGAACATCATGGTCGAGCCGGATGTGGGCGGCAAGGTCACGATCAAGGTCGAAAAAGTTCCGTGGGACCAGATCCTCGATATGGTGCTGCGGGTCAACGAGTTGGGCATGGAACAGGTCGGCAATGTGATCCGGATTGCACGCAAGGAAAAGCTCAAGAAGGAGCTTCAGGAGAGCAACGAGCAGGTCAAGGCGCGCATGGACCTGTACAAGGCCCAGCAGGAATTGCAGGTGGCCAGCATGGACAGCGGGGAGATCAGCACCGAATACCTGCAAGTGAACTATTCGAAAGTCGATGACGTGGCGGCCAAGATCGGTGACTTCAAAAGCTCGGTGGGCAAGGTCACCGTGGACCCGCGCACCAATCTCATCGTCTATGCCGATTATCCCGCTCGCATCGCTCAGGCTCGGGAACTGCTCGATCGACTGGACCAGCCGAACAAGCAGGTCCTCATTGAAGCCCGGATCGTGGAACTCACCACTTCGGCCTCGCGGGAACTCGGAGTGACCTGGACCTTCAATTATTCCGACACCAGCGGAGAACCGGAGCAAATCTTTGCCGTCAATCATCCGGTGTCGGGATCGTCGTTTCTCGGGTTCAATGTCGGCAAGCTGTTGGGCCAACCTTTGTGGGACCTGGATGTGCTGTTGCAGGCGGCGGAGCAGGCGGGGGAAGGCAAGATCATTTCGGCACCGCGGATCCTGACCATGGACAATGTCACGGCGACCATCACCCAGGGCACGGAAATCCCCTACAACACCCCGACCGGATTGACCTCCAGCGACAGCGGCGGCAATCTGGCGACGGTGGTGACCACTTCGTTCAAGCGCGCCGATCTCGAACTCAAAGTGACCCCGCACGTGACCCCGGACCACCACGTGCTGATGAAGATCGAGGCGAAAAAAGACCGTCCGAACTTCGCCGCGGCCCAGCCCGGCCAGCCGCCGCCGATCAATACCCGCAGCATCGACACCCAGTTGCTGGTCAATGATCGCGATACCATCGTGATCGGTGGGGTGTTGGAGGAGACCGAGGACGCTTCCGAAAGCCGGACCCCCGGGCTTCACGCGGTGCCGATTCTAGGCATGTTTTTCAAGTCCAAACAGAGGCTTTCCGAGCGGGTGGAACTGCTGATCTTCATCAGTCCCAGGATCGTTGCCGGCGAAATCTGAACGCTCCCGCTGCCGTCGCCGTCCATGACGGTCGCCAAGCAGTTCACCCGCGCGCCGACCTTCACCGACGGCCGATGAGCGGCGTTCGCCAGGAGATTTCGTCGCGTCCGGACCCTCATTCCCGCTTTGACAAATCACCATTTTTCAGGTATTCACGAGGACGCTATCGGCTCAGGCAATCACCAATCACTGAAACCGAGGAGAATGTCGGACAATTCATGATGCGGATGAATTTTTTTGTTAAACACCTGGTCTGTTTTGTTGGTCTGCTGTGGCTGCTGTCGTTTCAGGGCTGTTCCATGCAGAGTTCCAAATCCCTGAACACCGCCTCGAATCAAAATCAGAAGGCCGGCGAGGCTCGTGGCACGGCCAAGCCGCAGGAAGACTGGCTGGCCTTCAAACAAGGGGTGGTGAGAATCGATTACTTGCGTCCGGTAAGTTCGATCAAGCAACCGGTGCTTTATGTCTATAAGGAAAAGAGAAGAATGTATGTGCTCGACGACGATGTTCTGGTGCGGGAATACGCGATCGGGCTTGGAAAGCAAACAAAAGGGGACAAGATCAAGGAAGGCGACGGCCGAACCCCGGAGGGCGGATTCACGGTTTGCATGAAAAATGGTCAGAGTCGATTCGGCAGATCGCTCGCCCTGAATTATCCAACCTTGAAGCACGCTCAGAACGCCCTCTTTGCCGGACTCATCTCCTCGGACCAATACCGTGAAATCAGCGCCGCGTTCCAGCAGGCTCACATTCCGCCTTGGAACACGGCGCTGGGTGGCGAGATCTTCGTTCACGGCGGCGGCGCTCATGCCGATTGGACCAACGGATGCGTTGCTCTCTATGACAGCGATATGCAGGAACTGTTTCAAATAGCCAAGCTCGGGACCCCGATCACCATCCGTCCGTGACGGTAGCAGGCAACAACCAACCGCGGCCCCCCGGCCGGCCTCACGGAAAATTCAGACGCGGCGCAAAACCCGGCCGACTCCCCTTCCCAATACGGAGGAGAGAATTTGTAGGTCGGGTTGCGACCAGCGGGAGCTACCCGACGCTTCGACCTCATCTCCAGTCCGTGGCCCTCCACCGGATCGTCAGGGAGTGCCACGCACACCCTGACCTACTGACGGACCTACATTTTCATGCATCGTTGCGACCGTTTCCGGTTATGGGGGTTAGCGGGAATCCAGACCAGTGCTCATTTCTGGATTCCCGCTAGGAGCATGCGGGAATGACCATTTGAGGGTGGCGACGGATGTTTTATTCTTGCCATGCGCCCGACTCCCCTCCGCCCCGACCTCAATGAAAAGGTTGGTTAGGCTATCGCGGAAGTCGCGCCGTGGCGCTGCTACCACTGAGACCTGGCGATGGCCCGGCGCACCAGGACCTGAGATTGGGTATCTCCCGTGGCCGTGGCGTATTCCAGCGGTCCCTGACGCTGAATATCCTGAGCGGACACATCGGCACCGGCCTCCAGAAGCAACCTGACGGTCTTGGGCTGCAGCCGGATGATGGCAAAAATCAGGGCGGTTCGGCCGAGGTGGTCCCGAGATTCCAAATTGGCGCCGGACTCGGTCAGCAATCCGGCCATGGTGCTGTTGCCCCCGGCGGCGGCATGCATGAGCGCGGTCATGTTCGAGTCATCCCGCTCATCCAGATCGGCGCCCAAGCGGATCAGCATCTTGGCCGTTTCCAGGCTGTTGCCCTGCACCGCGGCCATCAGCGCGGAGCCCTTGAGCGTTTTGAATTGTTCGAATTTGGTCGCGCTCTGGTAGTTCACCAGGGCGCCGTGATTGACCAGCAATTGCACCATCTCGGGATCATCGTGCAGGGCCGCCTGCATCACGGGCGTATTGCCATAATTGTCGGTGCCGTTCGGGTCGGCACCGTATTTGATAAGCGCGGTGGCCATGCCGGTGTTGCCATGGATGGCGGCATAGCCGAGCGGGGTGAGGCCGCGGGTGTCGTGGGCGTTGAGGATTTGCAGCAAGTTGGCGCCGACACGAATGCGCCGATACATTAGGTTCAAGGATTCCAGAACGCTTTCCACCACCTGAGTATTGCCGCCGTGAACGGCTTCGAAAAGCACCGCCTTGGCTTGATCGGGTCGGATGTGGATGCCTTTATCGATGTACCAACGCAGGGTGGCCGGCTTCAGATCGACCACAACGCCGCTGACCGTCTGCGCCACTGAAGGCAGCGGCGGCAACACCCAGCAGAAGCCGGCGAGTAGAAGCAGAATGCTGATGCGCCTCATGGTCAAATCCTTTCCATCAAGTCCCGGGGCCGTGCCGACCGGGCGATAACCGGCAAGGGCGGCAAGCGCCGGTTCGATCTCCCGCGGCCGGCGTATAAGCGCAAGAGGATTCGCGCCGCGGGCTCCAAGGAACGCTGCCCAGGTGGGTCTGGGACCGCGCCTAACGATGCTGTTCCAACCAGACCCGATACTTCCGCAAGATGGAACGCTTCTCAAAATAGCCGAGGCTGAGATACGAACGGTTGCTCCGCATGAATTCTTCGCGCAGCTCCCGCAGTACCTCCGGCGCCTCCCGCCGATCGACGAAATTCCTTACCTTGCGTTGTTCGAAGGCCGTGTCTTCACCAATAAATTCAATAAATTCGAGGTAGGCTGCATCCGGTTGGGCGCAATCGGAGAAATGGGCTCGAACAGCCTTCAATGGCACCCGGATCAACAGTGTGACTTGCATACGGTCGCCCGCCATTATCCGCGAGGCATCGTGGAATTCGACGTGTAAACCGTTTTCGAGATCCGTACCGCCGATCAGTACCGGGGCTTGTTCCGCCGTCATGAACCTACTGCCTCCAGTGAAAAACATTCATTGTCTCATTAGCTCGCCGGTCGACCGCCACGGGCGCGAGGATGGGGGTCGCAACCCGACGCCCCGGCGGTTCGCCTTCGGTGATGCCCCTGCTATTTCTCGATCCTGGTGACCTTCAGGCCCTGCAAGGCCATGCCCGCCATCAGGCCTTTCTGGTCGAAGGAAAACGCATAGATGTCTTCCTTCGCCGTGGTGGTGGAGAGCGATTTGGCGATGCCCTCGTCCACGATCACAACCGTCGGACCCACCCCGATTTCCCAACCCTTGCTCTCCTCAAGATACTTCAAGGCGTCCTTGGTCATGAAGAAAAGTGCATAACCAAACGACTGGACCCCGGCCTGAAGGCCTACCGAAGCCGCGGCGGTGTTGTAGTAACCGGCGGTCTTTCCCCCCTTGCGAAGGGCCCCCTCGCCGTATTGGCCGCCGACGATGAGGCCGCCCTTGACGATGCTCGGGAAAACCAGGATTCCCTTCGCCCCCTTCGCCAGATTCTTGGCAGCGGGGTTCCTGGCATAGAGCTTCGCTAGGGCCGAGTCCACGTCCCGATTGATCTCGGCCGCGGTGTCCGCGTAGGCCGACGCCGGGACGGCGAAAGCCAAAACGGCCATCGCGAAAATGGCTACGAGCTTGATGCGTCCATCATGTTCGGTCATTTTTTCCCCCTTTTCTCATTTATTGGGTGCTCAGCCTCAATCCTCCTGGATCATCCAGACGCGCTCGGTTCAGCCACGGCTTGCCTCCAGGGCCGCCTGGCGCATGATCCTGCGTCAACAAATCAATCATAAACCGCAACCGAGGGCATTGCAAACTCGAAGCACGGCGACCTTGGTCCCGGCGCGGCTTTCGAGCCGCGTCCAATTCCCGCAACTGGATCGCTTCCCTAGGCCACCGGGCCGACCTGGGGGATTGCAAAATCTTGCTGTCGCAAGTGCTGGGCGAACACGGGTACGGCCTGGCGGTCGCCGCAACGATTGGATCAGCCGGGTCCCGGTGAAGTTCGGCCACGGCAGGCTGGATTCCCGCCTAAAGATTGCGGGAATGACGGTGGCCGCTGTTACCCAAAGCAAGGTCTTTCCCAAGCATGCGTCGCCGTCCCGTCCCCCGGCGTCGCAGCTTGCGCTGGTGCCCAAACTCCAGCTCGGGTACCGGTTCCGGATGGCTGACGGTGGCGGCGGCAATGGCGCCGGGGTCCGGTTGGGGAACCAGGACCCGCGGGAACCGGCGTGATCGAGCAGGACTCGATGCCGCCGCTCGCCGGAGCGCCTCATCATCGAAAAATCCTATTAGACAGATGGACAGAATATTGTTTATAGAAGTTCCCGCGTGCCGAGATCTTTTTACTATTTTTTTCGCTCCGAGGATTTCCCGCATGGTTCTTCTTTTCGGCTTCACCTGAGCTCGGTTTTTCATGCCGCCCGTGAGTGGCAGGCACTGAGCTCGGCCGCGGGATTTTTCCTATCGTCTCTTCAAAATCCACCATTGATCTAACGGTTCTGGCCGAGCTTACCGGCATCACCGGTCCCCTGGATTCATGGGTATTGATCTGAAAAGTGAGCTCTTTTCAGACCACCACTCGTGGCCCCGATGGCCTTTCCGGTATCGGTATCGGAATCGCAATCGCTATCGCTATCGCAATCGGCTCCGATGCCGATCCCGACACAACGAGCGATGAAGGATGATCAGTTGGCAAACCAATCAGGGGTGACGTTATCTCGACTTTGGCCAATCAGGCAGCCTCCGACAGACTGGTGAGCAACTGGTTGATGATATCGGGTAGCAATTCCGTGGACTGGGGTTGCCTCGACTTTGGCCATTTTTATGTTTTTGGAATTCAAGTTGCTCAATGCTTGATCATTTTGGTGTAGGAATTAGGTGAAGTTATGATCGAAATACGAGTTCACCTAATTGCAACTAATGGT
>Ga0100398_1004075_pt1 | contig 11889 bp, 10 predicted proteins | sample CryGeymeta201522_FD_81568 | JGI IMG/M metagenome (GOLD analysis project Ga0100398, IMG submission 81568) | Groundwater microbial communities from Crystal Geyser aquifers in Utah, USA - Crystal Geyser metaG 2015-22 | ecosystem: Environmental > Aquatic > Deep subsurface > Groundwater | place: USA... | reverse complement strand
TTTCGGGCGCGATGCGCCCCGGGTTTCGGGCGCGATGCGCCCCGGGTTTCGGCTTCGCCTCAACCCGGGCTACACGGTTGGCTGTGGTGCTTTGCTGTTGTGGTAGCCCGGGTTAGGCCGCAGGCCGTAACCCGGGAGCGGTGCGGGACGCGTGTACGGTGGTCGCGGTGAACGGATACGGGATCGCGGGATTTCGGGGGGTTATGGTTGCGCAGGCGGTGCGAGGCCGCGGTTTTGCCGCTGGGTGATGCCGCGGCGTTGCATTTCGATGGCGATCGGGGTGATGTAGGCGATGCGGGCATCGACCCGTGCTCGCTGGATGTAATCGAGGTCGTCGCGTTGTTGCAGGGTGCGCAATTGCGTCAGCGCGTCATCGGCCCGACCGCTCAGGTAGGCTGCTTCGGCATAGGCTTCCGCCGCGCGCAAGGAGTCGCCTGCCAGTTCGCTGGCGCGCGCAAAGCTGCGTTGAAACTCGACGTCGTAGGCGCCCAGCAACAGCAATGGGCGCAGCACTTCTTGTGCACGCTGGCCGCTTTCGCGGGTGCTGCGTTCATTGAGGCTGCGCGCATAGCCCAACAAGACCGCCTCGTTGCCAGGCAAGCGCGCCAGCAACGCGTCATAACGGGCGTCCGAGCGCTCATGCAGGCCGGCGCTGTGCTCGGCTTCGGCGAGCGCCAACTCGGCCCAGTAGTTGTCTGGGTACTCGCGGGCGAGGGCGGATAACTGGGCGATGGCGACGCTGGCGCGGTTCGCGCGGGTCAGTGCCAGCGCTTCGCCGTAGCGCTGGGCCGCGGTGAAGTCGTTGGGGTCAGCCTCTCGTTGTTTCTGGTAATCGGCCGCTGTCTGATTGGCGGAATCGGCGCTGAGCACCCGCAAACGCTCACGCGCCCAGGCGAACAACGTGGGGTCGGGGCGGATGTGCACGAAGTCGGTGCCATTGGTCAACTCACGCGACAGCAACGGGTTTTGCGCGCGTACGTCATCGCCGGTGAAATTGAAGGCGTTGGCGAGCTCTTCGCCGACGATCCGCTCGGCACGATCGCGGGCTTCGGCAATGCGGTTGGTGGTAACCGGGTGGGTACGCAAGAACTCGGGTGGGCCGGCGTCACCGGAGCGCGTTGCCAACTGCATGCGCGAGAAAAAGTTTGCCATCGCCTCGGGATTGAAGCCGGCGCGCGCCAGCAACTGGATGCCGATGCGGTCGGCTTCCTGCTCGCCGCCGCGGGTGAAGTTGATCTGCCGCTGCTGCATCAGCCCGGTGCCGCCGGCTACCGCTGCCTGTACCGCATCGCCATTGCCAGTGGCGCCGATGACGATACCCGCCAGCATCGCTAGCATGATCGGTAGTTGGTCTTTTTGGGCGGCTTCCACCGCACGCACGATGTGGCGTTGGGTGACGTGCGATATTTCGTGGCCCAGCACCGCAGCCACTTCGTCCTGATTTTCGGCAGTGAGCACCAGCCCGGCATTGACGGCGACATAACCACCCAAGGTAGCGAACGCGTTGATGTCGCGCGAGCGGATCATGAAGAAGGTGAAATCTTTTTGCGGCCGGTCACTGGCGGCAATCAGGGCATAGCCGAGCGAGTTGATCCAGCCTTCGATCAACGGGTCTTCGAGCAACATGCCCGACTCGCGGATCTGGCGCAGGGTGATGGCACCATAGATCGTTTCTTCGCGCGGCGTGATCAACTCGCCCGCCGACGAACCGATGTCGGGCAGGGCGTCGGGGGCGGCCTGGGCGCGCAGCGGCTGGCTGGTTGCCAAGGCCAACGCCAGTGCGATTGTGGCGATGCGCAGGTGCATGCAAGTACCTTTCGGGGTGATTCCCACCCGCCCATTATCATCGGTTGGGGTTAACTCGGGTTGAACTGGTGCGGTGTTTTACACCGCGCTGCCCAGCGCTGTTCCGATCGGCTCCGCCGCTTCGTGAGATAATGGGCGATTATCAAGGGAGAACCGGCATGGCCGATGTGGTGATCTATACCTCTGCGATGTGCCCGTATTGTGTCGCCGCCAAGAACCTGCTGGCCAAGAAAGGCGCAGCGTACACCGAAATCCGGGTCGACCTGGATCGCGGCAAGCGCGAAGAAATGATGGCACGCACCAAGCGTACCAGCGTTCCGCAAATATTCATTGGCGGCACCCACGTTGGTGGCTTCGATGACATGGTGGCGCTGGATCGCCAGGGCGGGCTGGACCCGTTGCTCGGGAGCGCGGCATGAGCGATCGGGTGGCCGAGTTCAACGCGTTTCGGCAGCAGATGAACGAGCGCATTCTGGCACACGACAACCAGGTGGTGCGGCGGTTTTTTGCGCTCGATACGCAGACCTACAAGGCGGGTGTGCTCGACCTGCAAACCAAGGAACTGCTGGGGCTGGTGGCGTCGCTGGTGTTGCGCTGCGATGACTGCATCAGCTACCACGTGGCGCAGTGCCATGGCGCGGGCGTGAGCCGCGACGCGTTGTTCGAAACCTTCGGCGTGGGGTTGGTGGTGGGCGGCAGCATCGTGATTCCGCATCTGCGCCGGGCGGTGGATTTTCTCGACCGGCTGGAGGCCGGCGAGCAGGCGGCGCCGAGTGCGCACGAGCACGGCTGACGAACTCGGGTTGGCGACGGCGCAAGCTCAACAAGGCGGAATCACCAGCGGCGGTCCGCAAAGGACGCGAAGGACGCAAAGAAAACAAATCAGGGCATGGATTTTTCTTCGCGAACGTTGCGTAGTTTACGGGCCATGCGTTGCTTTCGATCTCCACGTCGAAGCTGTTGCATTGAATTTTTATCACCATGTTTTGCAAGGAAATGTAAATTATCATGAGTCAATCGATTGCGGTGATCCGGGGCGATGGAATCGGCCCGGAAATTATGGATGCCACCCTTGAGGTGCTCGACGCCATGGGCCTTGGCCTGGCTTACGAGTTTGTCGATGCCGGCATGGTGGCGCTGGAAAAGCACGGCACCTTGTTGCCGCAGGCCACCCTTGAAACCATTGAGCGCCTGGGTGTGGCGCTGAAAAGCCCGCTGACCACGCCGGTGGGTGGCGGCTTCGCCTCGGTCAACGTGGCGATGCGCCGCCACTTCGATCTGTATGCCAACGTTCGCCCCGCGATCAGCTTTCCCAACACCCGTTCGCGTTACCGCGATATCGACCTGATCATGGTGCGCGAGAACACCGAGGGCGCCTACATCGGAGAAGGGCAATATCTGTCCGATGATGGCGAGGTGGCGACACTGACGCAGAAGGTGACCCGTCGTGGATCCGAGCGCATCGTGCGCTATGCATTTGATCTGGCGCGTCGGATCGGCCGCAAGAAAGTCACGGTGATTCACAAGGCGAACATTCTGAAAACCACGTCCGGGCTGTTTTTGAAGGTGGCGCGCGAAGTGGCGCAGCAATACCCCGACATCGAATGCAACGAGATGATCGTGGACAACACCTGCATGCAACTGGTGATGCGGCCCGAGCAGTTCGATGTGCTGGTCACCACCAACCTGTTCGGTGACATCATCTCCGACCTGTGCGCCGGCCTGGTGGGTGGGCTGGGCTTGGCGCCAGGTGCCAATATCGGTGCCAACGCGGCCATTTTCGAGGCGGTGCATGGCTCGGCGCCGGACATCGCCGGGCAAGGTATCGCCAATCCCTGCGCCTTGCTGCTGGCCGCCGGTCAGATGCTCGATCACTTGCAGCGGATCGAGGAAGCCGCCCGTCTGCGCAAGGCCATCGTCGATACCTTGACCGCCAAAGATCGTCTCACCGGTGATCTGGGTGGCAGCGCCAAGACGGTCGATTTCGCCAGGGCGATCGCATCGCGCGCCAGCGCCTGATCAGCACTCGGCGCGGCTGCGCATCCTTTCGCCTGCCGGCCGCCTCATGGTTATTGATCGTTGGGGATTGCGGGCGCTGCTGCGGGCTGTGGCGCGCTGGGCAAACGGATACACTTGCGTACTGTTACCGCCACCCAGCCCGGGCGGGATCGGGCGCGGCACCTCGGAGGCAGTCTTGATGAGCATGGTTACTGCGCTTGCTGACGTACCCAGCAGCCCGCGTGCGGCTGGCGATGGGCCGCATCCGCATGTCGGCATGCCGCGTCTGGACACCGACGGCAAGACGGTGTCATTTTTCGAGTTCTGGCCGAGTTGGCTGGTCTATATTCCGGTCGCCGTGCAATGGCTGGGTTTGTCGTTGCGTCACGGCTCACTGACCGTGCCGTTATGCGCCAATCCGGCGCTGCCGTTGTCGGGCATGGTTGGGGTATCCAAGAGTTTGCCGATGGCGTTGGCAGGCAGCCACGCCCAGGCGTTGATTGCGCCGTTCGTGCGGCGGCAACGGGCAGCGGGCCTTGGCGCGGAAGCGGAAGCGGACACCGCATTGGCGCAGGCGCGGGCGGCTGGGCTGGACCTGCCATTGGTCGCCAAGCCCGACATCGGCTGTCGCGGTGCGGGCGTTCGCCTGATCCGTGATATCGCGCAGTTGCGCGCTTATGTTGGTGCATTCCCGGACGATGCAGCCTATTTGCTGCAAGAGCTCGTGCCATGGGAAGGCGAGGCCGGGATTTTCTATGTGCGCCGTCCCGGCCAGGCGCGCGGTGAGGTGTTTTCGATGACCCTGAAGTACGCGCCCTATGTGCTGGGCGATGGCGTACGCAACCTGCGCCAGTTGATTCAGAACGACCCGCGCGCCAGTCAGATCGCGCACATTTATTTCGCCCGCCACCGCGAGCGGCTCGACGAGGTGCTCGCCGAGGGCGAGCCGATGCGGCTGGTGTTTTCCGGCAGTCATTGCCGCGGCAGCGTGTTCCGTGATGGCCGCGCGCACATCAGCGAGGCGCTGGTGAGCGCCATCGACCGCCTGTTTGCCGATCTTCCGGGCATGCATTACAGCCGCCTCGATGTGCGCTTTCGCGATATCGAGGCGCTGCGCGCGGGGCGTGATTTTCGTGTCATCGAGATCAATGGCGCGAGCAGCGAGGCGACCCATATCTGGGATCGCAATGGCACCCTCGGCGAGCTGTACCGCACCCTGTTTTTTCAGTACCGCACGCTATTTGAAATTGGTGCCGATCAGCGCCGTCAGGGCGCAAAGCCGCCGCGGCTGCGCGACCTGTTGCGCGCCTGGCGGCATGAGCGGGCATTGACCCGCAACTATCCATCGACGGATTGACGCGCCCGTGAATGCCGCTCTGCCATCACCCTTTTTATTGCCACGCAAGCGCGGCCTGTCGTGGTTGGCGGTTCTGGCTGAGCGCGTGCTGGGTCTGCGCCGGCTCGATACGTATTACCGGCATCGGCCGGCGGCCGCTGACCTCGATCAATTTCTCGACTTCGCACTACAGGCGCTGGATGTTGGCCACGAGGTGCTGGGGCAGGGTATCGCTGCGGTGCCGCAGACCGGCGCGACCGTGGTGGTGGCCAATCACCCGTTCGGTGGTGTCGAGGGCGTGTTGCTGGGCAAGTTGCTGCGCCAGCGCCGCCCGGATGTGAAGATTCTGGTCAACGACATGCTGACCCGCATCCCGGAATTGCGTGAGTTGTTCATCCCGGTCAGCGTGCTCGATCGCAACGCCCGCGCGCGCAATGCCAACGGTTTGCGTGAAGCCAACCGCCACCTCAAAGCCGGTGGTCTGCTGCTGATTTTCCCGGCCGGCATGGTGGCCAGTTACGATTTGCGCCAGCGTCGGGTCACCGAGCGTGCCTGGAATCGCCTGGCCGGGCATCTGGTGCTGCGCTCGGGCGCCAGCGTGGTGCCGATGTTCATCGAAGGCCGCAACAGTGCCTTGTTCCATCTGCTCGGCCTGGTCCACTTTCGCCTGCGCACCCTGCTGTTGCCACGGCAACTGCTGAACCGGCGCAGCACCACGGTGCGCGTGCATGTTGGCGATCCGGTTACCGGCCCGGAGTTGAGCACGCTCGGCGATGCCGACGAAATGGTGCGCTACCTGCGTCTGGCGACCTACCTGCTGCCCAGCCGCGAGGCGATCGGGCGGCCGTTGCCGTTGCCGCGGCAGTTGCCGGTAGCGCCGCCGGTGGCGCGTGCTGAGCTGCTCGGCAATCTTGTCGAGCTGAGCGCGGAGCACCTGTTGCTGCGCAATGGCGATATTGCGGTGTATTGCGCGCCCGCCGATTGCCTGCCGGCATTGCTGCCGGAACTGGCGCGCCTGCGTGAGCTCACCTTCCGCGCGGCGGGCGAGGGCACCGGCCGCGCCCAGGATGGCGACCGCTTCGATGCCGATTACCTGCATCTGTTTTTGTGGCATGAAGTGGATCACGAGATCGTCGGCGCTTACCGCATCGCCACCACCGACACGGTGCTCGCCCGGCGCGGGCTCGATGGCCTGTATACCCGCCAGTTGTTCCGCTACGATCGTGCCTTTCTCGACGGTCTCGGCACCAGTCTGGAGATGGGCCGCTCGTTCGTGCAACCGCGTTATCAGCGCAATCCGCTGGCGCTGGACCTGCTCTGGAAAGGCATCGGTGCCTACGTCAGCCGGCATCGCCAGTACACCACCTTGTTCGGGCCGGTCAGCATCAGTGCCGAATACAGTGCGTTTTCGCGGCAATTGATCATGCATTGCCTGAGCCTGCATTTTGGCGACAGCGAGCGTGCCGGCCAGGTCAAGCCGCGCCGTCGTCTGCGCGAGGTCAAGGCGCCGTGGAGCCACGATCTGCTGGCGGTGCTCACCGATGAGCGCCGCCTCTCGCGTCTGATCAAACGCATTGAAGGCGACAAGTCACTGCCGGTATTGTTGCGCCAGTACCTCAACCTGAGTGGTCGGCTGATCTGTTTTCATGTCGATCGCGAGTTCAGCAATACCCTGGTCGGCCTGATCGCGGTCGACCTGCGACGGGTCGAGCCGCGCTTGCTCAAGCGCTACCTCAGCCCCGACGCCGCGCAAGCTCTCATTCAAGGACGCTGACCATGCCGCATCCGGTTACCTATTGCAGCCAGGAAATGCTCGAACAGGGCGAGCGTTTGTTGCGCGACCTGCCGGTGCAGGCCTACAGCGCGGTGCCGCCGGGTGGTGGCAGCACGATTGGTCAGCACATGCGCCACATGCTCGATCATTATCAGAGCCTGATGAACGCCGAGCACGGCTGCGTCGATTACGATGTGCGCCATCGCGGCAGCGCCGTCGAAACCGATATCGGCCAGGCGCGTGCATTGATTGCGCAGTTGCTGGCGTGGGTGCGCACACTGGACGATGCGGCGTTGTCGCAGCCGATCGTGGTGCGCAGCGAAGTGTCGCTGTGCCGCACCGTGTGCGCCGAAGTGGGCAGTACCATCGGCCGCGAGCTGATGTTCCTGTCCAGTCACATGGTGCATCACCAGGCCATCGTCGCGCTGGTTGCCAAAGCGTTGGCGGTAGCGGTGGAGCCGGGTCTGGGGCTGGCGCCAGCGACGCGCAGCTACTTGCGGACCGTGGGTTGATTCGGGGGCCATCCATAAACCTGCTGCGCCACCCGATTGCGGCGTTGCGCGGTGCTCGGAATCCTCAGTTACGCGAAAGTACGCTGCGGTTCCTGCGCCCCCTGCTCCTTGCATTCGATCGCTTCGCGACCACGCCTGCTGCGCAGGCTACGCCTTCCCTTCGCCGCTGCGCGGCTCGCTCGGTCGGGCCGCTCGCGACGGTTTTTGGAGGTGCCCTTCAGTGATTCGAATTGCTTTTTTTGCAGCACTAGGTGTTGCCGTCGTCAGCGTCCTTTTGGCATGTGCGCCCAAGGGCCCAACCCCGGAGCAGCTCGCCCAGCGTGCGGCAGCCGCCAAGGCGCAGCAGATGGCGGCGCAATACGATGCGGCCGTGGCCCGCGAGGATTTTGCGCTGGCACAGATCCTCGGCAATATCGTGCTGGTGCAATACCCCGACAGCACCGCGGCCACACGTATCCACCCGCTCTATCCGCAGATCATCGAGCGCGCGGCGCAGCAACGCGATCGCAAGCGGCAAGCCGATTTGTGGACCTATCACGCGGTACCAAGCAAGAGCGGCCCCGGCACGGTATACACCGGTTTCATCTGAGCGGTCGATGCGCCGGACAGCCACGAACCATCGATCCGCTTGGTGCTGCGCAATCACCCGGAATGGGGGCTGAGTGCCTATCTGTTGCTGGATCGCACGCGTCGGCCTGGCGCTCTGGTGGACAGCAGCGCCCCGGATATCGGTGCGGCGCGTGCCAGCCAGACGGCTGCCGCTGCCGGTGCTGGCCCGTATCTCTGTCCCGAGCCGGCTTGCAACATCACCATTCGCTTCGATGATGGCGCAGCGCAAACCTTCACCGCTTATGAGCCGGACGAGCGTGGCACCGGCGCTTTGTTCATCGAGGACTACGCGGTGCTGACGGCGGCCATCGACGCCGCGCAGTGGATGGCGATCGACATGCCAACCGCAGCCGGCATTCGTGAATTGCGCCTTGAAGTGGCGGGTTACGCTGCGCAGCGGTTGATGCCAGCAAGCGCTCCCTGAGCGCAGGCGTCGGGTTTACCCGGGAACCTCTTGCGGAGCGCAGGAACGGGTCGCGCAGCGGGTTTTTAGAGGTTTCCGCCTGCAACACTGCTTCCCATCCGCGCACTCGATCATGCGCAAGCGGCGGCGTACAGTGTTCCCATGAACACCACGACCAACCCTATCGCCCGACCGCGCAGCGTGGCGCACGTCTACCAGGGTCAGGCGACTTCCGATGGTGCCGGTGTGCGCCTGGTGCGCATGCTCGGCACGGCGCAATTGCCGGATCTGGATCCGTTTCTGTTGCTCGATGCCTTTGGCTCGGACAAGCCCGGCGATTACCTTGCCGGTTTTCCCGACCACCCGCATCGCGGCTTTGAAACCGTCACCTACATGCTCGATGGCCGCATGCGCCACCGCGACAATCACGGCCATCAGGGCCTGCTTGGCCCGGGCAGCGTGCAGTGGATGAGTGCCGGCCGCGGCATCGTGCACTCGGAAATGCCGGAGCAGGTGGAAGGCCTGATGCGCGGCTTTCAGTTGTGGCTCAACCTGCCGGCACGCGACAAGATGAGCCCGCCACGCTATCAGGAATATGCGGCCGATCAGATTCCGGTATATGCGCCGTCGGCCGGGGTACGCGTGAAGGTGATCGCCGGCCAACTGGGCGACGCCAAAGGGGTGATCGAGCAGCCGGCGACCGATCCGCTGTATCTCGATATTCAGCTCGATGCTGGAGCGGAGATTGCCTCGCCGGTGCCACCCGGTCACAGTGCCTTCGTGCATGTCTACCAAGGCACGGCGCAGGTGCATGGCACTCGCGTAGCGGCGGGCGCTCTGGCCGTGCTGGCTGATGGCGACGCGTTACGGTTGCAAGGCGGCGACGGCATCGCCCGCATGTTGCTGATTGCCGGCCGACCGTTGCGCGAGCCGGTGGCACGGCATGGGCCATTCGTGATGAACACCGAGGCCGAACTGGTGCAGGCATTCAACGATTATCGCGCCGGGCGGTTTTGAGCAATCCAACCCCGCAGACCCCGCGTTTACGAAGAAACAAAGGTCCGCAAAGGACGCAAAGTGGCAAAGGACGTAAATGAAGTTCGTTGTGGGGTTAGCTTCGTTGGTTACGATGCCAGCGGCTGCAACTTTTGTTGTCGGGATGGCTCGATTCCGGCCCGACCGAAGTGCCTTTGCGAACTTCGCGTCTTTTGCGGACCCCACTGACTTTCGCGCGATCCAACCGCGCATGCGAGCCAGGTGCATACGAAGAAACGATGGCTTGGCGATTCAGTTTCTTGAGAGTGCGCTGCTATTATCAACGGCCCCACGTTCCTAGCCAGCCACCGTGCGCATTCGTCAGCTCCCCGAAGTATTGATCAACCAGATTGCCGCCGGTGAGGTCATCGAACGCCCGGCCTCGGTGGTCAAGGAACTGGTCGAGAACGCCCTTGATGCCGGTGCCACGCGGCTGGATATCGACCTGGAACAAGGCGGGGTGCGGCTGATCCGCATTCGCGATGATGGTGGCGGCCTCGCCGCCGACGAGTTGGCGCTGGCGATGTCGCGCCACGCCACCAGCAAGATTGCCAGCCTCGATGATCTGGAACAGGTCGTCACCCTGGGGTTTCGCGGTGAGGCGTTGCCGTCGATCGCCTCGGTCAGCCGCTTTACCCTTACCTCGCGGCAGGCGTCCGCCGAGCATGGCACGCGGCTGGAAATGGCCGCGGGCGGCGCCGCCGCGTTGACCCCGCACCCGCACCCGATCGGCACCACCGTGGAGGTGCGCGAGTTGTTCTACAACGTGCCGGCGCGGCGCCGTTTCCTGAAAGCCGAGCGCACCGAACTGGGCCACATTGAGGAATGGCTGCGTTCGCTGGCGCTGGCGCGGCCCGACGTGGAACTGCGCATCGGCCACAATGGCCGTGCGCTGCGCCAGTACCGCGCCATCAGTGCCGACGGCGAGCGCCTGGCGCGGGTCAGTGAAGCACTCGGCGCCGGCTTCACCGAGCAATGTCTGGCGATCGAACACAACGGCGCCGGTTTGCACCTGCATGGCTGGGTCGGCTTGCCGACCGCCTCGCGGGCCAGCGCCGATCAGCAGTATTTTTATGTCAACGGCCGTGTGGTGCGTGATCGCCTGGTCGCTCACGCAGTGCGTCAGGCTTATGCCGATGTGCTGTATCACGGTCGCCACGCAAGCTTCGTGCTGTTTCTCGAACTCGATCCACGGCGGGTCGATGTCAACGTGCATCCGGCCAAGCACGAAGTGCGCTTTCGCGATGGCCGGCTGGTGCATGATTTCGTATTCCGCAGCTTGCACGAGGCGTTGGCCGGTGCGCGCGCCGGCGGTAGCGCTGCATCGGTGCTCGATGCCAGCCCGTCGCTGCCGGCAGCGGGTGTGGCGGCATTCGCCGCGGTGCCGCAGCAGGCGCGCATGGGGCTGCCGGTGCGCGAGCAGATTGCTGCCTATGCGGCCTTGTACGGCGAGCGGCCGCAGCCACCAGCGCCGCTGTCGCCGACCGGGCCCGATGATGCCGCCGCACCGCCGTTGGGCTATGCGCTGGCACAGTTGCATGGCGTGTTCGTGCTGGCGCAAAACAGCGCCGGCCTGATTGTGGTGGACATGCATGCCGCGCACGAGCGCATTACCTACGAGCGGCTCAAGCAGGCGCACGATGGCGAAGGGATCCGTTCGCAGCCGCAACTGGTGCCGTTGCTGCTGGCAGTCAGCGAGCGCGAAGCCGATACGGTGGAGCAGTTTGCCGCTGAGTTGGCGGTGCTGGGATTCGATTTGCAGCGCAGCGGCGCGCAATCGCTGGCGGTGCGCGCGATCCCGGTACTGCTCAACGGCGTTGATGTCGGGCAACTGGTACGCGACGTGCTGGCGGATTTTCGTGAGCATGGCGGCAGCCGGCGGGTCGATGAGCAACGCAATTCGCTGTTATCGACCATGGCCTGCCATGCTTCGGTGCGCGCCAACCGGCAACTCACCGTGCCCGAGATGAATGCCCTGCTGCGCGACATGGAGGTGACGGAACGCTCGGCACAATGCAATCATGGGCGACCGACCTGGGTACAACTGACGATGGCGGAACTGGATCGTCTCTTTATGCGAGGACGTTGAAGTGGGTGTGATGCGAATGGTGGCGACGATGGCGATGACGACGATTCTGGCCGCTTGCGGCTCGGTGGACGATCCGGTGGCAGCGCACAAGGCAACGGTGGAGGCGTGGTCGGCGGATCGCATTGCGCGACTGACCCAACCCGATGGCTGGCTGGCGCTGGTCGGGCTGCACTGGCTCAAGGCGGGCCGGCAACGCGTCGGCTGTGCGGACGACAACGACGTGGCGCTGGCGGTGGGGCCGGATCATTTGGGCGAGCTTGTGGTTGCCGACAGCCACGCCACGTTTGTGCCGCTGGATGGGTTGCGCTTCACGGTCGATGGCAAGCC
>Ga0100398_1004071_pt1 | contig 11894 bp, 10 predicted proteins | sample CryGeymeta201522_FD_81568 | JGI IMG/M metagenome (GOLD analysis project Ga0100398, IMG submission 81568) | Groundwater microbial communities from Crystal Geyser aquifers in Utah, USA - Crystal Geyser metaG 2015-22 | ecosystem: Environmental > Aquatic > Deep subsurface > Groundwater | place: USA... | reverse complement strand
TGCAGCATCTAAAGACCAGCAACAACCTCACCATGTTTGGTGTTAGCGTTGGGCTGGTCAGCTTGACAGGTGTAGCGATCTGGCAGCTTAACGGTGTGGCTGGCAGGTTCGCGCCAGACGCTGAGCTTGCGGCAGCGGAGGCGCTGAACGTAAACCCACGCAAATGCATTTCACCTGATGGCACTGCGGTACAGCCCTGCCACTACGGTGGGCCAGTGACCAAGTTGATCTTGCTGGGTGACAGCCATGCCAGCGCAATAGCCACAGCAGTGGAAGCAACCCTACCCAGCAAGCAGGCTGGCTTCGAGGAATGGAGCTATGCTGCTTGCCCAATGATTTTAGGGGTGACGCCAACACCAGGCACCTTTACCGCCAAGCGCAAGAATTACCACTGCGATGCGTATGTTGAAAATGCCATAACAATACTTAAAACAATTGATCCCGCTGTCCCAGTCCTCATCGCCACAAGGGCATCATTAGCCTTACACGGCTTGAATGAAACAGATCAAGAACAGCCGCCAGAATTTTTCATCAGAAACCCTGTTCAAAAAGCAACACCACAGAGCATTCAAGACCTGCAGCAAGCCTATGTCAACACGATTTGCACCATTGGCGCCGTACGGAAAGTCTACTTGCTGCGCCCCATCCCAGAGATGGCTGTAGATATCCCAAAAATGATCAGCCGCAAGCTGGCGCTAGGCTTGGATGCCCATTACGGGCTGCCATTGCCCGCGTATAAAGAACGCAACCGTGATGCTTGGGCGATGCAAGATATGGCTGTAAAACAATGTGGAGCCATCATCGTGGACCCAACACCGATCCTTTGTGACCACGATGTCTGTAAAGCGACGGACAATGCCCGTCCAATCTATGCAGATGATGATCACTTAAGCGAATTTGGAAACAAATTAATTCGTATACCTTTAGATCAACAAATAAATTGAAAACAATATTTAGATATTTAACTTCAAACTCAATTAAACAAATTAACCACAAAAAAATGCAAATTTCAAATATATATAAATTAAAAATAATAAGTAACTTCGCACAAAATAAATGAAGATGTTAAACTACTTACCGCTAATTCACCTCATAGTGAACCAGACTCGCATCAATTGCGGTAAGTATTTGTAATGAATCCGAGAAATGCGTTAATTTCAGGTGCTCTATGGGCAGTTGCCATGCGATGGTCAGTCAAGTCTTTAGGATTAATCAGCACAGCGATCCTGGCGAGACAATTAACGCCGCAGGACTACGGTATCGTATCAATGGCATTTTTGGTTGTTGAAATGATCAGCGCCTTCCTAAACACTGGCGCAGCTGCCGCCTTGGTACGCATTGGAAACCCGAGCAAAGATCAAATTGACTCTGCATGGACACTACGCGGGTTACAAGGATGCACAATTGCAATTATTTTAATAATATTATCACCTTTCGCTGCGAAATATTTTCATGAAGTCCGAGTAAGTAACGTTTTATACGTGGTATCTGCTTGCGTGACAATAATGGGATTTTCAAATATCGGGATGACGCTTGCGTATAAGGATCTCAAGTATTCACTTGAATATAAAGTTGCCATATTTACCAAGATCGCTTCGGTAGCAGCGACGCTAATTTCAGCGCTAATTTTTAAAGATTACCGAGCATTGGTAATAGGTATTGTTGCTGGTTACATAATGGAATTTAGTTTGGGATATTATATGCATTCTTACCGACCAGGCTGGAATACAAAAAAATTAAGGGAAATTTGGGGAGTATCCAAATGGTTAATGCTTAATGGTATCGGAGTTTTCATGTTAAGGAAAACTGATCAAATAATTGCAGGACGCATCAGTACAACGCGTGAATATGGCCTCTATACAGTTGGCGCTGATATCGGTCAAATTCCTGCTGGAGAAATAGGGCCATCCCTAATAAGACCATTTTTTCCCATATTAGTATCACTCAAAAATGACATGGTGCGCGCACGTGAAGTAACGTTAAAAACTGTTAGTACCGTCAATACCATCATTATGCCAATGGGCTTCGGTCTCGCTGCCTTAAGCGAACCTGTCACATACATGCTACTCGGTGAACAATGGAAAGAAGCATCGACGGTCATAGCTGGCTTTGCAATCATTTCAACAAGTCAATATTTACTATTGCCACTGAGCACATTATTAAATGTTGATGGTCATATGAAAATACAAAGCTATATTATGTGGATAGAGTTTTTAGTTTTTTTGATATTAGCTTTCATTTTAGTACCAATCTATGACCTAAAGGGCTTAATTTACGCTAGATTTGCTTCAAGTTTAATAAATTCTGGAATGGTTTTAGTGGTTACCAAAAAAAATCTTAGCATAAACATCACTGCTTTACTTAATGTAATATATAGGCCATTATGTGGTGCAGCTATTATGTATGTATTAATATTTACATTTTTACCGAATTATGAATCAACAATAACTAAACTTTGTTTTGGTTTAGGAGCTGGTTCATGTTTTTACATAACATGGATTTATATTACATGGTTATGGACAGGCAGGCCAGATGGAATTGAATTAACATTACATCAAAAAATATTTTCTAAAACAAGATAATTTCAAAATGAATTCGAGCATAGATTGTAAAAACTTGCGCATATTATTCGTTAATGATCGTCCCCATGTGCCTCAAGTCACTGGTGGCCTGCAATGGAACACTCATGAAATATGTTTGGCGCTAAAGCGCCGCAATCTGGAGGCGGCACTGCTGTGTGAAGTAACACCTGCAGGCAGTATTGGATTTATAAATCGTTTTAAGCGTCGCTTAAAGGTATTTGGTGATTGCCCTTGTGATAATATTTTAGGCTATACATGTTACAGAGGATGGAAACCCATTGACGCGGTTTCGAATATTTGCAAACAATGGAAGCCAGACGTTGTTGTGGTTCAAGGATCAAAGCCTGAAATGGGTTTAATTTCACTAGCTAAAGGAATTCCAACTTTTTACTACTTCCATTTCGAGGCGGTTGATTTACCACCAGATGGAGAGTGGCGCAAATTAACTGGCTTTTTAGCTTGCTCTGCATTTATTTCACATAGTATGAGTAAACGGTACGATGTACCTATCTCGGTACTGTATCCACTGGTGAGCGTAGCTCGCGCTATTACAACAGTTATACCTCAAAATGTGTTGAGTTTCGGGCTATCGTACGAGAAGGGCGCCGATTTTGTAATCAATTTAGCAGCACGCCTACCAAAAGTTAAGTTCAAAATAATAGAAACTTGGTCTGGTGACATAGCTCGAAATGACGAATTGCGTAAGCGGGCTGCCAACATACAGAACGTTGAAATCTGTAGCGCAGTCGCCGATGTGCGTAAATATCTTTCAGAGGCTAAAGTGTTACTGGTTCCGTCAAGGTGGCAAGAAGGTTGGGGGCGCGTGGTGACTGAGGCACAGCTCAACGGAATACCTGTCATTACAAGTGGTACAGGTGGTTTACCAGAGGCAACTGGGACTGGTGGTCTAAATATCCCCCTCGACGGCGGATTTGAAGCGTGGGCAACTACAGTCGAACGTTTGAATAGCGATGCTGACTATTATGCCGAGGCGTGTCAACTTTCATTATTGGCAGCACAACGTGAATTTATTTCAGAAAAATACTTAATTGATAATTTTATTGAAATTTTAACAACTGATCATTCATCGGTAAAATATGAAACACACTGATATCCCAACCATAATAGTTGATCAATATAAAAAGGCCTCAACGTCTGTTGATTCTTTAAATACTTATAAAGACTTAACTATTCATGCATTGCCCGGTCTACACGAATATTTGTTTGAATTAATCCGAAAGCAATGCACAAAAGGAAGCCATATATTAGAACTTGCGGCTGGCTCTGGTGCAATGAGTCTGAGACTCAAGGATCACGGGTTTGAAGTAGATGCAACGGACTATGTTGTTGAGAATTTTAAATTAGGTAATGTAATTTCATTTAAGCAAGCAGATTTAAATGGAAACTTCTCTAATAGTTATGATGTCAAATTTGATGGTATCATGGCTTCGGAAATTATAGAGCACTTGGAAAACCCGCGAAATTTTGCACGGCAATGTTTTAAATTGCTAAAACCTGGTGGTAAACTAATCCTCTCGACACCAAACATTGATTCCGGTTCATCGATTGCTAGCTATATTCGTACTGGTATGCATGAACATTTTAATGACAAAAATTATCGGCACGATGGTCATATCACACCTCTTATGCAATGGGTAATTGAAAAGTCATTCTCTGAGGCCGGTTTTTCATTTGTGTTTCGTGGATCATTTGGCGATGGGTTCGCAAGACTACAGGGCTCACCTCGTCTTATTTTATTAGCAAAATTAATCAACTTAATTTCTAACAGAAGTCCGGACTTATTAAATCAGATTTTTGTTGCTGTAGTAAGTAAGCCAAAAGTTTTCTAAAAATATAACTAAAAGATGGTTACTTGTTTTATTATAATAAATTGCGATTTTTTATATAAATTGCAAAAATTATAGTCCTGCGTTACACCATTCTACATATATGACTCAGTCACCTTCCTCAGCCCGTTTCAGGTCAGATATCAACGGACTGCGTGCTTGGGCTGTCGTTGCTGTGGTTTGTTATCATTTTGGTGTTCCTGGTTTCGAGGGTGGTTTTATTGGCGTTGATGTATTTTTTGTTATCTCTGGTTTTCTCATGACCGGTTTGGTAATCAAGGGACTTGAACTGAATAGCTTTTCAGTATTTTCCTTTTATGTGGCGCGAGCTCGGCGCATCGTTCCTGCTCTTATTTTGTTATGTGCAGTACTACTGGTATTCGGATGGTTTCTCTTGCTGCCACCTGATTTCAAATTGGTTAGCGCACACACTATTTATGCACTGACTTTTTTATCTAATGTTAAATTTTGGCAAGAAGCAGGCTACTTTGATGTCGCTTCACATGACAAGTGGCTGTTGCACACATGGTCTTTATCTGTAGAGTGGCAGTTTTACTTGATTTTGCCACTGCTACTTATTGCGGTGTGGCGTCTACACCCAGGACGCATTGCTCAAACTTGGGTGGTTGGTGTCGGAGTGGCCTTATCTTTGGCATTATCTGTATTTGTGACCCCCGAACACCCGTCCGCCGCATTTTATATGCTGCATACACGTGCATGGGAGATGCTTTGTGGTGGGCTAGTTTTTTTGCTCACAAATGATCTTAAGTTATCAATTCGATTGCGTCACGTACTCGGGTGGGCGGGCTTACTGTTGATTACCCTTGCCGTTTTTTTGTTTAGCACCGAAACTACTTGGCCGGGATGGCGGGCGATATTACCAGTGAGTGCGACGATGCTTGTATTGTTAGCAAATATAAATTCATTATGGACAGGAAGTTTTATATCTCAATGGCTGGGCACGCGTTCTTATTCGTTGTATTTATGGCATTGGCCAGTAGTTGTTGGATTAGCTTATTGGGATTTTAAACAAAGCACATTCGTAATCACATTTTCTTTACTTTTTACTGCTTTTATCGGTCATTATTCATATTTATGGATCGAGGTTAATTCGCGACAGTGGCTAAATGGCAAATCTAATGTAGTTGCAGGTGTTGTCTTATTCACTTTTTTTGTTTTCATTGCTATACCAGCCACCATGATCTGGCAATCATCTGGTGTGTCTAATAGATTTAATGTAAATACCGAATTAGCTGCAAATGAGGTAAAAAATTTTAATTCGCGGCGGAATGAATGCCACCCAAATACAGGGATAGCTTCCCCAACATGTGTTTTTGGTGGGGATGCATGGAAGGTTATTGTTATCGGTGATAGTCACGCAGCAGCTCTTATTGGTGGACTTGTCGCCTCTTCTCCTTCTAATGATGCGGGTGTTGTGCAATGGACATATAGTAGTTGCCCATTTGTCCTAACTTTAAAAATAACGCCTGATGCTGTGCTGAAAATGGGCGGCATTGATTATCGATGTGATGATTTTATTTTGTGGACAGCAGATCAGTTGAGCAAATTACCGTTGAATATACCTATCGTTATTGTAAATCGATATGCAGGTGCTGCCTTTGGCGGAAATGAGGAAGTTCTTGAAGTTGCGAAACCCGGTGTTTATTTTTCAAAAGTCTACCCAAGTACAACACCAGCATTTTTACAAGAATTCGCGCAACGTATCACACAATCTGCTTGTCAGCTTGCAAAGACCCGAACAGTTTATATGGTTCGGCCCATTCCTGAAATGGGCTTCAATGTGCCAAAGACGCTATCTCGACGCATGATGTTGGGTATGAACGCGGATTTATTCATCACCATGGATGACTATAAAAAACGAAATCTATGGGCCTGGCGTGCAATGGATGCTGCGCATGACCAGTGCGGCGTAAAGATTTTGGATCCAACAGCGTACCTGTGTAGCAACGACCGGTGCTATGGTAGCAAAAATGGCAGGCCACTTTATTATGATGATGATCATTTGAGCGAGTTTGGCAACAAGTTGTTGAGTCCAATGTTTGCAGAAGTATTTAAAGCACCTTGATTTTACTGAAGTTTTTCACAGTTTTGTTAATTTTGTTAATTTTGTTAATAAGAACTAACTTATTTTTTTTCCTTAATCGACAATTAATAATATGCTCGTATTGTTAAAAAATTTTCCGATTTTAAATATTTTATCTATCACCATTTTATTAAGGAGCATAGCTAAATAGAGTGCTATACTTAATATATCCATACTTAAATATTATCATTAGTAAGCAATTACTGTTGCTTATGGTTCCACCAACGGCCAATGAGGCGTAGTGATCTGATCCAAAGTGGTACTTTGCGACTAAGCATCGGTGGACCGCCCTTACCTGACAGACCATCTGTTATGCCCAACAAACATGCATCGGCTTTTTCGTTAAGCTTTAGGCGGTACAGTTTTTCAGCGATTGCTAGTGAATAATCGATAAGGCGCAAACGTATCAACTTGCGGTATTGAGGTGGTGTATGCTTTAAATAAAATAGAAATGAATTACGTGTCATCAAATAAAAATAGTATGGTTTTCTATCAGTAATGACACCTTCAAAACATGCATGCTCAATCACACTATCAAATACAACTCGGTTAGTCCAACCATTGTTGATGAGACGAACGCCAATATCATTGTCTTCATAGTAAGCAAATAATTTTTCATTCAGAAAGCCAACTTGCCGTACTGCTGCGACACGCAGTAGCAATGCAGTACCAACCAACCAAAGATTGTTTGCATTTTTTTCGCAAAAATTCTCAGCTTCTGAAAAACTTGAAGGATGATTTACACTGAGACTCGCCCAATCATGAAATGCGCCACAAAAATCAACAATACCTGCATGCGAAAGTCGCACGACTACTGGGGTACATGAACCACATTTCGGCTCATTTTCCATGAATGATATAAGTGCCGTTAATGTATTCCTGTGTACAACGGCATCATTATTCAATAACCAAATGTAGTCAAAATTGTTTTCTAATGCATGTTTAATTGAAAAATTATGACCGGCAGCAAATCCAAGATTTTTTTCGTTTCTAAACATTGACCATGATGGATTCTTGATAGATTTTTTTAGTAGATCATAATTTTCCGCTTCAGAAGCATTATCAATAACAAAAATTTTGATGCTAATATTATTAAGTATTTCCAACTCTAATAATGAATTAAGACATTGAATAGTATCATTGGCGCCATTCCAATTCAAGATACTTATAAGAATTTTAATCACAATGAATTCGCCGTAAAGACAAGCATTTCCATAGATACGCCTGCAAGTACCTAATCGTTATTTAGAAGTCGCGAAGCCATCTGCGTCGCATACCAGGCTAGGCCGCGAAGCGGATCAGGTAACCTATGGATGCGGCGTTTCCACAAAAATGTGGTGTCATTCAATACCAAATGTGGTTGCGCCAATGCTTGTGAAACAAGTTCAAAGTTCCCCTCAGCATAGGCGGCGTTGAACGCCTGGGCACTGTGTTGCTGTATGGTTTGAATTATTTCTGCCGCAAACCTTTGGGCGCCTTTGTGCTGTGTCAAGGCGTATTTCAAGACCTTGGCCGCACCCAGATGCATGCGCACCGTGCTGTCTGACTGGCTGCCTTTGTGGTAGCGAACGCGCGCCAGGACCCTACGGCACTTGGCCGTTTTACCCAAAGAGATCGCCCGCAGGTTGAATTCCCAGTCTTCGGTGATGATTTTGTGAAAGGCGGGGTCAAAGCCGCCAATGGCTTCATAAAAAGCTTTTCGTACCGTCATGCCGGTAACCCACATGTGCGGGTAGCGAACGGACTTGATGTAAAGGTCCGGGTCATCAACATAAAAGCCCTGATCTATACGTACCTCATCAAAAAAGCCATCAGGTGCGGCAAAAAATTTGTCCGGGTAAAACGGCCGCGCATCAAAGGTGGAAAAGTTCACATACGTCAGGTCAATGTCTGGGTGCGCAGTGAGCCAATTGCCAACCACTTCAACATAGTCGGGGTCAAGCAGGTCGTCTGAGTCACAAAACGCCACTCGCTCTGCGGCAGCAGCGGCCACACCGGTGTTACGCGCGCGTTGCACGCCTTGGTTGGGTGTGCGTATGTAGCGCACTTGGCTGCCAAACTGTTGCACCACCTCAGCGGTGTTGTCGGTAGAGCCGTCATCAACCACGATGATTTCTTTAAAAGGCACGGTTTGATCAAGCGCGCTACGCAACGTGCGGCCAATCAACGGGCCACGGTTGTAGGCGGGAACGATCAGACTGAACATGGTTTATTTGCCAATTCTTGGCGCAATTTTTCTAGCGGCATGAATATACCGCCTAACTCATCCTGAAAATATTCACAGCACTGCGCAACGCATTCCAAAAACGTGTACAGCTCTTTGGTGCTGCGCACATAGGGCGTGTTGCCTGGTACCAAAGAGGGGCTGTGGTAGGTGAGGGTCAGCACCTGTGTGCCCGCACTGACCAGCGTGCGCATCAGCCGCTGGTTGGCAGCAGTGTCAGTGCCCTCAGGCGTCAGGCGAATGCGCTCCAACGCGCCGGTGCGCGCCGCGATGCCACCCAGGTGCAGCGCTTGGCCTGCGGCGCTGTGCAAATGCGGGTACAAAGTGGGCCCCATGGCGCGCAAAAAGCCACAAAACCCGGTGCTGACAGGCAGTTCCAGCAGGGGGTGGTCTGCCGGGCCAAACCAGTAGGGTTGGTTGTTGAATGCCAAAAAGTCTGGCCCGCCGCTGGCCGCAAAAGACGTGTGTGGCACCACGCTGGTGTCTATCTGGTAGCCCAGTTGCTGCAGCGCTTGTGATGTATGCGGCCCCAGCCCGTAACGCCCGGCTTTAAAAACTGTGGGCTTGTGCTGAAAGTTGTCTTGCACCGCTTGTGTGAGGCGGCTGAGCTTTTCAAGCTCCAACACAGCGGGCAGGTTGCCGGTGAAAGAGTTGAAGTTGTTGACTTCTTCCACGTGCGGTGGGTTCACCCAGGGGTGCAGATGGGTACCTATGCCGCAGCGGCCCTGGTCTAGCAGGCCCTTTAATACCGCAATAGCAGCCGGGTGCGTGGCCACCGGCCAGTCAATCACATAGGTGGGCACGATGCCAAGGCGGTCAAAAACCTTGTCATGCATCAGCGTTTGGGCGGTAATGGATTCCACACCCACGTTGTCACGGCTAAACGGCTTGGCCCAGTCAAACGCTTCTTCGGTGTCCACCACCACACACAGCACCGGCGGGTGGCCAGCGGGTAGCAGCGCTGGGCGGTGGCTGGCTTGGTCAAGCATGGCGCCTGCGCTTGAAAAGCGGTGCCGGGTTGATTGTGGTGGGCGCGGTCTTGGCGGGCACGCCCTTGACAGACAGCACCTGCCAGGTGGCCTGCATCAGCGCAATCAAGATAAACGGAATATCAAAATATGCCGTGCTCAGCAGGCTGCCGGCTACCAAAAAAACAACCATGCTGTAGCCTAATGTGTTGGCCAGATCTGCAGCCCACTGCAAGGTGGCGCCTTGCTGCGTGAACAATTTGAGGATTTTTCGTCGCACGTGAAATGCGTTGACAAACAAGGCCAGATAAATAAATAAGCCAATAAAACCCGTGTCCCCCATCACCTGAAAATAAATACTGTGTGCTGCATAGTTGTATGCATTGGGAGTGTCTATAAAGCCCAATAATCCTTGGGCAGCGTGGTATTTTTCATAAAGCGCGGGGGATTGCACCGCATAAAAACCGCCCCCGGTAAACGGGTGTTCCAGCGCAATGGCAGAGCTTTTTTTCCAGGCTGCTACGCGCGTCATGAATGAATTGTCAGCCTGGGCATCCTGGATGGTGTCCATGCGCTCGGTCCATTCGGCTGGCGCCAGCGCCAGCGCCAGCGCCAAACAAACACCCAACAGGGCCAGGCCACCCAGCTTGCGTTTAGTGTGCCAGATCATCCAGGCAGCCATCACCAAAAGCGTGGCAAACCCGCCCCGGGAACGCGATGCAATCACCGCCAACACCGCCAACACCATCACGCCAATAAAACCCGTCTTGGCCCATTTGTTCACTGAATAGCGCGCCAGGTACAACAGGATGGGTATGGAAGTGGCAATGGCCGCCGCTGTGTTGTTGTTGTCACCAAATTTTGGCAACCCCCGTGCAATGTGGCCACCGCCAGAGGCTATAAATTTCAGACCATCCAGCAAGCCATGAAACCCAAGCCCAAGCCCCACCATAACCAAAAAAGCGTGCAGGCGCCAGCGGCTGGTGACCAACATTGGCATCAGGCTGCAAAACAGCAGGGTTTTGAGCAGGTCAACGCCAATTTCCCAATTTCTGCTCAAACCCGCGTAGGCAAATGAAGCGGTCACAATACATTGCACAGCAAAGCAAATAAACAGTACAACTGTCAAGCTCACCTGAAAAGGCGGTTGTTCTTTGTCACGCTTGAGTAGCAGGCCAACCAAAGCGGCAATGGCAAACCACTGGGCATAGGCAATGCCCTGCATAAACCCATACAAATAGTCTACCAAACCAATGAGCCCCGCCCAACCCCAAAGAAGGTACGCAACAAAAGTGTGCCGCAGCGCCAGCGGCACCAACGCAAACATGAACCCCAGCACCACCAGGTCACGCATCGGGCTTGCCTTTTGCTGTTACCGCTGCGCCGCTAGCTTTGTTCGCGTCTGGCACATCGGTGTCTGGGTAAGCAAAAAATCCCAAGTCAACTTCCTTCTTGCTTATAGAGACGCGCCAAACACCTCTCATCAACAGAAAGATGAGCGTGAGTTCCAGCAAAAGTAAAGATCCTTCAATCACTTGGGTCTTCCGGTTAAAAAGTTGCACACTGCCTCAAGCGGGTTGGCGAGTCGATTATGGGGCATCGCCATGGGGCCGGATGACAGGCCAAAACGGTGTTGAATTTCATAGCATTTAATGCTTGTTGGATAAGGGCTAAAGGGCTTTTTTTTAACTGAAGTTTGGTGCAATTATGATGCGTGCCATGGCAAGCCATCGCCAGCCAAATTTTCCCCCTGACATCAACGGTTTGCGGGCGTGGGCAGTGCTCACGGTGATCTTTTACCACTTTGGCATGCCGGGCTTCAATGGCGGGTTTGTTGGTGTGGATGTGTTTTTTGTGATATCCGGCTTTTTGATGACTGGCCTGGTGGTCAAGGGGCTGGAGCGTGACCAATGCGGCATCAAGATTTTGGACCCCACTGCCACGCTGTGCCGTGACGGCCGCTGCTACGGCAGCCAAAATGGCCAGCCGCTTTATGCCGACGACGATCATTTGAGCGAATTTGGCAACAAGCTGCTGGTGCCGATGTTCAGGCAGGTGTTTGAGGAGCTTTGAATTTGATAGCTGCTTGCGCTTGTTTTTAAAGGGCTAGAGGGGGATTTGATTGATTTTTTTGGGGGATGGATTGCCGCGCCGCAAGCGGCTCGCAAC
>Ga0100398_1004067_pt1 | contig 11900 bp, 9 predicted proteins | sample CryGeymeta201522_FD_81568 | JGI IMG/M metagenome (GOLD analysis project Ga0100398, IMG submission 81568) | Groundwater microbial communities from Crystal Geyser aquifers in Utah, USA - Crystal Geyser metaG 2015-22 | ecosystem: Environmental > Aquatic > Deep subsurface > Groundwater | place: USA... | reverse complement strand
GTGGGCGGTCAGGGAAAACGATCTTTTGTTGATCAGACTCGCGGACAGGTGGTCACCTACAACGGCAATTTGGCGCAAACCTATTACTTTTCCACTTCCGGCGGCCACACCGACGATGTGGGTGACAGCCCGTCGTTCACTTTTGATAAATCTTCCCGCTCCTTTCCACAAGCGGCTCGCGAATCAAAGAATAGCAATTTTCCTTATCTGCGCCGCGTTGACGACCGCCAATACGACTCCTCTTCTCCTTACCACAGTTGGTCCGGCAACCTAACCTGCTCCGACAGCCAAAAAAATCCCCCCAACGCCGATTACCGCGGCGGCACTCCGATCAGCCAGCCGGATATGACTTTAATTATTAACGCCGGTTTGTTAAAAGATGGCGGGTATCTTGATTCTTTGGAATACTCCACTTCCCAGCAGACAATCTTATCATGGCTAGAAGAAGAAGGAACCACTCCTATTGAGAATGTTAGCCAGCTGGAATTGGTGAAGATGGGCGGTTCGTCCGACCGGATTGCTTGGGTTAAAGCGACCGGTTCAAACCGTTCCGTTGATGAAGGTTCCATCACCGGTACTAGATTCCGCTATGTTTACAACCTCCTTTCGCCGGAAAGAGATTGGTTGTATAGTAGTTGGTTTGACTTGGGCCAGGAATAACATCTGCCATTTGGGTGTACTAATACGATTATGATTAAATGGAATTTTACTAATTGACATACAATAATAGCCCTGCTATTATTGGATATATGTCCAAAGACAGCCCTGCTAATATTGGATACATATCGAGGGAAGTAGAAGCCGAATTAGATCGGTTGCTTGACCTGCCTCAAATTATTGCCTTGGTTGGTCCCCGCCGGAGCGGTAAAACTACTCTCCTTAAACATTACCATGGCCAATTGGCTAATGCTTTATACATGAGTTTTGAAGATTCTGATGTTCTGGATCTTTTTAATCAGGACATAAAAGCCTTTAGCCAGCTTTACTTAGAATCGGTTGATTACTTACTGATTGACGAGTTTCACTATTCCCCGGTGGGCGGCAAAAACCTTAAATACATATTTGACTTTTTCCCGGGTAAAAAGATTGTGATCTCGGGTTCCTCGGCGGCTGATCTGACCATTCAGGCGATTAAATACTTAGTCGGAAGAGTAGTGACTGTGACATTATACCCCTTCTCTTTTTCAGAATTCTTGCAGGCTAGGGACCAAGACCTGCATCGGTTGTGGTCTAAACACGACTTTGCCCAGCCAACTAGTCAACCAATTACCACCAAGCTAAAAGAGTATTACCAAGAATACCTGTTGTATGGCGCCTATCCAGAGGTGGTCTTGCAATCAAATCTTCAAACTAAACAGGATTTGCTAAAGGGGATTTATAACACTCTGTTTTTACGGGAAGTGAAAGACCTTTTGTCGTCAGCTGACGATTACAAACTAAAGGCTTTGATTAAGGCTTTAGGTTTGCAGATGGGTAATTTAATTAATTACCAAGAACTAGGGCAGGTATCGGGCCTTGATTACCGGACCCTTAAACGTTACCTAGGCTTTTTAGAAAAAGTTTACATCTGCCAGCAGATGAGGCCTTTCTATCGGAATACGCGGAAAGAGCTGGTTAAAACCCCTAAGATTTACTTTTTTGATACCGGTTTGGTAAACGCCATTTTAGATGACTTTTCACCACCTCTGCAACGGTACAGCAGTGGCAGTTTGTTAGAAAATAGCTTCTTTTCATTACTAGCCCGCGACTACGAGCTAAAATACTGGCGGACACGGTCTCAAGCCGAAACCGATTTTATTATTGTCCGTGAAGGTAGAGTTGTCCCGATTGAAGTTAAGTTAAGCGGAACATCAACGGCCGTGTCCCGCTCCCTCCACAGTTTTGTTAATACCTACCAACCATCCCAAGCCATTATCGCCACCGCCGGTTTGTGGGCGGAAAGAGAGGTTGGAAATACCAAAGTCCTCTTCCGCCCGGTCTGGGAATGCCGTCGTTTGTTAAGTAGGGGTATGGGCTAAATATTGGGAGTGGTTTTGTTACCTAAATCTTCTTTCACCGGAAAGAGATTGGTTGTATAGTAGTTGGTTTGAGGTTGAAGGGTTGTAACTCTTTAACAACAAATTCAGTTGTAACACTCTTACTTCGGTTCATTTTGAATATCAATGATAATAGCTTGATTAATAAACTGTATTCCTATAACTAGTAGTATTGTGGGAACTAGGGCTGTGGCAGCGGTTGCTGATGGTTTCCCTAGGCTCTGAATTAGAAGCCACAAGCCTGTGATGCCACTTAAAAATAATAGCAATAGACCAGTGCTTAGATATACACATACAGGATGAAAAGCAAGTAAACCGTAGTTGATAAATAATCTTTCCCAAGCACCTTTTAATGTCGTGTGTATTGTTTCGATACTATCTCTGACTATTTTAATATGAGATACCTCTTTTCCATAATAAGCAGGTATATTAATATCTCTAACCTTTTTCCTTAGTATTCCCAATTGGATTAACATTGATGTTTCAAAAGTATACCTTTTACCAATTTTCTGAAGAGGAACTTTCCTATATGTTTCTGTTGTAATGGCGGTATAGCCATTAAGTGGGTCTGCCACTGACCAATACCCACTAGCAAATTTAACTAGCAAGGTAGCACCTATATTACCAATGATTCTTTTCTTTGGCATTTGTTTTAGTTCTTTTACATTAATAAATCGGTTCCCTTTGGCATAATCAGCCTTATCAATAATAACTGTATCAAGCAGCAAGGGAAGATATTTTGGATTCATTTGATTATCTCCTGCCATGACTACCATAATATCTGCTCCCTTTTCTACCCCGCATTGGTGCCCTTTAATAATAGACGCTCCTACCCCTTCATTTATTTCTGAATTTATTAAGGTAACCCTGGTATCCTTCTGTATGTACTTTTGTACAACTGTTTGGGTACTATCTTTACTTGCATCATTAGTAACTATTATATAATCAATATAATTAGGTATTGTCTCGATAGTAGGGCCAATCAAACTTTCGACATTGTAAGCAGGTACAGATATAGATATTGTTTTTCCCTTGTACATATAAGTTGTTTTTAATTATAACATGCGCCTTCTTGACGGTAAGATTGAAGTTATATTTTTAATGATCGCTTTCGTGTGGGGTTTGATTACTATTTTTATTGTTCCTCCATTTCAAGCCCCTGATGAAAATGTTCATTATCTACGGGCGGCTGGTATTTCTGAAGGAAGCCATATTTGTAAAGGAGATACTTTAAAAGTATCTACTCAATACTCAGATTTTGTAGAAAATATGGATGTTTCTAGAATTGCTCACCATCCTAATGAAAAATTCTCGTTTGATTTACTTCTTAAACAACAACCTTCTAACAATACAGGAACAACGATGGTTGATATGCCTTTGTGTTATTCACTTTCCTTGTATCATTTTATACCTGCTTTTTTTATTTTTATCGGAAAATTATTAAACTTGGAGCTACTTCACTCATTTTATTTGTGTAGAATAGCCTCTCTTTTATTAGCCGTTATTTTGACAACGCTGTCTATTAAAACTGCCCCTTTTGGTAAATATCTGATTTTCGCCCTTAGTTTGTTACCAATGACTATTTATCAGTACAGTTCAGTTAGTTATGATGCCTTGCTTATACCAATTATTTTTTTGAGTATATCTTACACATTATCTCTGTATTATAAGGATAGTTCTCTAAATCTCAAGGAATTTTCTTATCTTTTAGTTTTATATTCTTTGGTCTCTATTATTAAGCCTGGATATAACTTCTTATTGTTTATTCCGTTAATTCTTTTTTTAAGAAATTATTCTACTATTAAGTATTCAGAAATAAGAAGATTGTTCGGCTTTTTTTCTCTGTTACTGCTTTTTAACATTACATTACTGTATATGCAACGACTTTTCTTAGGTACGACTGTTTTTGCTGGGAGACCAACAGGGCAGTTAGGCTACATCCTAACACACCCTTTGACCTTTCCTTTAGCGCTGATAGTAACGATTTCTCATAAGATAGGTGTATATTTGCTGGGTTTTATTGGTATTCTTGGCTGGTTTGACTACCCCCTTAGCCTTTGGACATATTTGCTTATTATTACCGGGTTTTTAGTTTTTATTAATTTGGAAGGTATACATTTTAAATTACCTACGCGTGTTCGCCTAATCATAGTTATATGTTCTGGATTGTCTTCTTTGGCAATATTTCTGGCTATGTATTTATTGGATACTCCAATAGGGAATCTTTTGATAACGGGAGTCCAAGGACGTTACTTTATTGGTTTAGCTTTGCCTTTGGGGCTATCTCTTTTCTCTTACACCTCTAAATTCTCACTGTTACTTAGGAAACATAAGGGAACTATGTTCTCTGTCTTAGCACTGGCACTGCTTTTTATAATAGCTGGTACAATCTTCACTACTTTCAAGCGGTATTACTTCTGAATATAGCTATTGTGGTGATTTTTGCTTTCGCAAGAATGAACTGCAATCCGGTAAGCAAAACCCCTAAGCCATATTTTATACTTCGCAAAAAGTTTATAGAGGAAGCATCTTTGTGGTATAAAGCTGGGCAGGTGATTTCCCCGATCCTAAACCCAAAGAAAATAGCCTGAACCAGCATTTGATTATCGAAGACGAAATCATCTGAATTTTCTTTTAAGGGTAATGTTTCTAGTACTTTTCTGGAGAAGGCTCGATACCCGGTATGATATTCCGACAGTTTTTGCCCAACCATTATATTTTCTAAAAAAGTAAGCACTCTATTGGCGATATACTTGTAAAGAGGCATTCCTCCCTTTAAAGCTCCAGTTCCAAGGATTCTAGATCCAATTACTACATCATAAATATCTTCTGCCACTAAAGAGCTCATGGCTGTTATTAAACGTGGATTATATTGGTAATCTGGATGAAGCATTACTACAATATCGGCGCCTAGTCTTAATGCTTCTTTGTAGCAGGTTTTCTGGTTGGCACCATAACCTTGATTGCTCTTATGAGTGAATGTTTTTATGCCAAGCCTACTTGCTACTTCTACAGTATTATCTTGACTGGCGTCATCCACTAAAATAACCTCATCAACTTCTTGAGGTATTTCTCGGTAAGTTCTTTCCAGTGTTTTGGCAGCGTTGTAGGCAGGTAAGACAACTACTATTTTTTTATTATTAATCATAAATTATAATTTTCGACTAAAAAAACTGTAAAATTCTCATTGCTCATTACGGCTTCTTTAAACGAAGCTAGCATTTTTGCATCTTTATTAAGTGTTTCTAAGCTTTCATTAGTGTACGCAAAGGTTTTATTGTAACCAAAATTGATTGTGTATGGTCCTAGCGGATTTAAATTATGACCAATTACAAGCAATATTGGTTTTGTATTTTGGTGGGATATTTCTTCGGCAGTATTTATAATATCGGTGAGAGTCATTCCGTTTTGATTAGCTGATGTAAAACTTACTGTCTTACCGAACCTTTCTTCTCTTGGTATGTATATTTTATTGTTTAGATAGTAAGGAAAGGACTCGGCGATAAAATCAGGTTCTGCTATAACGATTGCATCGTTTAAATCGGAGTGTTTTTTTACATAAGTGGTAAAGGATTTGCTTGCCGAAAATTGAAATCTTATTTCTTTGTAGATTGCGGGAATGGAGATAATTACTTGCAGTGTAAGGACTAGATAAAGAAAATGATTTTTGTGTTTTTCTACGGTATTTAAGCACTCCTTGATCCAGCGACCCACTGGAGAGGCAGTTGCCTCTTTGTAGTCGGTTGTCTTGTCTAACCAAAGCATACCGATCAGTAGTAGGTATAGGAAACCTTGGTGTCTAGGCATCCCGGGATAAACTAACTGGAATAGCCCAGCAAGACCCACTGCAGCAGAGTAGAAAATTACAAGTAATGTTTTCTTTTTATACAGAAGTAGCATTGCTATCCAGACAACGGCATTTGCTAGTAAAACGCTATTAGCCCCTAGAGCTTGGTGGAACCATGTTCCTGTAGCGATAGCTACAGTAGGTATAGTTACCAGAACTTCTTTTAAACTATGTTGGTAAATATTTGTTACCACTGTTGTTGTATCTGGTGTTATTTGGATTATAGATAAGATGATTCCAAAAACCGCGGTTAGTGTTCCAAATAATGTTTTTGTACTGTAGCTTATCGGTCTTTTAAATGCTACCTCGACGATTAACGATGCTGTAAAAGCAATTGATATAATTAGCGCTGGAGCGCTAGTGTTAGCTAAAAGAGCCAGTATGACGCCAAATAACAAGGGGTTTTTAAACCTGATTTTGTAGAGAGAAAACAATATAAAAAGAAGCAACATACCGATTCCGTAATTCCTGCTGATCACCGCATATTCATATAAAGGAAAGTACCCAAGAGTAAATAGTAATTTCTGAATTTTTGTAAACGGCGCTTTTGTTACGAATATAACAATCGCGATGGTAGCTATGAATATATGCGTTGCCTTGAGTACAATAGGTGCCTTGAAGATTTGATAAGTAAAGTATAGTAGTAAGTACCACAAACATGGATGCCCTTCGTTATGAAGATTCTCTAGTAGGTTTACTATAGAATTACTTTCCGTAACTAGACTAAGTGCCCTCACTTCATCTCTCCATACTTCATGATTTGCAGATAGATAAATAATGACCCCACAATAGAGTAAAACTAACGCAATATTTACCCAGTCTAATTTTTTACTATAAATTACATTTTTACAGTACATATATTGTTTCTGTTTTACTCATCAAAAATAGTCATTCAATTACTAGTTAGCGTCCGTCTACATAAAAGAAGGAAGAATTACCTTGATTCAGTGGCAGCCAAAAAACAGCCGTGCTTAAAATTGCGTTAATGACGAGTATAATAAGAAAGTTAATTACTGTTTCCTCGGCCGGTTTATTAATATGAAAAAACATATACTTTTTTTTGCCGTCTGCTTCTTTTGTTCTTTCGCGATCATTCTTGTGGTTCCTTTTGACCCCGATCTGGGTTGGCATTTGCGCCAAGGCGAAATTATTTGGCAAACAAAATCCTTTCCCACTACGCAATCTTTTAGTTATAACTTTACTGATTATAAAATAGCGGACTTTTATTGGCTATCGCAGGTTATTTTTTACCTATTAGTCAGCCGCTTGGGTTTGATATCCTTGCCTTTGTTGACTAGTTTGGTGGGGTCGGGAGTGGTTTTGGTGTTGCTATTCTCCTCTTTTGACCGGGAAAAACTGAAGAAATCAGCTCTTTACAAAGGAGTTTTTTTTCTGTTGGCAGTGGTGTTGAGCTACGGTCTACAGTTATCGTTGCACGGCGGGCGGCCAATGTTGTTCGGACTTGTATTTGTTGCGGCGCTCAAAATTTTGCTAGGCAAAGTTCTCCATGGTCAGCGCTGGCCGTTGCTGGTTTTGCCCCCGCTTTTTTTGGCTTGGGCGAATTTTTACGGCGATTTTATTTATGGGCTGTGGGTATTTGTTGCCTTTGCCTATTTTATTCTAATTTGTAAGCTTTTGTATGTCAAATGGTTCCCTTGGCGGCAAAAACTGTTTAATTTTGTTTCTTTTTTTGGCGCTTTACCGGAGGAATCTTTATTAAATTGGCCTTTGGTTTTGGGCGTTTTTGCCAGTTTGACTGCAAGCGCTTTAGCGACTTTTATTAACCCTTACGGTCCATTTTTGTGGCGATCTATTTTGGCGGATGTTGACTCTTTCCATTTGAGCCATATTCAGGAGTGGGGACCATTAAATGTTCACAATGATTTGGGTAAATTTATGCTCGCCGTTATTTGTTTCTGCGTAGCTTTTGGCTGGTATTGGAGGAAAAAAATCAGCTTGTTTGATTTGGCGGTTATCTTTGGATTGTCTGCTCTGTTGTTGCGTTTTTTGTACCCTTTTAGATATTTGCTAATCTGGTCAGTTATCCCTTTGTACCTTGGTTTGACTGATTTGGGGGAGAATCTTGCCTCTTTGCTGGATGCAGATTTATTGCGCCGGCGAGTTTTTTTCTTTTACCCCTTCTTTATAGCAATACCAGTAGTTTGCGGGGCCGTTTTTGGTGTTAATCGGTATTTTTTTGACGATGTATCCCAGAATATTTATCCGGTTCGGGTGCTATCTTACTTGGGAGAAAAAGCGCCTGGAGATAGAGTATTTAACGAGTATAATTGGGGCGGTTACTTGGTTTGGAAAAGACCAAATTGGCCTTTGTTTATATACGGTCAGATGCCAGCTTGGAAACAAGGGGACGAGAGTGCGTTTAGGGATTTTATTAACCTTAAAGAGAATCCTTCCCGTTATTTTGAGGGAATGAAGGAAAAGTACAATTTTGACTGGGCGCTGGTAAAATCTACCAGTATCCTAGCTGATTTTTGGCGTCAGAAGGAAGGCTGGCGGGAATTGTATCGTGACGAGACGGCATCGGTATTTGTTGAACTAAAGGAATAATTTATGCTAAATTCGCTTCTTTTTACCAATCTTTTGTATATTATTTTTGCCTATTTTGTATTTTCGGTTTTAGGGCTAGCGTTGTGGCCGCTAATGTTTCGGTTTTTTCCTTCTTTCGGCGATCGGGGCTGGGGGGTAGCTAAAATATTAGGTTGGGCGCTGGCTGGTTGGATGGTATGGTTTTTAGGTAGTTTAAAAATAGTTCCTTTTTCCGAATATTCATGTTGGGCAAGCGTGTTTTTGCTTGGTGTTTTTGCTTGGTGGCCGGGAGGAAAAGAACTTAAAAAGACCTTAAAAGAAGAGCCGGCGATTTGGCGGCGCGTTATTCTTCAAGAAGTTATTTTTCTTCTTTTATTTCTCGCTCTGTGTTTGGCGCGCGGCTTTTACCCGGGTATCGCCAATGTGGAAAAACCGATGGATTTTGCTTTTGTTAATTCCATTTTGCGTTCGCGCTTTTTCCCGCCAAAAGATCCCTGGTTAGCCGGGCAGTCCATTAATTATTACTATTTTGGTCATTATTTAACTGCTTTCTTTGCCAAGCTTTCCGGCCTTTCCTCCTCGCTGGTTTTTAACCTAACTTCGGTGGGAGTGATTGTTTTGGCTGGGCAGGGGCTGCTTAGCCTAGGGGCGGCCTTAACTGACAGTTGGGGCGGAGGCTGGCTCACCTGTTTTTTTGGCGTTTTGTCTGGCAATTTGCATTTTCCTCTGCGCGGCTGGTGGGATACTGATCCCAATACCGGTAAATACTTCTATCCGCGGGCGACTCGGATTGTCCCTTACACTATTAATGAATTCCCCGCTTACAGTTTTTTGCTGGGGGATTTGCACGCTCATGTTTTGGGTTTGCCATTGCTGGTTTTAGGCATATATTGGCTGGCGGGGTGGTGGCTGTCTCTCAAACAAGCCCGCCGTTTTGAAGGGGCTGGGCACAGCATTATATTTGGCGTGATTCTGGGTGTTTGCGCGATAACTAATAGCTGGGACGCATTAGCTCTAACAGGTTTATGGCTTGTAAGCGCCTTATTTTTTTGGTTTCTGGGAAAGAGAGTCGGTTTAGCCTACTTGTTAAAAAGCGGTTTAACTGTCAGTTTAACTGCTTTGTTAGTCAGCCTGCCGTTTTTGCTTTCTTTTAAGTCGCCGGTGGGTGGGATTGGCTTGGTGCGAACTCGATCGCCCCTGGATTTTTACTTGGTGTTTTTTGGCGGCCAGCTCATTCTGCTTTTTTCTTCTTTATTGGCTTTGTTGGGCCAACTTCTGGAAAAGAAAATAACCGGCCGTGTTATAAAGGAAAAGCTGTTTAGCAAAAAAGGATTATTTGGACTGTCTTTGTTAGCATTTAGTTTTTTGTGGCTTTTACTGCCGGAACGGGTCTATTTAAAAGATATTTTCGATTTTTCCAATCCCCCGTATTACCGAGCCAACACAATGTTTAAGCTCCACTTTGAGGTCTGGGTAATTCTCACCATTGCTTGCGTTTTTGTTTGGTGGGCGGTGTGCCGCCTTATCTATTCCCGCGCGCTAAAAGTGCTTTTAACCGTCATTATTCTTCTCTTGGTTTTTGCTCAAGGGATTTACCTGCCTCAAGGATTGAGCGACGCGTCTGGCGGTTGGAGTAATTTTTACGGTTTGGATGGGCGCCTTATTTTAGAAAGGGATCATCCGGAAGACGCGGCTGCTCTAGCCTGGTTGGGGAAAAATGTCGCTGGACAGCCGGTTATTTTGGAGGCGGTTGGTTCCAGTTATACTCACTATGCTCGTGTATCCAGTTGGACCGGCTTGCCCACCGTAGTGGGGTGGGTGATGCACCAGTGGCAGTGGCGGGGAGAGTACGCGCCATATCATGCCTTGGAGCTGTTGGTTAAAGGTGTTTACGAAACAGGTAATCCTGATTTTGCAAAAGAAATGCTTCTTGAGAATAAAGTGGCATATGTCTACATCGGTCCTTTGGAAAAGCAACAGTACCCGAATCTTGACATAGACACACTTAAACTTTTAGGTGAAGTGGTTTATAATAGTCAAGAGGTAATTATTCTTAAAGTTTATGGAACCAAATAGTTCCGATCAATCAAAACACAAGCACTCCAAACATTCTGGTGTTTTGGCTATGGTCTGGGATCATCCCGCCAAAATAAATCTTTCCATGCGGGAACAAGATGAGCACATTGAACTTCTGCTCCGCCGCCACTGGATAACGATGCTTCCCTTATTGGTGATTTTGTTGGCAGGGCTGTTGCTGCCCTTTATTATTTCCTTATTGGGGGTTGATCTCTTCGTTTTAACTGGTTTAGGATCCTCCAGCGTTCACTTTCAGGTGGTTGTTTTGGTGGTTTGGTATATGCTTGTACTAGGCTTTGGTTTTGTTTGTTTTCTTAATTGGTTTTTTAATGTTTACATTGTCACTGACAAACATTTAATAGATGTTGATTATTGGGGTTTATTTTTTCATCGTATTTCCGATTGTCGCCTGGAGCAGGTCCAGGATACCAGCCACGATGTCCAAGGAATGTGGGAAATACTTTTTAACTATGGCGATGTTTTTGTCCAAACCGCTTCGGAACTGTCCAACATCGACTTTATCTCGGTAAGCGAGCCGGAATTTGTTCATCAACGTATCAGCGACCTGGTTTCCCAAGCTTTGGAACACGATAGTGGGCGCCATCATAATTAGTCGCATTTTGAATATACACAAAAAAATCTATGTTTTCTGATCAACTTACCTTTTTTGATCCAGCCAATTTTTCCCTAGCCGCGGTAGCGGCACCTCTTTTGATAATATTTCTTGCTCTTTACTGTGTATTTTCTTTTGTCCTCTACCGGCAAGCAAAGATTCTTATTAATATTCTTGGTACACCACTTTCGCCCTTAATAAAAAGATTGGCCTTGTTCCATTTTTGTTTTAGCTTTTTGATGTTGGTGGCAGCTTGGTTGGTAGCTTAAGAAGTTTGAGCGGCGATACAATCCTTTTGTTTTGTGCCATATTTTGTAGTACCGTGGAGATTATCGTCTGGGATTAGCGCCCGCCGCAGGCCCTCCAGAGGCGGGTAAACGGGTAAACGGGCCGGCAGTTGGCTTATCCGCCTCAGGCGGATTTGGGAGCGTGAGGTCGTTCGCCTTAGGCGGACATCCCCAGCGTGTATGTTCACCGTTTATGTTTTACAAAATGACGAAGGATTATTGTATAAGGGTGCTACCTATGATTTAGAGAAAAGACCTTTTGTTTTATCGGGGATTAGCGCAGTTGGCTAGCGCGCGCGCATGGGGTGCGCGAGGTCGGCGGTTCAAGTCCGCCATCCCCGACCAATCAAGACATTTCAAATTTTCAGGGGAAAGAGCTTGCTCGCTCGCCCCGCCTTCGGCGGGTCTCGCTTCGCAAAAAGCTCTGTATTTCGGAATTAAATCGTAAGGTCGGACAAATTCAAATTCAGTTTTTCGGGAAAGCAAACGGCGGT
>Ga0100398_1004060_pt1 | contig 11906 bp, 7 predicted proteins | sample CryGeymeta201522_FD_81568 | JGI IMG/M metagenome (GOLD analysis project Ga0100398, IMG submission 81568) | Groundwater microbial communities from Crystal Geyser aquifers in Utah, USA - Crystal Geyser metaG 2015-22 | ecosystem: Environmental > Aquatic > Deep subsurface > Groundwater | place: USA... | reverse complement strand
TCTTTGAAATGAGCCTGCGAATGAAAAGTCCATTTGCACTGCTTGAACTGCATATCATCTTAATATAATTATTCAAGTGGTCTGAACTCTTTTTTAGACAGCTTGTAGTAACTCTTGGACACAAAACCCTTTTAAAAATTACATTGTATTTGAGATATTATGTAATTTAGTAAAATGATATTGAAATTAAGGGAAGCAATATGAATAAAAGCTTTCAGAATAAATAGGAGGGATTATGGGCATCTTTGATTTATTTAGAAAGAAAAACTCAAAAGATTCTGAGGTTGCCCAAGGAAAGCAGCACTTAAACGTGGGTATCATTGACATTTGGGAGAATGAACGGGAAGAATTCAAAAATTATTTCAAGTCCATTAAGAGGCCAATAGAGGAATCACTTATTTCAAGTTCAGAATTTTTTAAGAATTCAGTTTGCCCTTATTGTGGCTTTAAATTAGATAAATCACCTTTGAAGAAAACAAAATGCCCAAACTGTCACAACTACATCTATGTTCGTACAAGCCTTATCACTGATGAGAAAACACTCCTTACAGAGAAACAAGTTAATAAACTTCAAAATGAAAGGGACGAAATAAAAGCAAAAATGGATGCCGAAAGAACTGCTTTATCAGATTACTACGTTTGGATTGAATTTAAAAAGACTAAAGAGGATCTTAAAAAGGAAAATAAAGAAATTGATGACCTTGATATTATTTGGAGTATATTGAATAAGAAACAAGTTGAAGACATAAATCAGAACAATTGGGGATTTTTTAGATGTACTCGTTATAGCATGTTTATGTTGCTAAAAGCAAAACGAATATTCCAAGAAGCTCTTAAGATGGTTTTAGAAGTTTGTTATTATGATATTAATGGATGTAAGACTAATTTAGGGAAACCAGATTATAAGCCTTCGAATAATGAAAGAAGCCAGTATAGTACTGACTATATAAAAAAGAATTGGGGACTTTTTAGAAAGCCTGGGGAGCTTGATAAATTTTCAAAAAAGAATGTAGATGCTCTTCGCAAACATAATGAGATTTTAGAAGCTTGCTATTATAGTGGAATTGATCCCAAAACTTTAGATAAGGAAGTGTTGGAGGATTCCCTACCTTTTCCGCTTTTTGATCTAAGATCAGGAGCCCTATATTCCGGACTTACGAATGAGATAAAGAATCTTAAAAATGAATTAAACCTTCAATGGGAAGATGTTAAAAACATTTTTATCGAACGGGCAACTCAGGTCAGAGTAAACATGATGCCTGTGCCTCCTCAAGAAGCATGGGATATTTTATACAATGAGCTAAGTGAAGAGGTCTGACTAACTACGAAAAGCTAAAGAAGAAAAATTATTGCTGCTGGGTGAATTTCTGCTTAATAAATTGAGGACTTATTGTTGAATCAAATACATACCTATAAACTAATAAAGGCTTTAACGATGGTGAAGTTCACTAAATAGAATGCAATTTAGTTACCTGAAACAAATTCTTCTTTAGATAATTATTCCTTGAAAACAGAGCTTGTGTTTCCTCCAAGCTGAACCCAGCCTCTTTAAGTAAGCAAATTTCTACTATCGTTCTTAGATTCTGGATAAGCTGAAAGAGTATCTCGTAGTTTTCTACAGGAGAGGGTGGTTTACTATCTTCATCATAATGAGTCAGATAATTTCTTGTTTCAACTACATCGTTAATAAACGTGTCTTTATTATTTATAAAGAGAGTTGTAAGTACCCCATAATCATTTACCACTTCTTTTAATCTTGTTCTCAAACTGAACTCATTTCCGTACTTTAAGTATTCCTTCAGTCTATCCTTTAAACTGCCTTTTGTATCTTGAGGCATTGCTTTCACAACTTCCACAAGAGAGTTATACACGACTTTGTAATCTTCGTCGGATAAATATTCTCCACCATAGACACGTTGATGATAAGATTCTATAGCCTGCGTCAAACTCAAAAATTGAGACTCAAGGTATAGGTGAGGATTATATAATGTTCCAAAATATAGATTGTAAGTAGGCTTTAACAAGTGAGCTTTCTCAAACCAATTTCTCAGAAAAATTCCAAATCTATCTTGGACATCCTTAAAGGTAAAAAGCATTTGGAATGGAGGTACCTCGCAAGTTTCTAAAATATCTGAAACTCTGTAAAACATTTCAACGACTGGGTAGTAGGAGGGCTTGTCTTTTATCAACTGTTTATTTTTCTCTGTTGTCCCTTCGATAGTTAACGGATAAACTAGCTCTCTGACTCCAAGACTCAAAAAATTCTTAATGTTATGCATAATATTCCAGTACTCACCAAAGGGTTTTTCTTCTGGAGGTTCTATCTTAATATATGTTGTTTGTTTGATGCTTGCTTCTTTCTGCACGATTGTGTGTGTTGGGTACGTATTTTTGATGACTATCGAAATCTTGTAATCTTCCACTCTCGCCTCAATAGGCTTTTGTGGTTTGTACTTTACAACCACTTCATCATTATCCTGCGAACCATATGATATGCCGAACCCAGAGATACCCACCCAATCATCTAAATGAGAATAGTGAACAAAGATATTCTTAAATCTGATGTCTTCTAATTTCTTAAAATGAATGCCTTTAAAAACAAGACGAGAATAAAATGAAGAAATTTTCATTCCAGGGGTATACGTACTGCACTTTGTTTCGGAACAATTTATTAATGTAATTTCTTTTCCTTCAACTGTAACTCCTAAAATAATTGGAAAATTTTGCATTTCTTCCAAATTTTTATGGCTATTAAAAGCTCCATCAAGATCTAAAATTGCTCCTTCGTTAGGAGAAAACTTGAGTGTTCCCCTAATCTGCTCCTCAGGGTTATCTGGAAGCCACCAGATACCTTTGTATTCAAATCCCTCAATCATTTTTCACCTACAATATTTTTATATGCTTCTGAAAATAATGGTTCGAACTTCTTAAGGTCAATATCCCCAGATTCGACTTTATACAATGCTTGATTCCATTGCTCATCATATCGTAATATATTGTAGTCCTTTATTTTTGTTTTTACAGCTATTTCCTTAGGGATCTTAAAGAAGAGGCTGAAACTTTTTGATCCAGTAAACATAACTCCAAAAACAATTGGGAAACCATATTTAAACGATACATATACTTTATTATTACTTCTTGTTAAGTTCCATCCTTTTGCTTTTATATATTCTTCAAGGTGAGTACATAGTTTCCAAAATTCTTTCGCAGAATTAGGGTTATAGTTTAGTTTATAAAATTCTTCGTCATATTCACGAGTCGTGCTTACAGGTCTTGCAACTTTCTCATCCTCTACAATTAATTTATTAAGAAACACATAGTCATTTGTTCCATCATTAAACTTTTTAAATTCTATTAGCTCTACAGGATAAGTTATCCTATTTATCAATTTTTGAACAGATAGTTTAAAAGAAGGACCAATAATTAGCACTTTTAGATTAAATTCTTTCTCCCAATCAAAAACAAAATCCTCATGCTTGTCTTTCTGTTCAAGCCAAATACTCTTTATAGCATCTGGATGAGTTTCTACCCAAACACTGTATCTTAATACTTGTGGTATAACACTTTCATTAACAATCTCATCTTTTATCTCAATAACAAGTACATTATTTTCATTATCTAAGCCAACCAAATCTATTCTATCTTCTTTACTGTAAGTTTGAAGTTGTCTTTTTAGAAGAAAAACATCAGGAAGAATATTTTTAGTTTCGAAGATAATTTTTTCAATTTCCTCTTCGGGGTGTACTTTTACTTCGTTCATGTTTATCGTTTCACTTTTGCCTTTTAGTAATATTAAATTAGCCATTTCATCACCCATTACCTTCCACAAACCACGAGCCTGATTTCACTTAACTCGTTCATATCCAAAGTACTTTGTATCCAACTCCTTTTATTTAAGCTATTCATGCAATCCTCCTTTTACTTTAATAACATGTCATTCCCTAAGTTTATAAGAAAATCCACTCGCAATATTAATTATTGCTAAATTAAAACGTTTGTCAAGGATAAATAAAAATATTTCGCTTAGAGTATGAATGAGGCAACGCAGAGATAAAATAAAATTTCGATAGCTTGTAGTAAATTCTTTATTAGGGAGAGAGGGCTGATTATTCTATTTAACGCGTCCTTTCAAAAGTCTAAAACGATTCAGCTCATAAAATTATTTGAATAAATTTAAAAGTTTGCTATTATTATTTTGATTTATGGAAACGAAAAAAGAAGAAGTTATAAGACTGCTGAATTCAAAAAGAATAGCTGAGGCAAAAGAGCTGCTTGAAGAAATGATTATAGACAGCCCTGAAGATACGTTTGTGCTTTACAATCTTGGAATGTGCTACAGCGAATTGGGAAACTACCAGGCTTCAATCGAAACTATGGAAAAGTGTATTGAATACGATCCCGGCAACTCAAATGCCTATGTGGCTTTGGGATTTTCATACATGAAGGCTTCCAGAGAAAAAGATGCAGAAGAATCATTTTTAAAGGCGCTTGAAATCGATCCGAAAAATATCTATGCGCTTCAGAATCTGGGCAGTTTGTACGCCATTGAAAAAAATTATGTTTCCGCAGTTAACACTTTCAGAAAGGCCGAACTTATAAACCCGGGGTACCCAAATATTATTTACGGTCTTGCCCTGGCATACAAGGAAGTTGGCGACATTAAAAAAGCAGACTTGTATTTCAGGAAATTGATCGTGAGGGATAATGAAGATCAGTTCACGGAATTCGCAAAAAATCAGATGAGGGAAATAGCCGAAGCAGAGTTTAAGAAAAGCGGTATAAGATTTGACGTGGTCATGTACTGTTTATCGGCAATGCAAAAGTTTAAAAATATGCAGAAAAGAAAATTGACGGAAATACTTGCCGAAATTGCTCTGAAAGGCGAAAGAGGTTTTGATGTTCACAATCCCGCACAGAAATATGAGTTAGCCACTTTGCCTGGCAAATATTCTGGCTTAAATTTAGTCTGTTATTTGTATGTAGGTTTTCAAATAATAGAGCCAACAAAAGACGTAGGATTTGATCTTTCCAGAGAATACGAAGCAGCAAAAGAAATGCTTGAAAACGAACAGAATGAATAAGCATGAATTCTTTCAAAAGTACAATATCGACAGGTCAGCAGAGGAAATTGTATCCGATATAGAAAACAGAACAAAAAAAGAGATGGTTTTTATTGAAAAGCCTGATCTTGAAGTCAGAGCGACAATAAAAATAGCAAGAAAAAATATGAGCAATCATTTTTTCTATGCCAAAAATTTCCACTCGGAAACAATAAACCACCTGGTAATTCATGAATGCGCGCACATTTTAAGGATTTTGTCCGCGCCAGAAAAAGAGCGATTAGCTCCCGGAGTAAAAAACGAAAACATAATTTATTACAGGGTTTCCATAGATAAATCTTTGCCCAAAATATTTAAAGAAATGCCAAAAGAAACTTTAGAGAAAATCTTAGATTTTTGGCTTAACGGCATAATAAGGCAATTAACAAATCTGCCCGTGGACTACCGTATTGAGTATTGGATATATAATAACTTTCCTGATTTAAGAAATAATCAAAACAAATCTGTAGAAAATGATTTGAAAGCTTCAATCCAGAGTTTATCCAAAGAAGTTAAAACGATGACGCCTCCACTAATTTTTGAAAAATCTTATTTGATGAACTACGCCTATACTAGACTCATTGATAAATTATTAGGCACTAACTATTTGCCTTATTATAAAAATTTAGACAATCTCGATGCAGGAGATAAATTGGCATCTCTTTTGGAGACAGAGGACAAAGGATACAACCAGGACATTGATACGATAAACTGCTGGGCAGAGATATTAAATTTGAGCGATTGGTTTACATGGATTAATTTTGAGCAAATACCTGACGATTACTTGAATGTCGTGATTTAGGAGGCAAATTCTTTTTCCTCTTCGGACAAATGTTCCCAATGGCTTGTTTTTATATATGTACTTGCATCGCCGAGGTCAATTTCCGATCCATTAATTGAGGTTTTTAGTTTCCATCGAGAAATGATTTTCCCGCTCACTCCGTAAGAGTTTACTCTTTCAAGCTTCAGGTTCTCAATTGCTTTCTGAATTTCTTTTTCTGTCGTCTTTTCCATGATAAAATTGTAAGAGTATTTTTTAGCATACAAGCAGGTAATTCGCCTGCTTGCGCCAGTTAAAAGTTCGAAACAAAATAATCAAGGAATAACTATTACCAATTTGGACACATTTCGGACATTTATCGGACAAATTGGTCAATAATTGTGCAATTTATGCAATAATTATACAAAAGTTCATTAATGGTAAAAATAGGTAAAAGTATTGAGAAGGTAATGAAAAAGTATGAAAAATAAAAACTAATAAGCGGATCATATTCAAAACACTATCCCAAATACTGTCGTCTAAATAGCCAAAAAATTGTAAAAATTCTTTTAATTTAAACAAAAAAATTCTTTACAAATGTATTTAAAGTATTAAAATAAAATAATGATACTCTCAAATGTTGGTAAAACTATGTTTTTGAGAATTAAAACGGCAGATAAATCAATATTTTATGCCTTTCGGAGGCTTTATGGAACTTAGCGAGGGAATGATAGTAACGGGTCCATTCTTCAGTGAGCCTGTAAGAATAGAAAAAATAGTTAATATTGGTGAGCGTATTCGTTTGGTAGGCGTTTCTTTATACTCAAATACTCACATTGAAAGAATTTTAAAGAGAGAGGAAATTAATCTGCTGGCAACCGAAGAATACGTTTTGAATTTTGCATCTTCAGGCTCTGAAGCTTTCCTTGCATTAGAAGGAGAAAGATACAAATATGCATCTAACTTTGACCCCTTGCTTGCAGTAAACACCTCTAAGATAGATTCTCTCCCTTTCCAAATTGAGGCTGTTTACGGTTATATTTTGAAACTTCCACGAATTAGATTTCTTATTGCAGACGACCCAGGGGCAGGAAAAACAATTATGGCGGGGCTTGTTGTAAAAGAAATGAAACTACGAGGGCTAATTAAGAAGATACTCATAGTTGTTCCAGGTCATCTTAAAGAACAATGGAAAAGGGAAATGAAAGAGAAGTTCCAGGAGAATTTCGCAATAATTGATAGAAACATCCTTGATTTAACCTATGGGGAGAACCCTTGGCAAAGGGAAAATCAGATAATTACCTCGATGGATTTTTCAAAACAAGAAGATGTGCTTCCGTCTATAACAAGTGTTAACTGGGATTTGATTGTAGTCGACGAAGCCCACAAAATGTCTGCATATAAATATGGTGACAAAATTGATAAAACTGATAGATACAGACTTGGAGAGAAATTATCCTCAAGTACAGAGCATCTTCTTTTCCTTACGGCAACGCCACATAAAGGAGACCCGGAAAATTTTAGACTTTTTCAGGATTTGTTGGTTCCAGGTTTCTTTGCAACCAGTGATTTGATTGATGAATCTATACAAAATAAAGATAATCCACTATTCATAAGAAGATTAAAGGAAGACCTTAGGGATTTTGACGGTAAACCAATTTTTACTCACCGCTACCCTAAAACAATCAGGTTTAAACTTTCAGATGAAGAGAAAGAACTCTATAACGACCTATCTAAGTATGTATTGTCTCAATACAACAAGGTACTCAACAGGAATAATAAAAAGAGAAATATTGCATTTGCACTTCTTATTTTACAGAGAAGAATGGCGTCCAGCACATATGCACTCCTTAAATCCCTTGAAAGAAGAAAGAATAAGCTCGAGGAATTGCTTAAAAATCCAGAGGCTTTAACTGAAATTCCAGAACCTTTTGACATAAATGAAATTGAAGATTTCGAGGAGAAGAGTCGTTGGGAAGAAGAGAATAAATGGGAAACCATTTCAACAGCAGAGAATAGGGATGAACTTCTGAGCGAAATTACAACGGTAGAAGGATTAATTGAAAGAGCAAAGCGTATATTAGACGCAGAGATAGAAATAAAGCTTCGAGAGTTGAAAAAGGCAATTGAAGAAGGTTTCAAAAAGATAAGAGAAGTTCAAGGGAATGAAAAGATTCTGATCTTCACGGAATCAAAAGACACATTGGACTATCTTGTTAACAAAATAAAATCCTGGGGTTACTCTGTAAATTTCATTCATGGCGGAATGAACATTGAAGAGCGAGTAAGTGCAGAAAAGGTATTTAAAAACCAAACTCAAGTTATGGTTGCAACCGAAGCGGCAGGCGAGGGAATTAACCTCCAATTCTGCAATTTGATGATTAACTACGATATTCCATGGAACCCAAACAGGCTCGAGCAAAGAATGGGTAGAATCCACAGATACGGCCAGCAGAAAGATGTATTTATATTTAACCTTGTGGCAGAGGATACAAGAGAAGGTAGAGTGCTTGCGAAACTGTTTGATAAACTTGACGAAATAAGAAATGCTCTTGGAAATGACAGAGTTTTTGATGTAATTGGAGATACCTTTATGGGGGTTAATCTCTATCAATTGATTGTTGCTGCAGTAGCGAATGCAAGGAGCATGGAGGATATTCTTAAAGAAATCGATATAAAAGTAGACCAGGATTATATTTCAAAGATAAAAGAACAACTTGGAGAAAGTCTTGCAACAAGAAACATTGATTATTCTAAAGTTAAGGAGATGTCAACTCGAGCAAAAGAGTACAGGCTTATGCCGGAGTACACTCAGGAATTTTTTATAAAAGCGTTTTCAAAAGCAGGTGGAAGATTTGAGATAAGAAAAGATGGTTTCATTACAATTGAAAGTGTCCCGTACGAAATAAGGAAAGTTGCTGGCGATGTAAATTTCAAAGTTTCATACGGCTTAATTTTAAAAAGTTATCCGAGGATAACATTCGACAAAGAAATAGCATTTAAAAATCCTGAAGCTGAGTTTGTTTCATTCGGACATCCTTTATTTGAGGCTGTGTTAAAATGGGTAAATGAGCAATATTTCTCAAAATTAAGTAAAGGAGCGGTATTTTTGGACCCGGATGGAAGATACATTGGCATAATCTGGTTCTTTGAAGGTTCGGTTTTTGACGGGAAAAACGAAACCGTAGGAAAAAGAGTTATGGCAATTTACGATGATGGAACAAAATCTGAAGAGATAAATCCGTCCGTTTTGTGGGATTTAGTGCCCGTTGATGATGTTGGTTCAACGGACCTAAGCATTTCAGTAAGTGACATTGAATTAAGGAAAGGAAGAATGCAAGAATTTGCAATTTATTCTGCAGAGAAATATAGAGACGAGGTTTTGGCTGAAAGAAATCGCCAAGCGGAGATAAAGAGAAAATACGGCATAAAGTCTCTTGAGTATCTCATTGGTGAACTCGATACACAGCTTGCAGAACTCTACGAAAGGCAGGAAAAGGGTGAAAAAACTGATCTTGCTATAAGAAACAAGGAGGAGAAGAAAAAACAGTATGAAGATGCTCTGAAGAGTTTGAAAAAAAGCATTGAGCAAGAAGTAAGCTTATCTATTGGCGCACCTGAATTTATCAGTGCAATTGTTGTAAAACCACAGGGTAATGATATGCTCAAAAGAGACGAGGATATTGAAGCTATCGGAATGAGGGTGGCAATGAAGTTTGAAATAAGAGAAGGAAGGTCTCCTAAGGATGTTTCAAAAGAAAATCTTGGTTATGATATTCGCTCTGAAGGAAGCGAAGAGATAAGATACATAGAGGTAAAGGCAAGAAATGAGGAGGGGATGATAATTCTCACTCAAAACGAATACCTTAAGGCAAAAAGATTTAAGAATCAGTACTGGCTTTATATCGTATGCAATGCTTCGACAAACTCGCAACTGTATCTGATCAATAATCCTTCAGAAAATTTACAGTTAATTCAAAAAATTGAGTCAGTTCGTTTTATAATACCTGTGGAAGAATGGAAAAGTAAAGGATTGAAAAATGGATGAGAAAAGATTCATTGAGGTAACATTTCCGCTGAAGGAAGTAAGCGAAATATCTGCAAAAGAAAAGAATATTCGTCACGGACACGTTTCAACGCTTCATATCTGGTGGGCAAGACGACCGTTAGCGTCTTCAAGAGCAACTTCCTATGCCGCACTTATCCCTGCACCAAAGAATGAAGAAGAAAAGTTAAAAATAAATGATTTTATTATTGACTTTGCAAAGTGGGAAAATTCACTCAATCAAAGATTAATTGAGAAAGCAAGAAAAGACATTTTAGAGGCGAACGTTGGCAAACCGCCGAAGGTGCTTGATTCATTTGCAGGTGGTGGCTCAATTCCGCTTGAGGCATTGAGGCTTGGTTGTGAAACCTATGCAATAGACTATAACCCTGTTGCAACGCTTATCCTTAAGTGCGCTCTTGAATATCCACAAAAATACGGAAAAAAGATATCAAAAAAGTCAGAAGCAAACAATTCAGGTTTATTTGAAAATAAAATAGAAACATATAGTTTAGTTGAGGATGTAAAAAAGTGGGGAGAGCTGGTTTTAGATAAGGCAAAGAAAGAAATTAGCAAGTTTTATCCAGAAGATAGCGATGGCTCAATCCCTGTTGGCTTCATCTGGGCAAGGACAATTCCTTGCCAGAATCCCTCCTGTGGTGCTGAGATTCCTTTGATGAGACAGTTCTGGCTTGCAAAGAAAGATAAAAAGAAAGTTTCTTTAAAACCTTATGTTAAGGATGGAAAAGTTGAGTTTGAAATTGTAGGGCAAAGTAAACCTTTTCCAGTGGATTTTAACCCCGAAGATGGAACGGTTGCAAGGGCTGTTGCAAGGTGCCCTGTGTGTGGTTCTACGATAGATGATAAAACAACGAGAAAACTGTTTCAGGAAGGAAAAGCAGGACAAAGAATGGTTGCAGTGGTTTTACACAATCCAAAAACACAAGGGAAGACATATAGGCTTGCAATAGAAAAAGATTTGGAAATCTTTAAAGAAGCAGAAAAATACCTCGAGGAGAAAAGGAAGAAACTAATGGAAGAATGGAGCATTGACCCTGTGCCGGACGAAGAACTACCACCGAAAGAAACACTTGGTTTTCGTATACAAAGATATGGAATGCTAAGATGGGGCGACCTTTTTAACTCACGCCAGAAACTTGCCTTGATTGCTTTCACCGAAAAAGTTAGAGAAGCATACAAAAAGATGGTAAAAGAAGGATACGATAAGGAATATACGAAGGCAGTGGTGAGTTACTTGGCATTTGTTGTTAGTAGACTTACTGACACCAATTCAAGCCTTTGTCATTGGGATGGTAGTTGGGAAAAGGTTTCAACTACTTTTGCAAGACAAGCATTGCCAATGAATTGGGATTATATTGAAACTCAGATTTTTGCGGACAAAGGATATTCTTTTAAAAGCATTTTAGAGAACAACATTGTTGTTACCTTAGAGCAACTTTCACATATTCCTAGAATCTTAGATAAAATTCCAAAAGTCACTCAAGCCTCTGCAACCGACCTCCCCTATCCCGACAACTACTTTGATGCAGTTTTCACGGATCCACCGTACTACGATAATGTGCCCTATTCTTATCTTTCGGATTTCTTTTATGTATGGTTAAAAAGAATAATCGGAGATTTGTACCCCGACCTATTTTCAACTCCTCTAACTCCCAAAAGTAAAGAAATCGTTGCATATACTAATAATTTGACATGGGAAGAAGCAAAAAACAATTTTGAGAATATGCTTAAAAGAGCCTTTCAGGAAATTTACAGAGTTTTGAAACCAGACGGTATTGCAACCATTGTTTATGCGTACAAATCTACTGCAGGCTGGGAAACATTGATTAACTCTCTTCTTGATTCGGGGCTTGTTGTCACTGCATCCTGGCCTATTGATACTGAAATGAAACAAAGATTAAGAGCAAATGAATCCGCAGCGCTTGCATCTTCTATCTACCTTGTTGCACGCAAGACCGAACAAATCGAAACTGGTTGGTTT
>Ga0100398_1004051_pt1 | contig 11916 bp, 11 predicted proteins | sample CryGeymeta201522_FD_81568 | JGI IMG/M metagenome (GOLD analysis project Ga0100398, IMG submission 81568) | Groundwater microbial communities from Crystal Geyser aquifers in Utah, USA - Crystal Geyser metaG 2015-22 | ecosystem: Environmental > Aquatic > Deep subsurface > Groundwater | place: USA... | reverse complement strand
CTCACCAAAAAAGTCTGGTTGGCCGCTTGGGGGTGGGTGATGCAGGTGACGATGAAATCAACCAGATTATCCAACGCCACCAGGCTGCGCTGGTTGTGCACCGCGCCCAGCGGCAAGGGCCAGCCGCGCTGCACGGCGCGCATGAGGGAGCCAAAGTTACCCGGCGCATTACAGCCATAGACCAGCGGCGGGCGGATGATGACCACCTCCAGCCCGGTTTCATCAGCGATACGCAACAAACCTTGTTCGGCCTCCCATTTGGAAAGCGCATAGGCGTTATGGGGGTTGGGTTTGTCTGTTTCAGAAAATGGCTTACCCGTAGCGGTCTGTGCCCCATTCACGCCAATAGAGCTGATAAATGCAAAACGTTTCACCCCCACTTCGACGGCCTGTCGGGCCAGGTTCAAAGTCCCCTCTAGGTTGACGGTGCGAAATGCTGCCTGCGGATCTGCTGCCGTGTCCTTCATCACATGCGCCCGGCCAGCGCAATGCACAACGGCATCAACTCCTTGCAGCACAGCGAACCAGTCGGTCGCCGGGCCTAAATCTCCCACTTGGCAATACTCAATTCGACTTTTCGGTGCAGTCAGCTTTTGGCGCGAGCTGACACGCACTGTGCATCCCTTTGACAAAGCACCAGCAGCCAGGGCCTTGCCAACAAAGCCATTCCCGCCTGTGACTAAGACGCGCTGAGTCAACATCATGCGGGTCTTCGCACAAATTGCATTGCGCGTGATACCAGTTTGGGCAACAAAAATTTAGACAGTGAGAATCTTAAACCAAGTTGTTTTAGTGCCTGTCGTATCTCGCCGTTTTGCTTCAAGATATTGCCCAGGCTTTTATTTGTTGTACCACCGAGGCGCATCTTCACAAGAACTTCTGGAATGTAACAGCTGGTGATGCGGGCGGCCTCTAAATAGCGAGCCATCAACTCGAAATCCGCAGCAATCTTGAAACTCAGATCGAATCCGCCCAAACGCTCATAAACGGTGCGGCGAACAAAAAATGTCGGGTGCGGTGGGCACCAGCCGGCCTCAAATAACCCAGGCACAAAGTCTTTGGAACGCCAGTATCGAACAGTACGCGTTGGATCAGTTTGACTAACGTAGCATAGATCGCCGTAGCAACTATCCGCGCCGCTTTTTTCAAATACTGCGGCGACTGTCGCCAAAACAGCAGCTGATGCATAAAAGTCATCGGCATTAATAAACCCAATGACATCGCCAGTAGCCAGGGCAATGCCTTTGTTCATCGCGTCATAAATGCCCTTGTCTTTTTCAGAAACCAGCTTATGGCTGGGCATGACCTCTGCGGCCACGACCGCCAAGGTTTCATCCTTTGATCCACCATCAACGATGATGTGTTCAATATTTGTGTGGGTTTGTGAACGCGCAGAGCGCAGAGTGTCTGCTATGGTTTTATCGCTGTTGTAGCAAACCGTGATGATTGAGATTTTCAATTCAAAAACCTTTTAAAAACTGGTAACCGTTAGTATTTTTATACTGCCAGCGGCCGCCCTGTCCCATACCGTATTGCCCCTCGCCGTGCCGGCGATATAGCCACGTGCTACGCCGATCCCGCCAAGGCTCAGCTCGAACTGGGCTGGCAATCCCAGCGAAGCCTGTCCGAAATGATGCACGATGCTTGCACACATGAATGCCGGTTTGGCAGCTTGCCCACCGCCACCTGAGCAATGTAGGGTAGGAGGTTGTTGGAAAAACCCGCTGAGTCGGATAATTGGGCTTACCCGTCAACACGGTTACCGTGCGGCCGCGAGAAACCAGATCTTGACTCAGGTCGTTAATCCTGAAGTTCACCGGCCAAAAATACTGACTGACAATCAGAATATTCACGAGCCTCAATACCTCTTCCAAACCACCCGATTCACGTAATCGGTGTAGCTGTGAACGATGCGCACCACCTTGGCGCTCACGTTGGGCATGCTGTAGTCGGCCACCTGGCGGATGCCGTGCGGGTCAGTGCGGTCAGCGCCGCGTGGCTGCGTGGCCAAAATTGCCAAACCCTGATGCACACGCTCCACCTCCAGCCCCACCATCATCACGGCCGCTTCTTCCATGCCCTCGGGCCGCTCATGCGCTTCGCGCAGGTTCAGCGCCGGAAAGTTCATAATGGACGATTCTTCGTTGATGGTGCCGCTATCAGACAGCACAGCACGCGCCGAGAGTTGCAGCTTGTTGTAGTCGTGAAACCCCAGCGGTTTAAGGAGCCGCACCTGCGGGTGAAAGACTACGCCGGTTGCGTCAATGCGCTTTTGCGTGCGCGGGTGCGTGGACACAATCACTGGCAGGCCATAGTCTTCAGCCACTGCGTTCAGCACCGCCACCAGCTTGGTGAATGACTGCGTTGATTCAATGTTCTCTTCACGGTGCGCGCTCACCACAAAGTAGCCCTCAGCCGTCAACCCCTGGCGCACCAGCACGTCCGATGCTTCGATGCGCGGGCGGTAATGCGTCAGCACTTCAAACATCGGGCTGCCGGTCTTTATGACCAAATCGGGTGGCAAGCCCTCGCGCAACAGGTAATCGCGGGCAATGGTGCTGTAGGTCAGGTTCACATCAGCCGTATGGTCCACGATGCGGCGATTGGTTTCCTCAGGCACGCGCTGATCAAAGCAACGGTTACCGGCCTCCATGTGAAATATCGGAATCTTGCGGCGCTTGGCGGGAATGACTGACAGGCAACTGTTGGTGTCACCCAGCACCAGCATGGCCTCGGGCTGAATCTCAGCCAGCACCTTGTCCACTGCAATGATCAGGTTGCCAATGGTGTGAGCCGCACCGCTACTACCTTCAGCGCTGTTCAAAAAGTAATCAGGTTTGCGCACGCCAAGGTCGTCAAAGAAAACCTGGTTGAGTTCGTAGTCGTAGTTCTGCCCGGTATGCACCAGGATGTGTTCGCAATGCTCATCCAGCCGCGCCAGCACGCGCGCCAGGCGAATGATTTCGGGCCGGGTACCAACCACAGTTAAGATTTTTAGTTTTTTCATGATGTCAAAAATAATAGCTACTCACGCATACCCATAAAGGGCTAGCGGCATATTTAGACCGCACAAGTAAAAGTATCCGGCCGCGCGCGGTCAAACACTTCGTTGGCCCAAAGCATGACGACCATCTCGTCATTGCCGATATTGGTGATGTCATGCGTCCAACCTGGCACGGATTCCACGATCTGGGGCTGGTCACCCTGAGTTTCGAGGTGGTGCACCTCGTTGGTGAGCATGTGCCTAAAACCAAAACGGGCGTGGCCTTTGATGACCAAAAACTTTTCGGTTTTGGTGTGGTGGTAATGCCCGCCCCGCGTGATGCCGGGGTGTGCCGTGAAAAAGCTGAACTGCCCAGCGTCTGGGGTTTTGAGCATTTCCACGAACACGCCGCGTGCGTCGCCATGCGCGGGCACGCTGTAGGCAAACTTATCCACCGGCATGTAGCTCACGTAAGTGGCGTACAGGGCACGGGTCAAGCCAGTGCCCACGCGCTCCGACACCAATGTGCTGCGGCAGTTTTTAAAGGCGTCAATCTGATCCGACAGCTCACCCAAAGTGATGCTGTAGCCAGCCTCAATCGTCGGGTACACCAAGCCCGCCCAGCCAGAAGCCAGCTGACCCAACAACGCATTGACCACATCGTCCACATACACCAAGCGCACACGGGCGCTGGCGTCGTTGATTTGCACGGGCAGATCGTGCGCCTTGTTGTGGCAAAACGTGGCCACCACCGAGTTGTAGTTGGGCTTGCACCATTTGCCAAACACACCTGGCAGGCGGTAGATGGCCACCGGGTTGCCGTGTTCGCTGGCCAGCGCTTGCACCGCTTTCTCGGCGGCGAGCTTGCTGCGGCCATAGGGGTTGTCCAGCTCGGCTTGAACCGAGGACGCCAACAGCAAGGGGATGGTTTTGCCCAAAGCCTTGAGGCCTTGGCACATGCGCTCGGTCAGGCCGGTGTTGACCTCGGCAAACGCTTGCACATCGGCTGGCCGGTTTTCACCGGCCAGGTGCACCACCGCGTCAGCCTGGGCCAGCGCCTCGCGCAAAGCTGCGTCGTCTTGGCCGCGCACATACGTCAACACCTTGGTTCCGGCTTGCTCACGCAGCCGCAACACTAAGTTCTTACCAATAAAGCCATTGGCGCCAGTCACCAGAACTTTCATGGTTTATTCCTCCGGCTCGACCTGTTCACCCCGCCCAATGGCCTGCATGAAGCGCAGCTTCATGAGCAGGGCTTGCATGCCCGCGATGTCTAGGCGCTCGGTATTGTGTGAGTTGTAGTCCGTAGCTTCAGAAATTTTGACTTCACCCTGCTCAACAAACTTGCCGTAGTTCAGGTCGCGCAGGTCGGGCGGCACGCAGTAGTAGCCGCCCAAGTCTTCTGCGGTCACCATCTCTTCGCGGCTGAGCAAGGCTTCATACAATTTTTCGCCGTGGCGCGTGCCGATCACGCGCACCTCGTGATCGGGCTTGCCCACCAGAGCCGTGAGCGATCTAGCCAGCACCTCAATGGTGGCGGCTGGCGCTTTTTGCACAAATACCTCGCCGGGTTGCCCGTGCTCAAAGGCATAGAGCACCAAGTCCACCGCGTCGTCGAGCGTCATCATGAAGCGGGTCATGCTTGGGTCTGTAATGGTTATGGGCTTGCCCGCACGAATTTGCTCGATGAATAGCGGAATGACAGAACCCCGCGATGCCATCACGTTGCCGTAACGGGTGACGTTGATGACCGTCTGCGTGCTGCTGCGCGACTTGGCCACAGCCACCTTCTCCATCATGGCCTTGCTGATGCCCATGGCGTTGATGGGGTACACGGCCTTGTCTGTGCTAAGCACTACGACTCGCTTGACACCACACTGAATGGCTGCCTCCAACACGTTTTCGGTGCCCAAGACGTTGGTCTTAACAGCCTCCAGCGGGTGAAATTCACACGAGGGCACCTGCTTCAAGGCTGCTGCGTGGTAGATGTGGTCTACGCCGCGCACCGCGTTCATAACCGACTGAGGGTCACGCACATCCCCAATGTAAAACTTCAGCTTGGAACTGTTGTAGCGCTTGCGCATGTCGTCTTGCTTCTTTTCATCGCGACTCAAAATGCGAATCTCGCGCAAGCCCGAATTCAAAAAACGACGCAACACGGCGTTGCCAAAAGAACCCGTACCACCTGTTATTAGCAATGATTCATTGTTAAACATTATTTCAAATCCTCATTTTTTTTGAGTTAAAAAACCATAAAAAAGATACAAAAATAAAATACGAAAGCGTATCAATATAACCAAAAACCTGATTATTGGCCGGAAAAAATATAAACATTATCGTAAAAATTGGAATTAATGCCAACCCGTAAAAATTTTTTTCACGCAAAACTGATTTCCAAACTTTAGCAAAGAAAAAACCGATTGCAAATAGCAAAAAAGCTAGGCCAATAAAACCAACATCGTTTGCAAATTGCCCGTAGAAAGAATGCCACTGTGCTGACTTATCCCAGAGGTGACTTATTCGCGATTGAAAAGTAAACGACGACACATCCTCACCAGAGATCATCAATAATTGACGCTGTAGAAACTCGGAATTACCAAAACCATATGTCCATTCTAAATCCAAATTCAAAATTAATGAAAAACCATAATAACCTTGACAAATATAATAAGAAAGCCAAACAAATGAATAATACAAAAAATCAATAAACGATGGTGCATCACCTAAATTAAAACTAGAGACAGTACTAATATCCCCAAGAGGAGAGGTAGATGCAAAATATTCAAACCCCCCGCCTCTCTCTGACATTATTCCCCCAAACCAAGTCACTGGCACAAGAAAAAGCATTCCACTAAAGAACAACACCTTTCGAAAATGGATGTATCGACGCTCGTACAACACTACCAGCAACGACATTGCTGAGAATATAAAAAATATAAAAATAACACTATTAACACCAGCAGATATGCCCGTGGAAACAAACAACAAAGAATAAATTAATGCAATTATTTTCTTAGCCCAATTTAAATCAACCCAAAAAAATAAAAAATAAAATATAAACAATAGCTTTGTAAATGCAAACAAAATAGAAAACACATTAAATAAGCGAGAGCTTGAGGCTTGCCCGATTTCTAAATTTAGCATGCGCTCGGTGTATGCCAGCCCAGGCTCTGTAAATCCACGAATTAAATTATCAAAAAAATCATAAGGAATAATGCCGTCCATCATCATGATGTTTCTGTATGCACCCCATACACCAATCATCCCAAAATAAAACAACCACCAATAGGAAGATGCAGAGTAAACCCTCTCAGAAACTACATTTTTTGTAAAAACTTTCAATTTACAAGCCAACACATACCCAAATATAAAGAAACAATGGTAAATCACCATTAAACTAAAAAACAATATAGAGTTATGAACTTTATATTCAATTGGTCCAAAATAAAAAATTGCCAATGTCAGCAACAAGTACGTCTCAACAAGCAACAATGGCAAATATCTCTTCATATAATCATCAACGAATTTTAATCATTTTGTTCTTCAAACGGAATTAACCAAAGCGAAATGCCAAAAACAAGCGTCATCACCAAATTAGAAAAGACAAGGCCAGCAATGCCCCCTTCAAATCCATACATTGCGATTAAAATAATCAAAATAATTAACCCTGCTAAAACTGAAGCAAACATCAACACGCCAACGAGTTTTGACTTGAACGCACCAACGACACCAACATTCAGCAAGCCAGAAATACCAGTAAGCCCTCCCGCCAGTACAAAATACGGCAAAAATTTTGAATACTTAAAATACTCAACACCAACAAGAATTCTAAAAACAACATCTGAAAACAATAGCGACACACCAATTGCAGAGCCAGATATGATTAAAATTTTCAAAACAATCACACGAATATAGGCAATTGTCTTTTTTTGATTGCCTCTTTCGCCAGAAGTCAATTTATAAATATCTGGGCTTACATAGGTTTGAATCACACCAACAATCAACATCATTGGTATAAAACCAAGTTGCAAGAGAACATTGTAGGCCGCAAGTTCCTCTACACCAATGAAGGAAGCCATGAAAACCTTATCACCTACACCTTTGAGTGCGATCAAAAGTGTAGGGGCAAATAGAGGGAGGCTTAGCATTAATAATTTTTTAGTGACAACCAATCGATCAATCGAACTCATCGCGAGTGGGCTGTAAAATTTCTTGCTGATACTTCGAACCCAGATGAAGACCAAGAAAGAACTTATTGAAACAGCCTGAATTGTAGAAATAAGGCTGTTTTCAAAAAACAAAAAAGTAAAGTAAACCAAAACCAACTTAACGAATGAATCTCCTGCAATTCCGCTAGCAGCCCATTTTCTTTTTTTTAGGATATTAAGTATGTTTAGATATATGCCTTGCGCCCCATTTGAAAAAAGATAAATTACTCCCATTAGAATGTATACGCTTATACTTATTTTTCCATAAAAAATAAACTCAAGAAAAATTGATAAAATTCCAACCGTTAATAGACCTAACAATAATTTATCGGTCACGTATTTAATAATATGAAAACTACTAAGTCCATCCACCTCCAGGAATTCACCCGCTTTCGATTCCTTGGCTGAAATTATTGAAATTGGATCGTATATTATCTGCCGAATAAACAGCATAATTGACATCCATAAAGTATAGTAACCATATGCCGCCATGCTTAGGTTTACTGTGAGTATTTTCAATAATAAGAAATTATTGAGCATCCCAACAATCTGTCCACCCGCAATCCACAAAATATCTTTATTGATCCCAAACACTTTTTTTACTCAGCTATTAATCAACTCAATAATCATTTTTTCATGGGTAAAATTGAGTATTCTATTTACAATCATTCAATTTAGTTTGAAAAGCTTTTGCATTATGTTTTATATTACTATAGTGTTCAATGTGCTTAGCTACATCCAGCTTAACCTTCGTATGTTCTAAGTATATTTTTTTTACACTAATAACCATTGAGGCAGCGAAAAAGTAAAAATCCAAATTCAATATTTTCTTTAAGAATTTTCCTTTTATAGTGAAACATGATTTACGGCTTACCAATCTAACCCGCTCGATCCAATTGGGCTCATGTTGAATCAAGTCGTCGTACATCAATATCTTATCTTTAACGAAACGCTGATTGGCCACAATATAGGTCGACCCTGCAGTCCTGCGGTAATACACCAGTACTGGATTAATCAACTTAAACCGACGCTCGGGGAACTGGCGCGCAATGGCCACTTGCAAAGGCCAGTCCTCGGTAACGTCAAAACGCTGCAAATGGGTACGGACCTTCGGATGCAACAAACATTCGGTGGCGTACAGCAGGTTTGGCGCATTGTTGTATGAAAAATGCTTGAACCGGTGCAGCAAACTGTCATTTTGGTAGATCACTTGTGTGGCAGTGGTCAACGCATTCCACCCCTGATCAACCCCCAATGCATCGCCCAACAAATACATGACGCGGCCCGACACCATGGCCACGTCTGAGTCGGGCTTCATCAATTCGAAAATGTTTTCAAATGAGTACACGTCGTCCCCTGCCGTGAGCTTGCAGCGGTTGGCCACCACGTGTGTGAGCATGTTGTTCACGCTGGCACACGTCCCCAGGTTCTTTGGGTTGTAGAGTGTCTTGACGTGTCTGAATAAACCCGCGTTGATCTGCAACCAACTGTCCACCAAACTGCGCGTCTGGTCCTTGGAGCAGTCGTCGTTGATGATCACATCCACTTCGGTGCCGGCCCCGTACTTCTGCACCAAATACTTAATGCTCTCCAAGTGCTCCAAGATGTAATCTTGGTGGTTGTAGGTCACAACCAAAAAAGCAAACGAAGGTGGTGTTTCACCGTGCATGTAGCTTCACCTTGATATAGCTCGTCACAAAATACAACGCTTTGAAACCCACCATGCGAAATCCTGTTTGCATGAAGCGCAGTTTCCACATCAAAGATCGTTTTTCAAACACAGTGTCTGAAGAAAACCCCCGCAAGTCCCAATCAATGTCCAATGGGTATTTTTGGGCCATCTTGTCGACCACAGCCCTGACCCATTTACCTCTGTAGATAGCGCCACCTTTGGCATGGTTATAAGGATAGATGTCGCCCTGGCTGGGGTTGAGGGAATAAAACGCCCGACCATCGCCCCAGGTCTTGTAACTACCAAACACTTCCCATGCCCACGGCGTGTCACCCGCAGCGGTGTAGTTCATCAAAGCCTGTTTCCGCCAAATGGCGGGGGCAGAGTTGAGCCGGTAGTCCACCTTGTCTTTGAGCGGGATGAACATACCGCTGGTGTGCGGCACTTGCAAAGGCAACTCGGTATTAATTAAATAGGTCACCATGGCCTGCGCTTGCGACTGGAGCAATTGCAACGCTGCTTGTACACGCTGGTTGCTCACCGGCGCATCCAAAATGAAATCGTCATAGAGCATCAACACAAACTCGGTGTCGATGCTGCTGAGCGTCGATCGCAAGCGATCACCCCAATCGTCCACCCCAGAAGGGCTGCGGTGGTTGTGTACACGCGCTGGGTAGTCGTGCGTGTTGGATTCGGTGTTGATTACCACCGGGTAAGGGCAATCGGGCCAACAGTCGCGCAAGGCATGAAAAAAAATGCCCAACACATCGTTGTAGGCATCGCAGGTATTGACCACGATCGTCAGGTCGTGGCGGGGGGTGGAGTCATTCATCACAACGGGGCGCTGAAGGTGTTCAAGCCGTAAATTCGTTCACGGTCTGAACGACTTTGTTCACATCACCCGTGACCATCGTCGGCCCCATCGGCAAGCTGAGACATTGGTCTGCAATTTGCTCTGCAAAGGGGAATTGCCCCGGCTCAAAACCCTCCGCCGCGTACGCCTGCTGTAGGTGCGGCGGAATGGGGTAGTGAATCAGCGTGCCTATGCCTGATTCTCCCAATTTCTTTTGCAAGGCATCGCGCTGCGGGTGCTGCACCACATACAGGTGCCATGCGGGTTCGGCCCAGTCGGGCACATGGGGCAAAGTCAGGCCACAGCCAGCCAGGCCTTGCTGGTAGCGCACCGCGATGGCGCTGCGGCGAGCGTTCCATTCGTCCAGGTGCGCCAGCTTCACGCGCAGTATGGCCGCCTGCAGCGGGTCGAGCCGACTGTTGTAGCCCTGCACCTCGTTCACATATTTCACGCGTGAACCGTAGTTGCGCAACATGCGGATGCGGTCGGCCAGCTGTGCGTCGTTGGTGGTCACTGCGCCGCCGTCGCCCATGGCACCCAGGTTCTTGCCGGGATAAAAGCTCCAGGCCACAGCATCGCCATGCGCGCCCAGGCGTCGGCCCTTGTAGCGCGCGCCGTGCGCTTGTGCACCGTCTTCCAGCACTTTTAGTCCGTGTTTACGGGCAATAGCCAGTATCAGGTCCATGTCAGCCGGCTGGCCGTACAGATGCACGGGCAGGATGACCTTGGTGCGCGGCGTGATGGCCGCTTCAATCAGCGCCGGGTCGATGTTGTAGGTGCGCGCATCGGGCTCCACCGGCATCGGCTTGGCGCCGCATTGGCTGACAGCCAGCCAAGTGGCAATGTAGGTATTGCTAGGCACGATGACTTCGTCACCTGGTCCTACGTCCATGGCGCGCAGGGCCAGATGCAGGGCGTCTAAGCCATTGGCAACGCCTACTGCGCGGGTGGCCCCGCAATAGGTGGCAAATTCGGCTTCAAACGCATCTACCTCCGGCCCACCGATGTAATAGCCAGAGGCCAGTGTTCGGGCAACGGCTGCGTCAATGTCAGTTTGCAACTCACGATAGGCCGCCCCCAGGTCTAAAAATGGAATGTTCATGCTTGCCACCGTGATCGCATAAAGTCTGCGTAGTCGCGGTAATAGTCTTCTTCGTCGTATTTATTGGAGGCCAGCACCATGCAAACAGAGCCAGACGAAAAGTTGTCCAGTTCACGCCAAATCATGGGGCACACATATAGGCCGTTGTACGAGCGACTGAGGTGTACACGTTTTTTGTTTTTCCCATCATCAAGCAGCACGTCAAAGCTGCCGGACATGGCAATAATGAGCTGGTACAACCCTTTATGCGCATGGCCGCCACGCTCGGCGCCGCCGGGCACGTCGTAGAGGTAGTAGACGCGCTGGATGTCAAAGGGGATCTGGTTGCCCCCTTCGACAAAGGTCAGGTTGCCACGGGGGTCTGAGATTTTTGGAAGCTCTATTATTTTGCAGAGATCGATGTTGAAATTCATTTGGTTTCCTCTTGCTTCCTTAGTTTATCGTTCTAGCTGGGTCACCTACCACCGTTGTCCCTGGCGGCACGTCTTTGGTAACCACGGCACCTGCACCCACAATGGCACCTGCCCCAATTAGCACCCCAGGCAACAGCGTGGCGCCGCCACCGATACTGGCACCGGCCTCGATGCGTGTGGATAGCAGTGTGAAGTTGACGTTGCCGCTCTTGGGGTGTTTATCGTTGGTAAAAGTAACGTTGGGGCCGATAAAAACATCGTCGCCCACGCGCAAACCGTTCCACAACTGGACGCCACTCTTGACCGTAACGCGGTCGCCAATGAGCACGTCATTCTCAATCAGGCAGTGTGAGCAAATGTTGCAGTCTTGGCCAATCTTGGCACCGGCCAGCACCACGACAAACTGCCAGATACGTGTGCCGGTGCCAATGGTGGTGGACTGGACGTCGGCTAACGTATGGATAAAGGGTTCGGACATGTCATATGGGCTATTTTTTAGTAGCTTTTCACGAATGGTGGACGGGGGCTAGAGGCTGATTTCATTCAATACTGACGTTGACGCTGTAGCCGTGGTGCTTGAGCAGCGCATGTTTTTTGGCTTCAGCCAGATCATGGGCAACCATCTCGGCGCACATGTCTTGCGCGGTGATCTCTGGCACCCAGCCTAGTTTTTGTTTGGCTTTGG
>Ga0100398_1004038_pt1 | contig 11939 bp, 11 predicted proteins | sample CryGeymeta201522_FD_81568 | JGI IMG/M metagenome (GOLD analysis project Ga0100398, IMG submission 81568) | Groundwater microbial communities from Crystal Geyser aquifers in Utah, USA - Crystal Geyser metaG 2015-22 | ecosystem: Environmental > Aquatic > Deep subsurface > Groundwater | place: USA... | reverse complement strand
CCGGGCCACCGATTCCTGATTGAACGGCCACAGGTCCTCGAGGCTGCCGCCGCCGCGACCGGCGATCACCAGGTCCCAGTCGTACTGATCCCGCAACCGGTTGATGGTGGCGAACGCGGCGCTGATTTCGGGCGCTGCTTCTTCCCCCTGGACTCGCACCGGGAGCACGGTCACCGACAGCGGATAGGGGCTGCGTTTGAGCACCTTGAGAATATCGCGGATCGCGGCGCCGGTGGCCGAGGTCACCACGGCCAACCGCCGCGGAACCAGGGGAAGGGCCAATTTGCGTTCGGCGGCGAACAAGCCTTCGCGGTCGAGTTTCTGTTTCAGTTGTTCGAAGGCCAGTTGCATCGCCCCCAGGCCCTGGCGTTCAATGCGCTCGACCAGGAATTGATAGTCGCCCCGCGGCGTGTAGACCGTGACCCGGCCCTGACAGAGCACCTGCAGGCCGTCTTCGAGGCGAAACCGGAGCCCGCGCTGCTGGGGACGGAACAACACGGCCTTGATCTGGCTCGCTTCATCCTTCAAGGTGAAATAGAAATGGCCCGAAGCCGGCGCCCGGAAGTTGGAAATTTCTCCCTTCAGCCAGATGTAACGGTAGTTGGTTTCCAGCAGTTGCTTGATCGTCGCGTTCAGCTGACTGACGGTGTAAACGGCTGTTTGGTCGAGGGCCGCGGCCAGGGGCATGGTTCACCTGCCGAGAACAGTGCGGGTTATTGGAACAGTTTCGGGTCCATGGCGTCGCGCAGTCCTTCTCCTACCAGATTGTAGGCGGTAATGCTAAGGAAAATAGCGAGGCCGGGGAAGCTGGTGAGCCACCAGGCGAACTCGATGTAATCCCGGCTCTGGCTCAGGATGTCGCCCCAACTGGGGGTCGGCGGCGGCACCCCGAAGCCGAGGAAGCTCAGACTCGATTCGGTGAGGATGGCCCCGGCGATGCCGAACACCGCCGAAACCAGCACCGGGGCCATGGCGTTGGGGAGCATGTGGAGGAAAATGATGCGCCCGTGGGAAGCTCCCAGGGCCCGCGACGCCATCACGAAGTCCACCTGCTTGAGCTTGAGGAATTCGGCGCGCACGAACCGGGCCACTCCGGTCCAGCCGGTCAGCCCGATCACCGCCATGATGTTGTAGATGCTGGGCGGGAGGAAGGCGATGATGGCGATGATGAGAAAAAACGTGGGAATGGTCAGAATGATTTCGATCACCCGGCTGATCACCTGATCCACCCAGCCGCCAAAATAGCCGGCCAGGGCCCCGGAGCAGATCCCGATCATGAGGGCCAGGCCCACCGCCACGAATCCCACCGACAGCGAAATCCGGGCGCCGTGGATCATGCGGCTCAACACATCGCGGCCGCGGTCGTCGGTGCCGAACCAGTGGATCCTGGTGGGCGGACTCAGGCTCTGGAGCAGGTCGTATTCGGTGGGCGAAAAGGGCACCGGCGGCCACAGGGCGAAGTCGCCGCCGCGGCCGAAGCCGGTCTGCCAGGGGAACCCGCCGGGTCGGCGCAGGTCGTGCCAGTCGCGGTTGGCCTCGGCTGCCGCCGGCGCCAGCAGCGGTAGCGACCAGCGGCCGTCGAGGCGAGCCACCAGCGGCCGGTCGTTGGCCAGAAGCGGAGCCAGCAGAGCCACCGCAACCAGCGCCACGGTGGCCCACAAACCCGCCACCGCCAGGCGGTTCTTGCGGAAGTGATGCCACACCATGGTGCGGTAACTGGGCGGCGGGATGGCCCCAGGCGATTGGCGGGAATCCGTTTGGCTAGCGTCCGTGACGTTCATGACCTCTGCTGCCGTTTGCCTCATTCCAGTTTGATCCGAGGATCCAACAGGGCGTAAAGAATATCGGACAGAAGCAGCCCGATCAGGGTGAGCAGGGCCGAAATGGTGGTGATGGCCATGATCACCGGATAATCCCGGGACAGCACCGCTTCGAAACCCAGTTGCCCCATGCCCGGGATGGAAAAGATGCTTTCGATGATGACGCTGCCGCCGAACATGGCCGGAAGGAGAAAGGCAAGGAGTGTCACAATCGGCAGCAGACCGTTACGCAACGCGTGTTTGAAGATCACCACGCGTTCGCTCAAACCCTTGGATCGGGCGGTGCGCACATAATCTTCGCGAATCACTTCCAACAGTTCGGCCCGGGCCAGTCGCGACAGGTAGGCGAGTCCCCCGTAGGTGAGGCAGGCCACCGGCAGCACCAGATGCCACAGCCGATCCGGCAGCCAGGCCCACCAGGGCCAGGTTTCGGCGCCGATGGAAGACACCCCGTAAACCGGGAACACATCCCAGAAATCGCCGCCGCCGAGGAACATGATCAGCAGCACCGCCACCCAGAAGCTGGGCAGCGAATAGAGAAAGAAAAAGCCCAGGGTCAGCAGTCGGTCCCAGAAGGATTCCGGATGGGTCGCCGAATAGATCCCGAACGGAATGGCGATGAGATACACCAGAAAAATGGAAATGATGTTGATCTGCAGGGTGATGGGCAGGCGTTCGGCGATCTTATCCAGGACCGGACGGTGGTCCTTGTAGGAGGTGCCGAAGTCAAAGGTCATGACCCGTTTCACCCAGAGGAGATATTGGATCGGCAACGGTTTATCCAGCCCATAGAGCTTCCGGGTCTGGTCGATGATCTGCCGGGTGTAGGCGGAATCGGCCATTTCACCGCCTTCTCCGGCCATCTGCAGCTTCACCAGGGCGGGATTGCCGGGGGCCAGTTGAATGATGAGGAAGGTGACGAAGGTGATGCCCACCAGGGTCGGGATGATTTGCAGCAGACGCTTGATCAGATAGGCGCTCATCTTCGGGCTCCCAATGCGGTCCCGGGTGGTTTCCGTCCGGGGCGGCTCAGAACGGTTTCAGCGTCGGCTCGGCGGGGCTTGCCAATACCGTTGACTTATACCGGTTAAGGGTAAAAAGTTTCATTTCGTGTGCGCTCTTTCCCTGGAGCGCGGGCATCTTGCCCGCTTTTGAAAATGAAACATCTGATCCTAAACCAGTATAACGGCTTCTGTAGTCCCCCTCTACCCCGGTTCGGGGGAGAGGGTCGGGGTGAGGGGGCTTGCCACCGACCATTCCAGCGGCGCCAACCCCATCGGATAAACGTGCACGTTGGCGAAACGCCGATCCACCGCGACCAGGGCTTCCGGGGTGAAGAGAAAAGTGTACGGCTGTTCATAATAGATGATTTCGTGAAAGCGGTGGTAGAGGCGGCGGCGTTTTTCCGGGTCCAGTTCCTGGCGAGCAGCTTCGATGATACGGTCGGCTTCGGCATGTTCGAACCCGACGAAATTGGAACCTTGAGCCGCTTCGGATGAATGCCATAGTTGGTAAGGGTCGGATTCCCAACTCAGGCTCCAACCCAGGGTGCAGGCATCGAATTCGTGTTTCTGAATGTTTTGCACGAACACCGCCCATTCCAGTTTGCGGATGTTCATGGCGATGCCCACCTGCTTCAGGTTCTGCTGGAGAATGGTGGCCAGTTGTTCGGCGAACTTGCTTCCGGCGGACATCAAGAATTCGAACCGAAAGGGCACCCCGTCCCGGTCCAACAAGCCATCGCCGTCGCGGTCTTCCCAGCCGGCTTCGCGCAGCAGCGCTCGAGCCGCCGCCGGGTCGTGGGGGTAGGGCGGGAGGTCCCGGTTGTAGTCGGGGCTGTTCACGTAAAAGTTGCCGGTCACCTCGGTGCCCAGGCCGAACAACAGTCGGTCCAGGATCATTTGGCGGTCCAGCAGCAGGGTCATGGCGAGGCGCACCCGGCGATCGGAAAAGGGCGGTCGTCTGAGGTTCCAGCCGATGTAGCTGTAGTTCGGCAGATAGTACTTGAGCTTTTGGAACCGGTCCTGAAAGCGCGCGCTCCCGGTCTGCTTGACCCATTGGATCGGACGCAGGCTCATCAGATCGAGCCCGCCCTTTTTCAAAACCTGGAGCGCCACCGTGCTGTCGGTGATGATCTTGAACACCATTCGGGTGATGGCCGGCTTCTCGCCCCAGTAGGCTTCGTTTCGCTCCAGCACGATTTCTTTACCCGTATCCCAGTGATGGAACCGGTAAGGGCCGGTACCGACCGGACCGCGCCCGATCGCGTGCTGGTTGAAATCGTCCTCCGCAGCGAACCGGTGGGCCGGCACGATCGGAATGCTGCCGCAAAACTCCAGCGCCCGGAAGTACGGCATCCGATAATGATAGCGAACGGTGAAAGGGTCGATCACCTCGAGCTTTTCAATGTCCCGGTAATAGCTTCTGAGATGCGCCGCATCCACCTTGGGGTCCCGGATGCGCTGGAAGGAAAACTCGATGTCCGCGGCGCTGAAGGGCGCTCCGTCCTGCCAGCGGATGTCTTTCTTCAGGTGAAAGGTGTAAGTCAGGTGATCTTCCGAAACGACCCAGGATTCGGCCAGAACCGGCACCAGTTCCAGGGTCTTTTCATCGCGCTTGAGCAGCGATTCATAGATGTATTCGTCGATTTTGGAAGCGTAGGCGTCGGTGGCGGTGATCGGGTTCAGGGTGGCGGGTTCGGCGCCCAGATGATGGACCAGCCAGGCGCTGGTTTCGGGAGCGCGGGTCGGCGCATCACAGGCCGCCGCCAGCACCAGGCCAAGCAGCCAGCCGAGTCGCCAGGCCCAGCGTTGCAACCGCCGTCGGATCATCGCTCGGTTCCCGAGGCGCTCACTTGCCGTCACCGTCACTGCCCTGAACCACCACGGCCGGCGCCCCCCCCTGGGCGCGGCTCCAGTAATGGATCGCGGCGAACCCGGCGAGCAGCAGAACAACGAACAGGATCGAGAGCAGGTTGAGGTATTGCTTGACGAAGGCCGCAATCGGTTCGCCGAAGAAATAGAACAGCCCGCCCACCAGGAAAAAGCGGCCGCCACGCCCGACCAGGGAAGCGACGACGAAGCGTTTGAAATTGAGCAGAAACATCCCGGCGGTGACGGTGAACACCTTGTAGGGAATCGGGGTGAATCCGGCGATGCCCACGGCCCACACGTCGTAGCGCTGATAGTAGCGTTCCACCGTCGCGATCTTGGCCTCGGCCAGGAATTTCTTCACCAGAGGTCGTCCCCCGTAGCGGCCCAGGGCGTAGCCAACGGCCCCACCCAGCACCGAACCGCCCGTGCAAATGAGGGCATAGCCAACGGCGCCGGCTGGGTGGATCAGGCACAGGGCAATCATCAGCACATCCGGGGGGATCGGGAAAAAGGACGACTCGGCAAAGGCCAGCACGGCCAGGGCCAGGTCGGCGTAAGGCGTGTGCGCCCAACCCAGGACCCAATCGATCATTGCAGTCAAGAAACCATCCACAGCCACACTCCGTTCGATCCAGTCGGCGCGGTCAGGACCGGCGCCGTGCGCTAGAACAGTGAATAAACCAGAGAGAGTGCGCCGACCAACCAGCAGTAGGGAGCAAACCGGTAGAAGGCGCCTCGATGCACCACCCGCAGCAACAAGCGCAAGGCCACATAACCGGAAACGGCGGCAACCGCGGCGCCGGCGAAGGCGCTTGAAATGATCGCCGGATCATACTTCAGATCGAGGGCTTCGAGCAAGACCGCGCCGATCACGGCCGGAACGAACAGGAGAAACGAAAAACGCCCGGCCCAGTCGCGTTCGAGACCAAGCAGCAGGCCGACCGCGATGGTCGACCCGGAGCGCGAGATCCCCGGCGCCAGGGCCAGCCCCTGCGCCAAACCGATACCCAGCGCCCGCCCCAAACCGGTGCGGGCCGGGTTGAGACCCGGTCGAGGGCCGGTGTTCCTGGTGAGCCAGAGCAGGCTTCCGGTGATGATGAGGTTGACGCCGACCGTGGCGACCGACGCAAACAGCCGTTCCAGTGCATGGCGGGCGAAAAAGCCCAGGAGCGCGGTGGGGATGGAAGCCGCCACCACCAGCAGGAACAACCGCTCCGGATGCCTCAGGGGCTCGCGGGAACGGGACAGGATACGGCCCAAAATGAGCAGTCCACCCCGAATCAGATCGGCCACGTCCGATCGGAACACCAGCAGCACCGCGGCCAGGGTGCCCACATGCAGGCTCACGTCAAAAAATAGATTGGGTTCGCTCCAGCCCAGCAACTGTTGAGCAATCACCAGATGCCCGGAACTGCTCACCGGCAGGAATTCCGTAATGCCCTGCAATAGGCCGAGCATCACCGCGGACCACCAATCCATCGCCCCCTCCTCGTCTGTATACCGGTTTAGCTTGAGAAGTTATGTTTTAGATTCCCGCGGAGGGGCGGAGGGCGCGGAGAAGACCCCTGAAATCAGCCTCTGCGTCCCTGCGTTTCCGAGCGGAAATGAAGCTTCTAGCCTTTATATGAAAATGGTCCCTTATGCAAAGCATTCTAGCTGGTTGCGTGTAACCAAATGGAGGAGCGAATTGGTAGGTCGGGTTGCGACCAGCGGGAGCTACCCGACACCACGTTCCGGCAACGCATCGCAATCGGCAGCCCTGCACCGGATCGTCAGGGAGTGCTACGCACACCCTGACCTACTGCTGCCCTACATTTTCATGCTTCGTTGTGACCGCCCCCGGTCATGGGGGTTAACGAGCATAAAACGTCCGGTCAGCGTCCACCAGGATGACTTCGGGATTCGTCTACACCTTTGCCGGCAACCCCTCAAGCTTATTCTCCCCGGCTGCGGTCAGGGTGTGGTCGACATGCAAGAAAAAACCTTCCGCGGCGCTCAGCCGGGAAGGTTGCATAGCGATTGGCAACGGTGCCCAGCGCACAATTTATCAGAGGGCATCGAGATCGATCTTACGGATAAAACCCAAAACGTCTGCCATTATTTTTTCCAGGGCCTGATCGTGGCCCGGGTCCGCGCCACCGGTTTCGATGGCCGGCTGCTCCGATCCCTTTTCCACCAGCTTGATTCGAGCTTCCGGGCTATCTTCCACAAAGCCGGCCGCCGCCGGGTCCCGACCAGCCTCTTCGCCATTGTAGTATTCAAGCATTGTTTCCACTCCCGATCGGTCTTTCATTGGCGCCTCCTTGGCTCGCTTCAGTTCAGTACAGGGCGCAGAGTAATCATCAAGCCTGCTAAAGTAAAGGCCGACGGCGGCAGGGTCCCGAACCCGGAGGAAACCTCCCAGCCCACATCCTCGTCGTGCAAATGGCCTTCAAACGCCGGGACCGTCGTCGGAGGATGACGGAGGTTTGGACCCGGTCTCCCGCGCCGCCAGGCGCAGATCGCTCAGCCAGTCGAGTTGCAGCGTGTCCCGAGCCGATCCACAGTTGATCGCGAGTTCCAGATAACCGCTGCCGCCGATGACGGCCAGCGGCTGGCCGACCGGCACCTCGGCGTAATTATGGTGGAGCGGCAACCGCTTGCCGCTGCTTGCCAGCCGAACCTCGAATCCTCCTTCGAACGCTGCCAACTGCTCGGCGCCAATATTGGTGACGGCATTGCCGAAATGGTCGAAATGGATGATGCGGCCGCGCAGTTCGTCCTGGTCCATGACGGCCCGGAGCCAATCGGGACGGATCGGCGTCACCGGTGGGCCGAGTTGTTCGAAGGGCCAACCGCGGGCCAACCGCGCCGCCGCGGGAGCGAACAGGTCGCGGCCATGGAAGGTGGCGCTGAGCGGTCGGCGAACCAGTTCCGGATGGGTCAATTCGCGCGCTTCCCACTCCGGTTCGCGCTCCAAAACCATGGCCAAAATACCGTTATCCGGCCCCACGAAAAGGTAGCCGCCGGCCCGGACGGCAAGCGCTCGGCGGGCACTGCCCACGCCCGGATCGACCACCGCCAGATGGATGGTTCCGGGTGGAAAATCGCGGTAGCAGGACGCCAGCAGATAGGCGGCCGACCAGACCGCCTGGGGCGCAACCAGGTGAGTCACATCCACCAGCCGAGCCCGCGGACAGAGCCCGAGAATGACGCCCTTCATGGCGGCCACGTAGGAATCGCTCAAGCCGAAATCACTGAGTAGGGTGATCACGGGGCAGGACGAATCGGACATGGAGTTCCTCGCGGCGGCGATCAATTTCGACCCGAGCGGATCAACGCGGGAGTCAGGTTGTCGTATTCCTGGCGCAGTTGCAGCAGCACCACCGATCCGATCACCAGCAGGCCGCCGATAATCTGCAGCCCGGCCAGGGATTCGCCCAGGAACAGAAACGCGAACAGGCCCGCCAGGATCGGTTCCAGGGTCGCGGTGATGCTGGCTCGGGTCGAACGGATCAGATTGATCCCCTCAAAATAGCAGCCGAACGGAATCAAGGTCCCGAAGATCCCGATATAGAGAATCCACAGCCATTCGACGGCGCTGTAAGGCCGCATGAAAGCGCGCAGGGGCGGATAGGCCGCGTTCCAGAACAGGGCGGCAAAAAACAGAGCATAGAACAGCACGGTCCAGGGATGATAGCGCCGCATGCCCCGTTCGCCATGCACCGAATACCAGGCGAAGGCAACAGCCGAAGCCAGGCCGCTCAAAATACCGAGCCGGTTCATGGCGAACAGATCGAGGTTGTAAGCCCCCACCACCAGGTAACAGCCCAGGGTGGCCCCAACGACGGCGATGACGGTGACGGCGGTCAGCCGTTCCCGGGCAAAGACGACGGCGTGGATGGCGATGAAAGTCGGCGCCAGGTACTCCAGCAAAATCGCTGCCGCCACCTGGATCTTACTGATGGTGAAAAAGTAGGTGAACTGGACCATCGCCATGCCCACCACCCCAAGAACCAGAAAATAGGGAATGTCCCGGCGCGCGATCGAAAGCAGGCGGCGGGCCCGCGGCAGGAGGAAGAAAAACAACAGGACGGAAGCGATGGTGACCCGCATCTGCACCACTTCGAACGGAGAGACGCCGTGGTTGAAAAGAAACTTCCCCGCGGAACCGGAAACAGCCCACAACAGAGCAGCCAGAACCACGAAAAAGTAACCACGACGAGGGATCGCGGAGATATCTTTGGTGGACATGATTTCCTTCATGGTGATGGAAAAAGCGGCGCGCTGCGATTCCCAGCGGACGCCGGCATCGCAAGCGGGAGCGACCCGAGGGCAACGGAACCGATCCGCTTGTTCCTGGATATTCGACCCAAAAACCGGACCAGGGCAAAAACACAGTATCTCGCCGCTGTAGCTGTAGGTCAGGTTGCGACCAGCGGGAGCTACCTGACACTCTTGACGACCTGGCATCCTCACACAAGTCAGGGAGCGCTGCGCGCACCCTGACCTACGGTTGTGATGCTCCATCCGGTGAGCATCGGAGCGCCTGCCGCGATCCCGTGCGGCGTCCGCCGGACGAAGTCGCGATGTTGAATATCCAGCGCTTGTTCCCGAACCTTGGCTTTACGCCGCCGCTTTGCTAGCATAATAGAAAATGTGAGTCAAAAGCTATTGGTAACCAGTTCACCCGTCAACGACAGGAGGGAATATGACCGGTCAAGACCTTCCGGGAATCGATGAACTCCGGACATTCGCCGAGGAAGCCATGCGTCAGGCCGGCACCGAAGCCATGCACTTTTACGGCAAGGGGGACCCGGAAATCCGCTTTGATGAAAACCTGGTGACCGAGGCGGAATTGCGCCTGAGTGAATTCTTCAGTTCGAGGCTCAAGGATCGTTTCCCGGCCCATCAGGTGTTTGGCGATGTGCCGCTCAGGACTCGGTATGTTCACGATCAGGAAGGGTGCCTCTGGGTCTATGACGCCTTGGACGGGGTCGCCAATTTCCAGGCCGGCATCCCGCTCTGGGGCACCTCACTCGCGCTGTTGGAAAATTTCTGGCCGGTGTTCGGCATGTTCTATATGCCGGCCAGCGGCGATCTATTTTACGCCGAAGCGGGCAAAGCCGCCTACTGGAACGGCCGCCGCATCACCATCCCGGAATCCCGGGAAGTGAGCAATGAAAGCCTGCTCTTCACCTATTCCCGCTTCAACAATCATTACCGCTCCGGCTTTCCGGGGAAAATCCGCAATCTCGGCTGCACCGCCGCGCATCTGTGCTACGTCGCCGCGGGGCGCGCCGAGGGGGCACTGCTGTCCAATGTGTCCTACCAGGACCTCGCCGCGGCGCAAATCATCCTGAACGCGGCCGGAGGAGAGATCCGCAAGGTGAATGGCGATAAGTTCTATTTGAATGAATACATGGAAGCCAAACGGATCGACGAACACATCCTCGCCGCCCCGCCCGTCGCCCATCAGATGGTCAAGCTCTATTTGGAACGCGCCGCGACCGGGGTAACAAAGGATTCGGACTGATCCGATCCCCAGGCGTGATCGCAAGTATCCCCATTAAGGGCAGACCCCAGCGCAGTGAAAAACACCCTCCTAGGGGCAGGCCGTCGTGCTTGCCCCTACCGGCCTCGCTGCTCGCACCGCAAACCCTCCTGGCGTCCCATCTCGAATTTCGGTGCGCTCCCGGGCCATGATGCCGGCGAACCTGAGGCTGGTATTGGCGCCGTTAGGCGCTTTCAGAGCGCATGGCAGCCCAGGCAGCAAACCCCTTCTCCGCCGTTGTCGGCTTGGTGTGTTGAATCCGGAACAACAGGATTCGCCCGGCTGTCTTGATGGATTTGGCGAAATCAAGGCTGTTCGTACTATTCGGCTTCTCGCCGAACCTTGGTGATGTTGGCAAGCTTTTGCGACACAATGGCATTGAGCGATATCCCGGCTTGCGCCGCCTCAATCGCAAGGGCGCGATGTAACCGCCGATCGATCCGCACATTGAACTGGCCACTGTACATCTTCCGTGCCGGTGCAACCGGAACCGGTTCACCATGCTCTTGATAACTTTCCTTAACCCCTTCCCAGGCAGTTGCCAGCTCTCCCAGAGCTTCCTCGGGCGTTTTCGCGAATGCGGATACCTGAGGCAACTCAACAAAATGCGCCACATAATCCCCTTCCTCATCCAAAAATACGTTGACGGTGTAACCGTCGAACCGATCATGTTTCTTCATGTTCAACCTCATATTGCACAAGGAACTGCTCCACCTGGTACCCTTTTGCCGTGCCGCTTTCGGCTTGCTGGATGGCGAACCTCCGCCCCTTTGGTGAATACCAGATCTGATGGCTGCCCTTCTGGTGATCGAGTGTCCACCCAGCTTGGCGCAAAAGCGTCTGGAGTTCCGCAAAAGACAGCCCTTTCGGGTTGTTTATGGCGCGGGCCAGGAGTTTATCCCTCCTTGTCATGTTGTGACTATATATAGTTACGATCACTAGCTCAAGAGCTTTCCTTTCCCAGCATGCGCTAAAGCCGCGTATGCCACGGACCATGTTTCCATAGAAGAAATCCATGCCGGTTTAAAATGAGATCTTTCATTACCAAAAGCGGGCAAGATGCCCGCGCTCCCAGGAAAGAGCCCATACCAAGGGATTTTCCATGACTGTGGAACCGGTGTGGTTGGGGTGAACATTTTGCTTGACTTGGGGTCCTAAATGCCGTTAGAAAGTTATTGAATGATTGTTCATTCATGTTTTCAACCGCGGTTGCCGGCTTCGGCTCGGTCGTTCAGGAGGCGCTCCCATTTCTCGCTCACCGCGCGGCAAAAATTCCGATAAGCGCCCGCGCATCCTCGATGCGGCGGTCAAGGTCTTCGCCCGCAAGGGTTTCTTCCAGGCCCGGGTGGCGGAAATTGCCCGGGAAGCCGAAGTCGCCGACGGCACCATTTACCTCTATTTCAAGAACAAAGACGACCTGCTGATTTCCATCTTTGAAGAAAAGATGCGCCAGGTGATCGCCAGTTTCCGCTCGGCCATCGCTCGGGAAACCGATGCCCGGGCCCGCCTCCGCTGCCTGATCCGGATGCACCTGGAGGGGTTCCAGGCCTATCCCGAGCTGGCTGCGGTGCTGCAAGTGGAACTGCGCCAGAGCAGCCGGTTCATGCGCGAATATGAAAAGGTGGAACTGCGTCAATATTTCGATTTGATCGGCGACATTGTGGTCCAGGGCCAGGGGGAAGGGCTGTTCCGCCAAGACCTGCCGCTCAGCCT
>Ga0100398_1004031_pt1 | contig 11947 bp, 10 predicted proteins | sample CryGeymeta201522_FD_81568 | JGI IMG/M metagenome (GOLD analysis project Ga0100398, IMG submission 81568) | Groundwater microbial communities from Crystal Geyser aquifers in Utah, USA - Crystal Geyser metaG 2015-22 | ecosystem: Environmental > Aquatic > Deep subsurface > Groundwater | place: USA... | reverse complement strand
GGCCTATCCGCACTGCCAATCGGCCATTCAGGTCATTACACCGGGTGTGGAACGGGTGCCCGGCGCGGCCAGTGCCCAAGAAAAATTGGCGGCCCGGGCGTTGCTGGGTTTGCCCCCATCGGCTTATTGCCTGTTATTTGTGGGCAACGACTACCGTAAAAAAGGCCTAGAGACGCTGCTCGCTGCCCTGGTGCAGTTGCCGCCTGACTGCTGTCTGGCGGTGGTGGGCAACGCCGAGCAATTGCCCGCATTCGAGGCGCAGGCCAAGGCGCTGGGACTGCTAGAACGGGTTTTTTTTCTGGGGCCGCTGCGCGATGTGGGCCCCGCCTATATGGCCGCCGACTGCCTGGCTCATCCGACGCTGGAAGATACCTTTGCTATGGTGGTGCTGGAAGCCATGGCGCACGGTTTGCCGGTGGTGGTTAGCAGCGCACGCTATTGCGGTATTGCGGCGCTGTTGCGCGCTGGGCAAGATGCGCTGGTGCTGGAAGATCCTTACGACGCATCGGCGCTGTCTGGTGCGTTGTTGCGCGTCAAGCAAGAACCTGCCGTGGCGGTCCGTCTATGCACCGCCGGGGTGGCATTTGCGCATGAGCACCAGTGGGCCGCCCTGGCGCAGCGGCAGTCAGTCATCTACCAACAGTTGGCAATCCAGAATTTATAAGAAAAACAGGCCTGCAGACCGCATGCAGCAAGCGTGAGAAGCTATCAAAATCAAGTACTGTCGTGCAGACCCAAGCGGTAAAGGCGGGCGTACAAGCCGTCCATTTGCAGCAACTGGGCGTGGGTGCCAGACTCGGCAATGTGGCCGTGGTCCAGCACCACAATGCGGTCGGCGTGGTGCACAGTGGACAGGCGGTGGGCAATCACCAGCGTGGTGCGGTGGTTCATCAGGCGCTCCAGCGCCTCTTGCACGCTGCGCTCGGACTCAGTGTCCAGGGCCGAGGTGGCCTCGTCCAGAATCAGAACAGGCGCGTCTTTGTACAGCGCGCGGGCGATGGCCAGGCGCTGGCGCTGGCCACCTGAGAGTTGGGTCGCGTTGTGGCCGACCACGGTGTCGATGCCTTGCGGTAGCGCCGCAACAAAGTGGCTCAAGTTCGCCGAGGCCAGACATTGCTGCACGCGCCCACGGTCCACCGTCATGCCCAGCGCCACGTTGGCCGCGACGCTGTCGTTGATCATGACCACCTGCTGGCTGACCAGCGAAAACTGTGCCCGCAAGGCCGTCAGGTTCCAGTCGTGCAGCTCGTGGCCGTCCAACGCAACCCGGCCTGAGGCAATGTCAACAAAACGGGTCAGCACGTTCACCAGAGTCGTCTTGCCCGAGCCGGATGATCCGACCAAGGCGACGGTTTCGCCCGGTTTGACCGTCAATGACTGAATGCTCAAAGCGGGTTCTGGTGCAGATGGATATTGCACAACAAGCTGCGAAAAAAAGAGCGATCCAGTGGCGCGTGATTTGCTGAACTGGCCACTGGATTCGTCGGGTGTCTGCTCGATCAGCGCCAGCGCACGCTCCAGCGCGACCAGCCCGCGCGTGACCGGGCTGGAGACTTCGGAAAGCTGGCGCACCGGCGCGATGATCATCAGCATGGCGGTGACAAAAGCGACAAAGCCGCCCACCGACGTGCCGTTGCTGGCGCTTTGCAGCAAGGCTACCGAGATCACTGCCGACAAGGCGACGGCGGCCAGCAATTGCGTCAGTGGCGTCATCGCGGCACCTGCGACCGTGGACTTCATCGCCAGATGACGCAGCGCGTCGCTCAAGCGATTGAAACGATCGGCCTGCGCCGCCTGTGCCGCGTACAGCCGGATGTCGCGGTGCGCCAGCACGTTTTCTTCAACCACATAGGCTAACTCGTCAGTGGCTTGCTGATTCGCCTGGGTGAGCTTGTGGACGCGGCGGGTCAGGACTTTCATGACCCAGACCACGGCCGGGAATATGGCGGCCACGATCAGCGTCAGCTTCCAGTTCAGGTAAAAAAGGTAAGCGGTCAGGGCGATCAGCGTCAGGCCGTTGCGCGTCAGGCTGAGCATGGCGTTGACCAGCATCGTGGCGCCGTTCTGCACCTCGTAGACCACCGTGTTTGAAAGAGCGCTGGAGCTTTGTGCCGCAAACAATTTCAGTTCGGCTGCCAGAATCTTGGCAAACATGGCTCGTCGTAGCAGCAACAAGCCTTGATGCGTAATGCGCGTCAAGCCTATTTGCGATAAGTAGCCAGCCAAGCCGCGAACGCTAAACAGCAACAGCAACGCGACCGGAACTTCCCAGATTTCGAGTTGTCCCTGTTGAAACCCCCGGTCCAAAAGTGGTTTCAGCAGGGCGGGAATCATCGGCTCGGTCGCCGCGCCCACGATGGCACTGAGAGCAACCAGCAGCCACGTGCCAGGGTGGGTGCCGAAATAGGGCGCAAAGCGCCGAATGCGCTGCAACACGCTGCCGACAGGATGCGCTGTTGCAGTGTCCTTCATTTCGGGTTTTTGGGCGTTTGTCAATTGGCTGTCTCCCGGGCTGACGGAATTCGCAGGCCCAATGCCAACAGCACACCCAAGGTGATACAAAAGTAGTCGCCAATCAGCGCGTCGTACAACGAAGAGTTGAACAGGCAGCCCACCGCCATGACCGCCGTGACCGACACTGTTGCACGCATGACGGGCGCAGGAAACTGGCGCGCGTCACGGACCAAACTGACCAGCAGCAACAAGAGCAAAACGCTACCGCCCAAACCCAGCTCGACACCCCACAGAAGGTATTCCTGATGCGGGTTGCTCGAGGGGTTGCTGCCAAAGATGTCATTGGCTTTGGCTCCCTCCAGGCGTTTGACGGTTGTCGTCCAGCTGCCGACGCCGTGGCCGATCCAAGGCCTCTCGGCGATCGCCTGCATCGACCTGCGCCACGCGTGTAGCCTGAAACCCGATGAGCTCACGCTGTCGCCGCTGGCGTTGTAAGTCTGACTCTCATTCACAACAAGGGCAACCTTGCTTTGTATTTTTGTGGACGAACCATATGCGACGAGCGCCAGCACGATCGGCGCAACGAGTACGCTGATCAAACGCCATCGCCGGGGTATTTGCCACATGACGATCAGTGTCAGTGCCGTCAGTGCTGCCAGGTAGCCGGTCTTGCCATCTTGAAAAAACAGGACGTTGACGATGGCTGCCAAAGCGACTGTGCCGGCGACCCAGCGCGCCCGGGGCCAGTAGCTGCGCAAATGCCAAAGTACAGCGCCGCTGGCCGCAAACATGAGCGTCTGATCGAGGTAGGTGGAATAGACCACGTGTTTGTAGGCATCCACGAGTTCACTGGTGGCCCAAGGCACCCGGTAGCCGACAACCATCAGCCAGGAACTGGCGATAAAAAAGGTCTGGCTCAAGGCGAACACTGACAATGCCAGCATGGCGTCACGCCTGGTTCGGATCAAGGTGGCCAGCATCGCTATTTCAATGAGTTTGCCATGTTTGGCAAAGGCGAGGGTGGCGATATCCGTTGGCGCTTGCGTCCACAGCAAGCTCAAGCCAAAGACCGCGACAATCGCGATCACGATGCGCACTGTCCAGAGGCGCCCAAGCGCCTCATCGCTGGCGCGTTGAGACCATCGCCCCGTCAGAACGATGAAGCACGTTACAAAAAGAGCCAGTTTGCCCAAACTGATCCACGCCATAGGCAGGCTCACAGACAGGGCGATCAAACCCACTAAAAAGAGCCGAAAACGATGAAGCAAAAGCATCAAGAGGTTGGTTTTGGAGCCAAGACGGGTGGTGCGACTTTAACTTAAGCCGCTTTTTCCAAACCTGCATCGCGCCCAGGCAGGTGTCATCTATGATGCGGCCTGATTTTTTCGATTGCACCCATGCAGCTGTCTGTCATCATCATCACTCGCAACGAAGAAGCAAACATCGTTGAATGCCTGCAAAGTGTTGCCTTTGCCGATGAGGTGATTGTGCTGGATCATGCCAGCACAGACGCCACTGCAGACCTGGCCCGGGCGTTGGGCGCGCGGGTTCACACGACGCCGACCTGGCCCGGGTTTGGACCACAAAAAAATAGCGCTTTGGCCCTGGCCACTGGCGACTGGGTACTTTCGCTGGATGCAGATGAACGTGTGACGGCAGCATTGCGTGCAGAAATGATGCAGGTCATTCAATCAAGCGACCGCTGTAACGCGTTTGAGATTCCTCGCTCGTCGAGTTACTGCGGACAGTTCATTCGTTACAGCGGCTGGAGCCCGGACTACGTTCTGCGACTGTTTCGTCGGGACTGTGCACGCTTTTCAGATGATGTGGTGCACGAACGGGTTCTGTTTGATGGTCGACGCACGCGTTTAACGTCGCCGTTGCTGCACTTGAGCTTTCCTGATTTTGAATCGGTGCTTGAGAAGCTCAATCGATATTCAACCGCCGGTGCGAAGGCGATGGACAACAGGGCAAAATCTGCGACGCTGGTCGGTGCCGTTGGTCATGGTTTGTGGGCATTTGTCCGGACTTATTTTTTGCAATGCGGTTTTCTGGATGGACAACTGGGTTTGGCTCTGGCGATCTCCAACGCCGAAGGGACGTATTACCGTTACGCCAAACGTTGGTTGGCGATCCGCAATCAGGATGCACAGTGGTGAGCGACGCTGTCAGCATCAGTTTTGTCGTCCTGACATACAACCGACCTGATGCCTTGCTGAAGGTATTGCAAGGATTGGCATTGCAGTGCAAGCAACAGCACGAGGTCATCATTGCGGACGACGGCTCGTCTGCAGATTCCACCAACGCCTGGATCAGGCAACTGCCTTCCTTTGACTGCCGTGTCAAACATGTTTGGCACCCGGATCAGGGCTTCACTGCGTCCCGCGCCCGCAACTTGGGCGCGATGGTCAGTACAGGCAACTACCTGGTGTTTCTCGATGGAGATTGCATCCCGTCGCGTCATTTTGTGCAAGCTCACGAGGCGCTTGCGGTGCCTGGTTGTTTTGTCAATGGCAATCGGGTCTTGCTCAGCCCATTCTTGACAGGTTTGGTTTCCGATGGGCGCGTCGATTTGAACAGCGCTTCGTGGTATCAGTGGCTGGTGTGGCGTTTGAAAGGAGACGTAAATAAACTTGCCCAGCTCGTTTATTGGCCCGCAGCGCCTGGGCGAATGCAGCGGGAGTTTCGATGGAAAAAAATCAGAAGTTGCAACTTTGCCGTCTGGAAAGCTGACTTTGAGAAGGTCAACGGTTTTGATGAGACCTTTGAAGGCTGGGGCCATGAAGATGCCGACCTGGTATTGCGTATGCATCATGCGGGATTTCAGCGGCGCAATGGCTATCTGGGAACAGAGGTTTATCATCTATGGCATCGACAATTCAGCCGTGACAGTGAGAACCGCAACTACGACCATGTGTTGGAGCGGATGAATTCCAATTTAGTCTGTGCGACAGTCGGATTAAAGGAAAACAGTGGATGCACTGATGTTGTGGTGACCGGCTTGAGTTGATTTTTCTGACATTTACAAACAATGACTCGACATTTTTTTGCGCTTTGCTTCTCTGTATTTTTGTTTGCCGCGTCTGGTGTGTCCCACGCCCAATTCCGCGTCGAAGTCTCCGGCGTTGGTTTGACCCAAGTGCCCATCGTCATCAGTGCCTTCAAAGGCGAGGCCGGTTCTCCCCAAAAAGTTTCCAGCATCGTGCAGGCTGACTTGGAACGCAGCGGCCAGTTTCGCCCGGTGGCCGTTGCGGGCACGGCTCTGGATGAAGTCACTTTGCCCAACCTGTCGGTGTTCAGGCAAGTCGGCTCAGATGCGCTGGTGGTAGGCAGTGTGACCAAGCTGGCGGATGGCCGTTTTGACGTGCGTTTCAGGTTGTGGGATGTGGTCAAGGGACAAGAGTTGGGCGGGCAAAGCTTTGCGGTATCGGCGTCCGATTTGCGCTTGGCTGCGCACCGGGTCGCCGACTTTGTTTATGAAAAGCTGACGGGCGATAAAGGCGTTTTTTCAACGCGTATTGCTTACGTCACCAAGGTGGGCCAACGCTTTCAGTTGTGGGTGGCGGATGCTGATGGTGAAAACGCGCTGCCAGCATTGGCCAGCGCCGAGTCCATCATCTCGCCAGCGTGGTCGCCCGATGGCAACCAGTTGGCCTACGTGTCGTTCGAATCGCGCAAGCCAGTGGTTTACGTGCACAACGTCAGCACAGGCAAGCGCCGCTTGATTGCGAATTTCAAGGGCTCCAACAGCGCGCCGGCTTGGTCGCCGGATGGCAAGACGATCGCAGTGACGCTGAGCTTGGGTGGCGGCTCGCAGTTGTATTTATTGAACGCCGAAGGCGGTGAGCCCAAGCGCCTGATGCAGTCTGGCAGCATCGATACTGAGCCGGTTTTTTCGCCTGATGGCCAACGCATTTATTTTGTCAGCGACCGCGGGGGTTCGCCGCAGATTTACCGCGCATCGGTCTCGGGGCAAAACGCCGAGCGTGTCACGTTTACTGGCACTTACAACATTTCGCCGACCTTGAGTCCTGACGGCCGCTGGATGGCGTATATTTCCCGGGCGGGTGGTGCGTTCCGGCTGAATGTGATGGAATTGGACAGTGGCGCTGTTCGGGTCATCAGTGACACGGCTGCGGACGAGAGTCCAAGTTTTGCGCCCAACGGCAAATTGCTTGTCTACGCGTCGCAGGTGCAAGGTCGTGAAGCCTTGATGACCAGCACGCTTGACGGCCGGGTCAAAGCCAGACTAAGTGGGCAAAGTGGGGACATTCGCGAGCCGCATTGGGGTCCGTTTTCGCGTTGAGATTTACCAGGAGAAGAGTCAATGAAGAAGTTGTTTTTTGGTTTTGTTGTGAGTTTGATTTTGGCTGGATGTGGGACCAGCGTACCGTTAAGCGATGTGCCGGTAACTGATGCAACGGCCAAGCCGGTGTCCACTTCAGGCGCACCGGTCCCCGCCGCAACCAGCACCGGTGTTGCACCGGTGGATTTGACGCAATCAACTGCACCCATGGCACCTGGCTTGGAAAAGCGGGTCGTTTACTTTGATTACGACAGTTTTGTGATCAAGCCAGAGTTCCAGTCCCTGATCGCCGAGCACGCCCGTCTGATCAAAGCACAAGCTGGGCGCAAGGCAATCATTGAGGGTCACACAGACGAACGTGGCGGCCGTGAATACAACCTGGCTTTAGGGCAGAAGCGCGCAGAGGCAGTTGTTGGCGCGCTGACGGTGTTGGGCGTGTCTGGCGCCCAACTGGAAGCGGTCAGCTTTGGCAAGGAAAAGCCCGCCGCCCAGGGTGCTGATGAAGCTGTCTACGCCAAGAATCGCCGTGCCGAAATCCGCTATCAATAAGTTTTTGACCCATGACGTTCCGAATTTTGCGAGTCTTGTGGGTATTGGTGACGGGGCTGCTCGTGCTCGGCACTGCCCACGCGGCGTTGTTTGAAGACGATGAGGCGCGTAAGGCGATTCTGGATCTGCGTCAGCGTGTTGAGGCGCTGCGTACGGATGTCGAAAAGAATGGCAAAGTCACCCAGGCAAACAAGGACGAAAGTGCGGCGTTGAGCAACGGCATGCTTGATTTGCATCGACAAATGGAGTTGTTGCGCGCTGAACTTGCAACTTTGCATGGCGTCAACGAAAAATTGTCGAAAGACTTGGCTGATCTGCAGCGTAGTCTGAAAGATGATGCCCAAACCCGAACGGCACTCACCGAACGGCTGGCCCAGCTTGAACCCACCAAGGTGAACGTTGATGGCCTTGAATTCATGGTGGAACCCTCTGAAAAGCGTAGCTATGAGGCAGCATTGGCTATTTTCAGAAAGGGTGATTTTGCCGGGGCACAAAACCAGTTTGTTGGATTTTTGAGTCGTTATCCGGCCAGCGGTTACGCGCTGTCGGCGTTGTTCTGGTTGGGCAACGCGCAATACGCCACGCGCGACTACAAAGAGGCCATTACCAACTTCCGAATGCTGATTGCCCGCAACCCGGAGCACTTGCGTGCACCCGAGGCGGTGTTGTCGGTTGCCAACTGTCAGCTTGAGCTTAAAGACGCCAAGGGGGCGCGCAAGACCTTGACTGATTTGATCAAGGCCTACCCTCAATCTGAAGCGGCTGTCGCTGCCAGGGAACGGTTGGCGTCGTTGAAGTGAACCGCCTGTTGCTTGATGCAAGGGTAGGCGCGTGACAGGCGATCGTCGCTTTTCCGCCATTGAGCGGCTTTTGGGCATCTCTGGTGCTCAAAAAATCAGCCAGTCGCATGTTGTGGTGGTGGGGATTGGCGGCGTGGGGTCCTGGGCGGCAGAGTCACTGGCGCGCAGCGGTGTGGGTCGGCTGATGTTGATCGATCTGGATCATGTGGCCGAATCGAACATCAATCGCCAAATCCACGCGACGGAGCAGACCCTGGGCCAGGCCAAGGTGCACGCCATGCGCGAGCGCATCCACGCCTTTTTCCCGCAGTGCGAAGTCACCTGTGTGGATGACTTTGCCACAGCCTCGAACTGGCAGCGGTTGGTGCCACCGGACATTGACGCGGTAATTGATGCTTGTGACCAAAGTCAGGTGAAAACATTTTTGGCATATTGGGCCACGGTTCATCGTAAGATATTTGTTGCCTCTGGCGCTGCGGGAGGCAAGCGCCATGCACATCATGTTGATATCGATGACTTGTCACGGGTGACGCATGATCCGCTGCTGGCCAAGGTGCGCTATGCGTTGCGCAGGCAATATGCCGCGCCGCGTGGCGACAAAAAAATGGGAGTCACCTGCGTTTTCAGCCGCGAGGCCGTTTCGCCGCCGGATGCATCCTGCAACATGGTGGGGGATGGGTCACTGAATTGCCACGGCTTCGGTTCGTTGGTGACGGTCACCGCAACTTTCGGGCAATGCGCTGCGGGATATGTTTTGAATCAAGTGGCATGCAAAGTAGATGTTTCTGGCGCCAAGGCCCGGGAAACGGCCGAAATTTGAATATAATCGTCGGCTCACATCAGGACACTAAAGTACTGTTGTGATGGGATGTTAGCTCAGCTGGTAGAGCAGCGGACTTTTAATCCGTTTGTCGTGGGTTCGATCCCCGCACATCCCACCAGTCTATATGAAGGGTTGTTGTTGCGAAAGTAATAGCAAATTCTTTCTGCTTTTTGGTGTTGTAAGCAATTTGCAGGCAACTTGCCCAAACCCAGCACCAGCGGGTGCCACCAATCAGCGGCATCTACGGGAATTTTCCACAGTCGCCAGCGTGCTGAAGTATTTGACCTGGACTCAATTTGTGTTAAATTCGAAACCTAGTTTTTTAAAGGGGATAGTTATGAAACGTGTATTAGCTGCGCTTTTGGTCATGGTCTCTGCCGTCGCATTTGCGCAAACCGCTCCGGTTGGCGCTACTGCTGCAACCGCGGGTGGTGTGGGTGCTGTATCTACCGCCACGGTTTTCGTGGTTGCGGGTGTCGCTGCTGTAGGCATTGCTGTTAGCGGCGGTGGGTCCAGCTCAGGTACAACAGGTACAACCAACTAAATTTTTGATTAGCTGGGTTGCCAAAAGCGCCTACGGGCGCTTTTGTTTTGTGACGTCAAAAAAATCCAAACGCATTGCTTTGCTCTGCACCGCTGTCTTTATGGCCATGCTGGTGTTGGGTGGGTGTGCCTCCAAGTCATTAATTTCCGAGGTTTCCGCCGCACTTGTTCGGCAGCAATTCGGTTCCAGTGATGATGTCTTTGCCGCTGCCGCGCTCAATCCGGCTTACCAGTATCTGCGCGTGCAGGCGGTGGGCCAGCCCGCGGCGCTGCTGGTGCTGGGGTATGTCGACCCCCACCCTGACGGCGACATTGAGGTCTGGTACAGCGCCAACCATGAGGTGATCAAGACGCAAAACGGTCGAATCGTCGCTACTGCCGGGCTGTTTACCGACTGGTCCACGGTGCGTTACTCCAAACCGCCACCGCCCTGGAGCGCTCAACCGGCGCTCAACACCAGCTTCACCCGGGTACGTGACGAAATGCCGGGTTACCGTTTTAACCTGGCCGACCAAATGGCGCAGTCGCGTCTGAACGAGGGCTTGCCAGCCATCCGTTTACCGCAGTCCCTGCCGCTCGCACTGGCCGTGCGTTACGTCTGGATTCGCGAAGCGCAGATTGGCGCTGCCACTGCTCCGCTGCCGCCCGCTTGGTACGCACTGGAACGTGTGGACGGAAGTTATCGTGTGGCTTATTCGTACCAATGTTTGTCCGTTGATTTGTGCCTGAGTTTGCAGCGCTGGCCGACGCCGAAAGTCGCGCTTTGAAAATCTTGCTCCATCCTGCATGGATACCGATGTTGGCGTGGCTGACCGCGTTGGTTGGCACGCCAGGTATGGCAGCGGATGCCCCAATCCCACGCCAAGTCGGTACCGTGCTGGCTGGTGAACGCCTGAGCGATTGGGTGCTGCGCCATGCCAGCGCCGGCACAGATACCAGCGCCTTGCACTGGCGTGTGCCCGCCCAGCAGGGGCCGCAAGCGAAATTGCGTCAAGCGGTGCTGGATGATCTCAATTCAAATGATGCACTGCAACTCTCCCCAGCCCAGCGCACCCAGTTAGCTGAGTGGTTGCGCGCCTTGCCACTGACCGGGCGCGTGCTGCTGGCCAAATCAGACGCCCGCTGGCTGCAGGGCTCGCCCGCGCAAGACCCGGTGTTGTCCGATCTTGATCAGGTGGTGCTGTATCCCCGCCCGAGCCAGGTGACCGTGCTGACCGAAGCAGCGCGCCCTTGTAACGTGCCCCATGTTTCAGGTGCCTTGATCGAAGACTATCTGAAAGCCTGCCAGCCAGCCGCCGCAGGCGCTGTCGACTGGGCCTGGATCGCCCAGCCCGATGGTCGCACCCGCCGCTTTGGCATCGGTTCCTGGAATCAAGAGGCGCAAGACGAGCCTGCACCCGGTGCCTGGATCTGGGCACCGAACCGCGCAGCGGTTGTGCCAGACAGTTTGTCCGACAACCTCACACGTTTTCTGGCGACGCAAGCCCCGTTTGAATTTTTTATACAAAATCAGCCTCTAACCCTTTCAGAAAAAGCACACGAAGCTACTAAAGGTATAGTAGATACTGCGCCGTTGGCAGGTCGTCCTGCGCCGCGATCGGGCCAGCTCACGGCCAGCGACTGGGGCGAAATCGGTCTGCTGCAAACGCCCACCGCGCGCATGGCTCCAGTGGGTGACGTGCGTCTGCAATTGAGCCGGGTGCTGCCATATACCCGTGGCACCATCATGCTGCAACCCCTGGATTGGCTGGAGTTTGGTTTCAGGTACACCGACATTTCCAATCGCCTGTTTGGTCCAGACATAGCTGGTAACCAAAGCTTCAAAGACAAATCCATCGACGCCAAGCTGCGCCTGTGGGAAGAAACCAACAGCCGACCGCAAATGGCGCTGGGCCTGCGCGACCTAGGTGGCACCGGTTTGTTTTCTGCCGAATATTTTGTTGCCAGCAAACGCTGGGGCAATTGGGATGCCAGTCTGGGGCTGGGTTGGGGCTATCTGGGTGCGCGTGGTGACATCAAAAAACCGTTGTCATTCGTCGGGTCGGCAATGAAGACGCGACCGGGCAATCAGGTTGTCACAGGTGGCACTGCTAACACCGCAGCCCTGTTCCGCGGCCCTGCTGCCTTTTTTGGCGGCCTGCAATGGCATACGCCGTCTGACCCATGGACGCTCAAGCTGGAGCTCGACGGCAACGACTATCAGAGCGAGCCGCTGGCCAACAATCAAAACGTCAAAAGCCGTGTCAATCTTGGCGCGGTCTACACCTATTCGCCCAACCTCGACTTCAGCCTGGCGCTGGAGCGCGGCAACCGCCTGATGTTGGGCCTGACGCTGCATGGCGGCATCAACCAGCTCTACACCCCCAAGACGCTCGACCCCGTCTTGCCGCCGGTATTGCCCAACGCTGCGGCGTTGGCACCCCCAGCCGGTTGGGGCAACACCGCTGAAAATATCGCGCTCTACACCGGCTG
>Ga0100398_1004028_pt1 | contig 11948 bp, 10 predicted proteins | sample CryGeymeta201522_FD_81568 | JGI IMG/M metagenome (GOLD analysis project Ga0100398, IMG submission 81568) | Groundwater microbial communities from Crystal Geyser aquifers in Utah, USA - Crystal Geyser metaG 2015-22 | ecosystem: Environmental > Aquatic > Deep subsurface > Groundwater | place: USA... | reverse complement strand
GACCGGCACTCATGTTGCCCACATGGCAGATGACCCGGCCGTGCAAATCGAGACCCAACCGGGAGCGGGCTTCCGCGCGATCGAGCGCGCCCTGGAAGCGTTCCAGATCGACCCCATCGTGCAACACATGGAGTTTTTCCGAAGGCGCTCCGGCGGCCTGGTAGGCTTCGGCGAGCCCCTGGGAAATGGCCACCAGCCCACGCAAGGCGGGGCGCTGTAGGGTGTCGTCCAGAAACCCCCGCCACTCGGGCAGCGCCTGGTCTTTGCCGAGGTCATGGGTTTCAAACACCACCGGCTGGTTCCAGGCGGCCAGGCTCCGGGTGTAGACCAGATCGGGGCGCAGCCGGCGGGCCAGCAGTGCGGCCCAAAAACCGTAGCCGCCGAGGCGCCGACCCAGATTGGGATAGGCCAGCGAGGTGATGGCAAAGGTTGGCCCCACGGCGTACCAGTCCCGCACCTGACGGCCGCGGAACCGGAGTCGAAACCAGTCCCGCGGCCGCAACGGAATCACCAGGCGGGTGGCGGCGCCGGCGGCGGCAAATCCGGCGCACATCTTCATCACCTGCAGGCTGTTGGTGCGCTGCGATGGGATCCGGGCGTGGGCGATGTAGACCAGGGACCTGGCCGGGTGACGGCGACCTTCGGGCATGGACGGCCGCCTAGGACACCCGGAGGCCGGGAGCGGTCGGGAAATCGGTGGTGAGCAGCCGCAACTGATCGCCGTCGCGCACCGCCAGGACCATGCCGCGGGATTCGACCCCCATCAGTTTGGCCGGCTGCAAGTTGGCCACCACGATCACCTGCTTTCCCACCAGGTCTTCCGGTTGGTGGGTGGCGGCGAGGCCGGCCACGATCTGCCGGACTTCCCCTATATCCACCTGCAGTTTCAGGAGCTTCTTCGATTTCGGCACGGCTTCCGCATGGATCACGATCCCGGTGCGCAAATCGATCTGCTGAAACTGGTCGAAGGCGATCAGCCCCGGCCGCGACGCGGACACCGGTTGCGGCGTGGATGTCGGCGCCGGGGGCGGGGTGGATGCCGGTCCCGACTGCGCGGGCGCCGGCGGTGCTTGCGCCGCCCGCGGCGGCGATGGCCGCTTGCCGCCGGAAGCGGTTGCCTTATCTGCTGGAGGCGGCCCGGTCTTGGCGCCGGTCTTCGGATCGACCCGGGGAAACAGCGACGGCCCCTTGATCACCGAAGATCCAACGGGGAGAATGCCCCACCGGCCGTCGTCCTCGATCCGTAGCTTCAACGCCGCCTTGCCGATGCCCAGCCGATGCAGCATCTGTTCCGCCGTTTCCGGCATCACCGGAGCGATCAGCACCGCCACCGTCCGGTTGAGTTCCAGCAGGATGCGCAGCACGGTCTGCAGACGTCCCTCCCGCGCGGGGTCCTTGGCCAGGTCCCAGGGCTGGGCCTGATCGATGTACTTGTTGGCCTTGCCGATGCATTCCCAGACCAGCATGAGCGCCTTGTGGAACGCCAGAGCCTCGATGTCGTGGCGGTATTGCGGCGCCAAGGCAGCGACCTGATCGATCAATTCGCGATCGAGGGCGTTCGGTTCGTCGCCGAAGGGCGGCACGCGGCCGCCGAAGTACTTATCGGTCATGGCCAGGGTGCGGCTGAACAGGTTCCCCAGGTCATTGGCGAGATCGGCATTGAGGCGGCCGACCAGGGCGTCTTCACTGAAGTTGGCATCGAGACCGAACACCATTTCACGCAGCAGGAAATAGCGGAAGGCGTCGACCCCGTAAACGGGCACCAGGTCCAGCGGCCGCACCACGGTACCCCGGCTCTTGCTCATCTTGCCTTCGTTGATCTTCCAGTAGCCGTGCACATTGAGGTGCCGATAGGGTTCGAAGCCCGCCGCCCGGATCATGGTGGGCCAGTAGATCCCGTGCGGCTTCAGAATGTCTTTCGCCACCAGGTGCTGAGCGACCGGCCAGAACGCTCGGAAGCGCTCGCCGTCCGGGTAATCGAGCGCGGTCACGTAGTTGATCAGGGCATCGAACCAGACGTAGGTGACGTAATCGGGATCGAACGGCAGCGGAATGCCCCAACTCAGCCGCGCCGTCGGTCTGGAGATGCACAGGTCTTCCAGCGGTTCCCGCAGAAACGCCAGCACTTCGTTGCGATAGCGCTCGGGGCGGATGAAATCGGGGTTCCGGTGGATGTGATCGATCAGCCAGTCCTGATACTTGCTCATTCGGAAAAAATAGTTGGATTCTTCCCGCTCCACCGGTTCCCGATCGTGGTCCGGGCATTTGCCGTCCACCAGTTCGCGCTCGGTGTAAAAGCGTTCGCAGCCGACGCAATAGAGCCCCTTGTAGCGGTCGAAGTAGATATCGCCGGAATCGTGGACCTGTTGCAGGATCCTCTGCACCACCCGAACGTGTTCCGGATCGGTGGTGCGAATGAAATGATCGTTGCTGATGTTGAGCTTCGGCCAGGTGGCGCGGAACAGCCCGCTGATCCGGTCGGCGTAGGTTTGCGGGTCTTCCCCGGCGTTGCGCGCAGCTTCCACGATCTTATCGCCGTGTTCGTCGGTGCCGGTGAGGAAAAAGGTCTCGCTCCCGATCAACTGGTGATAGCGGTTCAGGACATCGGCCACGATGGTGGTGTAAGCATGACCGATGTGCGGTTCGGCATTGACGTAATAGATGGGTGTTGTGATGTAGAACCGGTCCTGCATGATCTCCCTCGTTTATTGACTAAAGAACAGGGGCGGAAAGAAGAATATCGAATATCGAATATCGAATATCGAACCGCGGAAGGTGGATACTCAGAACCGACCATGGAATAGCGGACACGCGATATCGACCTGAAGGGTTGTGAAACCATCTCGCTATTCACCATTTGCTGTTCGCCATTCCGCGATTCAAAGACGCTCTGTTGCCGCATCCCCGGGCGCCGGTTTCGTGGGAGCGCCCCTGGTTACCCAAGGGGCGCGGGGTCATTGGCCCGGTCCGCAACCCGTCAGAGGTCGCGGCGGCGCACCGTTTTCATGGCCGCTCACTTCCCGGCACCCTTTGCCGGCTTTGTGCCTTTGGGCGCGGCGGATGGTTCGGCTGCCGCGCGGCTGTCGCCATTCGGTTCCACGCTCTCTCCCGGCTTCTGGTCTTCCGGCACCGGCCCCAGGTTCAGCTCCACCTCGCGCCCGTCTTCCAACAGCACCGTGATGCACCGCTGGAGGATGTTCTGACGGATCACCTTGCCTCGCCCCTCATCGATTTCGATCTTTTTCCCCAGCTTGGGCATGCTCTTGCGATACCTGCGATAGGTGTCGTGTTCGTATTGCAGGCAGCACATGAGCCGACCGCAGGCCCCCGAAATCTTGTTGGGATTGAGGCTGAGGTTCTGTTCCTTGGCCATTTTGATCGAGACCGAATGGAAGCTTTTAAGAAACGCGGCGCAGCACAGCGGCAAGCCGCAGGTCCCGAGCCCTCCCACCATCTTGGCCTGGTTGCGGACGCCGATCTGCTTCAATTCGACCCGGGTCCGGAATTTGCGCACCAGGTCCTTCACCAGTTCCCGGAAATCCACCCGACCTTCGGCGGTAAAGAAAAAAATCAGCTTGGAACCGTCGTAGAGGTATTCCACCCCCACCAGGTTCATGGGCAACCCGTGCGTCTGGATCCGTTCCTGGCAGTAGGTCCTGGCCTCGTCTTCATACTGCATGTTGTCGTAATATTTTCGGATCTCCTCGTCGGTGGCGAGCCGGTCCACGGTTTTCATCCGCTCCGGATGAATCCGTTCATCGCGTTGATACGGTCCTTCCACCACCTCACCCAGGCCCATGCCCTGTTCGGTGTGAACCACCACGTAATCGCCCCGTTTCAAACCCAGGGGCCCGCAGCCGAAATAGTAGACCTTGCCGCCTCGCCGAAAGCGGATCCCAACCACCTTATCCATCCAGCACTTCCTTTAGGATCAGCAATACTCCTTCGAGCGTCAGCTGCTTGTTGGCAAAACGGCGGAGGCCCCGGCACGCCCGATCGAGCTCGGCGTGCAGCCGAAAGATCGCTTCCGCCGCAAGGCCGGCGCCCAGATCTCGGAGTTCCCCCGGTCCGCGCTGCCCGGCACTTGAACTTTTTCGAATACGCGAATGGAGCAACTCACGCAACCAAAACTTAATGCAATCCAAATCCTGTTCCAGGTCCCCATCTTCCTTCGCCCATTTTTCGGTGAGGGCGAAAAAATCCATCATCGACTGGCCCTTGAGAGTGCCGATCCGCCTGAATACTTCCTGGCGCCGGGCCAGGCGGTCCGGTTCCGCCCACAGTCGGGCCTGGCTCAGGCTGCCGCCGGAAAGGCGGGCGATGTGGGCGGCCGCCGCCTGGTCCACCTGGTGGTCTTCGATCAGGCGCCGCTCGATCCAGGCTTCGGGGAGCGGTTGAAAGCGCAGGTGGCAGCAGCGCGACACGATGGTTCCCAGCAGCATCTGCGGTTCCGGCGCCAGCAGTAGGAACAGGTTGCGCCGTGGCGGCTCTTCCAGCAGTTTGAGCAGGGCGTTGCCGGCTTCTTCCTTGAGGTCCTGGGCGTCTTCGATGATGATCACCCGGCGCCGGGCCGCAACCGGATTGTACCGCAGGCGGCCGCGCAGTTCCTGGATCTGGGCGAGTTTGATGTAGGTGCCGTCGCGGGCGATGCGGATCAGGTCCGGATGGGTCCCGGCCGTGATCTTGTGACAACTGGCGCAGACATCGCAGCAGTCCGGCGGCGCCGCGGCGGGTCCGGGCCGCTCCGGAAGTTCCAGGCAATTGACCAGTTTGGCGAACTCGAGCGCCGCCGCTTTCTTGCCGATGCCCGGCAGACCGCTGAACAGCAGGGCGTGAGGCAGCCGCCCGGTGCGCACCAGGAGGCCGAGAAAGCGCTTGACCCGGTCCTGGGCCGGGAGGTCCCCGAGGGCCATCAGTTCGCCTCCAGCCCCAGCCGCGTGCCGAGCTTTTCCCAGCATTCCCGGAGCACCTGAGCGGTGCTTTGTTCTCCGTCCAGCACCAGGATCCGCTTCGGTTCCTGCTCGGCCAGAGCCAGATAACCGCCGCGGACTCGAGCGAAAAACGCCGTCGATTCAGCTTCCAGCCGATCGGCCCCGGCCGGGCGCCGGCCGCTGGGGCAACGGTCCTGGCAGCGGCCCAGGGCCGTTTCCGGCGAACAATCGACCAGCACCGTGACTTCCGGCCAGGCGCCGCCGGCGGCCCAATCGTGCAGGGCGCGAATTCGCTCCAGCGGCAGGCCGCGGCCATGGCCCTGGTAGGCCAGGGTGGCGTCCGCGTAGCGATCGGAAAGCACCCAACGGCCGTCGGTCAGCGCCGGTTGCACCACCTGACGCAACTGCTGGGTTCGGCTCGCGGTGTAGAGCAGCACTTCGACCCATGGATCGATCGGTTCCCGGGCCGGGGTGAGCAGCAGTCGGCGGAGATCCTCACCGACCACCGTCCCGCCCGGCTCGCGCGCGATCAAGGGCGCCAGGCCACGGCCCCGGAGTCGCCGTTCGAAACCGGCCAGGAGGGTGCTCTTGCCACTGCCGTCGATCCCTTCAAAACTGATCCAACGCCCGGTGGGCATTATGCTCTTGATCGTGTTCAATTCCTTGGTCCGGAATCGGGTTCGTCGATTTCCCGCAACTGGGACCAGACCGTGAGCTGACGCCCGCTGCCGGCGCCGGGCGAGACTTCAACACAGGCCGGCGCCGCGGCCGCGCCGTCGCTACGCCAGCCCTTGAATAGAAACCGGCCATAGAGGTTCTGATAACCGGTCCAACTGCCGTGATCATCGGTATCGGAGGCCAGCAGTCGGCTCAGATGGTGCATCTTGGCGTCCATGTCGTCGGCGTAGTGAAGCAGGAAGGCTTCCCGGGTCATGGGCAGGCGCACCGCGCCGAACGCGGCTTCGCCGTGATGGCTCAAAATCAGGTGATTGAGCAGCACCTCGTCGCGCTCGGGAAAGCCCTGAAGGTCGCGAATCTGGTCCTGGACGATCTGCCAGCCCAGCACCATGTGGCCGATCAGGCGCCCGCGGTCGGAATAATCGATCGCCAGGTCATAGCGGTATTCATCGATTTTACCGATGTCGTGAAGGAGCGCCCCGGTGATCAGCAGATCGCGATCCAGGTCGAGGGCGCCGTAGTGTTCGATGACCCGATCCAGCAGCCGGGCCACCGACACGCTGTGCTCCAGCAATCCGCCCAGATAGGCGTGGTGGATGGACTTGGCCGCCGGAGCCAGGCGCAACCTGGCGCTGAGATCGGTATCGGCCAGCAACCGAAGCATCAGCTTCTTCAACGACCCCCTGCCCAGACTCGCCACCAGGCCTTTGAAATCTTCCCACAACCGATCCGGATCGAGCGGGCAGCGGGGCAGGAAATCGGCCGGGTCCACCGCGGCCCGCGGCACCATGACGATGCTCCGCACCTGCAGTTGCAACTGGTTGCGGTAGCTTTCGCTGCGCCCGCGCACCGTCGCCACCTCGCCGGTCACCACCCGGGCGTCCACCTGTTCGGCGTCCTGCCACACCCGAGCGACCAGCCGACCGGTGCGATCGGTCAACTTGAGGGTGAGGAAAGCGCTGCCGTTGCGGGCGGTGCGCAGTTCCTTTTCGGTCACCAGGAACTGGTCCTCGATATCCTGATTGGGTTCGATATCGGCGATGTATTGTCGTTTCACAACCGCTATTCACTCCTCCAGTTCGGGTCACCATGCCGCCTTCGATCTGGGTGGCGCCGTATTCCCCAAGAGCATGGGACACTGTTTTTAATGCAGCAGCCAATCGCCGAGGTTGATTTCGATTTCCCCGGTTTTGGTAATCGGTTGGACCCGTTCGAGGAAGTTTCATGACGGAGGCCCAGTGGACATGGAGAAGGTCTTGGGAATAATGGGCTTTTCTTGGTGTTCCCCGGGCTTCCATGGTGGGAGCTTTTCGCAGTATCGGAAACGATGATCATGGCCGCTTCCCCAAACGGTTCCGCCCGCGGTTTTTCTTCGCCAATTCCAAGATGATGCCCGCCACCTCGGCGCTCGGGCCGCTCCCCAGTCCCGCTGTTGGCGTGACCCTATCCTCCGGATGGATGGCGACAACATAGCACAAAACCGGGATCGGGCAAGACGGCATCGCGCAAAAGGTCAGGCGGACACGAATGACAAGGAAATCTCCGCCTGGACGAAGGTGGCTCCAGGTTGCAAAGCGGAGGATGGGCTAAGAGATCCAATCGATAGCCCGAGCTTGTTCCCATGCAGGATCAAGCCCATTCACGCCGAAAGCCCGTTAGGATCGGATGTTTCATTACCAAAAGCGGGCAAGATGCCCGCGCTCCCGGGAAAGAGCGCACACCAAACGAAACTTTTTACCCTTAGCCGGTATAGCCTGATTTTGGCCGACTCCTCGGTCGACTCCCGGCCTCTCGTACCCGCTTCAGGACCTGGGGACAATCGGTGATGATGCCGGTGACGCCGGCGGCGATGAGTTGGCGCATGCTGGGTGCTTCATTCACGGTCCAGACGTTGACCGCGATCCGACGCGCCTTGAGTTCCTCGATCATGGCCGGGTCGATGACGGTGGCGGGTGGATGCAGAGCGTCGGCATCCAGTTCGGCGACCAGCGCGGCCGGGTCCGCCGGCACCTGGTCCAGCAGCACCCCGGTGGCCAGCGCCGGGTCCAAGCCCCGGACCCGTTCGAGATAACCGTGATTGAACGAAGACACCAATACCCGTTCGGTCATTTTCAGGGCCTCAATCAGCTTCACCACCCGGTCCACCAGCAGCGAGCCGGTGCGACCACCGCCCTGGTCCTTGATTTCCACGTTGACCCGCCAGTTCAAACCCCGGGTGAGGAGCAGCGCTTCCAGGAGCGATGGGGCGTTGGCCCCGATGAACGCGGCGGTGAGATCGGCGGCCGCATTGGCTGGGACTGGACCACCTGCCGACTGCGGCAGGGGTTGTTGGGATGCAAACCAGCTGCCGCAATCGAGCCGGCGAATTTCTCCCCAGCGAAAGGTGGAAGCCTGCCAGGGCGCGTGCTCGGGAAAGACGGCCGCGGCGTTCGCGGTGCGTTCCAGGGTGTCATCGTGCAGCACCACCAGCTGTTGGTCGAAGCTAAGTTGCACGTCCAGTTCCCAGAAATCGGCTCCTGCCAGGTAGCCCAGCAGGGCGGTGATGAGCGTGTTTTCCGGGCCGAGTGAGGCGCCGCCGCGGTGAGCGCCGTTGAGGACAGCCGCGCCGCGATTGGTTTTACGCAGCCAGTCTAGGGGCCGGAAACGGATGATCGACACGGGGCAACTCCTTGTTGCGGGCAGCCCAATAGCCGTTTCAGGGGCTCGGGTGCGCCGGCAAAGCTGATCGCCGGCCGTTCGCGGGATCAGGCGGTTTCGGGGCCGAACGGCTGGGAATAGAGGCCAATGGATGGCCGGCTGAACAGCATCTGGTAGAGCACCCAGAGATAGCAGGCCAGAGCCAGAACCGCGAACGGGCGGTAATGGGTGCCAAGGGGAGCCAATACGGTCACCGTGAGCCAGTGCACCGCAATGAGCCGGCTCGAATGGAGCCGAATGGGAAAATCGAAGTACCGAATCAGCACCGCCAGGCCGCTCAGGTTCCAGCCGTAGAGCGAGGCGAAGGCATGGAGGCGAAGCAGCAGCATCGAACTGTGGCGGTCGTAATCACCGTGCAGGTGCAAGCCGATGTAGAGCGTCCCGGTGACCGCCGTGAACAATAGAAAGCACATGCCGGAGGTGAGGAAGTTTTTCTGCTGTTCGCGGATTCCCAGCCGCATGTACAGCGTGAAGATCAAGATCACGCATACGGTGAGCAGCGATGACGCGAACAGTTGCCAGCCGAAGCGTTGGAAAATGATGAACACGAAGAACAGAATCACCCCGAGATTGACCACCCAGAAGGCGATGTTCTTTAGCACCCGAACGGAGCAGCTGAACTGATCGCGGACCAGCGAAAACATGACCGACATGGTGATGAGCGAGAGCGGGAAGGAAAAGCCGAGAAAAAAGGAGCGGAGTTCGAGGGCCGGCAGATCGACCCAGTGAAAGAAGGTGTTGTTGAGGATCACCAAACCGGACATGAACAGACCGATGGCCAGGCAGAGCAGCGACGCCTGATGGAACTTGTGGGTCACCCGCACCCGGGGGTCGAAAAAGTCCTTGGGGAAAAAGCCGAACCGCCGCTCGCGCACATTTTCCACCAGGGCCGCCAGGACCCAGGCGGCAGCCACCGCGGGGCCGTAGCATTCAAAGAAAGCCAGCAGCGCGTAAATCACCGCTAGAATGCAGAAGGCGATGCCCTTGGGTGACAGGTTGGGGCGTTGTTCCGTGTGATAGATGAGGATGGTGCCGCCGGCGCAAAGATTGAAGAGAAAGATGTGCAGCCGTTCGAAATGAAGCGTCAGGTCGGGCGCCACGAACAGCGGCGGAAAACCGAAGGCGAGGGCCAGGGACATCAGGGTGTAGAGCACCCATTTCAATCGTGCGCTCAACCGCGCCTCCAATCATCGGGGTAACGGCAAGCCGAGCAGGTGACGCAGGGCCGAACGCAGTTCTGGATAGCGGAAACGGTACCCGGTTTGCAAGAGTTTCCGCGGAAAGACCCGGGTGCCGGCGAGCAGGATCTCTTCCCCTTTCTGCCCGTAGCAGGTTCGGATCAGGGTCGGGGCGAGGCGCAGTCGGGCCGGGCGGCCGATCACCACGGCCAGATCGGCGGCAAAATCTTGCTGGCGGCCGGCGGCCGGCGCGCCGACATTGACCGGGCCGGTGAGTTCCGGGGTGAACAGCGCGTGATAGATGGCCCCGACCAGATCGTCCACGTGGATCCAGCTGATAAACTGGCGACCATCACCGATCGGGCCGCCCAGCCCCAGGCGGTAGACCGGAAGCATCTGAGCCAGAGCACCGCCTCGGGGGGTGAGCACCACGCCGATGCGCAGTTGCACCACCCGGATGCCGCCGCATTCACGAGCCGGGGCGGTGGCCTGTTCCCAGCGGGCGCACACTTCGGAAACGAAATCGCGGCCGCACCCGGCGTCTTCCAGCAGGATCGATGAGCCGCGGTCGCCGTAATAGCCGATGGCCGAAGCGGATAGCAGCACCGGGGGCGGAGCCTGGAGGCGGCTCAGGGTGGCGGCCAAGAGCTGGGTGCTCCGCACCCGGCTGTCGATGATCCGCTGTTTTTTCACCGCGGTCCAGCGGCCCCGACCGATGTTTTCACCGCAAAGATGAATGACCGCATCGACCCCGTTGAAAATGCCGGGATCGAGGCGCCCGGCGTCCGGGTCCCACGCGGCTTCGCTCAAGGGATCGCGGACCGATCCGCGCACCAGCCGGATCACCCGATGGCCGGCGCAGCCGAGAAACGGCACCAGGGCCGAACCAAGCACCCCGCTCGCACCGGAAACCACGATTCGAAGCGGCCGGCTGCGATAGCGGAAGATGGTTTCCAGGTCGGCGGCCAGCGTCTGGTGGCGGTAGCGGAAAACCCGCTCGAGGCTGGTCTCGACCCGACGGCCGCCCAGTCGCGTCACCAGGGCGGGACCGGGCAGCGCGTATTCGATTCGGTCCTCGAGAATAGAGCGGTGCGCATCGATGGGTTCGAACAGATGCGTGTGGCGCCAGAGTTTGAACGGTCCACGCAGTTGTTGGTCGCAAAACCGACGGTCTTTCTCGTAGTCCAGATGACGCGCCCGCCAGGTGACGGGCAGCGGCCCGATCCGGACCCGAAGCAGGGCTTCGGCGCCGGTTTCGATGCCGCCGCTGCGCGCCAGCACCCGGACCGGGTTCCAGGGCGGGCTCAACCGTTCCAGCGCTCCGGGGCGCTGGTGCCAGGCGAACAGTTCCGACACCGGCACCGGAAAGCTGGATCTCTTGACAAAAAACCTGGTCTTCAACGGGCTCACCTTCCGCAAGAGGCGTTGCTCAGTCGCTTTCTCCAGCGCTACCCGCGCTCCTCTTGCCGTCCGGGCCCGGCTTCACCGGCTGCCGCAAGTCACCGGCGGACTTCACCACTTGGTGCCGTTCCTTGCTGTTGGCGCAATGGTTTTCAGGAACCGGCGGCGGCGTTCGCTTCACCGAGCGGCCGAAAGGCCTTCTTGGACGCGCCGCATACCGGGCATTTCCAGTCGTCGGGCAGGTCCTCGAACCGGGTCCCTTTGGGGATCTTGCCCTTGCGGTCGCCGCGGTCCGGGTCATGGAGATAGCCACAGTTGGTGGTCTGACATTGATAAATTTCCTCCGGTTTGGCCATGAATCCCTCCTGGTACTCATTTTTCAGTGTTTGTCGGGTATCGCTTTGCCGTTTGTTATGGATCAATGGAGCGTTCCATATAATCCATAACGATAATTATTCGTAAAAACTAAGACGCTCAGATCATTCGCGCAATCGGGTGTGCGCGAAATGTTTGCCATGCTTCGCTCGGATTTTGGATGGAAGGTACGGCGACGGCGCTTTGCTTCATTCGGCCAGGAGTTCGGCGACGGTATCGAGCAGTTCCCGGCGTTCAAACGGCTTCGCCAGGGTCCTGGCCGCTCCCAGTTTGTGAGCGAGGCCCAGGTAGCCGTGCGGGTCGAGCCGGCCGCCGCCGGAGATGGCAATGATCTTGATTCCCGGATAGCCCTGCACCAGTTCCCGAATGGTTTCAATACCTTCCTTGCCGGGCATGATCAGATCGGTGAGCACCAGATCGGCCGGTCGGCGGCGGTATTCGGCAATCCCGGCATCGCCGTCGGCGGCTACGGTCACCTGATGGCCGGCGCTTTCGAGCAGGGCCTTGAGCAGTTCTCGAACCAGGGGTTCATCGTCAATGACCAGAATGTGGGCCATGCTGGGTCCCTTTCCAGGTGGGTGGTACCGGGTTCACGGCGATCGCGCTAGTACTACAACGAGACATTTTGTACTGGCCGTGGCTCACCCAATGCGGCTAAAGTTCTGAGCCTTTTGCGTCGGTGGCTTTG
>Ga0100398_1004009_pt1 | contig 11974 bp, 12 predicted proteins | sample CryGeymeta201522_FD_81568 | JGI IMG/M metagenome (GOLD analysis project Ga0100398, IMG submission 81568) | Groundwater microbial communities from Crystal Geyser aquifers in Utah, USA - Crystal Geyser metaG 2015-22 | ecosystem: Environmental > Aquatic > Deep subsurface > Groundwater | place: USA... | reverse complement strand
GATAGGGAACGCACAAAGCATGCTGGCTCTGAGAGTAGCTCGAGCAAATAATGATTGGGATTCCTATTGGCAAGAGTTTGACCAGGAAGCTGCCTGAGCCACTCTCACTTTTGATTACACCCCCCCCCGAGCCCCCGAGCCTCTGATCCGAAGCGCGGGAGAGGGAGGGTTCAATCCACGTGAAGCCAACGCCGGTTCGGTTCGCCAGGGAGTCGGCAAGCGGTGGCTTGAACAAGGGCTCCGATAACCAGAGGAGGGGAACGATGAAAGCACCAGGGTTCGGCATGACGGTGACGGAACACCTGCTCCGGGAGCAGCGGCAAAATCCGGCGGCGACCGGTGCCTTCACGCTGCTGTTGAACGAACTGGTCATGGCCGCGAAGCTGATCAGCCGTGAAATCAACAAGGCCGGGTTGGTGGATATCTACGGTTACACCGGCGCCGAGAACGTGTACGGCGAGCAGGTGCGCAAATTGGACGAATACTCCCACCAGACCCTGGTGCGGCGGATGGTGCACACCGGGCAGCTCTGTGCCATAGCCTCGGAAGAGGATGCCGATCTGATCACGATTCCGTCGCAATACCCGGTGGGCGAATACATGTTTCTCATGGATCCGCTGGACGGTTCATCCAACATTGATGTGAACACCAGTGTCGGCACGATTTTTTCGATCCACCGCCGGTCCAACGGGCCGGGGCCGGTGACCCTGGACGAGGTGCTCAAGAAGGGCACGGAACAGGTGGCGGCCGGCTACGTGATCTATGGTTCCAGCACCATGCTGGTGTACACCACCGGGCAGGGGGTCAACGGCTTCACGCTGCATCCCAGCCTCGGCGAATTTCTCCTGAGTCACGAAGACCTCCGCATTCCGGCTCGGGGCAAGATCTACAGCGTGAATGAAGGCAACTATCAATACTGGGACGAACCGGTGCGCCGTTACGTGGATCATTTGAAAACCCCGGACCCGGCTTCCGGCCGGCCTTATACGTCGCGTTACATCGGCACCCTGGTGAGCGATTTCCATCGCAACCTGATGAAGGGCGGGATTTTCATGTACCCGGCCGACCATAAGGACTCGAAGAAGCCGCACGGCAAGCTGCGCCTGCTGTTTGAGGCGTCGCCCATGGCCTACGTCATTGAAAAGGCCGGGGGGGCAGCATCCGACGGGCGCCGGCGGATCCTCGATATCGAACCGGAATCGCTGCACGATCGGGTGCCGCTCTACATCGGCAGTCCCGAGGATGTGGCCGAGGCGGAGCGGTTTTTACGCGGCGAATGATGCGGTGAGGTCGTTTCCGTGCTGATCCTTGGCGTTGAAAGTTCCTGTGATGAAACGGCGGCGGCGGTGGTGGCCGACGGGCGCGCCGTTCTGTCCGATGTGGTGGCCAGCCAGATCGCCGTGCACCGGCCCTACGGCGGGGTGGTGCCCGAGCTGGCTTCGAGGAAGCACGTGGAAGCGGTGCTGCCGGTGATTCAGACGGCCATGGACCAGGCCGGTCTGAGGCTCGATGAGTTGGATGCGGTGGCGGCGACCCAGGGACCCGGCCTGATCGGGGCGCTGCTGGTGGGGCTGAGCGCCGCCAAGGCGATTGCCTATGCCGCCGGCAAACCGATGGTCGCGGTGAACCATCTGGAAGGGCACATGGCCGCGGCGTTTCTGGAAGCTCAGCCGCCCGAACGGGCCTGGGTCTGCCTGGTGGTTTCCGGCGGCCACACCGCGCTCTACCGGGTGCAACCGGACGGCCGCGGTGAGTGTCTCGGCACCACCCTGGACGACGCCGCCGGGGAAGCTTTCGATAAGGTGAGCAAGGTCCTGGGGCTGGGCTACCCGGGCGGAGCAGCGATCGATCTGCTGGCTCGCTCCGGGGACCCGCGGGCGCACCGTTTCCCGCGGAGTTACCTGGAAAAAAATTCGCTCGACTTCAGTTTCAGTGGGCTCAAGACCGCCGTGGCCTATTTCGTGAAAAAATCCGGGGTCCCGGCAGCCGGGGCCCCCGGCGGCAGCCTGGAAGACCTGGCGGCGGCCTTTCAGGAAGCGGTGGTCGATGTGCTGGTGATGAAAACCCTGGCCGCCGCAGCCCGCTGCGGCGTCCGTGATCTGGCCGTGGTCGGCGGGGTGGCGGCCAACAGCAGGCTCCGGGAACGGTTCGAACTGGCAGCCGCAAGCGACCACCTGCGGCTCCACCTGCCGCCGCTTCGCTATTGCACCGACAACGCCGCGATGATCGCCGCGGCCGGCTACCAGAGTTGGCGTCGGAACGGCTTCTGCCGCGATCCGCTGAACCTGGACGCGCGCTCGCGCTGGCTCTGATGAATCTTTCCGCGCTGCCTGAGTGGCTCAGTCCGCAACAGTATTTCAAACAGTCCGGCAACCGCCCGCGCCGGCGCTTCGGTCAGAATTTTCTGGCCCAGCCGCAAACCGCCCGGCGGATCGTGGACTGCGCCCGGTTGACCGGTGCGGAAACGGTCATCGAAGTGGGCCCCGGCTTGGGCGCCTTGACCCGGCACCTGCTGCCCCAGGCCGTTCGGCTGGTGCTGGTGGAACTGGACCGCGATCTGGCGGATTATTTGAGGGAGCGCGTTATCGGCCGCGAACCGCCGGTGGAACTGATCACCGGGGATATCCTCGAAGTTTCCCTGGCGGCGCTGGCGGACCGCTCGGCCGCCAGGCTGGTGCTGCTCGGGAACCTCCCCTACAACATCAGTTCGCCGCTCCTGTTCAAGCTGCTGGAAGCGGCCGCGGCGATCGACCGGGCGGTGTTCATGCTGCAACTCGAGGTGGCCGAACGCCTGACCGCCCAGCCGGGCACCAAAGCGTACGGGGTCCTGAGCGTGCTGTTGAACTGTTACGCCGAAACTCGGCTGTTGTTTCGGCTGGGCCAGAATCAGTTCTACCCGTCGCCGAAAGTGGATTCAGCAGTGGTCGCGATCGATTTTACCGCCCGCCCGAATCCGGACCCGGCTCGGCCTCCCTTTGAGGTGTTGCGCCGCCTGGTTAGTGTGGCCTTTTCCCAGCGCCGGAAAACGCTTCGCAACTGCCTGCGACCGTTGGACGCCGACCGGCCTGGGTTTTCCGGGGCCGTTCTGGAGCAGCTCCAGATCGATCCGCGGCGGCGCCCGGAAACTCTCACTCCGAATGAATTCATGGCCATCACCCGAGCGCTGGGGAACCTAAGGGACTGAGCCAGGATGAGGCGCCATCACCATCTTTCCCACCACGAAGGACGCGAGGAGCACGCAGGGATTGGAGTGGGGGAAAATAATTCCGAATAGGTTACAGAGAAAATCTTGTTGAAAAAACAAGAAATTCTGGGTTACCCGTAGGGAGAGCACCGAGAGGAATTTTTTCGAATGAGTTTCTTCGTTGCTACCGTGCCCCTATGGTAGAATTTCCCTGGAACGGTCGAAATGATAACCAAGATCTCAGGGTCTCTGATAACCATTCAGAATGGCGAAAATTCAAATCCGAACCAGTTGGGAATATAATATACCATATCAAAAAGTTAGGTTGTGGAGGAATATGTATGTTGGTGCAGACCAAGGTACAGATCGAAAAGGAAAGTTTCGATTTCATCAAAAAGGCCTATAAGCAATTGAACTACGGAAGCTTGAGCGAGTATATACGGGATGCTGTGCAGGCCAAGATTCAGCAAGACCGCGGCATCATGCGTGAAATCAAACGGGCAGCGGCAATGGAGATGCTTGGCGACGCCGATCCGGACAATGTGTTTGAATCCATCGAAGGGGATGAATTTGAAAACCGGTGATATTTACTGGGTGAATCTGGAACCCACCCTGGGAGATGAGATCAAGAAGCAGCGTCCGGTCGTCCTTCTTAATCCGGGTCATGTCAAGCACCTGCGCCTGGCCCTTGTGGTCCCCGTAACCGGTTGGAAAGCTCAGTGGCGGGATCATCCCTTTTTCGTGTGGCTTGAACCTTCACCCTCGAATGGTCTGAGCAAACTGTCGGTAGTCGACTGTTTTCAGATCAGGGCCGTCAGCCATCAAAGGTTACAGCAGAAAATCGGCTCCATCTCGGCCGAGGAATTAGATCGAATCCAGCGGGCCATCGCCTTGATTCTCGATATCGATCCTGAACAGTGTCAATAAAGTGGAACCAATTATCAACCGCACCACGATCGGCGTTGCTCCAGCACCATCGCGGCCAGTTGTTCGGTGCCGGCAGGTCCTTCCGGGCGGCCGACTGGAGCGCTCCAAGCTGGGCCGCGGCAGCGCCTGTCCGCACCTGGAGAGCGCGCGCACGGCCGGTGCGTTACGCTTGACAAAGGCCCAGGTCCTTGTTACTGAACGAACCGATTTTTAGTGGAACCGTTCCGCTTGGATCCTTTTCGGACCGAGACGGAAGGGCATGGGGAATGGCAGAAGCTTTTGAGACCTCAGGGCTGCCGGCCGTTGGCCTTCCGGACCCCAGGACTCGAGAGCTTTTCGTCATTTTGGACCGATCACCTGGAAAGGAGCCGTTATGCGCATCATCCGAACGATCCGTGAGATGCAGCAGCAGGCGGAAGCCTGGCGTCGGAGCGGGGAAGTCATCGTACTGGTGCCCACCATGGGCTATTTTCATGCCGGCCATCTGGCGCTCATGCGCCATGCCCGAAGCTTGGGCACCCTGGTGGGAGTGAGTCTGTTTGTCAATCCGACCCAATTCGCTCCGACCGAGGACCTGGCCAGTTATCCTCGGGATTTCGATCGCGACCGGCGGCTGGCGGAAGAAGTCGGAGTGGATTTCATGTTCGTTCCCGAAGCCGGCGCAATGTACCCGAGCGGCTTTCAGACCCAGGTGGAAGTGACGGAGCTGACCCGGCCTTTGTGCGGGGCCACCCGTCCCACACATTTTCGTGGGGTGACCACGGTGGTCGCCAAGTTGTTCAATATCGTGAAACCGCACGCGGCGGTCTTCGGCCGTAAGGATTACCAGCAGCTGATGGCAGTTCAGCGGATGGTCCGGGACCTCAATATGGAAGTGACCGTGGTCGGCCATCCGATCGTGCGCGAAGCCGATGGCCTGGCCATGAGCAGCCGCAACCAGTATTTGACTCCGGACCAACGCCGCCGGGCACTGGTCTTGTCCGCGGCGCTTGACCAGGCACAGCAGGTGTTTGCCGGCGGCGAGGTCCGTTCCGCGGTGCTCATCGAAGGCGTGCGCGAAGCCATCGGCAAGGTCCCGGAGGTGCGGCTGGACTACGCCGAACTGCGCGATCCGGAAACCATGGCCGCGCTGGAGCGGATCGATCGCCCGGCGCTGCTGGCGATCGCGGCCTTTGTGGGAAAAGCGCGACTGCTCGACAATGTGGTTTTGACCCCGAGCGCCTGAGCCCTGGATTCAAGCACCCGATCGCAACCAGCCGGAGGCCGCCATGCAACGCGTTATGCTGAAAAGCAAGATTCACCGGGCTCGGGTCACCGATGCCGATCTCGATTATGAAGGCAGTTTGACCATCGATCGGACCCTGCTCGAACTGGCGGATATTCTGCCCTACGAGCAGGTGAAGGTCTATAACGTCAGCACCGGGGCCCGGTTCGATACCTATGCCATCGCCGGTCCGGCCGGGGCCGGTGATTTCTGTTTGAACGGAGCCGCCGCCCGCCTGGGGGCGCGTGGTGATACCATCATCATCGCCACCTACGCTCAAATGGAAGACGCCGAAGCCGCTCGCTATCAACCCAGGGTGGTGCTGCTCGATGGTCACAACCGGCCGCGGCCGGTAACCAAGGCGGTCGCGGCCGGCGGGAGCCATGCCTGATTAGTTTGCGAGGTTACGTTTTGGATTCGCGCGGAGGCGCGGAGTGCGCGGACAAGGCCCCTGAAACCAACCTCCGCGTCTCTGCGTCTCTGCGTCTCTGCGCGGAAATGAAGCTTCCGAGCGTTCCCGGGTAAGGCATGCGACCGCCGTCGGCGCCGGTGCATAGCGAGAGCGCTCGGTGGCGCTCGCGGCGTTCAATTTTATTTGCCAATGTTTCAGCTGAAAAGGGGGTACACGGCATGTCGATGTCATCTTTTTTATTCACCTCGGAATCGGTGACCGAAGGACATCCGGACAAGGTCGCCGATCGCATTTCCGATTCGATCCTGGACTCGATCCTCCAGGAAGACAAAAGCGGGCGGGTAGCCTGCGAAACCATGGTGACCACCGGGATGGCCATGGTCTCGGGGGAAATCACCACCTCGGCCTGGGTGGATATTCCGGAGATCGTTCGCCACACCATTCGCGATATCGGCTACCACGACTCGGCCATGGGCTTCGACTGGGAAACCTGCGCGGTGCTGACCAGCATCGACAAGCAGAGCCCGGACATCTCCATGGGTGTCACCGCCGGGGAAGGCCTGTTCGAAGAGCAGGGCGCCGGCGATCAGGGTCTGATGTTCGGGTTTGCCTGCAACGAAACCCCGGTGCTCATGCCGATGCCGATCTACTACGCCCACCGCCTCACCCGCAAGCTGGCGGAAACCCGAAAAAACGGGATCCTCGCTTTCCTCCGTCCCGACGGCAAGAGCCAGGTCACGGTGGAATATATGGATCATCATCCCCAGCGCATCGATACCGTGGTGGTCGCCGCCCAGCACAGCCCCGAGGTCACCTACAAGACCATCCAGGAAGGCATCATCGAAGAGGTGGTGAAGAAGGTCATTCCGGCCGACCTGATGGACGCCAAAACCAAATTTTTCATCAATTCCACCGGTCGCTTCGTGATCGGTGGGCCGATGGGCGACTGTGGCCTGACCGGCCGCAAGATCATCGTCGACACCTACGGCGGCCAGGGCAGCCACGGCGGCGGCTGCTTTTCCGGCAAGGACCCGAGCAAGGTCGATCGCAGCGCTTCCTACATGGCCCGCTACGTGGCCAAAAACATCGTCGCGGCCGGCCTGGCCGACCGGGTCGAGGTGCAGGTGGCCTACAGCATCGGCGTGGCCGAACCGGTGTCGCTGATGATCGATTCCTTCGGCACCTCGAAGATCCCGCCCGACCGGATCGCCGAAATCGTGCGCGAGGTGTTCAGCTTCAAGCCGGCGAACATGATCAGACAGCTACGACTGCTCCGGCCGATTTACAAGAAAACCAGCTGCTACGGTCATTTCGGCCGCAACGATCCGGACTTTTCCTGGGAAAATACGGACATGGCCGATGTGCTGCGGGACAAGGCAGGGCTTTAGGAACCGGCCCGGAATCCCCTCTTGCGGTCGCGAGAGCAACGAGGATCAGGTGGGAGTCCCGGGTGCGAGCCCGCTCCCACCCGGCGAGGCCGCTCGCGCGAGTGCGCCGGCAGGCGGTCGCTTTCCAACCACGAACTGGAGAAATGATGGAATTTGACGTTAAGGATCAAGGCCTGGCGGACAAGGGCCGCTTGCGGATCGAATGGGCGGCCCAGTCGATGAAGGTGCTGCGTTCGATCCAGGAACGGTTTGCCGTCGAAAAACCGCTGGCCGGCGTGCGTATCGCCGCCTGCCTGCATGTCACCACCGAAACCGGGATGCTGGCGAAAACCTTAAAAGCCGGCGGCGCCGACGTGCGGGTGTGCGCTTCCAATCCACTCAGCACCCAGGACGATGTCGCGGCGTCCCTGGTGGTCAACGACCAGATCAGCGTGTTTGCGATCAAGGGCGAAGACAAGGACACTTACTACCGCCACATCCATGCGGCGCTCGCTCACAGCCCTCAGATCACCATGGACGACGGGGCCGATCTGGTGAGCACTCTCCATTCGAATCGCACCGAACTGCTCCCAGCCATCATCGGCGGCACCGAAGAAACCACCACCGGGGTGATTCGGCTGCGTAGCATGGCGGAAACCGGTGTGCTGCGCTACCCCATCGTGGCGGTCAACGATGCCGACACCAAGCATCTGTTCGACAACCGGTACGGTACCGGCCAGAGCACGCTGGACGGGATCATTCGGGCCACCAACCGGCTGGTGGCCGGCTCCACCTTCGTGATCAGCGGCTACGGCTGGTGCGGTCGCGGCGTGGCGATGCGCGCGGCCGGCATGGGGGCCAAGGTGGTGGTCACCGAAGTGGACCCGCTGCGCGCCCTGGAAGCGGTCATGGACGGCTATCAGGTGCTGCCCATGGAGACGGCGGCGCGACTGGGCGATTTCTTCTGCACGCTCACCGGAGACATCCACGTGATCCGCAAGGACCACTTCGAAGTCATGAAGGACGGGGCCATCGTCTGCAATTCCGGCCACTTCAACGTGGAACTGGACCTCGACGCCCTGTCCGCCCTGGCGGTCAGCCGGCGTCCGATCCGCGAGTTCGTGGAAGAATTCCAGCTGGCCGACGGGCGCCGCATCTATGTTCTGGGTGAAGGCCGTCTGGTCAACCTGGCGGCGGCGGAAGGGCACCCGTCCAGCGTGATGGACATGAGCTTCGCCAACCAGGCCCTGTGCGCGGAATTTCTGGTGGTTAACGCCGGCCGTTTGGAATCGACGGTGCACGGCGTGCCGCGGGACATCGATCGGATGATCGCCCGGCTGAAACTGGCCAGTATGGGCGTGGTCGTCGATCAACTCACCGCGGAACAGGATAAATACCTGCATTCCTGGCAGATGGGCACCTAACCGTGGGCCTGGCCGGGGTTCGGGTTGGTTTGTGGGGTCGCCTGCCGGCGGGACTGTGGATCGTTCTGGCCCTGGCTTGTACCGGTGAACCGGTGCGGGAACCGCCCCAGCCTCCGAGCGCCTGGCCGGTGGCGGCGGCCGACCTGCCTGAACTCACCGATGATTCAACGGCGGCCGATTTGGCGACCGCCATTGCCCGTTCCCTCGACTATTTGGCGAAAATTCCCGGGGAGCGCGAATTTCCACTGGGCAACCGCAAGGTCGGCGCCGAGCGGTTGCGCCGCTCCCTGGAGCTATTTGGCGAGATGCTGAGTTCCGGGCGCCTGGATCGGGACCAAATCGCGCGCCGGTTCGAGTTCTATCGGGTCGGTTCGACCGAGGGCGGGCGTGAACCCGGCGCGGTCCTGGTGACCGGCTATTACGAACCGATTCTCAAGGCCGCGCTGGAACCCTCCGAAGAATTCCGCTATCCGCTCTACGGGCTGCCGCCGGACCTGGTGCTGGTGGATCTCAGCCGGTTCAATCCCGAGCGCTTTGCGGATGAACGCCTGGTGGGCCGGGTGGTCGAGGGGCGGCTCAGGCCTTACTTCAGTCGCGCCGAAATCGACGGCCAGGGGGCGCTCGCCGGCGGGGGCCGCGAACTGGCCTACCTGCATGACCCGATCGACGCGTTTTTCCTCCACGTCCAGGGTTCGGGGCTGCTCGAAACCGCCGCCGGCTCGCGCTTTCGAATCGGCTACGCCGGGACCAACGGGCGGCCGTATCGAAGCGTCGGCAAAGTCCTGATCGACCGGGGCGAGGTCCCGGCGGACCAGATGTCGCTGCAGGCGATCCGGGATTACCTTGGAGCACACCCGGAACAGCGCGATGAGATCTTGTTCCATAATGAAAGCTATGTATTTTTCCGGCGGGTGCCCGAGGGACCCATGGGCAGCATCAATGTGCCACTCACCGCCGGCCGCTCCATCGCCACCGATGCCGGGGTTTATCCCCGCGGCGCGTTGGGTTTTATGATCACCACCCGCCCGGATTTCGATGCCGACGGGCAGGTCCGCCGGTGGCTGCCGCTCACCCGCTGGGTGGTGAATCAGGACACCGGTGGCGCCATCAAGGGAGCGCGCCGGGTCGATTTGTTCTGCGGCACCGGAACCGGCGCCGAGGAGGTAGCCGGGCGCCTCAAGCAGCCCGGCACCTTGTTCATGGTGCTGGCCCGGGAACCGGCGTCCGAAACTCGACCGTGATCGCCCCGGGTGGCTTGGGATCGTTGGCCTTGATCATCTCGTTCGGGCCATTTCGGTGGTGAGAGCTTGTCGCCGTGGCCGCACCGATGATCATGGCCGGACCGTTCAAGCGCTTTGCCGCCCCGCGCTCTGTTCCACCAGGACGTGAAACAGGATCAGGATCTCGTCAAAGCTTTCGCACAGGGTCTTTATCGCCGTGCCGAGATCAACCGCTCCTTCGGGGTTTGCGGCCATGACCGGAGCCAGTTGCTGTTGCAACGCCCGCACCCGATCGGTGAGCAGTTCCGCCTGCTGCAGCAGGCCGGGCAACAGCTTCGGGAGCGGCGTTTGCCGGCCCATTGCGGCGAGCTGCCGGTATTTTCGGTCATAGTTTTGGGCCAGCTCCAGCAGGACTTCGAGCTTTTCATCGCCGGATTGTTTCAACAAAGGCTCCTTTTTTGCATACCGTACTGACAACAGCCGCCGACATGACTAAGTTGGAATCATGATTCGGCCACGCGACCAATCACTATAGTTCACTTCCAGCGGCGGGGTAACCGTTTTTCGAGGGCTTCGTCGCGCTCCGGCGGCATGCTGCCGGTGGACTCGCCGGCCGGTTACGGCCGCTGCATTCGAGCAGTAAGAAGGTTGTCTGTGATGAACTCCAAACCCATAACCATTACCGTGTCCGACTGGATTCGCATGCCCGAGCAGGGTTTGAATCCACTGGTCTACCGCAGGCTTCAGGAACGTCTGATTTTCTCCAACCCCGATTACGAATCTCGTCACCTGAGCGGCGAATGGATCGGCGGGGTGCCGGCGCAGATCAACTGCATCCGCAAAATCGGTCGGCAACTGCAGTTGCCGCGCGGGTTCCTGAGTCAACTTCTGGAGCTTTTTGAAGCCAATCAGCAGCCCTATCGGCTGCAGGATCGACGGCGCAGCCTGCCGCCGGTCCAGGTGGAATTCCACGGACACCTCAAGGAATATCAGCAGCAGGGGGCCGATCTGGTGCTGGAACGGGATTTTGCCACCATGATGGGCGGGCACAAGAGCGGCAAGACCGTCATTTCGCTCTATACCATCGCTCGGCGCGCGCAACCGACCCTGGTGCTGATCCCGCGTTTGGACCTGCTGGAAGGATGGCTGACCAAAATTGAAAACTTCCTCCAGATTCCTCGCGCTGAAGTGGGCCTGTTCGCGGAAGGCGAGCACCGCATCGGTCGAGCCGTCACCCTGGCTCACAGCGGCGAATTGATGCGGCACTTCAAATCCGTGAGAAATCACATCGGGTACCTCATCATCGATGAGTGCCAGCGCTGTCCGTCCAAGGTCTTCACCCATCTCCTGCCCAATTTCGACAGCCGCTACATGCTCGGGCTCTCGAACACCAGCCAGCGCCGGGATCGCCTGTCCCGACTGGTCTACTATTACGTGGGTGATGTGGTGTACGCGATCGATGAAAAAGACGCCCGGGAAGGCCGCGGTATCATCCAGGCCAACGTGGTAGCGCGGCCGACCAGGTTCGATTACCCCTATCAGTCCAGTGCCGATTATACCATGATGCTGACCGCGCTCATGCACGATGAGGAGCGCAACCGCTTGATCGCCGACGATATCGAAAAGGAACTGGCGGCTCAGGGCGAATCCCTGCTGGTGCTGGCGGGAGGCGAACAACACGCTCAGCTCTTGAGCCGGGAATTGGCGAGTCGGGGGATCGAGGTAGCGGTCCCGGGGGCGGGGCCGGATGCGGCGGGCACCGCCTTGGAGCTTCCGGCCGGTCCGGCCGCGGTCCTGATCACGGTGGATCAGCTGGTGAAGTCATTCGACCGGCTCCGATCCAAAGTCCTGTTTCTCGCCGTGCCGCTCTACTTTCGCACCGGTCTGACCCAGGCCATTCAAAATCTATATCATCACGGTAACGGCAATGGCGGGCGCCTGAAGATCTACGATTACGTGGATCAGCGCATCGGGCTGTTGGAAAACTACTTCCGCATGCGCAGCTACAACTACGGCGTGCATCCGGATCTGCTGCTCGAAACCGAGTGATCGGGCGATGATCATCGCTTCGGCCACTTTATGGGAATGATTCACCACAGAGAGCACGGAGGTCACGGAGAAGGCTTCGCAAAGAAAGGGTTTTCTCAGTGTTCTCCGTGAACTCCGTGGTTAATCT
>Ga0100398_1004008_pt1 | contig 11975 bp, 13 predicted proteins | sample CryGeymeta201522_FD_81568 | JGI IMG/M metagenome (GOLD analysis project Ga0100398, IMG submission 81568) | Groundwater microbial communities from Crystal Geyser aquifers in Utah, USA - Crystal Geyser metaG 2015-22 | ecosystem: Environmental > Aquatic > Deep subsurface > Groundwater | place: USA... | reverse complement strand
GGCTGCTCGAACCTATCGGCTATATCCCGCCAGCGGAAGCTGAGGCAAACTACTACCAGCAACTCGCCGCTCAGGCCATGACACCGGCATGACTTACACCAAACAGCCTCCACGAAACACGGGGCGGTTCAGTTGCTATGAACGCTTCGCGCTGCAGTCGGCTGCGTTGGGCATTCGCAATGCGATGCTCAATCAACCCGTGGAGGTGCCGACGCTGCGGCCGCAGTTTGCCGGTTTCCTGGGTATCGGAAAGCGCAGGCCCGATCTTGTCGTTCGTTTCGGGCGCGGTCCGAAACTGCCTTCTTCACTGCGTCGTCCGGTGCAGGCGGTGCTGGTGTGAAGTCGCCCGGCGCCGCGGCCGATGATCGATTCGTGAGCAGTCTCTCCTCCCGAACCATCAAGGCCGGTCTTGCATACTTCGCGCTGGTATTCGGCGCGGGCTTCGTGCTGGGATCGATACGCGTGCCCTTTCTGGTGCCCCGCTTCGGTGAACGGGTAGCGGAACTCATCGAGATGCCGATCATGTTTGTCGTGATATTGGTGTCGGCGCGCTTCATCGTCAGACGCTTCTCCCTGCCCGGCAACATTACGGTCCGCCTGGGTGCCGGATTTCTTGCGCTGGCTCTGCTGCTCGCCGCCGAAGTCCTGCTTGCCGTGGCGCTCCAGGATCGGACGCTGGGCGAGTATTTGGCCAGCCGGGATCCGGTCTCCGGCATCGTCTATCTGGCAATGCTCGCGCTGTTTGCGGTGATGCCGCTCGTTCTCGCGCGAGTCGGATCGGCCTCCCATGTGTGAGCCCAACCCGGCAGTCGAGCGGACCTGCGCAAAAGGCCGCGCAGGCCGCTCACTTCTACGTTAGGCCTCACAAATGCCCCTCTCTGCGTCCAAGAGAATCGCTCTGCTGAAGGAGATCAGCGCCCGCCTCCAAATGGAGGAATGGTCACTCATCGATGTCACGATGTCCCAGTTCGGCTTACCGACGTCCAACACCTGGAACGGCGGCAAGTACGACTACATACTGGAGATGACCAAGAGCGGTGCTGACAATGTACTCATCGAACTCGCCCAGCACATTGGATACCTGATTGAAGAGGTACCGAAGCCAGGAGTCGACCCACCATTCTGGCGCAAGCGGATGTTCCGCTTGTTCATCACGCATCTGTCAGCCGAGAAGGTCTTGGCCGCTCAATTGCAGGAGGCCCTTCTCAACTATGGCATCAGCGGATTCGTCGCGCACAACGACATTGAGCCAACATTGGAGTGGCAGTCACAGATAGAGACGGCCTTGGCAACAGCAGATTCACTTGTAGCGCTGCTACACCCGGCATTTCACGTCAGCAACTGGACCGACCAAGAGATCGGCTTCGCGATGGGCAGAGGGTTGCCAGTCTTTGCAGTGCGGTTTGGCCAAGACCCGTACGGCTTCATTGGCCGCTTTCAGGGCTTCACTGGTGGCGACAAAACACCCGAGATCCTGGCTCGCGAGATTTTCGATGCATATCGCAAGAACAAACAGACACAGAAGCGCATGGGCGAGGTGCTATTGAATCTTCTTGAAGATAGCAGCAGCTTCGCGTCGGCAAAGTCACGCATTGGTTATCTTGAGCAACTCGACGTCTGGGACGCAGCCTTTGTTCCGAGACTGGAGGCCGCCCTCGAAGCGAACTCCCAGATCTCCGGTTCGTGGGGTGTACCAGAGCGGGTTCAAGCATTGGCCAAAAAGTGGGCCGGCGTGTGAGGCCTAACGAATAAGGTTAGATCGTGCGCAGCCACGATCTGAACCGTTTGCGAAGCACGGGGTCAGGTCTTGTATTAACACATCTGCCATTGTGGCTCAGCATCACCAAATGCCCCGTTCGCTGCGAATCGAGTTCGATGGGGCGAAAGCCCGGGAGGCGAAAGCCCGGGACACGAAAGCCCGGGACACGAAAGCCCGGGACACGAAAGCCCGGGACACCCCCGAAAGCCCCGAAAGCCCCGGACACCCAAGATAACCGCCGGATACCGCTGAAGCGGAAGGTTCGTCCATCCAAAACGGTGGGCGTAGCGCTTCCGTCTCGCTCCCGTTGCCCCGTTGCCCGTCTCGCTCCCGTTGCCCCGTTGCCCGTCCCGCTCCCGTCCCGTTTCGCGTCCACAACGCTACGCCGACAGGTGATCGTTCGACGCTTCAGGTCGCGCTACGAAACTCGACGGTGCTGGACTCATTGGCTGCCTCGCCGCAGCCGAGCACTGCCAGCACGGCATCATTGATCGGGTCCAGGTCAAGCGCCTGTTCGATATCGACTTCGTTGATCGCGGCGGTGATGAAAGCCGGCATATTGGCTTCGGCGGCGAGCAGGTAAAACGTCTGCGACAGGTGGCCGGCGTCGAGCACGATGGCGCGATAGGCTTTCGGGTGGTTGCGGTATTTCCAGAAATTGCGGCGCACGCGTGCGGCGAGCACCACCAGCATCGGTGCATCGGCAAACCAGTGCTGGCCGGCAACAAAACGCAGTGCCAGTGCACTCGCCGATGCCGCGTCCAGTGCCTGCACCGGTTCGAGTGCGTGCGCCAGTGGATGGTAATGATAAAGGCCGGTTGCAACACCCTCGACGCGCTGCGCCAACACATAGGCTTCGATCGGATGCAGGCTGCCGCCGGACGGGCTGGTTTTCTTCAATGCGATCGCGCCGGGCCCAAGCTCGCGGTGCGCCTGTGCACCGAAGGTGCGTTGCAGCAGCCGGGCGGCGGTGGCGGTCGGGAGCGTCGCGGCACGGTCGTAGTTGCGCCCGGTGTAGCGCGCGAACAGGGCGAGATCCAGTGCGCCGCTATGTGCTGTTGGCAATGCGATGCGGGCTGCGGCCGACGCGCGGGAAATCGTTTCCGGCGGTGGTGCACCCAACGCCTCCACCATCTCGCGCACATTTTTGAAGCGATCGGTACCGGGGTCGATGTCGGCGCGTTGCCCGTGCCAGCGACTGAAGGCGTGGCCGATGGCCGACAGCGGCCGCCAGTGCGCGGCCCGCGTGCGCTCGTCGCGCAGGCGGTGGGCGGCGTGTGCCGGCAGATCGCCGATCAGAATACCGGTGTCGAGCAACGCTGCAATGCGTGCCGAGTCAAATTCCGCCGGCAACGCGTCGCGCTCCATCCAGAGCGTTTCACCGACGTGCGCAAGGATCGGCAGATCCTCGACGCTCAACTCAACTTCGCCATCAAGATGCGGCGCCAGCGCGACCCAGGTGATGCGAGCTGCGAACGCGGCATCGCCCTGAAACAGTACACCAAGGTCGAATTCGAGATGCTCGCGCGGCTCGATCATCAAAACGGCGCAGCGGCGGAGTTTCATGCGGAGTTCTCGTGGCAGGGGTGCGGGTGACAAGGGTGCGGCTAACGGCTAGGCGAGGCTTGGCAATGTCGATACCATGTGCGAGGCGACGGTGAAACAGCGGGCGCTTGTCCGCAGATCGGTCGCGACCTTCGTGCGCAGCGCAATGCGACCGCACGAAGCCGGGGAATCAAACACATCAGCCAGATGGGGAAATCAGATGTCGAATACCTGTTTTACGCCGGAAGTCGTCGATACCTTGCTCGACAAGTTGTCGAGTGATGACCAGTTTCGCGAGCAGTTTCTGGGCAATCCGGCGCTGGTGCTGCACACGCTCGGTGTGAACGTCGACCCGGCCCAGGTGCCAAGCGTGCGTCGCTTGCCCTCGAAGGAGGCGATCAAGGGCAATCGCGAAGCGATCAAGGCAAAGTTGATTGGCAAGGTTGGCTTGATCATGTTTTTGGTGGAATAGCCACTCAGGCTGCCCGGCATTCGCTGTCAGTCATTGCGCAGGTGCGGTGGCGGCGACCGCAAGCAATGCGCGGACATCCGCATCGGCACCTGCCCACGCCTTTTCCAGCACGCTGCGCATGCGGGCGGCCAGCGTTGCATCGCCAGTTGTCTCGGCGGCGTGCATCGCGTCGAGGCAGGCGCGATTGCTGGCGATGATGCTGGGCACGAGCAGGGCGAAGCCATTGCCCCACTCGGCGAGCGCCAGCTTGCGATCCTCGCATCGCGTCGCCAGTTGCGCGAGCGCACCGGGCTGTCGATCCGCGAGTGCTTGCCGGGCGATAGCGATATCGCGAAGGTACAGGCTGCGGCCATCGAAAAGCCGCTGATCGACCGAACTGGCGATGGCGGCAGCGTCTGTGGGTCGGGCGCTTGCCAGTTCGTGGTTCAGGGTGTCGAGCAGCGCCAGGCGTTCGTAGACCACGGGTGTGCCCAGGCGCGACGAAAGGACATCGCGCACGCGCTGGGCGATCGCCGATCGATTGCCATGGGCGGCAATGACGGCTGCGATCAGCGTCAGCGTCGGTGTGGTGTCGGTGAAGGCAATCGCGTTTTCATCGAGCGTTTGCAGACGCGGTTCGATGAATGCGTTTAATGCCGTGTCGAGTTGCTCGGGTCGCCACTCGGCAGCAATCGCCAGTTGTGCCAGATCGAGGCGAGCGGCATGATTCGGGCGCAACCCAACTGTGGGGTTGTTGCGTAAATCCGCAATCGATGCCAACGCGGCATCGACGCGGCCCTGGTCGGCAAGTATGGAGACACGACGCAGGCCCTTCCACAGCAGGGTTTGCGATACGTCGCGGCTGAGGTCCGGGGATAGCGCTTCAAACGCCTTGTCGGTCTCGCGCTGCGCAAGATAGAGGCCGGCGCGACCATCGTACAGGTTACTGGCGCCGATCTCGGCGGCGCGATCATACAGACTGGCCGCCAATGCGAATTGGCCGAGGCCAGTGGCCGCCATCGCCGCATTTTGCATCGAGATGCCACGCAGCGGATGCTGGCTGTTGAGCAGGGGCTGGAAAGACTCCAGCGCGTTTGCGTAACGGTACTCCAACACCCAATAGTAATTGGTGGCCAGGTTTTGTTGGCCAATCAGAAAGTCCGGATAGATCGCGGCGAGTTGACTCCAGCGCTCGCGCACCGACTCCGGATCGCGATCACCGGCCATCAATGCTTCAAGATACAGGCGTTCGCGTTCCGACAGCCGGTCACGATTTGCGTAGGCGCGGTCAAACGATGTGCGCATCTTTTCGCGCTCGTCGGCGTGAAAATAGATTCCCCCGAGCTTCGCATGCGCGGCGGAAAAATCGGCATCCAGTTCCACCGCGCGATTGAACAGCATGATTGCATTGCGTGGGTCACCCGTGGACAACGCCCTGATCGCCAGCGAATAGGCCTTCAGGGCTTCGAGGTTGCCGGTGGTTACCTGTTCCAGCGGCGCGCTGTGCTGCTGAACGCTGGCGAGCGATTCGCCCAGCCGCTCGCGCAGCCGCGAAACCACGCGATCCATCGATGGCAATACGTCGTCGCGCCCGCTGCTGTCGGCGCTCTCGCTGTACACCGTTGCCCCGGATTTGGGATCGATTACCTCGACGCTGAAGCGAACACGGCCACCGACTTCGGCTATGCTCGGCAGCAAGAAAGCACGCGCGCCCTCGCGTACCGCCAACTCGATGCCGACCCGGCGATCAATGCCTGCGTCCTTGAGGTTCATCCGCGCCAGAGCGGCTTCGACCTGCAACTCGGGCACCACGTTGACATAGCGCGATTGTTCGAGCCCGATCCGCAGCGCGGTATCCAGTGCGTTGTCGAACAGGCTTTCCGCGGTGCGATTGCTCAGGCCGCCGACCACCACCCAGTCGCGCTCGGCGAAGGCGATGGCCGGCGACTCGCGCAGCAACGCGTAGCCCACGCCGATGACGCCGAGCAGTAATAGCACCGCTTCGACGAACAGCGGGCGCTTGCGCCGCCACAGCGGCAACTCGCGCTCGGCCTTGGCGTTGGCTATCGGCGCGCTCAGCGGCGCGATGCCGGCTTCACCCACTTCGAATACCGGCATCGGCTCGGTAACGCCCTTGAACAGGTAACGGCCATGCGCGAGCCAGTGCAGGCGACCCGGCTCCGGCAGTTCGTCGGCGGTACGCCGCGACAATTGATAGGTGTGCTCGCTCAGCAGCGTCTGACCCGGTTGTGCCAGGCTGCTCAGACGGGCCGCGATCGGCTTGGCGAGGCCCTCGACCTCCAGCGGTTTGGCGCCGCGTGCGATGTCATCGGCAGCGTTCTGCCAGACCACGACTTCGCCGACGTGGATGCCGATGCGTGCGTGCAGTAGCTGTTCGCCGTCACGGCCCATGTTGGCCAGTGCGCGCTGGTAATCAAGCGCGAATCCGACGGCGTCGATGGCGCGATCGAACAGCAGCAGGAAACCATCGGTCTTGTCGACTTCCTGGCCACCGTGCTCGCGCAGCAGATCGCGCGCGAGGCGGTCGTGCCCGCGGAACAACTCGGCCGCACGCGCGTCGCCCAGCGTTTCGATCAAAGCGGTCGAATTGGCCAGATCAAGGCAGGCCACCGCGCGCATCTGCGTGCTGCTGGATCGTGTAGACGCTAGCGAGGCGTCGTTGGCATCGGCAGTCATGCGTACCCGATCGTCGGCGGTGGGGAGTAGGGATTCGCCTTCATCGCACAATCATAGCTCCGGTGTGACGGCAAATCGCCACACCCTCAACAAATCGACCAACCATCGCCGCCTTCGGCCTTGACGCGATACAGCGCGGTGTCGGCGTCGCTGTAGCGGTTCGCCCATTCCTGCGCTGCCGCTGCCCGACTACCACCGACACTGATGCTGACGGCCGGAATCTTCGCCGCTACATTCGATGCAAGTTTGCGGATGCCCGCCACCAATTGCTGCGCCTTCGTTTCCAGGCCGTCGCGCTCCGGTGCCACGAGCAACAACGCGAACTCGTCGCCACCCAGCCGGCAGGCGATGTCGCATGCACCAGCCGCTGCGCGCAATTCGTCGGCGACCGCCTGCAACACCCGGTCGCCGGCAAGATGGCCATTACCGTCGTTGATCTGTTTGAAATCGTCGACATCGACCAGCAACAGGCCGAGCGGTGTGTCCGCCGGCAGTTGCGAACGCAGCGCTTCGAGCCGCTGATACAGCCCACGGCGGTTGGCGAGCCCGGTCAGTTCATCGCTCAACGACAATTGCCGTGCCGCGCCCAATTCGCCGCGCGCACAGTGCAGCGAGTCCAGCGTCTGCATCAGTTCTTCATTGCGTCGGCGAAGATTTTGAATCAGCTGCTGCTCGCTCGCCACGAGGTACGAGAACGAACGCAGCATGAAACGGGCAAGAATGTCCGGCGCCGCCTGCAACAGGCTTTGGAACTCGTCGGAGCCGATCACGCGCAGCCGGCAGGGTTCAAGCGCGGTCGCGTTGGCCATGCGCGCATGGGCGCCGACGAACAGCGCCAATTCGCCGAAAAATTCGCGTGACAGGATGGTTTTGTCGTGGATTTCGCCGCCAAATTCGAGCCTGACCGCGCCGGATTCAACCACGAACAGGTGCCGGCCGAACTCGTCGCGTCGGAAGATCGTTGCCCCCATTGCGACTTCCGAGCACACACCGGTCGATACGAAGAGCTCAAGTTCCGCATCGGACAGCTCGCGCGGCAACAGATTAAGGCGAGGCGCTTCGAGCGCATCGACGGTGCCAACTGCGTCGTTTGAGATGGCCGCCGTTGCAGGCTCGTTGCGGTGCATCGGTAAGCTCCCTGGGCTTGCCGCTCAAGTCTAGCAGGCTGCGGCGGCGACGGCGAAAGCAAACCGGTTACCTGCGGGCGTCAGTCGGCAGACGCCTTGCTGAGCCGGTAGGCCGCGCTATGCAGGCGGATCACCCCCTCGGCCTGGAAGCCGGGTTGCTGCGCGAGGATGTTGCGCCGCTCAAGAAGCTCGATCCGCCAGTGCGCCGCGAACAGCCGCTCGACTTCCGCCCGATCAACGCTGAACGGTGGCCCGGCCTTTTCGTGTTGCGGGTATTCCAGGGTGACCAGCAGTGTGCGGCAGCCGATCGGCAGCTTGCCAAGCACTTGTCCGGCATAACGTTGGCGCATGTCCGGCGGCAGTGCAATCAGGGCGGCGCGGTCGTAACCGGCGGAGCATTGCGCGAGGTCGTGCGCGTCCAGGCCGAAGGCGTCGCCGGCCAGCAACTCGATGCGCGCGCTGCGATAACGCTGAAAACTGCGCTGTGCAGCCACTTCGGGCAGCAGCCCATTTTCGGCAAAGAATGCGGCGCAGGCGTCGCGCGCGAGTTCAACGCCGAGCACCTGGTGGCCTTGTGCGGCGAGCCAGGCCATGTCGGCGCTTTTACCGCACAGCGGGACGAACACGTGGCAGCCCGCCGGCAGTGCCAGCGCCGACCAGTGCCGGCGCAACAGCGCATTCACCTCGGGTTGGTGCCAGCCAATGCGTCCTTCGGCCCAGCGTTTTTGCCAGTAATCGGGTTGCATCAGCGTTGCCTCAGCGCAGCGCCTGCAGCAGGTCTTCGATCAGATCATCGGCATCTTCCAGCCCCACCGACAGCCGCAGCAGGTTCAGCGGCGAAGTGGGCTGCGCACCCTCGACCGAGGCGCGGTGCTCGATCAGCGATTCGCAGCCACCCAGCGAGGTGGCGTTGATGAACAAACGCAGGCGCCCGGCCACGCGCAGGGTGTCGTCACGATCCCCTTTGACCTGGATGCTGAGCATGGCGCCGAAATCGCGCATTTGCGTTTTGGCGATGGCGTGGCCGGGGTGCGCCGCGAGGCCGGGAAAATGCACCGCTTCCACCCGCGGTTGCTCGGTCAGGGCGGCGGCGACACGCTGCGCATTGGCGCAATGCATCGCCATGCGCGCCGCCAGCGAGCGCAGCCCGCGCAGCACCATCCACGCCGCAAACGGCGAGGCGTTCAGGCCGATCAGCTCGCGTGCATGGCGCGCACCGGCGTACAACGCATCGTCCGCAAAGATCAGTGCACCGCCCATCACATCGCTGTGGCCGCCCATGTATTTGGTGGTTGAATGCAGTACTACGTCGGCGCCCAGAGCGAGCGGCCGTTGCAATGCCGGGGTGGCGAAGGTGTTGTCGACCAGCAGCCGTGCGCCGACGCCGTGTGCCAGCTTGGCGAGCGCGGCGATGTCGCTGATGCGCAGCAGCGGATTCGACGGCGTTTCGGCCCACAGCAAGGCGGCCGGGCGGTGCAGCGCCTTGCCGACCGCGTCGAGGTCGGTGAGGTCGCACCACTCGACCACCACATCCCAGCGTTCGGCTAGTTGCGAAAAAAGCGCGCGAAAGCCAGCGTACAGATCGCGTGCCACGATTACCCGGCTGCCGCGCGGAAGGCTATGCAACAGCGCGCTGCCGGCGGCGATGCCGGAGCCGACGAACAGCGCATGCTGACCGCCTTCCAGTGCCGCCAATGCGGTTTCCAGGCGGCGCTGGGTGGGGTTGTCGGCGCGCTGGTATTGCAAGCCATCGGCGCGAAAACCATCGGGTGCGTGTTGGTACGTGGTGGCCAGGTGAATCGGCGGCACAACCGCGCCGGTTTCAGCGTCCGGCTCGCCACCGGCATGGACCGCCAAGGTTTGAAAGCGCATGCAGTGCTCCTGTGTTTGAGATGAGCGCAACTGGATCAGGCGGCCATGCAAAACGCTTCGCGCGCTGCCGCGATGGTGGCATCGATATCGGCGTCGCTGTGTGCGGCGCTGATGAAGCCCGCCTCGAACGCCGACGGCGCAAAATACACGCCACGCTTGAGCATGGCGTGGAAGAAGCGGCGAAAGCCGGCAACATCGCACGCGGTTGCCTGCGCGAAGGTAGTGACTTTTTCGGCACTGAAAAACAGCCCATACATGGCGCAACTGCGATTGGTGCTGACCGCAATGCCGGCGCTGTGCGCGGCCGACTCCAGCCCATCACACAGCGTGTTGGTCTTGGCTTCCAGCGATTCGTAAAAACCAGGTGCCTGGATCAGTTCCAGGGTGGCCAGACCGGCGGCCATCGCCACCGGGTTGCCGGACAGCGTGCCCGCTTGATAGATCGGCCCCGACGGCGCGATCTGCGACATCAAATCGCGGCGGCCGCCGTAAGCGCCCACCGGCATGCCTCCGCCGATGATCTTGCCGAAGGTGGTCAGGTCCGGGGTGATGCCATATCGCGCCTGCGCACCGCCCAGGGCAACCCGGAAACCGGTCATCACTTCATCGAAAATCAGCACGCTGCCATGCCGTGTGCACAGTGCGCGCAAGTGTTCGAGAAACCCTGGGTTGGGCAGTACGCAATTCATGTTGCCGGCAATCGGCTCGACAATGACGGCCGCAATCTCGTCGCCACAGGCCGCGAACAACGTGCTGGCGGCATCGACATCGTTGTACGGCAGAGTGATGGTGAGGTCAGCCAGCGCCTTGGGTACACCGGGTGAATCGGGCACACCGAGGGTGAGCGCGCCGGAGCCGGCCTTGACCAGAAAACTGTCGCCGTGGCCGTGATAGCAACCCTCGAACTTGACGAAGCGGCTGCGTCCGGTGGCGCCACGCGCAAGGCGAATCGCCGACAACGTGGCCTCGGTGCCGGAATTGACCATGCGTACCATTTCGCACGACGGCACCAGCCGCGTGATCGTCTCCGCCATCGTTACTTCCAGTGCATTGGGCACGCCGAAACTCAGCCCATCGGCGGCCGTGCGCGTCACCGCCTCGATCACCGCAGGATGTGCATGACCGGCGATCATCGGCCCCCACGAGCCGATGTAATCGATGTAGCGGTTGCCATCGACATCAAACAGGTACGGGCCGGTAGCGCGCGCAGCGAAGAACGGTTCGCCACCTACCGACTTGAAGGCGCGTACCGGCGAATTGACCCCGCCGGGCAGCAGTGGGCTGGCGCGGGTAAACAGGTCGTGGCTGATGGTGTGATTCATGGGGTTTCCTGGTTGCGTTCGGACGAAAGCGGCTGATACAAGGATTGCAGGTGGCGCGCGACAGCGAGCGGGTCGGGCGCGTCGAATACGGCGCTGATTACCGCAAGCAGATCAGCGCCAGCATCCACCAACGGCCCCGCATTGTCGGCGCTAATGCCACCAATCGCCACTCGCGGCACGGCAAGGCCGGCACTTGCGTGCAGCACAGCAAGCGGTGCTAGCCGCGCCCGAGGCTTTGTCGCCGACGCAAAAAAGGCGCCAAACGCGACGTAGCTGGCGCCAGCGGCGATTGCGTGTTGGGCAAGCACGATGTCGTCATAGCACGACACGCCAATCACGGCGCCGGGGCCGAGCACCGCACGCGCCTGCGCGATGCTGGCATCATCACGGCCCAGATGGACACCGAGCGCACCGACCTCGACGGCAAGCTCCAGATCGTCGTTGACGATCAGGCCAACGCCGTGATCGGCACACGCTCCCGCCAGGGCAAGGGCCTGGGCACGCCGTTGGGTGTGCGGCAAGGATTTGCAGCGGTACTGCAGCAGTGCCGGGCGCACGGCCAGTAGCCGCAGCACCGATTGCAGCAGTTGGCAGTCATCGGCGCATTCGGGCGTTATCAGGTACAGCCCACGACGCGGCCACAAATCGCTCAACCCGGGTTCCTTATCGCACGTGGGGATGGGATAATTCTAGCGCTCTCCCTTTGTGCAAGCCGCAAATGACTACGTCAATCCAAACCGCCGTCTACCGTTCGTACATGTGTGTCGTGTGCGGCTTCATCTACGACGAGGCAGCCGGTCTGCCCGAAGAAGGCATTGCGCCCGGCACGCGCTGGGACGACGTGCCCGACAATTGGGTGTGCCCCGATTGCGGTGTCACCAAGGATGACTTCGACATGGTGCCGCTCAACTGAGCGCTGCGGCGGCAACACTTTGCGGACGCCCTGAACCGGCGTCATTGCGAGCCGCCTGTTCCGGTGGTTGGAACTGCACACGAACCATGAACCCGACCGGCGGAGCGTAGAACTTTTGATCCGCAAAAGACGCAAAGCGCAAAGGTGAACGCCAAGAACATTCAGGTGTGGATGTCGGTTCCACCGCTACGCGGTGCCCCGGGTTTCGGCCCGTTGGGCCTCAACCCGGGCTACCACGGCACATTGCGACATGTCGGTGGGATGAAACAGAAAAGCGGAGCTATAGCGC
>Ga0100398_1003988_pt1 | contig 12003 bp, 12 predicted proteins | sample CryGeymeta201522_FD_81568 | JGI IMG/M metagenome (GOLD analysis project Ga0100398, IMG submission 81568) | Groundwater microbial communities from Crystal Geyser aquifers in Utah, USA - Crystal Geyser metaG 2015-22 | ecosystem: Environmental > Aquatic > Deep subsurface > Groundwater | place: USA... | reverse complement strand
CGCTGAACCGTTTGCTGGATGAAAACGACACCAGTCTTACTTTGACAACATTGGCTGGTGCGGCAGCAGCGCTTGGCCAACGCATCAGACTTGATTTAACGCCAGTCTGATCCACCTGCAAACCCAGGGTCAGACTGATGCTGCGTAATGGTTCTGCCAATCAGAATGTCTTACTTATTCGAAATTTCGTCGTTTTACAGATGATCTGTATGTGGACAGCCAGACTCGCTAACCTATAAGTAAAAACTGCCTCTAGCCCTTGCTGAACAAGCGCAGTCAGCTATCAATTTGATTTTGGCTGACCAAGCCGCATCCAACCCACCGGTCCCAGCGCCAGCGCCAGCGGTTGCACCAGCATCGCCCAGTAGCCGGGCACAGCGCCGGTAATCAGGTCGCGCCCGGCGCTGCCAAAAAACAAAAACGTCAGGTGCGGCACCAATACCGCCGCCACCAGTAGCGCGCCCAGTTGGCGCTGCGTTTGCATCACCAGCGCGGCACCCGCCAGCCCGCTGATCACCAGCAGCGGCACAAACCACGGCGCACCGCCCATCAACTGGTCAAAGAAACGCAAAGTGGCCAGCAGGTGCCCCAAGCCACCATTGAGCCAAAAGCCAACTGAGCCGCTCTTGTCCACTCGGCCGTCTCGCAAACCTAAAAGTAAAAACTGCCTCTAGCCCTTGCTGAACAAGCGCAGTCAGCTATCAATTTGATGACATAGTTCGCACCCAAGCCACCGGTGCTAGCCCCAGCGCTAACCCCTTTGCAGGTAACAGTTGCCACAGCACAAGCAGCGTTATTTGCAAAAACGAAACCCAACTCCGCACTACTTTGCGCGGCGTCAAGGTAATGATCAGTGGTTGGATGTAAAAAGCAAGCTGCCACATCGCGCTGCCTTGCGCACAATGAACGAGTCCACCACCATGAAAACAGCACGACTAACCGCCGCCATTGCGCTTGCCTTCGCCGCGTCGGCCCAAGCTATTGTTGTGACCAACACCAGCAGCGCTGAAGCACTGGCCAAAGTCATTGTGGGCAGTGGTGTCACCATCAGCAATGTCACCCTTACCGGAAACAGCGCAACATCTCAGGGCACCTTTACCGGCGGTCAGAGTTCTGTTGGGTTTGAAGACGGCATTGTGCTCACCACCGGTACCACCGCCTGTGTACCTGGCCCTAACAGTCAAAACAGTTGTGATGAGGGAGGTACTGTAAAGGCCACGACGCTGCAATTTGACTTTAGGTCTGGCAGTGGCATTTTGCAGTTCAACTACGTTTTTGCATCCGAAGAATACAACGAATACGTTGGTTCGTACTTCAACGACGTTTTCTACTTGATGCTTGACAACACCAACATTGCCTTGCTGCCCAGTGGTGCAGGTGTGGTCAGCATCAACAACGTGAACTGCGCCAGCAATTCCGCTTATTACCGCAATAACTCAACAGATACTTCTACCCAGTACCTCACCAACGAACCCAGTGTTGCCAACTGCCCCAACCAACAACTTGATATGCAATACGATGGCCTGACCACTGTCTTGACTGCCACTGCACTTTTATCGGCGGGTGATCACCACTTCAATTTTTACATTGCGGACGTAGGCGACAGAAATTTGGATTCAGGTGTCTTTATCAAAGCCGGCTCGTTCTCGGCGGTAGCCCCACCCAGCCCCAGCAGCATTCCAGAGCCTGGCAGTTTGGCGTTGGTTGCAGTGGCATTAACGACCGGCTCAGTGCTCCGGCGGCTGAACAAAACAAATTAATTCGGCCCAGACCCTAACAGGCTAGTAAAAGCCGTTTTGGTCGCCAGCCCTTATCGCAGAATCGCTTCCAGCTACTATAAATATAGTGAAATCAAAGGCCAGCGTTCTGCCCGTTGGCTTGTGTTGGGGCACAAGATATCAGGGTGTAGTTGCTGGCTCATGGTTCACCCCGTGGCAGCTCAGGTAGCACTGCCCCCCCGTGGCAAATGGAATGTATTCCAGCCGCTGCAGCGCAGACGACTTGCTCACCACGGGCAGCCCGGTTTTGTCAAACAGCATGAAGTTGATCAAGCCTGGATAGCGCTCTGAACCGTGTGCGTCGTGGCACGCCGCACAAGACGTCTTGCCGTCGGCCAGATGCTGCGCATGCTGAAACTTTCCAGGCACATCGGTCGTAAAAGCCAAGCTGTTATGGCACTTGGAGCACAGCGCATAGCTTTGCTCTGTCTTGAGGGTGTTGTCGGTTGTGTCGTATTGTTTTTCCAGAATAGGGGAGTATTGCGACCCGTGTGGCCCCGCTGCCGCTGCGTCATTGTTGTGGCAGCTTGAGCACTGGATGACGCTTGTAGCGGTGTAGCCGGTTACCAAATTCTGAATGGTTGGATTTTTGCCTATCGCTGCTACGGGGTGATAGGACGGCTTTGATGGATCAAATTGCGACCTAGCATTACGTACGTTATCCTGGCGCTGGAAGCTGGCGGTGCTTGCCGCATTCAGCCCGTGACATTTGTAGCAAACTTCGTACTCATAACTGGCAGCGCTAACTGTTGCACCCATTTGGTTAATGCCACTCACACCCTTCAATCGGCCAGTGATGCCCGGTGGGGTGCTGGGGGGCGGCGCAACACTTGTGTTGGTGCTGGCGTGCGGGTTGTGGCAATCATTGCAGGTCACGTGCCGAGCCATTTGACTCGCGTTTTCTTTTGGCGCGTGGGTCCATTCGCTTTGGTTGATGGGGTGGCTGGATATCTTTGCAAAATCGTTCTGAATGTTTCGGGTGGCTACATTGCCACCATGGCAAACCGTGCAGTTGGCAACCTCGCCGGTCTGGTTTAGAAGCGCCTTGCTATGACCCGCAGCATGGGTTTTATGGCAACTGCTGCAGGCGTTTTCACTCACCGTTGCATAAGCACTGCCACTCCACGGACTGGTTCCGGAACCGTTCCAGGTGGCCGACGACGTTGCGTGGGTTGACTCCGTCCAGCCCGTTGGTGAATGGCAGGCAACACAAAGAGCACCGTTGCGCGTTTCCATGCGCATGAACTTGGGTCGCCGATCTTCATGTGCATCGTGACAACTGGTGCATTGCAGCTCTTGGTTTTTGTCGAGTTTGATGGCACCTGTCAGTACCGACGGCTGCAACAACTCGCCACGCGTGGATGCCAACGCAGCGTCATAAACAAAAGAAATGGGGTGATCTGCTGACAAGTTGGTGCCCAACTTTGCTCTACCAGTCAAAAAACCCAGCGTGGGCTGCAAGCCGTTTTGTGCATGTAGCAGTGTACCCATGGCCAAAGTACCGTCGTGGCACGACAAACACAGGCGTGAACTACCGGTGGGCTGTTTGACCTGCGCTACCAACGTACTACTGGCATACAGTTCGTAGGTTGCACCTGACAGCTCTCGATTCCACAGCGGCCCTTGTGGTGAAGCACTGTGCGGCGTATGACAAAAAACGCACAGGCCAACATTCTCTGGCGCTTTGAACGTACCTGGCCCGTGTGGTGTCAGGTTATGTACTGTATTGCCGATGGTTGTACCGGCGCTGGACGGCTGGGCCAGGGCCATGCAGGTCAACATAAAACTCACAAAATAAATCCATTGACGCATCATTTCACACCCTCCTGGTTTGCCGGGCGTGGGGCAACCGCGCCGAGAAACACTTGTATGCGTTGGTTGTAGGTGTCTGCCACGTACACCTTGTTTTCAGTGGAAATAAAAATTCCGCGTGGCAAACTAAACTGCCCCCGATCACCACCATGTTCACCAAACGCCAGCAACAATTGGCCCTGCCGATTAAAGATTTGTACCGCATCAAACAGCGCGTCTACCACATACACATTGCCAGCAGTGTCAGATGCCACCCCTTTGGGGGCGGCCAAGTCGCCCGAGCCATTGCCGTTTTGACCAAACTTCCAAAGAAAATCACCTTGTGCATTGATCGACTGCACCCTGAAGTTCATCGCATCCGTCACCAACAGATTGCCACCTGCCGCGCCCGCATCCAGCGCCATGTGGGTAGGGTGATTGAATTGTGCAACATCAGCGCCACTGCCACCCAGGTGCAGCAGCAGGGCACCATTGCCGTCGAATACCGTCACCCGGTGTTTTTTGGAATCCAGCACATACAGACGGTGCGTGGCATCGTCCCAGGCCACAGCGGCGGGTCGCTCCAGGCCCTGCGCACTGATGGTACGAACCAATTGACCCTCACGGTCGAATTGGAAAACCTGGTTGAGCACGGTGTCAGACACATAGAACGAATTCGTCGGCCCTAGCGCTAGTGCTACCGGTGACACCAAACCTTGTTGTCCCACATGCGTCACGCGTTGGTAACGATTGTTGGGGGCATCCAGAATCCATACGGCTTGTGCTCCCGGGTCTGCCACAACCAGCACCCCGGCACGCTCTACAACAGCACTTGGACGCACGAAATCTTCGTTGGAGCGGCCAGTCAAAACGTCAGCCAAACGCTGAAACCACGAACGACTGATATCCCAGTCCTGCGGTTTGCTCACACTGCCCATGTAGCGAATGCGTTCCTGCGTCGGCGGCTTGGGCCATACCAGTGGCGGCTGATCCGTTTGAGCCATGGCCGAAAATTGACCTGGTGCGGTAGCAGCGCACCCGGCCAGTAGTACCACGCCGGACAACATCCAGACCATGGCGAGCCGCATGTCATATTTCATCAGAATTGCCTTTCTGCAGACAGATTCACGCTTTGACTCACCGACCGACTGTCCGCATTCAACCATTGTCCATAAGCCAAATCGGCGTTTAACGTTAATTTTCCCAGGACAGCGCTGCTTCGTGTTTTTAATTGCACCAGAAATTCAGCCGGTGCGGTATCGCGTTGCCGACGTGCCCAATCTACGCCCACACCGTGCCGCCAACCACTTTCTGAGCGCCAGTAAAGGCTGGAATTAACCGACAACGTTGAATCAGTCCTGAGGCCTGGTGCAAAGTACGCGGAATGGTTTGCAAAAAGACTTAGGCGCAAGGTCTGTTCTGGCCACTGTAGGGTGGCCTGAGCAGCCAGCAGTCGGCTGGTGCGCACGTCGGGCAGTGTGTATTTGCTCTGGTGGATCTGAATGTTCACACTATCCTGCATCTCATACACGTTGTCCCAGGTCAGAACACCGGTCAGCTTGATTTGATTTTTGACCTCGTTAGTTGCCAGCGATGTTTCGTAGGTAAAGTCCGCGCTGGTTTGGGTTTCCCTGATGTCCCCACGCAGGCCAATTTGCACAAATTGCTGTTCACTGTTTTGCAAAAAGCGAGTGCCGGTGACGCCTTGTGGCGTTTCAATGGATTGGTTCTTCCCAAATGAGCCATTGATCCATCCGTAATCCAAGCCAAACCCGTATCCTTTGGATTGGGTGGTTGACGAAGCGTTCGGGTCCACTTGGTAGTTGTAGGAGGCGCGCAACTCTATGGGGTCCGGCGCGCCGACAAACCATAGACTAGTAGGTTCCGGAATAATCCACGTCTGGTTGCCCCGCGTCTCAAGCGTGTAGTCAGCGCCTTCAGTCAGCAGTTGCAGGATAGCGGTTGCAACGATGTAGTAATAAACACGCACCGGTTTGCTGGTAACAACGTTGTCGCGACTTGTTTTAAATCCGACTCGGTTAGTCAGGGGCTGGGTAACCAGATGTTTTTCTTCAATCACCGGAATCTCGGAAACATCGCCGGCGCTTTTTTGAATGCCATAGCCTCTAGACCAGTTAGCACTGAAGCTGCCATCCCCCGGCACACTGTGCTGATAAGCCTGCGAGATCGTACCGCCGTAGTTCCTAGACGAACCGCCGGTCAACGATCGATTGCCGGCGTTTATGCCCAGATTGGTTGACAAGTTTCTGTACAGTTGGTGTGACACGGCTGCATTTGCGCTTTGTGACAGCACGGTGGCATCGTCAGCTGTTTGTTGGGTCACGGTATATCCGTAGCTTGACGACAGATTCTTTCGGTGACCTAGCTGCAGTTGATTGCTGCTGCTGATCGACGTGGACTCGCCGTCACCCTGGCGGGCCTGGTAACTTAGTGTCGAATCCAAACGTCGATTTAAAGTGGGACCAAAATCAAGGCTGTAGCTCAAGTTAGCCAACTGGGATTTAAAGGGTACCTGCTCCGCCAGCGCACTTTGTCGGTTGTTCGCGTAGTAGTCAAAAGTCAAATCAGCCGTTTCAAAACCCTTCGTGGCACGCATACGCACCGTCTTTAATTGCTCATCGGTTGTCTGCGTGCGGTCAAAGCTGGTCGTGGTGGTCTGGTTGCCCTCTTGCGACAGTTCCAGCACACCCTCTGTCCAGGGGTAACCCATGTCATTCAATATGCTGTCTTGATGCAAATTGAACACAATACCTTTGCCGGTGGTTAAACCAACCACACGGGCACCGTAGTCTTGAACAAGCTGGATCTGGGTCTTACGGGCAAAGACGTTGACAGGATATGACTTTTGCGACAAAAAGGTGCCGTCAAACGCGTAGCCAATTGTTTTGCCTGTCAAAGCGGAGTCGGCACCAGCACCCGTACTTGTGTCTTGAGTCAGCTGCAGATCGGCGGACAGTCCACCCGTGAAAAGCAAGGGGCTCAGCACATAAAACCCGGCGTTGCTGATGCGCAGCATTTCACCATAGGTGTTGGTCTTGTTGCCAAAGCTGCCTGCATTCGCAGTGCTGGTTGTCTGCTCGCCATGCATGTATTGCAGCCCCAGGCTACCTGACCAATCGCCCAATCCCACCGTGAAACCGCTGAACCACCCTTGGAGCCACGTCGGCACAAGTGGCAGGCTCTGTGCAAAGCTCGTCTGCACGACTGCCAGCAGGATGAGCCCAACGCCCCCACCGCGCACAAAATTACCCTGCTTCATTTGCGGTGGCACCGGTTGCAAGTTTCAAAGCTTGTGCCAAAAGCAGGCTGACCTTTGTGGCAGGCACCACAAAATTTGCCTTCATCGATTAGCTCCATAGTGATTTTTGCGCTGCCTGCCTTCATGGCAAAGCCCAGTGTCTTGTTGTGGCACACATAGCATTTGTACCGGACCCGATGCACCCAGTGTGAAAAAACGGCCGGGGCGAACTCTTCTGCCCCTTTTTCGACGCGTTCAAACTTGATATCGCCTACAACTGCAGCATCCGCCACCGCCATGACGGTCAAAGTCAAAAAAACGCTACGAACAATCAAGAGTAACGTCGATGTCATGATTTTTTGGCCTGCACTTTGTGGCAACCCTTGCAGCCCGTCGGCTGCGCCAGCGCTACCTTGTCGTGGCACACGCCGCAGTATTTGCCTTCGTCAATGGCGTCCATGGTGATAGTGGCAGACCCCGCCTCACGCTTGAAGATGGCACTGTGGCAATTGGTACACGTTAACCATTGGGTGTGAACCTTGTGCGAAAAAATTACCATCCGGTTGGGCTTGCCAGAGGTAGATAGCTCAATGTCATCGTCAGAAGTTTTGCCCTCATCCTTGTCCGCAGCATCGATCACCCCACTTGGGGATACTACCTTGTCATTCAGCGCCGCCATCCAGTCAATGTTGTCTTCATCGTCTTTCGGGAGACGTTTGAACATCTCTGCCCAGTTGGCAGGAGGTGGCAATTTTGCGCGCTCCTTTGCCAACGCAAGATCACGTTTGTACTCTTCTACTGAAGGGTCAATATAGGGCGTGCGCCGTGGCGCACCCACCACGGGCGCGTCACCTGGGTCTGCGACACCCGGTGGGGGCATATCGAAAAAAAACGGAGGAATTTTCTTGGCTGTATCAACCACGTGGGTGGTCGCACTGCGGATGCCATTGGACAATGTTTGCAACGGTCCTTGCGTGCTGCATGCCATCAGGGCACTGACGCAGACCAAAACCAGGCAACGCAAAAAAGAACGCAATTGAAAGACTCCGTAGATCAGGCTTCAAAGCCTTTGAGCGGGAGCCTTGATTTTAGTTCAGCAGGCGGGCTGTCTAAGGAGGTTTGTTGCCAGCTCGCGTTGCAAGGCGTCGGGTAGCGCTTTATTTGATGTGGCACTGCAGGCAAATATAGCCATCGGCTCTGGTACTGCCTGCCATCTTGCCCCGCAGGAAAAGGTCGTCAACGGCTGCCTTGTTGTGTGGATCATGGCAACTGGTGCATTCAATGCCGGTTTTGCCAGCAGATGTGCCGCCCGATATCTTGCCGTTGCCGTCGTCGTTGTAAAGCTTGATGCCATTGGCGGGTGAATGGGGGTTGGCAACAAATTCGTCCAAGAGCACCTTGCTGCCCGTGTTGATGCCGTTGTAGGTACCTGCCGCACCGTTCAGCGGGTACGGTACCGCAATCGGATGGTTACCTGTCATTTTGCCGTCGTGGCCGATGCCGTTACCGCCCGCACCCATACGCATAATCAAAGTGCCAGGCAGAGGGTAGCCACCCACCATGACAGCGCCACCGTTGACAGAACCCTTGTAATTGGCGGTTTCCCCCACCGCTACTGTGCCGTCATGGCAACTCAGACATTTGGTGGACGGCCCCAGTTTGGCTGAGTTGGGCAACGTAGTCCCACCCACTGTTGTGGTTGCATCGCCCCAAGTGTATGTGGCTGTGGTGAGCTTTTGGTTCCACAAAAGCTGGGTACTGATCGCACTATGCGGTGTATGGCAAATGCTGCACAAGCCGATTTGCATTCCGGAAAGGGTGCTGTGCTGTCCCTCGACAGTGAAGTCATGTGAAGTGCCCAACATACCAGAACCCGGCGGACCCTGGACAGCGCCAAGCGCAAAGGTTTGCGCAACCAAACACACCATGCCCAACGACAAGCGACCAATGTTATATTTTTTCATGTCTTGCCTCCTTGCTTCTATTGACCACGGCACCTTCAACCTGTTAGAAAAGGGGCATCAACCGCTGGTTGATGCCCCCTGAACCAGCTAACAAGAAGTAAGCTGATCAGTCAGCCTTGGCATGGCATTGCAGGCAGAGGTAACCACTGGCACGGGTTGAACCGGCTTGTTTGCCACGCAACATGTTGTCGTCCACCGACTGCTTGTTGTGCACGTCGTGGCAGCTTGAGCACTCGATACCAGATTTGGCAGCAACAGCACCGGCGGTGATCGCAGAACCGCTATCGTTGTACAGCTTGACACCCGCAACACCCGCGGCAGAAACGACTGGTGTAGCAACGTAGTCGCTCCGAACCACTTGAGTGCCGGTCCAGATGCCGTTGTACTGATTCATAGCGCCTAGGTAGGGATACGGTACGCCAACCGGGTGAGCGCCCGTCATGTCGCCACCAACACCGACTTGTTTGGATACCTTGGCACCACCGTCTGCACCATTCCATGTTTGACCGGTAACTACGCCATTGGCATCCACAACATCAACCAATGTGCCGCGACGCTCGCCAACCTTGTAGATGTTGTAAACGCCCTTCGAACCCATGTAATTGCCAACGTCGCCAACAGCGACAGACCCGTCATGGCAGGCGAGACACTTGGCGGTCGGGCCGACGTACAGGCTGCCAATACCTAGCGTCGTGCCGCCGGTCGTTGTAGCTGCATCAGACCAAGTGTAAGCGTTCTTGTTAGCTGCCCGGTTCCAGAGCAGGGCAGTGCTGGATGCACTGTGTGGGGTGTGGCAGAAAGAGCACAGACCGACCGCTTTGGTTTGTGTGGCGGTGAATTTGCCTTTTACTGTTTCCATGACGGGGATAGTAAGGTCGCCATTGGCATCAGCAGTGAACTTTAGGGTGCCATCTGCGTTGTAGGCTTGTGCCGAAATGCCCACTGCCGCGTCGGTGGCAAAGTCGTGACGACCGCCCAGCATGCCGGTGCCACCGACAGAGGCCATGGCCATGGCCGGGATAGCCAAGACGGCAGCGAGAGCCAATTTGTTGAGAGAGAACTTCATGATGTCTACCTTTCAGGGTTAAAAAATTTGTTTCGACACAAGCCTTAAAGCAACGGGTGTGCCAACTTTTTCAAAACATGGGCTTCCCTAGGGAAGGTGACGATTTACACGCGGTAGTGTCAGGTTGGATGGCTGGCGGCGTTACCAAACGGTAATCTTTCAAAGGTTTGAGTAGCCCGCCGTGTCACCAAACGGAAACCAGTGGCGGTGCAGGCGCATTTCAATGATCCAGATCAAAAAATGCGCGCCCCACAGGTATCACTGGCGGCGTGTTTGCGGCAGAATCCGGCATCTCTTTACGTTGTGGAGTCGTTGAAAATGTTTATACCAAGTCACTACTTAGAAGCCGCTTCCTACCAGGGTGTGGCAAGGCAGGCGTTTTGTGGGTTGTTAGCCGCAGGTTTGTTGGCTGTGCTGGGTGGTTGTGGTAACGCCCCGGTAGCAGAAGAAAAGCGCCTGGTCTGGCCCGAGCCACCCGAGGTTGCGCGCGTTGAATTTGTGCGGACGATCACCAGTGACGAAGACCTCAACAAAGACACCACAAGTACCCAGTCCATATTGAAGTTTCTCGAAGGTGAAAGACCAGCCAAGAACCGCATCGTAGAGCCGATGGGCCTTGCGGTATCAGACGACGGCGACCGCATTTATATTTCGGACAAAGCCCAGAATGCAGTTTTTGTTTATGACTTTGCCAAGAAAACGAGCCTGAAAATTGGCGAGAAAAAGCCACTTGACATGCCGATGGGGTTGGCCATCGATGCACAAGAAAATGTCTATGTAGCCGAGCAGCAAAAAAAAGGGGTGAGTGTGTATGACCGCACGGGTAACTTTTTGCGATTCATTACATCCGATGCCATTACTCGCCCAACGGGTGTCGCTGTTGATAAAGAAAGAAAAAAGCTTTACGTGGTGGATACCGGTAAAGGGGATACGTTTGACCACACCGTGAAGATTTTTGACCTAGAAGGCAAGCCGCTGGGGAAATTGGGGCTTGGTAAGGGCAATGTAGAAGGTGCCTTGTTGTTTCCAACCTTTATTTCGGTGGCACCTAACGGCCACGTGCTGGTGAGCGACACACTCAATTCACGGCTGCAAGAGTTTGATGCCGACGGCAGGTTTGTCAAAAGCATCGGCAAGCTGGGCAATGCGTATGGTGAATTCGACAAGCCCAAGGGCGTGGGCTACGACACTTTCGGCAATATCTACGCCGTGGATTCGGGTTGGAGCAATGTGCAGATTTTTAATAGCAAGGGGCAGGTCATGCTGTTCTTTGGCGGCCGTGGCACCTACCCGGGCTTGATGCAGAACCCGGGCGTGTTGACCATTGACAAAAAGAACCGCATCTATGTGGGCGACCTTCTGAACCACCGCGTCAATGTGTACCAGTTGGTCAACACCACCGCTGAAGACAGCATCCCCAAAGAGCAACCGGTTGCCAAACCGACGACACCCGCCAAATGAAATTTAAAAAAACGTTGGTGCGTGGCTTAGCCATTGCAGGGTTTTTGGTGAGTGCTGCTTACGCTGGCCAGGGGCGGGTGGTAAGCACCATGGACTCTGCGGGGTACACCTACATAGAGGTGGAACAAAACGGTAACACGGTCTGGATTGCATCAGAGCCCGTCAAGGTGATCGTGGGGCAAGACATTCAGTTTGAAGAGTATTCTTTGATGACCAACTTTCGCAGTGAGTCATTACAACGCACGTTTGACTCCATGCGCTTTGTGAATGAGGTCAAAGTGGTACCAAGCGTGGCGGTGGTGCCCAGCGTGCCAGATGTGCCCGCTGTGCCGATGGTCCCTGCAAAATAAGAAAGCAGGTGACCCGGCCTGCTCAAATCATTGGCATCGCTTTGATATTTGTAGCTGCTTGCGCTTGTCCGGCAGGGGCTAGGGAAAAAGGGGACGCTTACCAATGGCACTACCTTGAGCAAAGACGGCATTCATTTTTAGTTCACGCAGTACAGGCAATTGTGCTTTAAGTACGGAACGCGGCTGAGCCAGGTGCGCGTGATTTTTTGATCGTCGTTTGACAGCCCTGGGCTCCACACGACCGGGTCGGTGGGGCAATCTCACCTGCCCGACAGCACTGATCAGCACCTCACACAAGCGCTTGAGATGTGTTTGGGCACCGTGACGCAGTTGT
>Ga0100398_1003987_pt1 | contig 12004 bp, 7 predicted proteins | sample CryGeymeta201522_FD_81568 | JGI IMG/M metagenome (GOLD analysis project Ga0100398, IMG submission 81568) | Groundwater microbial communities from Crystal Geyser aquifers in Utah, USA - Crystal Geyser metaG 2015-22 | ecosystem: Environmental > Aquatic > Deep subsurface > Groundwater | place: USA... | reverse complement strand
GTGCGCGATTACGCCAAAGAAAAGGGCGTGAGTGAAGCCGAGGCGTTGACCGAGGGCATGGCCGACATGTCGGACGCGTTCAAGCGCGCGGGTGGCGAGATTTACGTGCCGATCAAGCCCGTGTAGCCAAGCAGGGCATTGACAAGCGTTAAAGTGTTTGCATGATCGACCCTACTTAAAAATCATGCAAACCACAGACGTTCTCATCATTGGCGCCGGCATGGCGGGCGCCTCGGCCGCTTATTTTCTGGCGCCCCATGCCAAGGTGGTGCTGCTGGAGCGCGAGTCGCAGCCCGGCTACCATGCCACCGGGCGTTCGGCTGCGCTGTATTCCGAGACCTACGGCAATGCCGCTGTGCGTGCCATCACCACCGCGTCCAAACCCTTTTACTTTCAGCCACCCGAGGGTTTCTCGCCCTATCCGTTGGTGACACCGCGCGGTTCCCTGATTGTGGGCGCTGCCGTTGACCACGACGCGCTGCACCAAATGCTTGATGCCATGCGCGCGCTGGTGCCCAATATTGAATGGTGGACACAGGCCGAGATTTTGCAGCGTGTGCCGGTGCTCAAACCCGAAGCAGCAGTCTTTGGGGTGTACGAGCCCGACGCCATGGACATGGACGTGCACGCCATTCACCAGGGTTTTTTGCGCGGCGCCAAGGCGGCCGGGGCGCAACTGGTGTGCGACGCCGGGGTCACTGAAATCAGCTTTGCATCCGGCCAGTGGTGCGTGAGCACGCCTGCCGGGCGTTTTTGCGCGCCCGTTCTGGTCAACGCGGCGGGCGCCTGGTGCGATGAACTGGCGCTGCTGGCCGGCGTCAGGCCGGTCGGGCTGGTGCCGATGCGGCGCACCGCTTTCACCTGCGCGCTGCCCGATTCAGTGCAGATGCACGACTGGCCGATGGTGATTGATGCTGCCGAAACCTTCTACTTCAAACCTGAGGCCGGGCTGCTGCTGGTGTCACCGGCCAATGCCGACCCGGTGCCGGCGCAGGATGTGCAGCCCGAAGAACTCGACGTGGCGATTGCCGTGGATCGGCTCGAGACCGCTACTACGTTGCAAATCCGCCAGGTACGGCGCAAATGGGCCGGCTTGCGCTCGTTTGTGGCCGACAAAACCCCGGTGGTCGGTTTCGCTCCCGATGCGCCCGGCTTTTTCTGGCTGGCGGGGCAGGGCGGCTACGGCATCCAGACCGCGCCCGCCATGGGCGAATTGGCTGCAGCCTTGGTGCGCGGGTTGGGCGTGCCGCCCGCCATGGCAGCGCTTGGCGTGCGGCAGGATGCGCTGGCGGCGGGCCGGTTCTGAGGTTTAAAGCGCCTTTTGCACCAGTGCCCCGCTGTACAGATAGGGCACCAGCGGCGCTGCCCCTTCTTCGGCACCACCCCGGTTTTCAACGCTGATCGACAGATGCATCACTTTGGCGATTGACTTTTCAGTCACTGGCAATTGCGCCGTTCTGATTTTGGGTGTCAGCACCCCCAGCGATTTGGGCTGAGCTGGCACGGTGGTGTCCCACAACTGCATGCTGTCGTTTTGGCCTTCCTTGATGTCAGTGAGGCGCTGCAACTGCAAAAAGCCATCCAGCGGGTCAAACGTAACCAGCACGCCCGGGGCTTGCTGGGCGTCGAGCAACACGGCAACGTATTTGGTTTGCGGCACGTTCTTGAGCTTGGCCTGCAGGTGCGAAATCTGTGCGTTGAACATCTCGTACAGGCTGACCCCGGTGGCGCCTCCCACAGCCAACAGAACCACGCAGATGATGGTCGCCAGGCGCCAGCCGGTGGTGTACGGGGGAATGACTTCGGGCGGGGTGGGAGAGGTGTCGTTCATGCAGCGGAGGGTGAAGGTTTATCGGTCGGGGCGGTTGTAGGGGGCGGTTGTCGCAACACGCCACCCCATTTGAGTTTAGCCGTGAAATCCCTCAATCCGGAATCAGGAACGCTTTGTCACGGAACAGCGTCAGGCAGGCGTCGGCCACCGGGTCATATGGTCACAGACCCACATCGGCAACGGGTTGTCCTCGAACAGCTGGCGGTAGTTGCGCTCGCTCTGGCCCAGCTTGAGGTTGGCCTCGGCCAGTTGCGCCATCTTGTGGTCGAGCTTGCACGCCAGCGCCATGTCGTGCCGTGCCTTGAAGTCCGGCTCGGCCAGCGGTGCAACCTGATTCGGCGCCGGGTGCGCCGCCCATTCCATCAGCACGGTCTGCAAGGTGGCCAGAAACTGCTGCGGTTCCACCGGCTTGATCAGATAACGCACGGCGCCCAGCGAGAGCGCCAACTGCGCGTCCTCGGGGCTGGTGTAGGTGGCGGAATAAAAAACAAAGGGAATCACCCTGAGCTTCTCGTCCTGCATCCAGGCGCGGCACAAGTCAAAGCCGTCCATCTGGGGCATCAGCGCGTCCGAGACGACGATGTCGGGCGGCTCCAACCGCGCCGCCGCCAGGGCCTCGATGCCGTTGGCCGCCTGTGTCACGCGGTAGCCGCTGCCTTCAAGCAGCGCCTTGAGCAGGTAGCGGCTGGGCTCGTTGTCTTCAACGATCAGGACATGGATCATGCGCCTGCCTTCTCCTGGTTGCGGCCGTTCAAACCTGCGGCCTCGACCAGGGTGACAAAGGTGTCGGGGTTGATCGGTTTTTCAATGTAATCATCGCAACCCTCCACCATCGCCTTGGCCCGGTCGCCGCTCATGGCATACGAGGTCACCACCACAATCGGCACGGCGTCGAGCTGCGGGATGGCGCGCAACGCGCGTGCGACCGCATAGCCGTCCATGCCCGGCAACTGGATGTCAAGCAGCACCAGATCAGGCACGGCAGCACGGGCGGCAGCGATGCCTGCGGGCCCGTCGATGGCCTCACTGACGTGGTGGCCGCGGGCTTCGAGCAAATAACGCTCAAGGTAAATGTTTTGCGCGTTGTCTTCAATGACCAATACGTTCATCCTGGGACTCCCTGGTTTGCCTGGTCTGCGATGGGCAGTGTAAAACTGAAGCGGCTGCCCTGGCCCCAGGTGCTCTCGGCCCTGACTTCGCCGCCCATGGCTTCGACCAGGTGTTTGCTGATGGCCAGGCCCAGGCCGGTGCCCTCGCGCAGGCCGGACAAGCCGGTCTCGATTTGGCTGAAAGCGCGAAACAGCTTGTTCATGTCTTCGGGTTTGATGCCAACGCCGGTGTCGCTGACGCTGACAACCAGGCCATGGTCCTCGCCCGCGCAGGCCAGCGTGATGGTTCCTGAAGGTGTGAATTTGAGCGCGTTGCTGAGCAGGTTGTTGAGCACTTGCTCGATCCGGCGGGCATCGCCTCTGAGCCGCACTGGTTGCGGGCAGGGCAGCAGTTTGAACGCCAGTCCACGGCGCCCGGCTTCGAGCGCAAAAGCGGCGCCCACCCTGTCGAGCAGCGCGCTGAAGTCGAAAGGCTCGCGGGCCAGGTGCAGCTCGCCGGCCTCCACCTTGGAGATGTCGAGCACGTCGCTGATCAGCGCCAGCAGGTGGCGGCCAGCGTTGAGCACAAAGTTGAGTTGTTTCTCCTGCTCGGCATTGAGTGGTCCCGGAATCTTTTGCAACAGCACGCCGGTAAAACCGATGACCGAATTGAGCGGCGTGCGCAGCTCGTGCGACATGGTGGCCAGAAAAGACGATTTGATGCGGTCGGCGGCTTCGGCGCGATCCCTGGCAACCACCAGCTCGGCGGTGCGCTCGGCCACGCGTTGCTCCAGCTCGGTGGCGTGGCGCTGAAGTTCTTCATGCAAACGCTCGATTTCGATTTCACTTTGTTTGCGCGCGGAGATATCAAGCAGCACCCCACGAACCAACAACCCCCGACCGGTTGGGTCTCTTTTGAGGACCCCACCTTTCACCCAGAGCCAGTGCAGGCTGCCGTCCGGCCAGACCACACGGAAATCGAATGCGTAGTGATCCGGCCCGCCTGGCGCAACCGCTGCCTGAATAATCGCGTTGGATCGCTCACGGTCGTCGGGATGGGTTGCCTCGGTAAATGTGCCAATGTTCCAGCGCTCCTGCCACGCCAGGCCATACAGTTGGTCATGGTTGGCGGAACGTGACATTTGATCGGATTGGAAGTCATATTCCCAAGTCGCGATTTCCGCCATCTCGGTGGCCAAGCGCAGACGCTCTTCACTTTCGCTCAGCGCCAGCTCCACACGTTTTTGCTCGGTGATGTCCTGGAAGAAACCATGGACGCGGCGCCGCGCCTGATCGACCTTGCCGATGGCGTGAACGTTGCGCAGATTGCCTTTGGCGGTGGTGATCTCCAGCTCCAGATCAAACGGTTCGCCTTGCGCCACCGCGCGCTGCACGGCGCGCTCGATGATCGGGCGGGAAGCGGGCGTGTAAAAGTTGATGCCGACCTCTACCGTCGGATCAAAGCTCGCGTCCACCTCATGAATGGCGTAAACCTCTGGCGTCCAGTGCTGTTTGCCTGTGGCAATGTCAAATTCCCAGCCGCCGACCTTGCCAATTTTTTCCGTTTCTGCCAGCAAGCGCTGGTTTTCTTGCAGCGCGGCCTCGGCCTGTTTTTGGTCCTGCAGCACATTGAGCAGCGCGCGGCGCGACTGGTCCGCCAGCGCCAGCAGCCGTTTGTCTTCGGCCTCGCTGTGCCTGAGTTGTTCGAGTTGCGCCAGGTTGCGCTGTTCCAGCTGCTTGCGCTCGGTGATGTCGAACGTGACGCCGGCCATGTAAGTGGCGCGGCCGTTGTCGTCCCACTGCGCTTGGCCCCGGGTGTTGAACCAGCGGTACTCGCCCGATGGGGTGCGGGCGCGAAAGTCCAGGTCGTAGGGCAGATGCCGCTTGAGATGGTCCCTGAGCGCCTGACGCCAGCGGGCGCGATCCTCGGGGTGCAGCAGCGACTCGAGCATGGCGACCGGACTGTCGGCAACGGGCGCCTCGTAGCCCAGCGCGCGCCAGGACTCCTCGGGGAAAGCCACCTGATGCGTCACGATGTTCCAGTCCCAGACGTTGCCGGTGGTGGCGGCCAGCCTGAAGCGCAATTCACTCTGGCGCAGTTTTGTCTCGGCGTTGGCGCGCTGTTGCGCCGTTGCGTCGAGTAGCGCGCGTGCCGTGGCAATTTCGGCGATGACTGGCGCCGGCGCCCCCCGCTGCGCCAGCGCGGCCACCTCGCGGGCCAGCCGTCGGGCGGCCAAGCCGCCACCCAATGCACTCACCAGCGTCGCGCCGAGCAGTAGCAGCGCCAGCGCGCCAGCCGCAGCGAGCAGCGGCGCGCGGTACACGTCGGGCGGTATCTCGAGCACCACCGACCATGGCGAGAGCCCGGAGGCGACGGCAAAGCGCCTATGGGTGTTGAGGTTGTTCGTCGGGGTGAAGCCCGGCGGCGCACGCCGTGCGATCGTGGCACCGGTGCCGTCTTGCAGGGCGAGCGACCAATCGGCAGGCAGCGCCACCTGGCCCAGGCGTTGTTGAAACTGCGCGCCCTCAAACGTGGTGAGCAGTACAAAGACGGTTTTGCCGTTGCGCCGGCCCGGTACCGCAAGAGCGACCAGTGGTACTTTGGCGACCGGGCCGAAAAAGATATCGCCAACCGCAGCCCGCCCCGTCTGCAACGCAACAGGTACCGCGGCGTGGCCGGTGGGGCGCGGCAGCTTGGACAACGCAGTGCCAAAGGGCACGCGCGTGTTGAACAACATCTGCATCTCAAGGTCGGCCAGGATGACATGGCTGCCAAAATGGGTGACAAAGCCTTGCGCTTCGTGGTACAGCGCCGGGCGGCCCGAGGCGTCGTTGGCCAACGGCGACGAGGCCAGCAACTGCAGGCCGTTGATGCGCGCTTGCAGGTCGCTGTCAGTGGCGCTGGCGAAGTTGGCCGCCAGACTGGCCGCCGCCAGGTCTTGCGTTGCCTGCGTGTTGCGCACGCTGCTGAAGATCAGGTAGGCTGCCAGCAGCATCAGCGGCAGCAGGCTGAGCCAGATCAGGCGCGTCAGAAAGCGCGTCAGTGCGATGCTTTTCATGCCCCGGCCTCGCCCGCGTAGCGCACCGCCTCACCCAGGCGATTGCACAGCTCGTTGACCTCGGCCTTGAGCTCCACCATGCGCTGCTCGCGCCCGACCATCAGTTCCTGCCAGCGCAGCAGCTCATCGAGCTGCGCGCGGATTTGCTGCTCCGCCTGCTGGCGCTCGGTGATATCGACAATGGCGGCAACAAAGCCGATCACCCGGCCTGATGCATCACGCTCGGGCGCATACGCCGCATGCATGTAACGCGTGCCATTTTTGGCGCTTGGCAGCGCCATGTCGTACTCTTGCGGTTGCCCCGCCAGCACGGCTTTCAGGTAAGGCTGGGCCACGGTATAAGCCGCGTCGCCCAGCACGTCGCGCAGCGGTTTGCCGACAAAATCGGCTGCCGGCAGGGCAAACATGTCGGCATAAGGCTGGTTCACAAAGCGGTAACGCTGTTGTTGGTCGCAATGGGCGAGCAACACCAGGGCGTGGTCCGTCACCAGGCGCAATTGCTCGTGACTGGCGCGCAATGCCGCCTCGGCGCGTTTGCGCTCGGTGATGACTTCCGAAAAAATGATGATGCCACCGATGTCGCCCGCGCCCGTGCGCCACGGATGCACTTCCCAGTGCACCCAGTCCGTGCTGCCATCGGCGCGCGCAAACGGGTCTTCATCGCATTTTTCAGTCGCTCCCGCCAGGCAGCGTCGGTGAATCTGCTTCCAGCGGTCCGGCAGATTGGGGAAGATGTCGTAGTGACAGCGGCCAGCCAGCGCCTGCTCGGCCAGGCCAAGGTCAAGCAGCCAGCGTCGGCTGTAGGCCAGGTATCGCATATCACGGTCAAACATGGCAATGGCCGCGGGCGCGTGCTCGATGAACAGGCGCAAAACCGAGGTCTTTTCCTGTAGCGCCTGCTGCTTGGCCTGCAGGGTCAACTGGTCTTGTTGCTGGCGCTGCCAGGCCTGGCCGAGGTGCCTGACCGAGGCCAGCGTGACCAGCGCCATGACCAGCACCAGTGCAGCCGCCAACCAAGCCTGTTGGCGCCAGGGTGCCAATAGTCGCTCAAACGATTGGCCGACCACCACCACCAGACTGCTCTGCGCCGACAGGGTCCGGTAAGCGAAGCTGCGCAAGGTGCCGTCAATGGCGCTGTTGCTGCGATAGCTGCCGGCAGGACTTGTGGGCAACAGCTCGCTGAACAGGCGTGTGCCCGAAAATACCTTGCCCATGGCCGTTTCATCAAAGGGGCTGCGCATCATCAAGGTGCCGTCGCTGCGAAACAGGGCAATCGAGCTGTCGGCGCCCAAGTCAACCGAGCGCCACAGCTTGTCGAAATAGGGCGGTTCCACGGCGGCCACGATGATGCCGGCAAACGCGCCATCGGCTGTGCGCAAGGGCCGGGCCGCGCTGATCAACCAGGTGCCGGTGGTGCGGCTGCGCACCGGGCTGCCCAGGTAAAACCGGGTTTGCGGCTGCGCCAGATAGGCCTGGAAGTAGGGGCGGTCGGCCAGACTGATGCCGATGTTGCCGAGGTCCGAGTCGTACCGGATGCGCCCCTGCGCGTCGAGCACCCAGATGGCACGGACAAAGGGCAGTTCTTTAGCCTGCGCTTGCAACAGCGCGTGGGCCGCTGCTTCGTTGAGCGTGCCCGCGGTTTCAAGTTGCGCCAGGCCGTTGGCCGCCAGTTGCAATCGCTGGTCGATGGTCTGCAGGGTGCGCGAGGTCTGCTCCTCGATCACCTGGGCGAATGACTGGGTCAGGCGCTCGCTTGACTCGATCGTCTGGCTGCGCAGGTAGGCCAGCGTCCAGGCGACCAGACCCGCCGCAACCAGCAAGAAGCCAATGACAAGCCAGAGCAGCGCGCGGTGCAGCGGACGTTGCGCAGGCACAGGTGCCAACTGCGCCGGTGCTGACGATGAAGCAAGGTTTGGCAAGTGTGGCTACCTCAATCGTGGTGGGCATCAAACGCCGCGAGCCTCATGCCAGCGTGCGTGCGCGCAGCAGTTGCTCGAATTGATCTGCCGGCACGGGCGCACTGGTGAGGTAGCCCTGGTACATGTCGCAACCCTGCGCCTGCAGAAAATCAAGCTGCTCTTGGGTTTCAACCCCTTCGGCCAGCGCTTGCAGGCGCAGCGTCTGCGCCATGGCGATGATGGTGGCGGCAATCGCCTGGTCGTCGGGGTCGTGCGCCAGATTGTCAACAAAGCTCTTGTCGATTTTGAGAATGTCCAGTGGCAGGCGCTTGAGGTAAGCCAGCGACGAATAGCCGGTGCCAAAGTCGTCAATCGCCAGTTTCACGCCCAGGGCGCGCAATTGGTCCAGAATTTTGATGGCTTCGGCCTCGCGCTCCATCAGGGCGCTTTCGGTGAGTTCGAGCTCCAGCCGGGCCGCCGGGAAACCGCTTTGCGCCAGCGCCTCGGCCACCACTTGCCCGATGTTGCTGTGCAGGAACTGGTGCGCCGACAGATTCACGGCCAGTCGCAACGGTGGCAGGCCGGCCTCGATCCAGCGCTGGCCCTGGTGGCAGGTTTGCTGCAACACCCAGTTGCCAATCGGCGTGATCAGGCCGGTTTCTTCGGCAACCCGAATGAACCGTCCCGGTGCAATCAGGCCTTCAACCGGGTCCTGCCAGCGCACCAGCGCCTCGGCCCCGACGATGCGGCCGCTGGCAATGTCAACCTGCGGCTGGTAGTACACGCGCAATTCATGGTGTTCCAGCGCGCGGCGCAGGCGCACTTCGAGTTCGATGCGGGTGCGCACCGAGTGCGTGAGTTCCTCCGAGAAGTACTTGAAGCGCCCGCGCCCCTCGGTCTTGGCCTGGTAGAGCGAGGTATCGGCCTGTTGCAGCAAGGCCACGGCGCTCTGGCCATGCGCCGGGTACAGGCTGATGCCCACGCTCGCGCCGATGCGCACCTCTGAGCCATTGGACAGGTGCCAGGGTTCGCTCAAGGCGGCGATGATGTCATTGGCCACGCGGCCGGCGTCTTCAGGTTGGGTGATTTTGTCCAGCAGCACCGTGAACTCGTCGCCACCGAGGCGGCAAATGGTATCGACCTCACGCAAGCGCGTGTTCAGGCGCTGCGCCACCAGTTGCAGCAGTTCGTCGCCGGCCAGATGGCCAAAACTGTCGTTGACGTCCTTGAAGTGGTCGAGGTCGAGCATCAGCAGTGCCATCATGGTCTGATTGCGTTGCGCCTGTTCGATGCCGTGCTCCAGCCGTGAAAACAGCAGCAGGCGATTGGGCAACTGGGTCAGCGCATCGTAGTGCGCCAGGTGCTCGAGGCGCTCCTCGCTCTGCTTGATCTGGCTGATGTCGGCAAACACCGCCACGTAGCGGCTCGGCTGGCCGTCGTTGTCGCGCACCGTGCTGATGCTGAGCCACTCGGGGTAAACCTCGCCGTTCTTGCGCCGGTTCCAGACCTCGCCCTGCCAGTGGCCAGCCTCGAGCAGGCTGGCCCACAGCGATTGGTAGAAGCTGCGGTCATGGCGCCCGGACTGCAGCAGACGCGGATTTTGCCCCAGAACTTCAGCTTCGCTGTAGCCGGTGATGGCGGTAAAGGCCGGGTTGACACTCAGGATGCAGGCGTCCAGGTCGGTGATGGTCACGCCCTCGCGGGAGTTGCCAAACACCATGGCCGCCTGGCGCAGCGCGTCTTCGGCGCGTTTGCGCTCGGTGATGTCGCTGCCCACGCCGCGGTAGCCCTGAAAGGTGCCCGCCGCATCGAACAGCGGCGCGCCACTGATCGAGAAATGCCGGGTGCTGCCATCGGCGCCGGCACGCGAGAACTCAAAATCGCGAAACGGAAGATGCGCCTCAAGGGTGGCCCGGTGCGCAAGCCAGCCGTTCTGGTCGGGTGAAAGATGGGGCGTTTCCCAGCGGCATTTGCCAATCATCGGGCCAAACGGAAAGGCTGACAAGGAGGCCCCCTTGATGCCCTCGGTGCGCGTCGTCAGCCGGTGTTTGGCGTCGCTCTCCCAATAAAAATCGGAAGACATTTCTGTCAGGTCGCGAAACCGGGCTTCGCTCGCGCGCAACGCTTGTTCCGCCTGGCGGCGCTCGGCTTCCAGCGCCAAGTTGTCGAGCGCGTAGCTGATGTCAGAAGCCATCTCCAGCAGCAGGCTGCGCGCGGCCTGGTCGAAGGCGTTGACGACGTCCGAAAACAGGATGAAAGCGCCGATGACGCCGCCGCCGCGCGACAGCGGCAAGGTGGCCACGGCACGCCAGCCGGCGCGCCCGGCCATGTCGTGCCAGAGGGCGGTCATGGGGTCGTTGAGGTAATCCTGGCACCAGACGGGCCGCTGCTCGCGGATGGCGGTGCCGACCGTGCCACGCCCGACCGCCAGCGCGGGATCGACCGAAATGGTGAGGTCGGCGAGATACTGCACACCTTCGCCACTTTGGGCCACGGGTATGACGCGCTGGTTGACCGGGTCCAGCAAGCCGATCCAGGCCATTTTCATGCCGCCAAACTGCACGGCGGCGCGGCACACGGCTGCAAACAACTCGGGCTCGCTGTGGCAATGCACGATGGCCTGGTTGCACTCGCTCAGGGCGGCATAAAGCTGGGTCAGGCGTTGAATTTTGGCTTCGGCGATCTTGCGTTCGGTGACGTCAAGCGCCAGCACTAACTTGGCACGCCGGCCATGGAAGTCGAGTTGGTGCGTGCTGATCTCTACATTGATCAGCGTGCCATCCTTCTTGCGGTGGTGCCACTGGTCGCCATGTTTGAGGTCCATATCTTGGGTCTGTGCGATGGTTTCCAGCAGTTTTGGCACATCCTCGGACGGCCGGATGTCGGCGATCGTCATGGCCAGAAACTCGTCGCGGCGGTAGCCGTAGTGGGCTACTGCCGCGTCGTTGACCGCGAGAAAGTGCAGCGTCTGCAAGTCGAAAACCCACATCGGCTGCGGGTTGGCCTCGAACAACTGCCGGTAGTTTTGCTCGCTCTGGCGCAGCGTGCGGTTCAGGGCCTCGATCTGCCCGATCTTGTGCTCGAGCTTGCGCGCGAGCGCCGCGTCGTGCAGCACATAAAAGTCCTGGTCCTGGAGCGGCGCGACGGCTGCGGCGCGGGCCGGCAACTGCGTGAGCACCGCTTGCAACTCGGCCAGGAAAATTATCGGCTCGACCGGTTTGATCAGGTAGCGCACCGCACCCAGACTCAGCGCCAGCCGTTCGTCCTGGGGGTCGGTGTAAGTGGCCGAGTAGAAAACAAAGGGGATCGATTTGAGCGCAGCGTCCTGCATCCAGGCGCGGCACAGCATAAAGCCGTCCATCCCGGGCATGAGCACATCGGACACCACGACCGCGGGCGCGTCGCGCCGCGCGGCCGCCAGCGCCTCAAGGCCATTGCTGGCCTGGCTTACCCGGTAACCGCTGCCTTCGAGCAAGGCTTTGAGCAGGTAACGGCTCGCCTCCTGGTCTTCGACAATCAGGACATGGGTCATGCTTTGTCTTCAGAAAAAAATAATGCAGTGCTATAGGGACCCCGAGCTTAAACCTTTTCAGGCGCCACGCCCAGGCGCAGCCGGTGCCGGGCAATTTGCGCGCGCACCTGGTTTGGCGCGGTGCCGCCCAGGATGTCGCGGGCGTTGAGCGAGCCGCGCAGGCTCAGACAATCAAACACATCTTTTTCAATGGATGCGTTGAAGCCCTGCAGCACCGCCAGCGGCAGCTCGGACAAATCCACCTGGTGCGTGATGGCGGCCTTGACCGCGTGCGCCACGGTTTCATGGGCATCGCGAAATGGCAGACCTTTTTTGACCAGATAGTCAGCCAGGTCGGTGGCTGTGGCGTAGCCTTTTAATGCCGCCTGCTCCATCGCCTGCGCATTCACCGTGATGCCGCCTTCTTTCTGACCCGTGGCCGGGTTGCGCTGGCCGCCGATCATCTCGGCAAAAATGCGCAGCGTGTCCTTGAGTGTGTCCACCGTGTCAAAGAGCGGCTCCTTGTCTTCCTGGTTGTCCTTGTTGTAGGCCAGCGGCTGGCCTTTCATCAGGGTGATCAGGCCCATCAGGTGGCCCACCACGCGGCCGGTCTTGCC
>Ga0100398_1003979_pt1 | contig 12025 bp, 9 predicted proteins | sample CryGeymeta201522_FD_81568 | JGI IMG/M metagenome (GOLD analysis project Ga0100398, IMG submission 81568) | Groundwater microbial communities from Crystal Geyser aquifers in Utah, USA - Crystal Geyser metaG 2015-22 | ecosystem: Environmental > Aquatic > Deep subsurface > Groundwater | place: USA... | reverse complement strand
GTTTGTAGCCCGGGTTGAGGCGAAGCCGAAACCCCGCGGCACCTCGCGCGCCAAGCCCCGGGTTACGCGCTGCGCGCTAACCCGGGCTACCAGGAGCGTCGATGGTTTGTAGCCCGGGTTGAGGCGAAGCCGAAACCCGGGACCCGGTGCCCGGCTCACCGCGACCGCCGAAACCCGGGACCCACAACCTGTTCACCGCCGCCGACAAACGCTCACGTCCGCGGCAAGGTCACCCCAGTCTGGCCCTGATATTTGCCGCCGCGATCGCGATAGCTTTGCGCACACGGCTCATCGGACTCGAAAAACAGCATCTGTGCCACGCCTTCATTGGCGTAAATGCGTGCCGGCAACGGCGTGGTATTGGAAAACTCCAGGGTCACATGACCTTCCCACTCCGGTTCCAGCGGCGTCACGTTGACGATGATGCCGCAGCGCGCATAGGTGCTTTTACCGAGGCAGATCACCAGCGTGCTGCGCGGAATGCGGAAGTATTCAACCGTGCGCGCCAGCGCAAAGCTGTTGGGCGGGATGATGCAGACCTCGCCTTTCATGTCGACGAAACTGCCGGAGTCGAAATGTTTGGGATCCACCACTGTTGAATTGACGTTGGTAAACAGCTTGAACTCGTCGGCACAGCGCACATCGTAGCCGTAGCTCGACGTACCGTAGGACACGATGCGCGCACCGGACGCGTTGGTTTTCACCTGCGCCGGCTCGAACGGCTCGATCATGCGCTGTTGCAGCGCCATGCGCCGAATCCAGTTGTCGGATTTGATGCTCATTGAGGGTCACACTCACGATGCGGGTTATGGCCACCAGACAGGCGCTGACGGTACAGAGCGCACAGGATAAAGCAGCAGCGCATCGACGGCGAGCACCAACGCGCCGCCAGGCATGGCGGAGAATGGCTTGAGCCGCTGATCGGACCGTCATTGCGAGCGGCCTGTTCCGGTGGCTGGAACTGCACACAGCCCCTGAACCAGACGGGCAGAACGTGGAAAGTGCGGTACTTCCCTCAGGGCGCGAGCTTGATCCAGGTCGCCTTGAGCTCGGTGTATTTGTCGAAGGCATGCAGCGACTTGTCGCGGCCATTGCCGGATTGCTTGAAGCCGCCGAACGGCGCAGTCATGTCGCCGCCATCCCAGTAATTCACCCACACGCTGCCGGCACGCAGCTTGCGTGCTACCCGATGCGCGCGGTTGATGTCGCGCGTCCATACCGCGGCGGCGAGGCCGAACGGGCTGTCATTGGCGATGCGCAGCGCCTCGGCCTCGTCGGTGAAACTGATGGTGGCCAACACCGGCCCGAAGATTTCCTCCTGCGCGATGCGCATGCCATGCTCAACATTGTCGAACACCGTCGGCTCGATGTAACAGCCACCGGTTTCGCTCATCACCCGCTTGCCGCCCAGCGCCAGCGTCGCGCCTTCGTTCTGGCCCTGTTCGATATAGCCCAGCACGCGCTGCACATGGCCTTCATCCACCATCGCGCCCATTGCCGCGTCGGCATCGAGTGGGTGCCGCGGTTGCAGCTTGCGGCCTGCCGCGACTACTTCGGCAACGAACTCGTCCTTGATCGCGCGCTCCACCAGCAAGCGCGAGGCTGCGGTGCACACTTCGCCCTGGTTGTAGAAGATCGCACCGGCAGCGGCACGCGCCGCTTCGGCCAGGTCCGGCGCGTCGGCGAAAACGAGGTTCGGGCTCTTGCCGCCGCATTCCATGAACGCGCGCTTCATGTTGGAGCGTCCGGCACATTGCAGCAGGTGCTTGCCCACCGCAGTGGAACCGGTAAACACGATGCCATCGACATCCATGTGCAGCGCCAGCGGTTCGCCCGCACCTTTGCCGAAACCGGGCAGCACGTTGAACACGCCCGCCGGTATGCCCGCTTCGATCGCCAGCTCGGCGATCCGGATCGCGGTCAGCGGCGACTTTTCCGACGGCTTGAGAATGACCGAATTGCCCATCGCCAGTGCCGGCGCGATCTTCCAGATCGCCATCAGCAGCGGAAAGTTCCACGGCACGATGGCGGCGACCACGCCGAGCGGCTCGCGCGTGACCAGGCCCAATTCGTCGCGCCCGGTCGGCGCAACCTCGTCGTAAACCTTGTCGATCGCTTCACCGGTCCAGCTCATGCAGCGCACGCTGGCTGGCAGATCGACGCTGAGCGCATCGCCGATTGGCTTGCCCATGTCCAGGGTTTCCAGCAGCGCCAGCTCTTCGCTGTTGCTGTCGAGCAACTGCGCGAAACGGAGCAACACTCTCTTGCGCTGCACCGGTGCCGTGCCCGACCAGCGGCCATCGGCGAACGCGCGCCGTGCCGCCGTTACCGCACGCTCGACATCTTCCGCCTCGCACTGGGCAACCGCGGCGATGACGCGGCCATCGATCGGGCTGATACAAGCAAAGGTCTGGCCCGAGGCAGCGTCGACATAGCGGCCATCGATGAACGCCTGGCTGCGTATCGACAGAGCGGCGGCGCGTTGCAGCCATTGCTCACGGGTGCTTGGGCGGGTGTTTGTGGTGTTCATGACGGGCTCCAGCGTTGGGCGCGATATCGGGATCGAAATCAGAAGGTCGGCGGGGTATTGGCACTGACGATCACTGCGTCATCACTGCCAACATTGCGAAAACGGTGTGGCGAGCGGCTCTCGAAGTAATAGCCATCGCCGGGGCCGAGCACCCGCACTTGTTCGCCGACGGTGATCTCGACTTGGCCATGCACGATCACTCCCGCTTCCTCGCCGTCGTGCCGGAGCATTTCCGCACCGGTATCCGACCCGGGCGCCATCACCTCGCGCAAAATGCACATCTGCCGCGCGATCCGTCCCTTGCCCACCATATGCAAATGAATGCCGGCGCTACCCAGATCTGGCTGTTGCGCGGCGGGGTAGAACGCGCTGTCCTCGCCCGATTCCATATCCAGGGTAAAAAACTCGGCGAGCGAGATCGGAATGCCGTCCAGCACTTTCTTCAGTGAACTGATCGACGGGCTGACCTTGTTCTGCTCGATCAGCGAGATGGTGCTGTTGGTGACGTTGACGCGTTTGGCCAGCTCGCGCTGGCTCAGACCCTTGGCCTTGCGGATGGTTTGCAGGCGTTGCCCGATCTCCATAGTCCCGAATCCCGAAATGATGTTGAATAGTTAACACCCCTTGCCGTGAACGTCAAATAAAACCGTATGCTGCGGTGCTTATTGTAAAGTTTATTCAACACTGATAGCTTGCTGGCATCGTCGCAGGAGACTGTAAACCCATGTCCGACCACACTGCTCTGGAAGCGTTCTGGATGCCGTTTACAGCCAACCGCCAGTTCAAGGCCACCCCACGCCTGCTCACATCCGCGAGCGGCATGTACTACCACAGCGACGATGGCCGTCAGGTGCTTGATGGCACCGCCGGGCTGTGGTGCTGCAATGCCGGCCACGCGCACCCGCGCATCGTCGAAGCGGTGCAAAAGCAGGTTGCCACCCTCGATTACGCACCGACTTTCCAGATGGGCCACCCGGCAGTATTTGCACTGGCGGAACGTCTGGCCGCGATGGCGCCGGAGCCGCTGAACCACGTATTTTTTACCAACTCCGGTTCGGAATCGGTGGATACCGCGCTCAAGATCGCGATCGCCTACCACCGGGTGCGTGGCGAAGGCCAGCGCACCCGCCTGATCGGCCGCGAAAAGGGCTACCACGGCGTTGGCTTCGGTGGCATCTCGGTCGGCGGCATGGTCAACAACCGCAAGATGTTCGGGCCGCTGCTGCCCGGTGTGGATCACCTGCGCCACACCCTGGACATTTCCCGCAATGCGTTTTCGCGTGGCTTGCCCAAGCATGGTTTGGAACTGGTCGAAGACCTGGAGCGGCTGGTGCAGTTGCACGACGCCTCCACCATCGCGGCGGTGATCGTCGAACCCATTGCCTGTTCCGGCGGCGTGGTGATGCCGCCCGACGGCTACCTCAAGCGCCTGCGCGAACTGTGCAGCAAGCATGGCATCTTGCTGATCTTCGATGAGGTGATTACCGGCTTTGGCCGCGTCGGCGGCGCGTTTGCGGCGCAGCGCTTCGGCGTCACCCCCGACCTCATCACCTCCGCCAAGGGGCTCACCTCCGGCACCGTGCCGATGGGCGCGGTGCTGGTTTCCGGCCACATCCACGAGGCGTTCATGCACGGGCCGCAAGGTGCAATCGAGTTGTTCCACGGCTATACCTATTCAGGCCATCCGCTGGCCTGCGCCGCGGCGCTGGCAGCGCTGGACGTGTACGCCGAGGAAAATCTGTTCGAAAAAGCCATCACCCTTGGCGGCTACTGGGAAAACGCGCTGCACAGCCTGAAGGGCCTCGCCAACGTCATCGACATCCGAAACTTCGGCCTGATTGGTGCGATCGAACTGGCAGCGCGCGATAATGCACCCGGCGCACGCGGCTATGAGGTATTCACCCGCTGCTTCCACGACCACGACCTGATGGTGCGTTGCAGTGGCGATGTCATCGCCCTGTCGCCACCGTTGATCGTGGAAAAAGAACACATTGACCGTATCGCTCAGGCGCTGGCGCAAGCTATCGCGAAAACCGCCTGATCCCCCCATTCCTCCCAATTTGGTAACCGTAGCCATGCTCATCGGCGTCCCGAAAGAAATCAAGAACCATGAATACCGTATTGGCCTGACCCCGGCCGGCGTGCGCGAATTGGTGGCGCACGGCCATCAGGTGCTGGTGCAGCGCGACGGCGGCAAGCCGATCGGTCTCACCGACGAGATGTACGAAAAAGCCGGCGCGCAGATCGTTGACAGCGCGCAGAACATCTTCGCCCGTGCCGACATGATCATCAAGGTGAAGGAACCACAGCCGGTGGAATGCGCGATGCTGCGCCCGGGACAACTGCTTTACACCTATCTGCATCTGGCGCCCGACCCGGCACAGACCGCCGCATTGGTGAAATCCGGCTGCACCGCCATCGCCTACGAAACCGTCACCGACCGCAAAGGCGGTCTGCCACTGTTGGCGCCGATGAGCGAAGTGGCCGGACGGATGTCGATTCAAGCCGGTGCCCACGCGCTGGAAAAGGCACAGGGCGGTTCCGGCGTGTTGCTGGGCGGCGTGCCCGGCGTGAAACCGGCCGAGGTGATGGTCATCGGCGGCGGCGTGGTCGGCATCAATGCCGCGCGCATCGCGATGGGTATGGGTGCAAACGTCACGATTCTGGATCGCTCGCTCGACCGCCTGAAGTACATCGATGAACTCTATGGCGATCGCCTCACCACCATTTACTCCACCCACGATGCCGTCGAGGAACGCCTGCCCGATATCGACCTGGTGATCGGCGCAGTACTGATCCCCGGCGCCGCCGCGCCCAAGCTGATCGCGCGCCAGCAGCTCAAGCTGATGCGCCCCGGCTCGGTATTGGTCGATGTCGCCATCGATCAGGGCGGTTGCTTCGAAACCAGCAAGGCCACCACCCACCAGAACCCGACCTTCGAAGTGGACGGCGTCATCCATTACTGTGTCGCGAACATGCCCGGCGGCGTCGCGCGCACCTCCACCTTCGCGCTGACCAACGCCACCCTGCCGTTTGCCCTGCAACTGGCCGACAAGGGCGCCAAGCGCGCGCTGCTGGACGACCCGCACCTGCTCAATGGCCTGAACGTACACGCCGGCAAGATCACCTACGAAGCCGTTGCGCTTGCTCTGGGCTACGATTACGCGCCGGCGACGCAGGCGTTGGCGTAAGCTCGGGACCACGGGACCACGGGACCACGGGACCACGGGACCACGGGACCACGGGACCACGGGAAGAGCGTAAAGCTTCCGGTCCGCAAAGGACGCAAAAAGCGCAAAGGTGAGCGCCAAGAACATCCGAATCTGGATATCGGTTCCACTAGCGAGGCGTCCCGGGTTTCGGCCTGCGGCCTCAACCCGGGCTACAACGTGCAATGGGCAAATATGATTGCCGCGGGATGAAACGGAGAAGCCAGCACGTAGCACATGGATGTGCGGTCGAGTGCAACAACGCGCCGTTAAGCGCGGCGAGCATCGCAGGCAAGCGCAGGGAATAGGCGCCGGTGTTTGAAGCACACGGACGTGCAAGTTCGGCGCCGGCCTGCGGTTGCCCAGATGCGCAGCGGACCGACGAGGCAGGAGCCGAGTCGGCGCTCGCCCGGCGCAAGGCGTTTTTGGGTACTTTTTGGGCCTGCAAAAAGTACCTCGCCGGCCGCAGGCCGGTGAGAGCTTTGCTATCGACTGCTACGCTTTCGCGCTAACCCGGGCTACAAAACACGACAATGCCGGTGTAGCGTGGACTGACCCCGCAGGCCGATGAAAGCATCGCGTTGAGCCTTGCAAGCTTCGCGGTACAGCTTCAACGCCAAGCTTAGCTATCGGGCCGAGCGCACACTGTTACCACCCCGTTACCCGCACCTGGACCCACTATGACCCAGCCCCGCACCCTTACCCACTTCATCCACGGCCACTCAATCGAGGGCAACAGCGGCCGTTTTGGCGATGTCTACGACCCGGCCAGCGGCCAGGTGCAGGCGCGCGTGCCGCTGGCAGCGAAAACCGAAGTAGAGACCGCAATCGCCGCTGCACAGGCGGCCTTTCCGGGCTGGTCCGCCACCACCCCGCTGCTGCGTGCGCGGGTGATGTTCCGCTTCAAGGAACTGCTGGAGCAAAACGCCGATGAAATGACCCGGCTGATCAGCGCCGAACACGGCAAAGTGCTCAGCGATGCGCGCGGTGAAGTAACGCGCGGCATCGAAGTGGTGGAGTTCGCCTGCGGCATCCCGCATCTGCTCAAGGGCGAGCATTCGATGAACGTCGGCCGCGACGTCGATTCCTGGAACGAATACGCGGCGCTCGGCGTGGTTGCTGGCATCACCCCGTTCAACTTCCCGTGCATGGTGCCGATGTGGATGTTCCCGGTGGCGCTGGCCTGCGGCAACAGCTTCGTACTCAAGCCCTCTGAGCGCGATCCCTCACCATCGCTGCTGATCGCGCGCTTGCTCAAAGAGGCCGGCCTGCCCGATGGCGTGTTCAATGTGGTGAACGGCGACAAGGAAGCGGTCGATACCCTGCTCGATGACCCGCGCGTGCAGGCGGTGAGCTTCGTCGGCTCCACCGCGATCGCCGAATACATCTACGCGCGCGGCAGCGCGGCCGGCAAGCGCGTGCAGGCGCTGGGCGGCGCCAAGAACCACATGGTGGTAATGCCCGACGCCGACCTCGATCAGACCGCCAACGCACTGCTCGGTGCCGGCTTCGGCTCGGCTGGCGAGCGTTGCATGGCGATCTCGGTGGCGGTATGCGTCGGCGATGCCACCGCCGATGCCCTGATTGCACAGCTCAAGCCGATGGTGCAGGCGCTGCGCGTTGGCCCGGGCTGCCAGGGCGACCCGGACATGGGCCCGCTGATCAACGCGGCGCACCGCGACAAGGTCAAATCCTACGTCGATCTGGGCGTCAGCGAGGGTGCCACACTGGTGGTCGATGGTCGCAACCTGCGCGTTGCCGGGGCCGAAGCGGGCTTCTTCTTCGGCGGCTGCCTGTTCGATCACGTCACCCCCGCGATGCGCATCTACCGCGAAGAAATCTTCGGCCCAGTGCTGAGCATCATGCGCGCACCGGATTTCGATACCGCGCTGGAGTGGGTGAACACGCACGAATACGGCAATGGCACCGCCATCTTCACCCGCGATGGCGATGCCGCGCGGCAGTTCGCGCACAAGGTGCAGGCCGGCATGGTTGGCATCAACGTGCCGATCCCGGTGCCGATGGCGTTCCACAGCTTCGGCGGCTGGAAACGCTCGCTGTTCGGCCCGTTGCACATGCATGGCCCGGATGGCGTGCGCTTCTACACGCGGATGAAAACCATCACCGCGCGCTGGCCCACCGGCATCCGCGCCGGCGCCGAGTTCAGCATGCCAACGATGAAGTAAGGCTGTTCGGGACCACGGGACCACGGGACCACGGGACCACGGGACCACGGGACCACGGGACCACGGGACCACGGGACCACGGGACCACGGGAAAAGCATAAAGAGCATGGGGTCCGCGAAGGACGCAAAAGACGCGAAGGAAGCGGAAGAACAGCATCTAAATGTAGGTCGGATCAAGCGCCGCCAGGCGCGGATCCGACATAGCCAGATCGCCAATGGATGAAACGAAAAAGCAAGCATGCAGTGCATGGATGCACGGGCCAAGTGCGACAACGCGCCGTTAAGCGCGGCGAGCATCGCAGGCAAACGCAGGGAATAGGCGCCGCTGTTTGACCGAACGAGCCCGCAGCGGCGAAGTAAAGGCGTAGCGAGCAAAGCGAGCGCTGTCGCGCAGCGACCGAACACATGGATGTGCGAGTTCGGTGCCGGCCGGCGGTTGCCCAGAAGCGCAGCGAATCGGTGCGGCACGAGCCGCACCGGCGCGCGCCCGGCGCAAGGCGTTTTTGGTTGTTTCCGCAAAGCCGATGAGAAGTGACTCGCCGGCCGCAGGCGGGTGAAAGCTTTTTCGCTTTGAAGTTTCGCGGTGCTACGCCGCCGCGGCACGCAAGGGATGCTCTGAACAAGCTGTCATTGCGAGGAGCGAAGCGACGCGGCAATCCAGAAATGCTTGGAGAATAAAAATGCTGGATTGCTTCGCTGCGCCCGCAATGACGCCAGAGGTGGCTTGTTCAGAGATTCCCAAGCGTCTACAACAAACGATTTCAACTGAAACTGATTCAGTGCACCAGCTGCGTACCAAATAATCTTTCCACTGTCATCGTTTGCGGGTAATGTTGGCGGCTTCGCGCGGGCGGCCTCGGGGGAGACCGCACGTCACTGCTTCGCCGCCAGCCGGCATTACGGGGAGTACCACGCATGCAGCCTCTTTCGCGTCCAGCACGCATTCTCGTCGCCGGACTTGCCTTGTTGGCAATGTCCAGCGCATCGGCCGATGTCTTCATCAACGAGTTTCACTACGACAACAACGGCACCGACAGCAACGAAAAGGTCGAGGTGATCGCACCCGCCGGCACCAACCTGAGCGGCTGGAAGGTGGTGCTGTACAACGGCTCCAATGGCGCCCAGTACGCCACGCTCAACCTCTCCGGCAGCATCGCAAACCAGTGCGGCGGCCATGGCACGGCCGTGGTAACAGCCGGTTCCACGGGCTTCCAGAATGGCGCACCTGACGGCCTGGCGTTGATCAATGCCAGCGGCGCGGTGGTGCAGTTGCTGAGTTACGAAGGCACCTTCACGGCCAGCAACGGTCCGGCATCGGGCGTGCGCAGTAGCGATGTCGGCAAGTCCGAAACCAGCACCACCCCCGTCGGCTATTCGCTGCAGCTCAGTGGCAGCGGTGCCAAAGCCAGCGACTTCACCTGACAATCGCCACGCAGCAGTTCGTTCGGCGCCTGCAATGCCGGCCAGACCCTGGTCGCGCCAGCGACCGGCCCGGTCGCGTTGAGCAATGGTGTCGCCGTTACCGGCCTTGCAGCCAGCACCAACAACGCACTCAACTTCACCCTCGCGGTACCGAGCGGCGCGACCAATCTGAGCTTTGTAATCAATGGCGGAACCGGCGATGCCGACCTCTACGTCCGCTTCGGCAGCACGCCCACACTCAGCAGCTACGACTGCCGCCCGTTCCTCAACGGCAATGCCGAAACATGCAGCGTTGCCGCGCCGCAGGCCGGCACCTGGTACGTAATGGTCAATGCGTTCACCAGCTTCAGCGGCGTCACCCTGACCGGTAGCTACACGGCGGCCAGCGCAGGCGGTGGTGGTACCGGTTATTACGCCGGCATCGTTGCCAGCAGCGCCAGCGCACTGCGCAGTGCGCTGCACAACCTGATCGACGACCACACCAAAATCCCCTACACCGCCAGCACCACCGACACCTGGGATGCGCTGAAGCTGGCCGACCAAGACCCGCTCAATAGCGGGCGCATTCTCGATATCTACAAGAATGCGTCGTACCTGAAGGAGGCGGGCGGCAACACCTTTTACAACCGCGAGCACACCTGGCCAAACTCGCTCGGTTTCTCGGTCGATGGCAGCACCAACTATGCTTACACCGACCTGCACATGCTGATGCTCGCGGATATCAGCTACAACTCCAATCGCGGCAACAAGCCGTACGGCGATTGCAGCGCCAGTTGCAGCGAATACCCGACCAATGCCTATGCCAGCCAAGGCGGCGGCAGCGGCACGTTCCCCGGCAATTCGAACTGGAGCGATGGTGTGATCTGGCAGGTGTGGAGCAAGCTCAAGGGCAATGTCGCGCGTGGCATTCTTTACATGGACGTGCGCTACGAAGGTGGCAGCAACGGCGTCAGCGGCGTCGCCGAACCCGACCTGCGCCTCACCGACGACCTCTCGCTGGTAGTCAACACCGGTGGCAATGCGTCGGTAGCGTACATGGGCCGGCTCAGCACCCTGCTCAACTGGCATCAGCAGGATCCGGTGAACACCGCCGAAGTGCTGCGCAACGACATGATCCAGACCTTCCAGGGCAACCGCAATCCGTTCGTTGACCACCCCGAATGGGTTGCTTGCGTGTACCAGAACGTCTGCAACTGATTGCCGGCCGCAAATCGAGGGGCGAGCCATGTGGCTCGCCCCTTTTTTCGTGGGGGTGAAGCGAATACGGGCTCATTGCAGCAAACCCTCTTCAGGACCGAGTTATGGCCCCAGCAGCAACCGCATCCGCTTCAACTTGCGCTTGAACACGCGCGCATTGTCGGCACCCATGCGCAGCATCAACTTGTGCCCGACCGACGCCGCTTGCAGCGCCGGATCGACGTACTCGTACAACACGCCGTTGAATTGCACGGCAATCGGTTCAGGCGGAGTCGGCGCCGCGAGTACATGGTCGATTACCACCAGCAGGCGGTCGTTGAACTGGCTGTCGGGATAACCCAACTGGCGATAAGCACTCTGAAACAGCGGGTACCAGCGCCGATAGGCAGCGACTGCCGCTTCACTATCGAGCGCATCGAATGCCCGCACATAGCGCACATAACGCGCCGCGTTTTCCGCCGCAATCAGCTTGCCCTGTTCGCTATCGACCACCATAAACTCGCCGGCGACCGGGTTCAGCGGCCACACCCGTTGCGCCAATTTTTGTCGCGGCAACGCATCCACGGTGGCAACAATGCGCTCGATCACATGCTCAGGGCGCAACCACAAACGCGTGGTATCGCTGCCGCTCAAACTGCCCAGTGCCGCAAGCACATCGGCATCGCTGTCGGCCAGCGCTGGCAGCGGTTCCGTTGCGGGCGCGGTAGCGGGCGGCGGAACCGTCGACGCAGGCACCTCCGGCGGGCTATCCGGCAACGGTTCTGCAACTGCCGTCTCCGGCGCGACAGGTGCAACCGACACGCTTTGGCCGGCACGCCAGAGCATGTAGCCGCCGATCGCCGCAACCACCAGCAACAGCAACGCAATTGCCGGCCACACCTTGCTGTCACGCCGCGGCTCGGGCTTGGTCGGACGTAGGTTTTCTGCTTCCATGACGGGCACCCCACCTGATAGTGCCTACAGGGTATGCAACCTGCGGCCATTCGGCCAGTCCCCATGCCCGCCATTGCGCGACCCATGCACGTCCGATTCAGCCACATACACAAGGGATGGTCTGAACACATCCATCCTGGACTTTTCAGACTCGCCGAGTCCGGCACATGTCCGTACTCGGCTCCGCTGGATCGATGACTTACGTGATCGATCCGTATGCAGGCCATCCATGGCCTGCGGAAACTCTGAATTGGTCAGAGTTTCCCAAGACGCTCCTTGTCCGCTGGACAAGGTGCGTGAGGCTACTGCTTGCGAGGAAACGACGATCAGAAGCGCAGGCTGGCACGGGCGTAGAAGAACCGGCCGTTAAAGCCGAACGGGGAGTTGCCACCGGAGAACGGCAGAATGCCGTTGAAGCTGTTGGCGGGAATCACCTCGTCCGGCAATTCGTCGGTCAGATTGTCGACACCGCCAGTGATGGTGAAGTGTTCGTTGACCTTGTAACTCACTGAGGTATCGAACACCCACTCGGCACCGAATTTCTGGTC
>Ga0100398_1003978_pt1 | contig 12027 bp, 10 predicted proteins | sample CryGeymeta201522_FD_81568 | JGI IMG/M metagenome (GOLD analysis project Ga0100398, IMG submission 81568) | Groundwater microbial communities from Crystal Geyser aquifers in Utah, USA - Crystal Geyser metaG 2015-22 | ecosystem: Environmental > Aquatic > Deep subsurface > Groundwater | place: USA... | reverse complement strand
GTGCTGTTGATCTCGCGTATCAACGAGTTCGACAAGCTCTATTTCGAGCCTGTCGGGCCGACGCTCTTCTTCCTGTACGAGGACCGCCCCGGCGTGATCGGCACGATCGGACGGCTGCTGGCCGAGCGCGGGGTCAATATCGAGGATATGCGCAATCCGCATGTCCGCGAGACGAACCGTTCACTGGCGATCCTGAAGGTCAACCAACTGGTGTCGCCCGCGGTCATGGAGACGATCAAGGCCGAGATCGCCGCGCGCGCCGCGTTCTGTATTCGGTTCTGATCGCGCCGGCCGTAATGAGGAGTGGACATGCCGCGAGGACAAGTCGAATCGTTCGATGCCGGGAAGGGCTATGGGCAATTGCGCCAGGACCAGACCGGCGAGCTGCTCTTCGTGCATGAAAGTGCGTTGCATGAAGCCGCCGCGCTGCCGCTGAAAGCCGGTCAGATCGTCTACTTCGAGATCCTTGACAGTCTGCATGGCCGGCAGGCGATCGACGTACGCCCCGCCGCCGCCAAGGAACCAGCCCCAGGGGTGCGGTAGACAAATGTAGGACGGGCACCCTTGCCTGTCCAGCCGAGCAAAGGTCCTCTGGTAGCGGCTTATGCCCGATGCTTATGCTCGGTGGTCGGGCAGGGTGCCACGACCTACTTGGTGCGTTTCAGTCCGCAGTCTGCAGTCTGCGGTCTGCTTCGCTGCCGTTCCAATAGGCCGAAGAGCATCCCGTAGACCAGGACCAGCTCGGCATCGCCGAAATTGTACTCCACCAGTCCGTTTAGCACCAAGGCCAGCAGCATCATGGCCAGTGTGAGTGGCAACAGCGGCTCGCGCGGCGAATCGCCCTTCATGCGGCCGTCGCGTTCCATTTGTCGCAGGCTGCCGAGTCCACAATACAGGCCGCGCCCCATCCAGAGCAGGTAGACCACCAGTCCGGCCCAGCCGGTGGCGGCGGTAATCTGCAGGATGTTGGAATGCAGGTGATTGCGCTTCTCCTCCACGCGAACACCCAGCCGACGGGCGGTATCCTGCATGAGTTTTTCATCCAGTGCGCGATAGCCGATCCCGAAGGGATGCTCGCGGATCAGGGTGGGGGCGATCTTTGACCACATGACCAGCCGTCCGCCATGACCGAGGGTCAACTCCTCACGCAGGGCACCCAGCCGCTGCTGCACCGGTGGCAGGGCCGTCAGCGCAACCGCCGCCACCGCCAGCAGGGCCAGCCGCCGCCAGCGTCCGGTCAGGCCCAGGAAGGCGGCGATCACGAGGGCGGCCGCGACCCAGGAGCCACGCTTGAAGTTCAGGACTAGCGCGGTGGTCAGCATGATCGTCATCAGCCAGCCGTATAAACGCCACACTGGGGGTCGATCAGCGATTGGCAGCGTCTGGATCACGCGATGAAGCTGTCCACCCTCGTATTGCCGGGCGGCGATGATCATCAGGCCCGCCAGCGCAGCCAGTGCCACGGATAGAGCCTGGCCGTGGGTCATTGAGCCGCGGTCGATGATCTCCCACCACAGGTCGGGCTCACCGCCAGCTTCCGCAATTGTCTGGCAAGCCTGCCATGCCTGGATGACCCGTAGCACGAGAATGTCGAGTGCAAGCACGATGGCACCATAGATGTAGGCGCGCAGCAGGACAAGGATTCGGAGGCGCGAGGTGGCCAGCGTGGCGGCCACCGGGATTCCCATGAACCAGATCAACTTGTTGATCTTGCTGAAGCTGAGCGCGGGGTTGACGCCGAAGACCGAGGCCAGCGCGGCGACGGCGGCAAATGCCAGCCAGCACCAGGCGGAAAACGGGAAGGCGATCCGTCCGGCCCCGCGCACGGCGCGGGTAATCAGCAGGATCAGGCTCAGTAGCAGGAATGCGCGTCCCAGCGGCAGCGAGAAGGCGGATCCGAAGACCGATACGCACAAGAGCCGGAAGGCCCACGATTCCAGGGATGCTTTCCATTCGATTTTCATTTTCGTTTACCTATAACTTGGTCATTTTGTCGCACGTTTCGGTGAATAGATTAGGGCGAAAGATTAAGGCGAAAGATAAAGGTTGCTGATGCTCCACCCCTAATCTTTTGCCCTAATCTTTCGCCTTTATCTTCTCATTATTTTGCTTATCAACCCTCTAACGCAATTGTGCCATGGCTAAGCGTGTCACCCTTGACCTCCAGCCAGACGTTGTTCCCTGCGCCAGGCTCGCGGCTGATAAAGGTTCGTCCGATACCGTCGGCTATCCAGACGATACCATGCCCGTCAAATGAGCGTACGCGGGCGGGCCCCGTGACGCGGGCGGTCAGTTCCCCGCTCCAAGCGCTTTGCCGGCCTGCGGCGTCGAGTATCCGCACGATCACTTCCGCCGTACCGTCGCCGTCCGGCGTGAGTGCGCCGTTGCCGGTCTCAAGAGTCACGGTTGCGCCCGGTCCTGCGTCAGACGCGGGACGATGCGCCCGGGCGAGCTTGCCGTCGCCGTAAGTTTCTGAAAGCCAGCGGGCAGCTGCCTTAGGGGTGCGCCAGCCGTCGGCAATGCCGGAAAAACGCCGATAGCGCTGCTTGCGCAGCGTGGCGTAGTCATTCAGGCACCAGAGTGCGAATCCGGCGACTTCGGGGTGCCCGGTGAGACGGGCGAGATCGGTTTGCACGGTCTCAAGCTGGATGCGTTCGGCATCGGCGTCGCCGCGCCGGGTATGCGGGTAATTCGAGCATTCGCTGACGACCGCGCTTTGCAGCCGGCTGGCGGCCACGCCGTCTGCAATTGCCTCGAACTCGTAATTCAACCCCCACACATCCGGGATGCCGAGGGTTTTGCTGCGCCTTGCCCGGTAGTAGTGGTTTTCGGCATAGGTGATCGCCCGCTGCGGATCGAGCGTCTTGCACAGGCTGTACAGGCAGCGGTAGGCCCCCGCATGCCGCCCCTCGTTGCCCATGCCCCAGAGAATGACCGATGGGTGGTTGCGGTCGCGGCGCACCATGCCCTCCGTCTGTTGGCATGCCCGACGCAGCCAGCCGCCGCTGCGCACGCTTTTCCAGGAGGCGAGTTCGGCATAGACCAGGATGCCGAGACGGTCGCAGGCATCAAGGAAGGCGGGGTGCTGGGGATAATGCGAGAGCCGCACGAAATTGAGCCCCATCGCCTTGAGTAGGCGTGCATCGGCTGTGTGCATCCAGCGCGGTAGTGCCCGTCCGAAGCCGGGCATGCTCTCGTGACGGTTGCAGCCGCGCAGTTCAACGCGCCTGCCGTTGAGGAAGAAGCCTTGGCTTGGCCGGAATTCAGCGGTGCGGATGCCGAACGGCTGTGTGAGGCTGTCGAGAGCTTGTCCGTCGCGCAGCAAACGTCCTTCTACCTGGTAAAGTTGCGGGTTTTCCAGATCCCAGCGATGCGGGTGCGTGAGCGTGAATACCGTCATGCCCTGGGTCCGGTCGGCTACGGCGGCAGTCTGTGCGGCGGCGGCTTCTTTGCCGTCGGGTGTCGTGAGCCGCCATTCCACTGTATCGCCCGTTTGCGCAGCCCCTTCGAGCGCCCAGGTGATGGTGACCTGTGCACCGCCGTCGCCAAGGTCGGCGCAGCGGATGGCCAGCGCCAGCGGATTGAGGCGCCGTGTCGGCTCGCGCACCAGACGCATGTTTCCGGAAAGACCGCCATAGAGCAGGAAGTCGGGCATGGCGATCCCCGGCAGGACGTTGCGTCCGCAGCGGTTGGTCAGGCGAATGCCGATTACATTCTCCCCGCCATCGCGCAGGGCGGCGGTGGCCTCCAGCCGGAAACCGAGATAGCAACCATCGACACGTCCAAGGCATTGGCCGTTCAACCATACGTCGCCCGTTCCATAGAATCCGTCCGATTCGAGGAACCAGCACGCCTCCCCGGTGGCGTCGGATGCATCAAGTTGGAACGAGCGGCGGTAACTGCCAGGGCCGCGGTAATAGGCGATGCCCTCCTGAAAACCATCGTGCTCGTTCCAGCAATGGGGCAGGGTGGTGTCCGGCTGCGTGGCAGCCTCGCGCAGCCAGCGGCGCGACTGGTGTCCACGCACGAATTCCCAGGCAGCATCCAGTGAAATGGTTTCTCGGCTCGTCATAGGCATTCAGGTGGTTTCGGCCCTGACGACATTGCGGCCGGCCGCCTTGGCGGCATAGAGCGCATCGTCGGCACGGGCGGTTATCTTTTCCGGCGTGTCGCCTTCTCGGTAATCGGAGACACCGAAACTGCAAGTGATCCTTTCGCGGATTGCGAAGGGATGTTTTGCAATCAAGCGTCTTAACTTCTCGGCAGCCTGCATGGCCGGTTCGAGCGTGCTGCCCGGCAGGAGCACGACGAACTCCTCGCCGCCCCAGCGCGCCAGGAGGTCCAGGTTGCGAATGGACTTGCCGACGATCTCGCCCAGTGTCTTGAGCACCTCGTCGCCTGCCAGATGACCGAAACGGTCGTTGATGGTCTTGAAGTGGTCGATATCGAAGATGATAAACGCCATAGGGGTCTGATGACGTTCCGCGCGGCTGATCTCCAGACTCAACTGCCGGTCGAGAAACTGGCGGTTGCGCAGGCCGGTCAGGGCGTCCGTGGTCGCCTTCTGCTCCAGTACGATGTTGATCTGCTGGAGAGATTTCTGGTACTCGATCAACTCCTCCTCCAGACGATGCTTGCCACGCAGGGCATCCACCAGTTGATTGAACGCGGTAGAAAACTCGCCGAGAAAATGAACATTGTGATTAAGATCGCCCTGGGCGATTCGCTGTGTCTGCCAGGTCAGGTGCCGAAGGTTGGCCTGGAGTGCCTTGGCCGGCATCGCCAGATAGTGTTCTCTTGGAATCTCGGCATCAAGATTGCCGCCAGCGATGTTGGTATAGATCGCATAACTCGCATGCAGTTGTCCGGCGAATGTTTGAAACGCCGCCGCCAAGGCGGCGGTGTCCTGAAGGTCATCCGATTGGGCAGGCAGCATGACCTCTGCCGCTTCGAGTCCCTTGTTCGTGGCTGTTTCGAGGTAGGCGGTCAATGCGTCGACGAATGCCTGATCCTGGGCATTCATGCCGTCGCGCTTTCCGCCGGCGCGGCCTGGAACCGGCAGGTGCGGTCGCCCGTCGCCCAGCAGTCAACCTCCCGCACTGTGAAGGGCTTGCCGGTATAGCATTCGAGAATCCCGGCGAAGAACCCCTCGTCGTAGTCGCATACCGTCTCGCCGTAGACCGGTAATCCCGAGCAATCCAGATCCTCGGAGACGGTCAGCGTGAGCGTTAACGTTTCCAGGTCGGCCTTCTCGATGCGCATCACGCCGATTTTCCATTCGACCAGTTTGCGTTCGAGATCGGCAATGAAGGCATCGAAATCCAAGTTGGTATCTAGCATGTGGTTGCAGAAATGCATACCGGACAAATGCCCGGCACGTCTGAAAATGTCCGCAGTCTGTTCCCGTCCGACCGTCTTCGTTAGCACGTCCTTAAAGGTGTACTGCAACAGCCGGTAGGAGAGAACACTGGCTGTATTCCCCAGATTTGGCCGCCCCCGTTCAATGTCCCCGAGATCCGTCCATGAAAAATTATAATCGGTATTCTTCATTTCTTGCGGATCGTAGTGGCCCCGCCCAGATCGCCGAGGGTCGCTTTTTCCAGATCAGTCCAGAGGGTGCCCTCTCCAGCGTGCAGGATGTTGATCTTCATTTCCGGGTTCAGGCTGCGGGCCATTTCCCAGTCGATGAAGGCGGCGGGATCCTGGAAGGCGGTCGCCTTGAGCTGGAACCCGTCGGCCTTGGCCCCCTCGACCATCTTGAGGGCATCGGCTTTGGCTGTTCCCAGCACGCGCGTGGTATCCGCGGCGATATTGGCCGTTTCGGTGGCGATCTCGGCGGCCTTGCGCTTGGTTTCCGCCTGGATTTCGGCGACGGTTTTCTCCTGGTCGGCCTTGATCTCGGCCACGAGCTTGCGTGTCTCCTGCTCGACCTGGCGGCGGCGCTGCTCGATCAGCGTGGTCTCGGTGTTGAGCTCGGCCTGCTTACGGGCGGTGTTCTGGCGCTCCTTGTTGGTCAGGTCCTGCTCGACCGCGATGCTGGTCTGCTGGATCGGGTCCAGGATTTGCTGTGGCACCTCGACGTGGCGGATCAGCGCGTTATGCACCAGTAGATCCTTCTCGGCGAAGACCGTGGCGAGGGCCTCGGTCAGGTCGTTCTGGAACTTCTCGCGGCCTTCGCCGACGATGAAGTCCTTGGCGCGGTATTCGGAACCCTTGTTACGCGAGATCGAGGTGATCTGCGGCATGATGATCTTGTCCACGACGGCGGGCAGGTCGCCATAGTTGCTGAAGATACCGGCGATCTTGGACGGGTGCAGTTCAACCTCGACGCTCATGTCGAGGCTGATGTTGAAGCCGTCGCGCGAGGGGAACTCGACGAATTCGGCCAGTCCGAGGGTATTCATCGAATCGCCCATGGCGTACCTGCCAGCGCGCTGCACATCGTCCTGCTCCCGTTGCGACTGTACCTGCTGATGCTGGACCGGACGCGGAGCGGGCGTGTCGCGACGCAACGAGGAACTGCCCGAAATGTACTTGTCGCGGCGGGCGCGCTGCTCGGCGAACAGGCTTTGTTCCTGCTGCTCCATCGCGGCGTTCTGCGTGATCTGGCGGGTCTTGGTTACCACCTCGCCGCCGGTTTTGCCGAGCAGCGAGACCTGGTTGACACCGATCTCGAGCACGTCGACCTTGTACTGCTTGGGGTTGACGTAATAGAGGCCGGGCTGGAGGATATCCTCGCGCACCCCTTTCTGGCTGGCATCGGCGAAGCTGCCCGGGGGCGCCTGCTTGCCGGAGAGCGAGGTGATGACGCCGGCATAACCGATCGGGATGCTGATGGCGTTGACCACGTCGATCTGGTAACCGTAGGGGTTCATGCGGTACTTGCCCGGCCCCAGCAGCGTCTTCCAGATACCCTTCTGGCCCATATCCGCCAGGAACTCGCCTTCAGGCAGATCCGCGCCGACCTTGGAGGTCACCACCCCGACCTTGCCCGGCTCGATAATCGTCACGGGGCGTATCTCGTGTGTGAAGAGCACCGGATTGAGGAAATGGCGGCCTTCGCCCAGCACTTCGCGCAGGATGCCCTTCTGCCCCTTCTCCGCCAGGATCTGCCCCGGTGGCATGGACTTGCCGCTCTTGGCGATGATGATCGCCATCTGGTTCGGCTCGACATAGAAACGGCAGAAGCCCCACTTCCAGACCGCCCCGTAAAGAAAAACGATCGCCAGCACGGCTCCGACGGCAAAACGGATAGAGGATTTAATCATTGGTCACTTCCTTTCGCGTCGGGTAGCAATGGCATGAACATGGCTCCGAGACCGCCGGGCCGGTCGTTGCTCAGGATCGTATTGATCCGGGGGCCGACAGCTTTGTAGAACTCGTAGCGAGCCAGGTTGAGCCCGTTGCCGAAGGCGGCAACAAGATCGGCGGTGACGGCGGCTTCGGCCGCATTACCGGCACGGATGGCATCCTCCTCGCCGCTGGCGCGCGAGCGTACCGCCCGCGCCTGGAACTCGGCCGCCGCCAGATCCAGCCTAGCCACCTCGAGATCCTTGTTGGCCGAGACCAGCTTGACCGCCTGTTCCTGCTGCGCATTGATGACCGCCTGAATGCGGTCGGTGTCGGCATCCACCTTGGCCTTGTTCTGCAGGGCCAGCGTCTCCTGCTTGACCAGTTCCGCCTTGGACCGCGCCTGCTCGATCTGCTGCGCGAACTTGCGCGCTTCCTGCACGGCCAGCTCGCGGTCGCGGCTGATGCTGGCGATTTCGTCCGGCACCTTGATCTTGCGGATCAGTACCGACTTGATATCCACGCCCCAGTGCGTGCACTTCAGGCGCAGGTGCGCTTCAAGCTCTTTCTGGAACCGCTGGCGGGTCTCGCCGACGATGAAGTCGATCGCGGGATACTTGCTGCCCTCGATGCGGCTGAAGCCGCGTGCCCGCGGCAGGATGGTCTTCTTGATGATGTCGTCCATGTCGCCCACGCGATGGCTGAGCAGCGCGGCGGAGTCGCGCTGCAGGCCGAACTCGATTGTGCCTTCCACGGTGACGGTGAAGCCGTCGAGCGTCAGGAAGGTGATGATGTCCTCGCCGCTCATCTCGAAGCGCTGGCTCTGAAGGTTGACCTCGACCACATTGACTAGGTACGGGTTGAGGTAATAGGTGCCCGGATCGAGCACCAAGGGCAGCACGCCCTTCATGTTGTCCTCCACCAGGAAGGTGTTGCGGCGTTCCGCCGGCAGGTCGTTGCCCAGGATGTCCTGCCCGGTCAGGGCGGTCTGCACCCCGACATGGCCGGGGCGGATGTTGAGCGCCTCGAAGATCTCGACGCGGTAGGCATAGGGGTTGAGACGGTACTTGCCGGGCGAGAGTACCTCGGCCAGAATCCCCTTCGAGTTTTCCGTGGCGAGGATCTGGCCCGGCGGCAGGTCATCGCCGAAGAGACGGGTCACTACGCCGAGCCGGTTGGCGGGGATGTCCGTCATCTTGTGGATCTTCCAGCCCCAGGCGTAGGGGTTGTAGAAGTAGCGGCCCTCTGAAAGCACGTCGAGCTGAATGCCTTTCCACTCCGGACCGGTGGCCAGCAGTTGTTCCGGCGGCAGGTTTTTCCCGGTCTTGTGAATCAGCACGGCGATCTCGCCGGCACCCGGCTCGATGCGGCAGAAGAACCACACGAAGATGAAGACGGCGACCATGGCACCCCCAGCGAAGACGACGCTGGAGAGCCACTTCAGGGCGGTCAACTGCTGCCGGTACTGGTCCGGCTGTGGAATGTTGCTCATAAAGTCCTCCTATTCAAGATCCATATTCGCGGCGGCGTCGCTGGACTGCTTGGCGCGGAAGGCGCGCAGCTTTTCCTTCAAGGCCGGATCGTTATTGGCCATGAAGGCGATTGCCAGCAGGGCGGCGTTCTTGGCACCGGCATCGCCGATTGCCAGGGTTCCGACCGGGATTCCGCCGGGCATCTGCACGATCGAGAGCAGCGAGTCTATGCCGCTAAGGGCCTGGCTCTGCATCGGCACGCCGAGTACCGGCAGGGTCGTCAGCGCGGCGACAACGCCCGGCAGGTGCGCGGCACAGCCCGCGCCGGCGATCATCACCTGGATTCCGCGCTCCTCGGCCTTCTTGACATAGTCCATCAGCAACCCCGTGCTGCGGTGGGCGGAGATGACCTTGGCCTCGCAGGGCACGCCGAACGACTTGAGTGTATCGACGGCTTTCTTCATGCAGTCCCAATCCGCACGGCTGCCCATCAGTATCCCGACAACAGGTTTCGTGTTTTCGATGGCTTATCCTCCTTTGTCTTGTTTCAGCGTAGCTTCTCGTTACCGGTTAGATTCTCGATAAAGGCGGCAATCAGTTTTACGGAGTTCTCGGCATCAGCCAGGGCGATGGTCTCCACCGGGCTGTGCATGTAGCGGCAGGGCACGCTGATCAGGCCGGCCGCGACACCGCCGCGGGTCTGCATGATGGCGAAGGCATCGGTGCCAGTGCCGCGCGCTTCCGGCTGCCACTGGGTCTTGATCTTCGCCTTGTCGGCGGCTTTCTTGAGCATGTCGAGCACCGCCGGATTATAGGTCGGACCCGGATGTAGGATCGGCCCGTCGCCGACCTTCGCCTCGCCGACGATCTTGGCGTTCATGCCGGGAAAGTCCGTCGCGAAACCGACATCCACGGCAAGTCCGATATGCGGGTCGATAGCAAAGGCGGCGGTGCGCGAGCCGCGCAGGCCGACCTCCTCCTGCACCGTGCTGACCGCATGCACGGCGACCTTCAGCGACTTGCCCTTTAGCAGGCGCAGTACGTCGGAAATGATGAAGGCACCGATGCGATTATCGAATCCGCGGCAGGCCACCCGCCCGTTGGCCAGCTCGATCCAGCCGGTATTGATCGTGGCCGTGTCGCCCAGCGCGACCAGCTTCTCGGCCTCCTTCTTGCTCTTGGCACCGATATCGACCCACAAGTCATGGATCTCGGTGGACGGCTCCTTGCGCTCCTTCTCCGACATCATGTGGATCGGCTTGACGCCGATCACGCCCGGAAGCGGACCCTTGCGGGTATTAATCAGGATACGCTCGCCCTGTAGCAGGGTAACCATCACGCCGCCGAGGGCCGACATGGTCAGGTAGCCCTTGTCGTCGATATACTGGATCATCAGGCCGATCTCGTCGCAGTGTCCCGCGAGCATCACCCGGGTGGGGGCACCGGGATTGAGCACGCCATGCACGCAGCCGTGCACGTCCATGCTGACGCTGTCGGTGTAGCACCGCATATAGTCGGCAACGATCTCCTGCCCGCGGGTCTCGAAGCCCGTCGGGGTGGGGGTGGCCAGAAGTTCCTTGAGAAAGGTCTGCGCGGTCTTGTTCATCGTGTTATCCTTTTTGGTTTATCAGATCCGGTCGGCTATGGGCATGTAGGTCCGACGGGGTGGAACGCTCTTGTAGGCCGGGCGGATGATCTTGCCGCCCGTGACAAGCTGCTCCAGCCGGTGCGCCGTCCAGCCGGCGATGCGCGAGATGGCGAAGATCGGCGTAAAGAGCACGTCGGGCAATTGAAGCATGCTATAGACAAATCCGGAATAGAGGTCCACATTGGCACAAACCGTCGTGTTGCCCCCCTTGCGGCGCTGGATCAGGCCCGGTGCCAACCGCTCGATCGCCTCGTAGACGGCCAGATCTTCCAGCATGCCCTTTTCTGCCGCCAGCTCGCGCGCCTTCTGCTTGAGAATGGTCGTGCGCGGATCGGAGATCGTGTAGACCGCGTGCCCCATCCCGTAGATCAGTCCGGCTCCGTCGAACGCCTGCTTGTCGAGCAGTTTGTCGAGATAGGCTTCGAGCTGGCTGTCGTCGGGATGTTCGCCGATCGTCTTGCGCAGGTCATCGATCATCTCCTTGACACGTTCGCTGGCGCCGCCGTGGCGCGGGCCCTTGAGCGAGCCGACCGCCGCCGAGACGGCGGCGTAGGTGTCGGTATTCGAGGAGGTCACCACATGCATGGTAAAGGCCGAGTTATTGCCGCCGCCGTGCTCCGCGTGCAGGATCAGCGCCAGGTCCAGCAGTTCGGCCTCCAGCGCGGTGTACTTGCCGTTGGCGCGGGTCATGCGCAGGAAATTCTCTGCCGTGCTCAGCGCCGGGTCCGGGTTGTGCAGGAAAAGGCTCTCCTCGTTGTAGTAGCGGCGGATGGCCTGGTACCCGTAGGCGACCAGCGTGGGGAAACGGGCGATCAGCCTCAGGCTCTGGTCAAGCACGTTGCGCACGCTGATGTCGTCGGCGTTCTCGTCGTAGGAGTAGAGGATCAGCACGCTGCGCGCCAGCTTGTTCATGATGTTGCGGCTGGGCACCTTCAGGATCATGTCCACCGTGAAGTTCGGTGGCAGGTTGCGGCACTCGCCCAGCAGGGCACTGAAGCCCTTCAGTTCATCGGTGCTGGGCAGCGAGCCGAACAGCAGCAGGTAGCAGGATTCCTCGAATCCGAACCGGCGCTTGTCGGCCTGGACGCCTTCGGCCAGCTTCTCGACATCGTAGCCGCGGTAGTAGAGCTTGCCCGGGATCGCCACCTTCTCGTTCTCGTCGATAATGTAGCCGTGCACATCGCCGACATTGGTCAGGCCGACCAGCACGCCGGTGCCGTCGTTGTTGCGCAGGCCGCGTTTGACGTTGTACTGGCTGTAGAGCTCGTTTGGAATGACGTTGTGCTTGATCGTCTTGTCGTAAAGTGTGTCCAGTAATGTTTTTTCGCTCATCGTCGCGTAGCCTTTCCTGATAATATCCCCGCTGGCCGTTTTGACTTGAATCGGGTGCGCGAAAGCCAGTTGCACCGGATGCCGGGTAAACAGTCCCAAATCCCGGTCAGGGCTCAAACCTTAATGTGTTTTCAGGCAGTTGTCGAGCCCGAACCGAAAATCCACTTTCGTCATCGTATAACACTGAGGCTCTTGCAAAACCCCTTGCTGCGCCCGCTTGAAGCCGGGCGCAGCAAGGGGTTTTGCAAAATATAATTCTTCAGCTCTGAACTACCGGAACGCCTG
>Ga0100398_1003973_pt1 | contig 12036 bp, 8 predicted proteins | sample CryGeymeta201522_FD_81568 | JGI IMG/M metagenome (GOLD analysis project Ga0100398, IMG submission 81568) | Groundwater microbial communities from Crystal Geyser aquifers in Utah, USA - Crystal Geyser metaG 2015-22 | ecosystem: Environmental > Aquatic > Deep subsurface > Groundwater | place: USA... | reverse complement strand
GCTGGGATATTTCAAAGATCATATCTTCTATGCTATCAAAGGTTAAATCTTTTATCTCTATATTTACCTTGACCTTCGGGAAAGTTATTGCTATAGTATCCATGGGTGTAGCTTACCTCCTTTGTTAAAAAGGGTTTTGTTTTCTATAGGTAAGTCTACACCTTTTTATTATATTTTTACAACCCTTCTCTGGCTACTTGTCTTATTACTAACAAAAGAAGGATTATTAAATATAAATATTTTTTCTTCTAACTACCCCACTAAAGTTTACACTAACAATTGCTTCCCCCACTTTTCCACGTTGAAGAAAAAATAGGGGCACATCCTATTTAAAAAACTCCTCTGCTTCTTTAGGTTTTCCGCAGGCCAAGGGCGAAGCCCGCAGCTTAAACAACTTGTTAGACGCCGTTCTGCAATCATTTATTTAAAAACGTATTCATTCTCTATTATGTTCTTCATGTTCTCACAATCTGTGAATTTTAAAATATTTATTCCCATTTTTTGAGCAGCATTAAGATTTACTTTAGAGTCATCAATGAATAAAATGTGTTGAGGTTCTACCTTCACTTTTTTTATGCAAATATTATATATTTTATAATCTGGTTTGCAGACTTTTTCTTCACAAGAAAATATTTTTGTATCAAAGTAGTGAATCCAATATAAGTTCTTTATTTCTTCAAGAGTGTCAAATGTCATATTTGATAATAAAGCCAATTTTATTTTGTCTTTAATGGATTTAATATATTCTATCGTTTCTTTATTAATATCTAACCAGCTCTTTGTATCAAATTCAATCAATTTATCCATATCCTTTAATTCGATTTGTCCATCCATTAATTTAATAGTTTTGGTCCAATATGTTTTTGCATCAATTAGAGCTGAATCATAATCTTTTCTTTCTTTGGTATAAAATGAAAAAAATTGTTGTGCTGTAATATTTAATATTTTACACATTTTATTGACTAGTTCCTTATTTTGCTTTTTACTTATTACTCCACCATAGTCATAAACTAGGTACTCAATATTTTTCATTAAATCTCCAATTGCAGAATAGCGTCTCACCTTCCGCGCATATACGACGTTCGACGAGGATACTCTTAAGAATTTTGGCTTTGATTTTAATATCATCCGGTTTGATTTGGGCATAAACCACAATCAAGACCGCATACGCCTATGGTTGGATACTTCTTTATTTGGTATTTTTTTAAATCAGGTTTTGTTTGTCCCATATATTCAAATAAATAGGTGTCTGTCCCTATTTTCCTAAGATTTCGCTGGGGTATCATTGGCTACGTCCTTACTACCGATAGAAGTTCTTGGGGAGATACATTAAACTGAAGTCTCCACTTTCGCAGGAATTTTCCTTCAGATGGCAAAAGCGGATCTAACCGCACATAAGTCTCGGTTAAATGTGAAGAAAGGATTTCCCAGTCTTCTGAAGTACCGATTTTATAAAGTTCGAGTAAAAATCCAAGTCTACGGATAACAGCGCCAACACCAATCTTTATGGCATAACTGATCAGTCGGTTTACCTTTACATCCTGGTGACGCATCCAAAATCCCTTGGCTACTTCGGTCAGGCCACCGCAATATTCTGGTTGTTTAAGACCATCGATAATTGTTCGTTCCAGATCACTCACTTTTATTTTCTCTTGTTTTGTTACCCAGTAATCACTTATACCAAAGAAAAATCTCTTCTGGTTATAGATAAATCTAAATTCAATACCCAAGGCAGTGATAGACCTGCGTGGTTTCAAAGTCGTTACATAAACAACTAATTGAGGCTGAGTAATCCCTCCATGAATTTCCATAGCTGTAGCATGGGAGAGAAAGTATTCTTTCCCACTCATAATCTCACGAGCCACAACGAATGGGGTCCCTATATACTCGGTTTCTTTCCCCAGCTCAAAGGGGACTAAAATAAAAAGTCCTGGCTTTAAACGCGCAACAACTCCTCTATTCACAAGCTTCCGGACAAAATTACGCGAGGATACATCATCTAAACGAAGAATTTTCTGTATTTCCTCCAGGCGAAATATAGGCTTATTTTGCTCATAAAGTATAGTAACCAAATGAGCAGCTTGAGTTCCAAGGGTTTTTAGTTTATTATATCTATAATGCATTTTGTGGCCTCCTAAGCCACATTTTACATTAATAATATAATATTATCAAGATATAATTATAATTATAATGCAAATAGTGTCCTCACAGGACACTATTTGCATTAATAATATAATTGTTAATAGGAACACATCCTATTTTCTCTATGGCTTACCTTCCCTTTTACGAGGTCTTCCTTTGGGATATCTATCTATAGTAATACCTAAAGCTTCAAACATCTGGTTAAGAAATTCCTCAGAGCCTAAAGGACCCGTTTTCCCTATTTTAATAATTTGAAAGTAAAATATTAACTATCTAAGAAAATGAGATGTATTCATATTTATTCTAATCTTATTACCCGATTCAGAGAACCGTTCTCTGAACTACTTCCGTTTTAGATAAAATGGCACGGTGAACAACATTCCCTGTACCACTCCCTAACTTGCCACCGAAGCATAATACGGCGATGGCACTGTCGGGTATGCCCGAAATACATGATAAAAAACAGCTTCGGCTTTTTTATATACATCGTTTTGGGTGTAAAGATCTACGGGTAATCCGGTTTTTTCGTCCCACAAGAAATTTCTAATTAAAACTTTTACGGCATCTCTTGTTGGCTCTTTGTCTTGGAACTTATACAAACCCTTCAATTTTTCTTTCAGTGTTTTTAGTAGTTCTTTGGCTACCTTCTTTATTTTTTGGATTTCCTGGGGTTTCAAATCTGGTTTTGCCAATAGGTCATATATGGCCAGTGTCTCCTCATCCAGCCCCTCTCGCACAGCTCGGCCTTCTTCCTCGTCCAACTCTTGCACAAATTTCAATAACGCCTCAAAGGTGGCTTCAATATTTTGGCGGTCTTTTTCTTTATTGTACTCATCAATTATCTTTTCATAATGTTCTTGAAAATCTGTCCGGAGAGGATTTCTTTGGATCAGCTGTTCCAATTTTTTCTCAATCATACTTTTAAGGCTTTGCACAGTGGTATTTTTAGTCTTAGAGTGTTCAAATTCTGACCGCAATCGGTTAAAGTCAATTTTACTGATATCATAAGTCTTATTAGGTTCTTTGTATTTATCAGGTTTAGCGACAATCGACTCATTAATAATTTCATGCAGCTGTTTAATGATATCGCTGATATCTGCTTGTTCAATGTCTTTTTGCAGGCTTTTGTAGATGATATTTATCGCGTTGTATTGGTGGCGATAAGCATTTACTCCGGGAATGGTGAGACAGGCTTTGAATTTAATGAATACTTCACGGCACATGACCTCAAACTTCTTCCTGGTTTCATCATTTTCGTTCACCGCTTCTTTAGCCGCGACAATTGCCTTGTTTCTCTCAAATCCGCTGGTGTTAATGATTACATCAAGCGGTGCTTTTCGCTCACTCAAGAAATCACTTACCAAACCAATCGCTTGTTTTAACTCTTCCAGTAATTCTTCTTTGCTTCTAGTTGGATCTAGTTCACCCGGCCCAAAACCGCCTGTTCTGCCGGTATCGCCTGTACCAGTAAAGGTAGCCAGCGCTTTGCGTAAATTCTTGAGGATGCCGCAATAATCGATAATCAAACCATTGTTTTTATCGCCATTGACTCGGTTGGCGCGGGCAATCGCCTGCATCAGGGTATGGGCTTTGAGTGGTTTATCCAAATAAAGGTTTGCCAAACTCGGCACATCAAACCCAGTGAGCCACATAGCGCAAACTATCGCAATTCTAAAGGGATGTCCTTCTTTCTTAAAAGCAGAATCCACCTCAATTCGCGTTCCATCGGAGAGCTCAAAGCCATTTTTAATAAGTCGCCGATGGGGGGTGATATCGAAACCCCATTTTCTAAACTTCTCTACCTCACCTTGCTCTTCGCTTACAATTACTGCCATCTTGGTCTCTTTCATCCAGATGAGCTGATTAGAAAGATAATCCTTTTCTTCTCCCGCCGCCATTTTCCAGGATTCTCTGATTTCCTCTATTTTTTGATCCCAGTATTGCCTGATCAATTCATACATCCGCACACAGGTTAGTTTATCAATGCACACCAATATCGCCTTACCGGCCTCCCAAGAAGTGGTGTAATGCTCCACGAAATCCTGGGCAATTTGATTGAGACGTTTTTCCGCGGTGATGATATGATAATCGCGTTTCAGCTCTCTTTCCAGTCGCTGGCTGACATCGATATCATTAATTTCAATTTCTTCCAATTTTTCGGCAATCCGCTCATTAATATCACTGGTGGCTACACCCAGGGTATCGCCTCGCGAATCGTAATAGAGCGGTACGGTCGATTTATCTTCTACTGATCGTTGAAAATCATAGGTGGAAACATACTCGCCAAAGACTTTCATGGTAATCTGATCATCTTTAAATAACGGTGTTCCGGTAAAGCCGATAAAGTTGGCTTTTGGCAAGGCATTACGCATATTTAAGGCCAGAGTGCCGTATTGAGTGCGGTGCGCTTCGTCGGTGATCACAATAATGTCATCACGCCTGGTGTAGCCTTCATCCGGGTTAACCTCTTGATTGAATTTTTGAATGGTGGTAAAAACATAGGCCTTTCGTTGACTCATGAGTTCTGCCAAATGTCTGCCACTGCTCGGTCGGCAGGGTGTTTTGTCATTATCAGTCACGCCGCATCCGGCAAAGGTTTTATATATTTGGGTATCCAGATCATCACGATCGGTACAAATCAAGAAAGTATAATTACCGCCGATTTTACGGTGCACCTTGGTAGTAAAAAATACCATGGAATAACTTTTCCCGGCACCTTGCGTATGCCAGAAAACGCCGAGTTTTCCTTTAACTCTATGGGGATCATTCAGGGCCTTAATGACTTGATTAACGCCCAGATACTGGTGATTTTTCGCCAGCACTTTTATCTGTTTACCGCTGGAATCGTCATAGACAATGAAGTTTTCAAAGATATCCATGAAATTTTTCTGGTCGCAAACACCCTTTAGAAGAGTTTCCATATCCACCACACCACGATCGGATTCTGACAAACGCTTCCACTCATGAAAATGCTCAAAACCAGCAGTAATGGTGCCGATTTTTGCTTTTTCGCCGTTTCCTAACATGACGATCGCATTATGATGAAAGAAGTGTGGGATAGTATCTTTGTAATCAGCAAAGTTTCTTTCGTAGGCCTGTTTGAGGTCTTTATGAATATTTTTGCATTCGACAAATAAAAGCGGAATACCGTTGACAAATCCCACAATATCAATACGACGACGGTAAAGATCACCCTGCACCCAAAGTTCGCGCACTGCCATGAAGTGATTGTTGGTCGCCTCATTAAAATCAAATATCTTGAGCCTCTCTTTTTTGATCTCGCCATGTTCACCCTGAAAAGAAACCAGCACACCATCTTTAAACAGTTTGTATTTATCAAAATTATTGGCAAGCAAAGACTGGCTCTGGGAATAATCCACCACTTGACGAACGGCTTCATCGTAGGCGACTTCAGGAAGTCTTAAATTAAATTTTTTAAGCGCTTCTTTTAGATAACGCGTGAGTACCACCTCACGGTCGGAATTTCTGCCTAATAGGCCATTCGGACCAAAAGTTTCCTGGTTATGGGCATATACCGAATCCCAACCAAGATTATTTTTTAAGTAATCGGTGGTGGTTTGTTGGACTAAAGTGTCTTCGTTTAAATAGCTCATATTTTTTTCTTCTTTGAGTTCAATAATTTTTTGACTTCGCGGTCAAAATCGGATTCAAGCATACGGTCTTGAACAACCCGATACTTTTCATACTCTTTCTCCGCTAAAGCGACCGCTACATCATGGCTGACCTTGCCACTATCCTGCAAGATATCCTCTTCATTAAATCGCAGAAAAGCGTCAAGCTTGGCTACCCAATCCTTCATGTACATCACAATACCTTTTTGTGCTTGCATTTCGGCGTAATCAAGGTACATGGTTACAATCCGATTGAGCAGGTTCAATTCCTTTTCATCCAGATAATTTTTAGCGATACTAACATCGGTTTTACGGATCGCACCTTTGGGGCTGTTTTTCCAACTGGTTAGGCCGATGTATGGCTTTTTACTATCGACTCTATGGGCAATAATTTCCGGGGCAGTCTTCCCACTTATTGCAAAATGAAGTTTGTTTTGCACGGTAGCAAAAAATTGTTTAGTGATTACTTCGTTCGGATCATAGTCGGCGCTGCACTGCGCATAAATATCGGTGATCTTCTGATAAAATCTACGTTCACTGGAGCGAATATTACGGATGCGCGCCAGTTGCTCTTCGAAATAGTCCTGGCCAAAAATATTATGGGGATTTTTCAGCCGTTCGTCATCCATGGCAAAGCCTTTGATGATATACTCCTTAAGTACTTGGGTTGCCCAGATGCGAAAGTGCGTCGCTTGTCTTGAATTGACGCGGTAGCCAACGGAAATAATGGCATCGAGATTATAGAATTCCACATTTCTTGAAACTTGCCTTTGTCCCTCTGTTTGAACTTGTGCAATTTTTGCACAGGTTGAATTTTTGTCTAACTCGCCTTCCTGAAAAATATTTTGAAGATGTTTGGTAACTACGCTTCTATCCACGCCAAAAAGCTCGGAGATTTTTGCCTGCGTCAGCCATACGGTTTCATCGCGCAAAAATATCTCCACTTTCACCTTACCGTTTGGCGTAGTGTAGAGCAGAAATTCTGTAAAGCTGTTTTGTTTAACAATCTGATTATTCTTTTTCATAATTTTATACCCCAACCCCGTTAGATAATTTGTCATATCTAAGGAGGTCAATCTCGCCGCTCATCAACCGCGGTAAAAGTAAATCCCGCGCTTGGGCGAGTTTTTGGTTTTGGATTAAAAGCTGGACTATTTCAATATTTATTAAACTAACTATCCCATCAAATGACTTGAGTAATGGATCAGGTGGAATAATTACAGTTTGCTCTCCAAGCTTAATAGGACTTAAATTTTGTTGTGCGGAACCAAAAGATAAATTTTCAATTCTCTTTTGCATTATTGAATTATCAAACATCCAGTAAATAAAGCTTTTCGGTATTAACTTTTTCGCTTCGATTTTTGCTACTCGCTGATTTAGCAAATAGTTCTCGCCATACACTAAACAAACTCGCCCAACGTTACCAGTCAGTGATATTAAAATATCACCATTGGTTAGAAAACAATGTTTTTTCATTGCATCTGGGGTGTCGTCCAAGTAGTCAGTGCATTTAGGAATAAAACTGCTTTGCTGAACATTCTTAATAGTGACTATTCCGTATTTTCCTGCTTGTTTATATGAAGTGCTTTTAAAAGCATGTCCTCCCAAAAATGAAACGATCCTATTTAACTTTTCTTTTCTCCACCCCTCCGGCACGCCATCAACTATCTTCACCCCATTAGAATCGAATTTTCTAACGGGGTGAACTTTCTCATACCCCGCCTGCCCGCCGTAGCCTTGGCGCAGGCAGGGAAAGCGGAAATACACAAACCACTCGCGGAATAAGAGCCGCGCCGCTTCTTCCAAAAGCTGTATCCGCCGGCGGTTGGTGTCGATGAGGTCGTCGTAGGTAGAGAGGATATCGGCGATTACTCTTTGACTGCTCAAAGTAAATACTGGGATTAATATTCTTTCAACATCTGAAGGGCTGATGTTTGCTTGATTAGCTGAGCCTTTTGCATTAAGGGCTAGACTATATAGAATTTTATCTTGGACCAAATAATAGTACAGAAATATCAAATCGAGATTATTTTTACCATGAATAATAAACTTACCAACTCTTTGATTTAATAGTGCTATCTCTTTATAATGATATCGTGCAACTCTTCCAACAACTGAATTTGGTTGTGATAGGTGCGATCCAGTTAATGCAATTAAAACATCGCCATTATTAATTTTATATTTCTCGTTTAAGGATAGATATTTTCTATCAACAAATTGGCAATCTTCTAACGTGACTGATACTTTTTTAACATTTGTAATTTTAACAACAGGAATACCAATGTCAATGAATTCTGTTGATTTAAAAGCAAAACCAGAAATAACTTTTGCGTTCTCTGATATTGGTTGTAGATTAATAGTTTTCATATCCCTAACTTCTTAAAATTATCACTAATCTTTTTTGCTAATTCGGTGGCTTGGGTGTTCAGACCATCCAGCTCGGCATGTATTGCGCGCATGGTTTCGCCAAAATCAAAGTCCGGGTCTTCTTCCTCCGGCGCCACCCCCACATATCGGCCCGGGGTCAGGCTCCAGTCGTTTTCTTTGAGCTCGACTTTGTCCACCAGCTTCACCAATCCTTCTACATCATGCAGTTTACCTTCCGGAAATCGCTCCACCAGCCACTCGGCTTGGTGATAAAAATAGCGGGCAAGTTTCAATTGATTCACCGCCTTGTCGCGTGCCTCTTCGACTTGTTTTTTAAGGTTGGTAATCTCTCGTGTGTTCCACTTGCCTGTCTGCGTGTTACGCACAGGCAGGTCGCTCTCTTTGGCGTTGTAAGTATTCAGACACACCTCAATCAAACGGTTGATTAACCGATAGATCAGTTCAGCTTCTTTAATCAGTTTATTGTTTTCCTCAGCCAGCGGCTCTAATTCTTTGAGAGCTTCGGTAAGTTTAAGGTTGTCATGGTTTTGCTTTTTCCACCAAGTGCTTTCTTCTTGCGCTAATTTTATAAATGTCTGGCTGTCACCAATGTACGCTTGCAGACAGTCGGCAAATTCCTTGACTGTTTCCGCTGGTTTTCTGCCTGCCTGCGCCGTAATCATCGCGGCAGGCAGGTCTTTGGGGAGTGTAGCCAGAAAGGGCTGAAGTTCTTTATTTAATTTGGCAAAAACGGTTTCATAGTCTTGCGTCGGTGTGATGCTTTGGACGGCTTCCTTGAGTGTGGCGGAAATATAACTGGCTACCAAGTCATGAAAACGCTTGGTTTCACCCCGATAAAGCCAGATAATCGATAAAATATTTTGCAATTGCTCCGGACTGAAATCATAGATTTTGCGCGTTACCTTACGAAAGATATTGCGCGCGTCAATCATCAAGACTTTGTCTTTAAATTCTGCCGGTTTGGATTTATTAAAAAACCACAGTTCACAGGGCACGGTTCGGGTATAAAAAAAGTTAGAACGAATGGAAATCATGATATCCACATGACCGGTCTCGATCAGTTTTTCCCGCACCTTAGCTTCAGTATTTCCGGCGCTGGAAGCTTGGGAGGACATTACAAAACCGGCTCTGCCTTGTTCGGCTAAATAACTGTAAAAATAACTGATCCAGACATAGTTGCCGTTACTGACTTTACCTTTCTTATTCACTCCGGGCAGGCCAAAGGGTAAACGGGGGTCGTTTTTGATCTTGTCCGCATCAATCTCATCCACATTAAACGGCGGATTGGCCATTACAAAATCAGCTTTGTGATGCAAATTATGCGGATCATCGTAGTAAGTGATTGCTTTTTTAATGTCACCCACCAAGCCATGCACCGCCAGATTCATTTTAGCTAAGTTAATCGTCGTTGCATTTTTCTCCAGACCGTAAAAACTTAATTTATCATTGGGATTTTCATGCAGATTCTCCACAAAACGGGCGCTCTGCACAAACATCCCGCCGCTGCCGCAGGCCGGATCCAGCACAGTGCCTTTTTTGGGTTCCAGCACATTGGCGATGAGTGAGACTAACGAAATAGGCGTAAAAAACTCGCCGCCGTCATGGGCTTTTTGACCGGCAAATTGGGTAAGAAAATATTCATAAATACGGCCAAATACATCACCGGTAACTTTTTTGAGTTCTTCAGGATTAAGTGCTCGTAGGAGGTCTCCCAAAATTCCATTTGAAAGCTCGCGATATTCTTTTTTGGGCAGGGCACTGCGCAGGGTTTCATAATCTTCCTCAATTGATTCCATTGCATCAATAACCGCCTTGGCGCGATCGTCGCTGTCTTTAAGAGCTACGAGATAATCAAATTGAGCTTTGGGCTGTAGGAAAATAGCGGATTTTTTGCTGAAATCCTTTTTCGTCAACTCCGGGGTTTTGCCTCCGCGTGTCGGCAGGCTGGCAACGATTTCATCTTTTACCGCCAAATAACGACTGTACGCATGGCGTAAAAATACCAAGCCCATCACCGGCATAAAATATTCATTACTGGCATAATTGGAATTTGCCCGAAGCGTATCCGCTGCGCTCCAGAGTCTTTTTTCGATTGCTTCAATATTTTCAAGTTGTGTCATAGTTTTTATTTTACTTAAAAAGTAATCCTTTCTCCTTAAAACTGATATAACCATCATCGGTGATGATGATATGGTCAAGCACTTCAATATCGAGAATGGTGCCCGATTGGATCAATTTTTCAGTGAGTTTGATATCCTCATCAGACACTTCCTTATTTTTTGATGGATGATTGTGCGCCAAGATGATGGAAGAAGTAAAGTGGCGTATAGCCGGTTCAAAAACTTCCCGCGGATGCACCAACGTTTCCGTCAATGTGCCGATAGAAATAATTTCTTTATGAATGAGTTGCTTGCGAGCGTTAAGATACAGCACCATAAAATATTCTTTTTGCTTACCTCGCAAATCAGAAAGCTGGGCAACGGTATCTCTTACGGAACCAAGGATGGGAAGAGAATCATTAAATGAACCAACCGCGCGGCTGCCAAGCTCCAAAGCCGCCTTGATAGTAATGGCTTTGGTATCTTCTAACCCCTTAATATCGGTAAGATCATCTATTGAAACTGCCAGAATTTTTGATATAGGATATTTTTTCAAGGTTTCCCTGGCAATATCCAAAGCACTCTTGCCGGCTCGCCCGGTACGAATAAGGATGGCCAAAAGTTCAGCATCGCTTAAGTTTTCTGCTCCCTTTTCAGATAACTTCTCTCTGGGTCTTTTATGTTTTGGTAAATCTTTAATTTTTGTCATCGTTATTTTTTTAAGTTAGTCATATTGTATTGCACGGTATTGTATTGCATTTCATTTCTCCTTATAAATAAATCGTTTTCTCCTCCGACAGCTGGCGGAGAAGAAAGCATCTTCTATTCCCCTCTATAAAAATTTAACTTTGTTCGTTATAGAAAAACGTAAGGCGTTAGCCACAAAAAAAAGCATATTTCAAATAATTCGTTATTATGCAAATTATTTTCATAATGTCAAACTAATATTGTATAATATACGAAATCATGCTACTCTTTATTTAGTTTGAACACTCCCTATTCATTTATTATAATAACTAAATCTTTATTAAGCAATAATAATTTAAACTCTGTAACCCCCCAATACTCCTCTAATATCAATTCTATGGCATTCCTTTAAAGGCTCTGGACTTGTTTTGTTACTTCTATTTTAATTATTGATAGATATAGCGCTTATAAGATGTTTAACTGTCAGACTAAACTTTTTTTACTTATTCATAACTCCACGAATTTGAAAAAGGATTATACTTAAGGGTACTACCTGGTTTTGCATATTCCCATTTGTTTTTAAAGGCATTATATTTTAAACTACTCTCGCCACTTTCGTAAGACCATTTATTTTCAAAGGTATAATATTGTACACTCTCATCAGGAGTAGCAAATTCCCATTTACTTTCCAAAGGATTGAATTTAAGAGAACTATTTGGAGGCGCATATTTCCACTTATTTTGAAACGGATTAAATTTTAATTCACTTTGTGAACAGGATTTGCAATAACGGAAAATGTTTCACCCTCACCCTACCCTCTCCCCTCAAGGGCGAGGGGATATAAGAAAAATATCCTCTTGAAGGAGGAAGGAGTATCGGAAGAATCTCATCTTAAGGAGAAGGAAATGCGAGGGTAGTACTTATTTTTATATGTTCAGAAAATTCTTTCGCGGTGATATATTTATTATCTTTCATTAATTCTATAATTTTTATTTCGTTTTCTCCCAACTTTTCTCCCAACTTTTCTCCCAACTTTTTAGTCCATTTTTCTATTGGCCTTTTGAAAGTAGCCGTATAATCCCGATGAG
>Ga0100398_1003964_pt1 | contig 12044 bp, 4 predicted proteins | sample CryGeymeta201522_FD_81568 | JGI IMG/M metagenome (GOLD analysis project Ga0100398, IMG submission 81568) | Groundwater microbial communities from Crystal Geyser aquifers in Utah, USA - Crystal Geyser metaG 2015-22 | ecosystem: Environmental > Aquatic > Deep subsurface > Groundwater | place: USA... | reverse complement strand
TTGCCACCAAGTAAGCTTAGAAGCGGTCGCCAACTCTGCAGAATATTTGTTACAGGCATTGCAAGAACACAGAAACTGATGTTGATGGAGTCACAGCCACGTTCTGTTTCTGAATTTAGTTCTCCTCGCATCACATGCATTGTTAAGAGCACCCATGATGTACTACCACTATTTGAATTCAAACTACTTCTAATTAATCTTTTAAGGATTTGACGAGCAGTGTCCGCAGCTCTTGGATATCCCGGTGGATCTCGTTAGACTGCTCATAAGACATGTCTTTTATTTTCAACACTTCGTCTTTCACCCGAGACACTTGCGACGTAAAGAATTCCCTTGCTTCGTTTGGCTGCATATCGCCGTGAATGCTGGCACGTGGTTGGAAAAGGTACTGCCGTACTTGTGGAGGCCAGAGAAAGCCAAGTGTCGCGAGGCCTACCAATAACCATAGTGGAATGAAGAGGGCGGCCAAAGCCACGAGGCAGCAATTATGCCACGCCGAAGAGCTTCTAGCGTACCACTGCCTGCCATGTTTGTTCCCGAATAATATCCCTGACTGAACTTCCCACATTTCGGCCAACGTAGCAACAAGGCGGTCCACCCTCGTTGGTTGCGGTACCGAGAGCCCAGGCTTGTGGCGCGCAGCTGCAATCCTGGAGTCCTGAGAGGACAATACAAAAGCGAGCTTTGGTTCCCAGTAGGCATCCAGTGCAACATGCTCAACTTCGCACTTACTCGCTACAACAATGACAACCACAAGGATGCACAAAAAGAGAAGAAAAACGAGTAGCGAGAACATGGCAACCAGCACAACCATCCCGGCTGATAGTTTCTCGAGACTGTTCAATTCAACTAGCGGCCCGCCTATAAATACATAATAGACAAAGCGGTACGCGTGGCGTAGGCTACATACTTGTGCTGATTGCTCGAATTGATCACAGTCAACCTGCGACAGCACATAGAACATCTCGGCGAAGCCAACGCAGAGGATTCCGGCAACCAGAAGCGGCCAAAATATCATGCGGGCAACCTTGAACAAGGACCCCGTGAAAAAGGCCATCTCGTACCACCAATTTGATAGGAAGCCAATAAGGCTGCACCACAACAGGCCGGTTGCTGCTGTCCCCCCAAAAAAAACAATGTCATCCGAAACGGCCTCGTGAATCAATATCGATGTCGTAATTGATGAGAGCACAGCGAGGAAATCAATCCACCGCCAAATATTGGACAGACACAAGTGTTGAAACTCTCCTAAGGAACAACTCAGAGCCCAGAAGATAGCTTGAAAACCAATGCTCCCGGCACAAAGGCCGTAGACAGCCAATGTATTCCATGCATCATAACGAATGGATGGCTCTGATAATACCGCGTCCATTAGCTCTTCTTGTCCCTCGAAGAACGGCACAGCCAGATTTGAATCGGTGCCCGAAGAAACATAACTATTCGAGGCTACGCTGTCAATGAAGAGCTCCATTTGCCGGCGAAGGACCACCAAAAGAGCTATCAAAAGTGCCCCATACATCAAGACATAGGCACATTTGGATGGACTCGCCATTTCTTCTAGGAGCAATTTTTGGACAAAAGGGGCGCTACATGCTTGGCGACGGAGCCATGGTGGTAGAACACGAAGGCGAACTAGAAAGAAGCGGGCTTCAGCTCGGCGTCGGAGAATGTTGTTGTCGATAGTTCCTCTCCTTGCTTCAGCGGACGAAGCAAGGATGGATGCTTGAAAAAACTTTTGAAATGACTTGGAAGAGTCAGGATGCACAACTGCTCCGTTGGGTGATATTGGGTCATTGATAGACGCGGGGTTGGACGGTAGGTAGGGAGCCAGCCTACACAACAAATCGAAGGGTAGATGACCATCGTCGGTAAACGTTTTAGCAACATGCTCGGATAAAAGAAGAGCCATGATTTGAGGATGAGGGGTAATTCGTCGGTAGTTCTCCAGCAAGAGATGCAACGGCATGCGACCACGAGCATCTTGGACATGAATTGCTCCGGGATATGACTCGTAGACAGCCACAATCAGAGACGGGTAGTCACCCCAATCTTCGGCTGCTATATGAAGTGGTAGCTGGCATGTGTCCAAAGTCGACATCATAGCAGGGTTGGAGTATCTCTCTACCGATGGAGCCAATGACTGACGTTTTTTGGGGGTATACATGTGTTGCAGTGGATACGGCGTGTCGTGGGCCCATGAAGGCAAAGATTCATAGCCGGCAGTGCGCTTCCCCAGAAGGATTTCCAACAATTCCTGGGTAGGAATCACATCCGAGGCCGTTACCATAGCCAACAAGAGAGGCGTCAATCCGTTGATTTCCCGTGCGACGAGCCCTTCGGGGTAAGCTGATATCAAAAGTCGTACAATTACAATTAATGTATGCTGCCCTCGCCCATGATTTTGGTTTCTCGGAGAAGCATTGTCTCTTCCATGACCTCGCCTGACGGATCCATTTGGCTCGTCAACGCGACTTTGTTGAAATTGGCTATCTAGCAAGCCTCTATGAATGATCATATGCAACGGCAATCGCCCATCATGAAGCGTCGTCATTGCTGCTGGGTTGCATTCCGCTTCTTTGCTTAGGTCAATGCCCATGCAGGCGAATGGTGATTCCTTTCTTGCATTGGATGGAGATTGCTGCTTGTCTTTATCTTTCTCATCTCTGGTGGATTCGTCGTCTGATTTTTGTCGTTGTTGCTCTCGGTGCTGTCTTCGTTCCCACTGCGCCAGTCGTCGCAAACAAACACGAACATCATCTGGATACGAATTCAAGATATTTTCTGGTATATTATAGCGTTTGATGGGTTCCCACCGGGGAAATACTGGTTCTTCTTGTCGCATACGATTCAGGTCCTCCACACGTAACTGCAAATGTTCGCCCCTTCGTTGCCGCAATGTGGTGTTGGCGTGTGCAGTCCTCGTGCGTTCTTGCTGTTCTTGCTGTTGCCTTGGTGGAAGAGGCAGTGTCAAGCCCAACAAAATTTGCGTCTGAAGAACTGTTACAAATACCAGTGGATTGAGAAGAAAAAGGTGCAATGGTGTCCATCCCATGGCATCCCTCATGGCAATAGATTCTGGATGTGCTTCGACGAGCAATTGCATAGCTTCCGCGTCTCCCGACGAGGCTGCCAAAGCATGCAACGGCAAACGCCCATCTTGATCTGTGTGTTGAACGGCTTCGGGGTTTGCAACCAAGAGAGCACGGACAATGAAACAGGGTGGAGGTGTTGGATGGTGTGCCTTTGGATGTTGTTGTTGTGATGGCTGTTCGTCATGACTCGTCGGTTCGTCCGCGGGAACAACCTGTCCTGCACAGGCCATATGAAGGGCCGTTCGTCCCTGCATATCCAATTCTTTGGCCAAGGTTGGTTGCATTCCTAACAAATACAAGGCATTCCTCCAAGCAATATCGTGCGGAGATGTAGCTTCGGCACACAAAATGTGCAATCCCAATCGTTCCTCCAATACTTGTTGCGGTGGATCGTTGCTTGTTGCACTGCTTCCGTCCATACTCGGCGTTTCCTGAGACTTTGGTGGAATCCTTTGTCGTGTTGAATGTTCTTCTGACAAAGTAACCGAGTGGTGGGGAGGTGTTAAATCCGAAAAAGGATTAGCATTGGACGTGCTAGTAGAGGACGACTGGGATTGCCCATTGTACGTTTCCTCGAATGGAGTTTCACCAAATTGATGATATTGTCGAGGTGGAAGAACCTGTTCGTAGTTCAAGGCAGGGCTTGGGGTCCGTCCGTAGGAGCTATTGGTGTTGCTGTTGTTGTTGTTGTTGTTGTGAGATGATGACGCAAATAGATTGGTAGGATTGGGTGATGATGGTGTCAAGTTTCGATAATGCCGTTGATACGATTGTGGAGGCAAATGCGAATCTACTCTTGTTGGTGGTTTCCCTGTCGTGGTCCCCCGTCGTTTGTGACTATTGCTTGGAGCATCCCGATGCGACAATATGTAAGCCAGCTCCGAATCAGCGCCTTCTCCGGGACTGTGCGTCCCTTTCTGCGAGGACGGTGAATACGAGTATGTACTCGTCGTGGACGACGTCGTACCAGAGGTCTCTTGAAGCGCCAATTCCAGACTATCTAAATTGCTCTCGGCAGTATTCGAGTGCGGAGTTTCACTGCGAAAGATACCCACTCTAGGTCTTCGTTGGCTGCTAGAGCTGGACTTCCTTTGATCTCGTTGCTGTTGGCTTTGAACGGCATAATTGACTCGGACACTTTCCCCTCTTGCTGCCTGCTGTTGCGGTTGTTGCGGATATTGCAGATGCTTTTCTTGCGAATATTGCTGCCGATACTGCTGCTGCTGCTGCTGCTGATGCTGCTGATGCTGCTGATTAACCTGAGAATTGGGATACTGAGGAGGATACCGAGGCATCGATGATGACGATGGAGGTACGATTTCCTGCTGGTACTGTTCCTCTTGCATTTGCTGAATAGTCTCCGACCAAGGATATTTTTTCTTGTCCAAGGGTGGTGGTGGTGGATGCTCAGGCTTGCTGTTATTGCTGAAAAATGAAGCCATTCTACTCCTCGGTGAGTGATTAATTATTTCAATATAATAGTATGGTTCTTTTTGTTGCAATACTACTGGATGTTAGTTAGGCTTTAGCTGCTGCAACAAACATATACCAATACAGCAATCGATCCCATGGTAGAGTAAATAGGGTACTGTAGGTAGGACAAGGACGGTCGAGGTAAACATCATCATTCACGCGAGATCTCGAACAAAAAATTGGGCGCACCTGGCGGGCATGATTTTTTGGCCAATGAAAGCACATCGAGACGTTATTAAATAAATGTGGATGCCGATCGGATTTGTGTGCCTTGCTTTTTTTGGGAGTAGTATGAGCGGTTGGTGCTTATTAGCACTACGTAGTCTACTCCTCCTCTACCAAGTGGTGCTAGCTAGCTACAGTCGCTAGCTAGCTACTGTAGCTACTACCACACTCAGAGTACTGAATAGCCAGCAAATGCAGCTCTCAGTTGCAGTATCTATGAAATTACACGTTGTGTGCTGCCGGTAGTGAAAGTTGGCTCAAGGAAACTTGGGAGAAACTGCCTTTCAACCTCATGCAGGAAGGGTACTTCACTGATAGTCAATCAGAAAGCAAAAACTGATAGTATGCTCTCATCTTGTAGTACACGAATAGCACGAGAAGCTCCTGTCACCGCTAGCTATTAGTCTAGTGTAGACCTACTTATTCCCAAAACTTAACTGCTTGCCCCAAGCTACTCTACTACTAGTTACTACTACTACGTATTGGAATACGGAACAACCATCTACTTGTACTGGTAGACTCTAGCTAGCTAGTAGACTACTAGTCTACTAGCTAGTACTACTAGAGTACTACTAGTAGGCCGAGAGGTAGTAGCGGTTGTAGCATTTCGATTCCTTCAGACGCACATTTGGCATAAACTTTTTTCAAATTTTAGCGAGGAACACAAGTTTCACTCACATGGGAATAAAAAGTACATTCGCTATCTTAAAAGAGCCCTGCAAACAGACGAGCAACTGAAGAGGCATATTGACGATAGATAGATCATCATCAAAAACCGTCTTTCTGAGCTGGGAAGCTCAACCTTATTAACGTAACAACAATCTTCGTAAGTGTGGGTTGGGGGTTGGGGGATCCACAAATAGATTTCGACCAACAATCCAATTACTGCTAGTACTGTGTACACTGTACACCAACCAGTGTGCTGCTATTCGTCATCCATCCGACAAAAGAAAAACCAGCATTACAAAATGACAAAAACCAACAACAGCCATCGGCGGCAGCGAATATTTAGTCGATCGTTTGATTCAGAAGGTCGGACAAACGACGATTCAAGGTCTCAGTCTCAGTCTCCGTCGTATGATGTATCCGAAGCTAGCAGCACATCGAGCAGCGGAATTATCAGGGAGCGGCGGAATATTACTAATAATACTGTACGATATGTCAACCCACAACGAAAGTTTGACCCACACTATAATCCTCATAATCCAGACACATACCTAATTTATCATCAGCCACGGGGAGGGACCTTTGATCGACATCCGGATGGTGATTCGTACTCGTCCGATGACGACAACGACAACGACAATGAACAACATTCTGTTGCCAACCTGCGGAGCAGACCTGGTCAATATATTCATAGAACTCAACCCCAATATACGTATTCACACGTTCAAGGGAGACCCACTAGTTATAGTAGAAATCAGCAGCAGAAACAAGAAGAAGCGCAGAATCATCGACAACACGGACGTGGTTTGATGAGTCCAAGTCGACAAACTAACACCAGTCGACGCGTAAATACGTTCTTTTCTCAACAACGACAGCCACCAGCTAATTCTGCCAACCACGACGATGGTGGTGGTAGTGGTATGGGTATGGGTCAGTATGCCAAGGATTCTACGACCTTTCTTGTGAACAATCAACATTCTGTACTTCAACAGAATCGACCGCGTTCGTCTCCTCCTCCTGGCACATCACGGCTTTCTACTACAGAATCATCCATCGACCGACCCTTTGACGAACTCAGCCGATCGGCTGGTGGATTGGATAGTTTGGATGAATTTATGCAACAACCACAAGATTCCTACACCACCTCTTCGGAAACAACTGGAGATGATCCTCGTCGTAGATTAGACAATCCCTTGTCGGCTATTGAAGAACGTCCTTCTCTCGAAGAAGCAGGATCTACATTGGCATATAGTTACACGAAATCATCGTTACCAGGACAAGCGAATAATGCACGACCAAGGATTTCACTGATACATTCTCCGCAATCTCAAGCAAACTCACAACCACCAGAAGCATTTTCTCGTCAACAGCAAGCAGACCGGCAATTACAATTACAACAGCAACTGCAACAGCAGCAACAAGCACCTTTTACGGGGGGAACATCGAACACTAATCCATTTCATTTCACGAGTGCTGCTCGCAAGTTTGTAAGTGACGAAGCAAGAATCCAACGCCAATCCTGGGCCACCAATGGAAGTTCTAGAATCACACAAGACAACCAGCCCGACACAGGACAGCGACAAGGAGTTCGTCCATCTGATTATAACAACAACACAACAACAAAGCAGAATCCGTTTGTGATAACCCCTACCAATGACGATCATTTCACGACTCCGCCATCCTCAGCCAAGTTTTCGCCGTTCAGCTCCAGTCCATCCGTTCGAAGAATAAAGCGCTCGCCTTCAACTGTCACTTCAGGAGAGCACAGTGGTATTCAATCGGTAAAGATTTCGATCAACTCAACCCTAAGTGCAGCCAACAGCAACATGACACCAAGTCAGCTAGCCTTAAACGAAGCAGAAAAACTAGTGAAGAATTTCAATTCTCCCAGAATCATCAAAAATCCTCTAAAACCAAACACAATCACGAAAGAAGGCGCCCAAGGAGTGGACGTTACACCAACAACACACACATCAACAGAACAGTTAAAATCATCCAATTCAGAGCCGTCTACGACAGAAGATACAAATACTTCGACCTCAGAGGAGCCAGATCTTACGTTGCATGACCTGTGCGGAGAATCGGCATCTACGGCTGATATAGCTTGGAGAAATGCCATTCATGTGCTCTCCATTCAACCCCATTTAGCCACTGTATTGGACGGCGTTGGTTGGACGCCACTACACGTAGCGTGCCTGGGATCTACACCACCACCCGTTTTTATGACAAGATCGCTCTTGTACGTATACAGAGAGGCAGCTCAGAAAGAGGATAAGGGTGGACGACTGCCACTTCATTTGGTTGCAGCTTCTTCCGGAGATGTAGAGACAATGCAGCTGTTGATCCAGGAATACCCTCAAGCCGTGTATCAAAGAGATGCTCAAGGGTGGACTCCGCTCCATTTGATGCTAAAAAACTTTGCTGTCGACGTAACGTTGGACCACTGCCAAGTATTGCTGGGATTGGATATAGAACAAAAGGCGAAAGTGTCAACAGATTCGAAAAGCTTGCTACGGCGGCGTGGCGAACATCTGAAGCTTGGATTTCAAGACGTCAACAAACTTCTCCACCGACCAACTCCGATCACCCGTCTTGCACAAGAATGTATTCACGAGGATGCTTTTCAAAAGTTTCCTTCGGATGTGCAAACTGCGCTGCGTCGTCTGTGTCAGTGGAAAAGGCGACAGCGAAGAACTCAAAAACAAGAGCAAGATGACGAGCCTATGGAGGTGGAGCTGGAGCTAGAAAGCCCTTTTGATAGAGAGACAAACCCTGCCGCTCACTTCACCCCGACCAAACGACAGCTGCCTCTTCATATTATTGTGCGTCGAGGACTTTCCGAGCGTCGAAATCAAGCCAGCTTCAGCGAAAACGATAACGTTGGCGATGGCGATGACGACAGAGAGATGCTATCCACACCAATGGCCCTCGCGCCACGTTTTTTGGAGGTTGTGAGGTTATTTATCGCCTTGTATCCAGAAGGCCTAGTCACATGTGATATCCATGGTTATACTCCTTTATTGACAGCTCTTGTAATGAACACCACCCAGCCGCCTCAGGAACTTGTGGAACTACTTCTTGGGAAAAGGACCTCCGGTTACAATTCATTGCCAGAATGGGCTCAAGATATGCCACTGTTCAATTTCAATGCCGATAGGTATCTAAACCCAGCCATGGTCCCAAACAAGAGCAACCAGCAGCTTCCGCTTCATGTCGTGGCAGAGGAAATGGCGCACAACTTTTCCATACTTGAAGCAGTTCATGAGTCATACCCCGGAGGAATTCAAGTACAAGACGCAAGAGGGCGTACTCCTCTCCATATACTGTTGAGGAATTATCAGCGTGTCCCCGTTCCACCTAAAACTCTGGCACTCTTTTTGTCAGACAAAGTTGCTCAAACATTTGACGACGAGGGAATGCTACCCTTTGATCTCTTGGCTGAGAACTCACGCAGGCTACCTCGAGACGAACCTCGATTAGGAGTACCCGGACAATATTCTGCCGAAACTCTAAACACATTCAAAAAGTTCTTTCAAGGATCACACCTTGCATCGGCCAGGCCCGAAGCGAGACGTCGTTCCGAGCCTGACGCCTTTCTATGGCAATTGCGATCGCTACCTCCCTGGCTTCGCCGGCAAGCATGCTCAGCAAAGTTTATCCAAGAGCTGATTGTGGAGGAGCTAGCAAGCACCAGCAAATGCGCTCTTGTCTTGTTGTATGCGCTGTTTCTATGCATCCTCATTGTAGCCTTTCGCATCCAACTGCAAGGATTCATGCTATCACCCGACGAGGCCTTTACACCTCCATATGTACTACTAGCCCTTCTTCTCTCGGGGTCGGGATTATTCCTCTTTCAAGCTGCATTTTGGTCTCTATGCTGGTCCATGTCGGGATTTTTGGATCTTTGTGTTCTCAATGTGTGGCGTTGGGTTGACCTTGCCGCAGTTCTTCTTGTCGCCTCCACAACTCTTATGATCAATCATGGCTCGTTTTCGAGTGAAGCAATTTTGATTTCGGGGACGGTGGCCACTGGTACAGTATGGTTTAGTGCAATCGGTTTCCTGTCGAGCTGGTGGTACGGTGCTGCCTTCTTTTCTGCGGCTATCCAAAAGGTGTGTCAATTGACATTTTTAAAAGTGATTGTGAATTTAACTCTTTTTCCTTTGCGCGATCTCACCTTGATCAATGGTGGCTCTATAGATTGCATGTTTGATGCTTTGGCCGGCTGTGGCTGCGACAATCATAATTGCGTCATTTGCGCAAATGTTTTATACGCTGGCCCAGCTGGACTGTGTCGATGCCTTGGGAGAAATGGGAGTATGCACAGTACCCGAAAGTTACCGACTGGTTTACTATTTGCTAATGGGGGAACCGATTGTTGATCTTGGAAGCGATACACAGATTGCCAATTCTATGCTCGTCCTTGTGGCCCTTTTTTCAGCTTGCATGCTCCTCCTAGGACTAGGAATATTGTCAATAGCCTTTGTCGTTGGCGCCAAGTGGGATATTGATATGGTGGTACTTACCAGCTATTGGGAGCCCAAATTAACTTTTGTTCTCTTTAATTGTCCCCCCAAGCCGAGTTCGACAAGGCGGAACGTGCTTTCAAACTTTGAAAATGCATGGACTATTGCCATGAATATATTGATGGCGCGCGAGGACTTGAAGGGTAGTTATTGGTATGCCTGTTTTACACAAAAACCAGCTTCAATGAAGGCAGTTTACTGGCTTGTGACTGCAAGTTTTGTCCCGCTCTGGCTTTTGGCAGGCCTCTTGACATTCGGGGTTTTGTGGCCTCCACAAGTCCGGCGCTTCCTCTTTCGTCCGTCTCTGGGAGAGACGAGCAACCTTGGAAAGGAATCACAAGCGGAAGATTATGCTCTAGAAGTGTCAAAGATGCGAAAGGAGCTTGCGCAGATTCGCGACATGTCCTTTGAGAGGTCCAATGATGTCCAGAGAGAAGTGAGAGATTTGAAGGATATCCTTCAGCTTGCCACTGCAGACTATTAGCTAAGTTAAAGTCGGATTGTCCTTCCAATATATTCGCATTCACACTGGCAACACGGTATGTTTATAGTATGTAATATAGCCCATATCCATCTGATTGCTTTACTGTTTAAAGATACCATGCCTGCCAGGCATTGTTCTCTCGATATTCACGACCTTCTACAGCTGTGGCTGTGGGTCTATGTTCTTTCGACGCAAACCGATTCATTTCTGGTTCCCAAATGCATTGCCTCTTTTTCAACAGTTGCTTTAATGACGCCGCCGAAGCGCCGAGTTTGCTGGCATCCTCTTTGACATCGTTGACCACTTCTTGAACAACATCAAAATCATCTTCTGCCTCCAAAAGTGTATAGGATGTCACAATAAAGGGCGTATTACCCTTTTTTTGGCTCATACCCAACAGGCAGCGAATGGTAGGTTTCCACTCGTCGTATCCCCAAATACCTGCATTGAAGCAAAATACCACGTCTGGCAGTAACGGGTAATCCTCTTGCAATTGTTGTGTGAGCCAATCATGATAACTAGCTTCGTAGCATTGAGCTGTTGCCGTATGTAATCGCATAGAATCATGATGTGATTGCTGCTGCTGCTGTTGTGACAGTGTCCACAACAAATCGATAGCTGGCTGTACTGCCATGTTGGTAGGAACATTTGGACCCACCAGACTGAGCTGCAAGGAGCGTGGCGCATAAATATTGTTTCCAATCCATCGTACCAGAGGTCCAAAGTGATGACGGATACGTTCGGACGATTGACATTCGACATGATCGGCACCCACGACATGAATGTGCAAGCACTCTTGAGATTGTAACAAGCCCGACAACCGTTCCAAGGCATCCGCAATTGTTGCAGAACGTGTGAGTGTGGCTGTCGCTTGAACCGCCTTGGGCGTGTCCCTGGCAAATGCTTTAAGCGATGAGACTGGGATCAAAGCGTGCTGTAGCTGTCGTTCGTTGTTCTCACGTTTTTGTTTTTGTTTTTGTTGGATGCTTCGTTCTTGTTCTTCCAGCCATTTTTTCATTTTGGCAGTGAACTTGTCCGATGTATTGTGGATAATTCCTGCCACCGCTTTTTGGACTGCTTCTGAATCAATTTTTGGCTCCTGTTTTTTCGGTTGTGCCACTATACTAGGAGCCGCTTCAAGGGATTCAAAGTCTGCAACAAAATCAGCAGTGCTTTTGTTGTTGTCCACAAAATTAGCAGTCCTGTCGCTGCAATCTGTAGACCGAGATCCGGACCCGAACATAGGCATGACAGGCCCATTCATCATTGTTTGTGATTGATTGTCCAACAAACTAGGTCGGACTTGTCCTCGCAAGGTCATCATGTAATCATTTTCCAGAGCCATCAATGCACTACTAGCAGCATCTCTATAATCTTGAGGTTCAAAGGAATTGCTGTTCCTTTCACTATTGGCATTGCTGTTTCCATTGTGATTTGTTCCTGTATCACCATTCCTGTTGCCAAACAATTCCATAGGATCCGCCACAAAGGAATTGGGACCAGCTGAGAAATAGGTACCCGTACCACCCTCCCCTTCATCCTCATCACCATCATCGTCGTCATTGTCATCATCATCAT
>Ga0100398_1003955_pt1 | contig 12067 bp, 13 predicted proteins | sample CryGeymeta201522_FD_81568 | JGI IMG/M metagenome (GOLD analysis project Ga0100398, IMG submission 81568) | Groundwater microbial communities from Crystal Geyser aquifers in Utah, USA - Crystal Geyser metaG 2015-22 | ecosystem: Environmental > Aquatic > Deep subsurface > Groundwater | place: USA... | reverse complement strand
CGCAGAAGCTGTTGAAGTCTTCCCGGGTCATCGGGCAAGCCTGCCGCAGGGACTGCCATGCCGCAAGGCCGCCATGCGGGTCGGGCTTGACGCGAAGGGCCTTTGCGACATCTGATGGCGGGCAACGGGACGGAGGCTTCGATGGTGCAGGTTCTGCCCCAATGTGCCGGGGTCGTCGCGGTGTGTCTCGCCCTGGCGGGTCCGCTGGCGCGCCCCGCGCTCGGCTGGGAGGCCGGGGTGGAGGGCGGCTTGTGCACGCTCGGCCATGAAGACGCATCGGGCGATGTCCGGCTGACCTTCGACCCCGCCGTGCCGCACTACACCATCACCCTGACCACCCCCGATCCATGGCCGGTGGCGCCCTCCTTCGCGATGGTGTTCGACGGGCCGCGGCCCAACATCATCCGCACCGACCGCCACGTGCTGTCGCCCGACCGCCGCGCCCTGAGCGTGACGGATCGGGGCTTCGGCAATGTGCTGGACGGGCTGCAGTTCAACGGCACGGCCACGGGGATCAGCGGCCCGGCGGCGGTCACGCTGTCGCTGGAGGGGGCGGCGCCCGAGGTCGCCGCGTTCCGCGCCTGCACCACCGCGCCGACGGCGTGAGGGCGGCTGGGTCGGCGGTCACGCGGTAATCATGCGTTAACCAGAATCGCGGCAGGCTTGCACACATGCCCAACGACATGTCCCATCCGCCACGCCGCCCCCGACCGCCGGTCGAGCATCTTGCCGCCCGCGCCACGCGCTACTGCGCCCGGGCGGATGCGCTGGCGCGGGAGCCGGAGCTGACCGTTGCGGACGCGGCGACGGCCTTGCGCCATCTGGCCGGGTTGCAGGCGGATCTGGCCCGCGAACGCCTGACGCAAGGCCGCGCGGCGCAGGCCGCGCTTGCGCGGGCAGAGCGGCTTTTCGCCCCCCATGAAGCCGCCCTGACCCAGGCGCGCGCCACCCTGTCGGAGGCGCTGCTGCATGCCCGCCCGGATCAGGACACCCGCTTCGGCCGCATCCCCCACGGCGCGCCGCAGGACGGGGCAAGGGCGCGGACCGGAGCCAAGGGTGATCCCGCCGCGCAAGCGATCTCGGCCTGCCGTGCCCTGCTGGATCTGGAGGCGCTGCGCCCGTTCCTGTCGGAGGACGCCCTGCGCCACGCCATCGCGCAGCACGCCCGCGCGACCGGGCGACACGACCTGCAAGGGGTGGCCTATGCGGCCCTTCCGGAGGGCGCTCACCTGCCCTGCGCCATCGCCTGAACACCCTTGAAGGACGTGCCGATGCCGGATCGGAGCCTGCGGATTTTCACCCATGCGGGCCGGGGCGGCAGGCCCGCAGGGCGGGTATCGCGCAGGGCGGAACGGCGTGGCGATCCCGCGTCGGCCGCTGCGGACCATCACCCGGCGGGCGGGGCGGCGGGCACCGGGAAACGGTCTCGGCCACCGCGGGGCGGACGAGCGATCCTGCGTCGCAGCATATGGAGGATGACAGGGCGGGCCGGGGCGGATATCGCGCAGGGCGGCAAGCCCGCAGGGCGGATATCGCGCAGGGCGGAACGGCGGGGCGATCCCGCGTCGATGCCGGCGAACATTCACCGTGCAAGGTGGGGCGGCGGGCCTGCGGGACGGTCGCAGGGCATGGCGGGAAGCACATTCGACCCTGCATCGGACCCATCGGGGAACCGCCATTCGAGGCAGGTCGGCAGGCCCGCCCTGATGGATGCCGGGCCGGGCAGAACGGCGTGACTATCCTGCATCGGAGCCTGTGGAAAATTGCCGGGCGGGGCGGGGCGACGTGCCCACGGGGGCGGAAACTGGTTATGACGAGGGCGCGCAGGCAGGCGCGCGGCGGACAAGGTGGGCCGGACCCGACATGAAAAGATTGCGTTGGTATCTGTGCGCGACCGTTGCGACCCTTGCGCTGACGGTTCCGGCCCATTCCGACGAACAGCACCGGCTGCCCTTCCGCCCGACCCTGAACACCTATGGCTTGCCCGGCCTGATCGACATGCCGTCCGCCCACGCCATGCCGGATGGAGAACTTGGCTTCACCTTCTCCCATGCCGTCACCGGATCGCGCGGCACCCTTTCGTTCCAGGTGCTGCCCGATGTCACCGCGACCTTCCGGTATGCCGGTATCCCGGATTTCGCCCCCGGCCCGGGCACCGGCACGCTGGATGTCTACTATGACCGCAGCTTCGACCTGCATTGGCAGGTGTTGGACGAACGCGGCTGGCGTCCGGCGCTGGCCATCGGCATCCGCGACATCGCGGGAACCGGCGTCTATGGCGGCGAATACATCGTGGCGACGCGGCATTTCGGGCCCGAGGATCGCGTCGCGGTCAGTGTCGGCCTCGGCTGGGGCCGACTGGGAGAGCGCAACGGCTTCACCAACCCGCTGGGGATCCTGGACGACAGCTTCGAGACGCGACCGGGCATAGTCGACGTGCTGGGCGGCACGCTGAACACCGACCAGTTTTTCCGGGGCGATGCGGCGATCTTCGGCGGCATCGAGTGGCAGGCGAGCGACCGGCTTCGGGTGCAACTGGAATATTCGTCCGACACCTACCGGGAGGAAACCGCCGATGGCCTGCGGCCCGCCGACACCTCGCCGTTCAATATCGGCGCGACCTATGCGATCAACGATGTCTTCACCGGCGGCGCCCATGTCCTGGGCGGCGACACCTTTGGCCTGTCGCTGTCGCTGGCGCTGAACCCGCACCGCCCGTCGCTGCCGCCCGGCGCCGCAGACCCCGCGCCGCGCCCGCTGGACGTGCGCCCCCGGCAGTCCACGCCCTACGACACAGGCTGGCTCGACCAGCCCGGCGGCGCAGACATCCTGCGCGCGAATTTCGAGCAGACCTTCGAGGATCAGGGCCTTTACCTGGAGCATCTGGCGCTGGACACGGGGCGGGCGACGGTGCGGGTGCGCAACACGCGCTACAACTATTCGGCCCAGGCGCTTGGTCGCGTCCTGCGCGCGATGAGTGCGTCGCTGCCGCCCTCGGTCGAGGTGTTCGAGGTGATCTTCGTCGTGGAAGGCATGGACACCACCCGCGTGCGGGTCGCGCGCAGCAATCTGGAGGCGCTGGAGTTCCACCCCGACGGATCGAGCCTGCTGCTGGCGGGCGCCGGGATCGAGGATGCGCGCCGGGTGGCGGACCCGGTGGGGCTGGAGCTGGACGTGCCGCCGCCACGCTTCACATGGGCCATCGGGCCGTATCTGGAAACCTCGGTCTTCGACCCGGAGAACCCCTTCCTGTTCAATGTCGGCGTGTCGTTGCGGGCGGAATACCGCTTGGGCGGCGGCTTCGTCGCCGAAGGCGCGATCCGGGCACCGCTGTTCGGCAACCTTGAAGACGCCCGGATCGTGAATGCCCCGCCGCCGAACCCGCCGCCGGTGGTCCGTTCGGACAGCGCGCGCTACCGGGCGGAGAACGCAGCCTATCTCAACCGCCTGACGCTGGCGCATTACGGGCGACCGGCCGAAAACCTCTACAGCCGGGTGACGGTGGGCTACCTGGAACGGATGTATGCGGGCGTTTCGGGAGAGTTGCTGTGGCAACCGGCAGCGTCGCGCCTTGGGCTTGGGGTCGAGATCAACCATGTCCGGGCCCGCGCCTATGACGGCGGCTTCGGGCTGCGCGACTATTCGGTGACCACGGGCCATGTCTCGGCCTATTACCGTCTGAACGACGATTTCGACCTGCAGGTGGATGCCGGGCGCTACCTTGCAGGCGACTGGGGCACGACGATCCGGCTGGACCGGACCTTCAACAACGGCTGGCGCGTGGGGGCCTTCGCGACCTTCACCGACGTGTCGTTCGAAAGCTTCGGCGAGGGCTCGTTCGACAAGGGGATCGAGGTGGAGATCCCGCTGGCCTGGTTCGTCGGCACCGCCAATACCCGCACCCTGTCCAGCACGATCCGCCCGGTGCAGCGCGATGGCGGCGCGCGGTTGAACGTGCAGGGCCGGCTGCACGATCTTGTCACCGATTATTCTCGCCCCATGCTGCAAGAGACGGAGGCCATGGTATGGCGTTGAGGCGTGTTCTGCTGACGCTGGCGGCCATCGCCGCCCTTGCCGCCCTTGCCGGCTGCGACAGCCGCGACAGCCGCGACAGCCGCGAGCGCGATCCCGCCGTTTCCGTGGCGCGCGACCTTCTGCGTGAAATCTTCGATCGGTCCGGGACGGGGGCGCCCGATGCGCCGCCGGACCTGCGGGCGGTGTTCACCCGCGATCTGATCGACCAGGCCGCGACCCCGCTGGTCTACGTGCAGATCGACAGCATCCAGGCGCGGGCGATCCTGTGGCCGGTCGCCACGAACGGCCCGGACGAGACCTGGCGGGGCGAGGATGCGCTGACCCTGACGCTGAGCCGGGAGGGCGTGCTGCGCGCGACGCGCGGGTTCATCCACGACCTCCACGCCTCGGATATCGAAGGGACGCGCAGGGCGCTTGCGACCGCCCGGGCCGGTCGGGTCAGCCGCCTCGCCATCCGCCTGGGCGGCGACCTGGCGCAGATCCGGACCAGCCATGCCTGCGATATCGGCTTCGGCGCGCCAGAGGCGATCGCCATCTTCGGCGAGACCCGGCGCCTGACACCGGCGACCGAGCGCTGCATCGAGACCGCGACCGGAGACGCAGGGTTCGAGAACCGTTACTGGATCGACGCGGCGGGCCTTGTCTGGGTGTCCGATCAATGGGCCGGGGCCGAGCTTGGCCATGTCCATATCGAACGGCTGTATCGTTGAGGCGGCATCCCGCGATCGGGCGATGCGCATCCGTGCGCGGCGTTTAACCATAAGCCGCGATTCGCCCACCGCAGGCTTGCGTCATGGCCCCGGCGCGGGTATCGTCCGGACAAGTTTCATTCAACCTGGAGATGCGCCATGAAAAAGGCTCTTCTGACTGCCGCCATCATCGCCAGCCTCGGATCCGCGTCCCTGGCGCAAGGTATCCAGCCGGTGCTGTCGACCCAGGGGGCCTCGCCCGAATCGCTTCGCGGCATCGGGACCGGCGGACTTGGCGGAACGCAGCTTGCCATGCTGGCGGGTTTCTTCGGTATTACCGTGGTCGCGCTGGTCACGATCCTGAACGACGAAGCAAGCGACGGCACCGCCAGCGGCACCACCGATTGACCGCTTCGCAGGCCTGACATTGCAAGCCCCGCCGGAGCAATCCGCGCGGGGCTTTCGTTTGCGCGCCGTCCGGCTGAACGCGACGCCGCCTAGCGGACCGCCGCAGCCCCGATGTTGAAGATCGACGGCGTGATCTGGTCGATGACCCGGTTCCAGCGGGTGATCGGTTGTTCCGCCACGAAGATGACGTCGCCGGGGCGCAACTCCATCCGGGTTGCCAGCACCAGGTTGGCGGCGTTGGAGGCATCGAGACGATAGGCCGTCACGGCGCCCCGGTCGGCCGATCTGTCCCCGTCGGCCCGCAGGAGGTAGATGTGCGCCGGGTTGCCGGTGCTTTCGCTCCAGCCGCCGGCATCGAACAGCGCATCGGCCAGCGTGGCGCGGGTCTCGAACGGCAGCGGGAAGCGGCCCGGTTGATCCACCTCGCCGGCGAGATAGACATATTCGCCCCCTTCCGCGCCGTATTCGACCCGGTCCCGGAAGTTCTGGCGGCTTTCCTCCAGCGCGGCCCGGCGGATCGACACCTCGGTCTGCAGTTCCTGGATCGCATCGGCACGGGCCGAGCGCGTGTAATCGGCGCGCGCGATGACCTCTTCGAAATAGGCCTGCGCCTGTTCGAAATCATAGGCCGTGTCGACAAAGAGGCTGTCGCCGTCGATCAGGCGCACCCGTTGCAGGCCCTGGTCGGAATACAGCTCGGATGTCGGGATCTGGTAGATCTGGCCATCGCGGTAGATGCGGATCACGGCGAAGTCGTCGCCGCTGAGATCCAGCCCGCCGGAGGAGGCGAGGACCTGATCCAGATACACCGGCGTCATGCCGACCGGAAACACGCCCGGGTTGCGCACAGCACCGCCAACGGACACGCGCTGCGAGTTGAATTCCGCCACTTCGAGGCTGAAGGACGGGTCGATCCGCGCTTCGATCAAACGCTCGAAAACGGCGTCTTCCGCCTGCGGCAAGGTCATGTCGGCCACCATGACCCGGCCCAAGTCGGGGATCGCGATATCGCCGTTGTCCTGCACGGTGTAGCCCTGTCGCTGGTTCTGGGCGGCCACGAGGCCCGCAAGCTCTTCCACCGATGACTCGCCACGCGGGGTCGCGAGGATCAGCACATCGCCGACGCCGATGCGGTAGGGGCCGGGATCGGTGGCGGGGGGCACGCGCAATTCGAGGGTGCCGGGGCGCGCTTGCGGGTCGAAGACCGGGTCGGGCAGACGCGCTGCGCCGCGCGGCCCGCCGCCCGCGCCCGCGATGCGCGAAAAGGCTTCCGGCAGGCTTTGCGGCTGGTAGGCGCTGCGATTGGCCTGGGCCACGATGGCCGGCGACAGGGTGACGACCTGAACCCCATCCTCTCCGGCGACACCGCTGATGTCGGAGGACACATAGGCGGACCCGCAGCCAACCAGACCAGACAGCCCGAGTGCCAGGATCGCCCTGCGCAATCTGCTGATCATCTAGCCCTCCGTCCCTGCCCCGGCATGCGGGGGTCTGCTCCCCTTATGGGCACCCGGCCGGAATGTTGAAAGCCTGCATCCCGGGACCGGAGCGGGATCGACAGAAAAATTCTGAGCAGATGCAATCGGGACACGCCCGGGTTAGGGAGAAGGACGAAGACTGGAGAAACCGAATCATGATGCAATGGCAGGCGCCGACGCCGGACGAACTCGTCTATGTGGTGGGGGATGTCCATGGGTGCATCGACAAGCTGAACGCGCTGCTGGAGCGGATCGATTCGGACCTTGCACGGTCGCAAGGCACGCCCGGATGCGTGGTCTTCGTCGGCGATTACATCGATCGCGGAGAGTCGAGCGCCGACATCCTGCGCTTCATGGCGCAGATGACGGCAGATCACCCGGATTTGCTGATCGGCCTGATGGGCAACCACGAGCGGATGATGCTGGATTTCCTGGCCGATCCGACCGGTTCGGCGAAGCGGTGGATCCGCTATGGGGGATTGCAGACGCTGGCGAGTTTCGGGGTCGGGGCGGGCCTGACGCAGGACAGCCGCAATCCGGGCGAATTGCTGGATGCCGCGGGCGACCTGCTGGACGCGATGGGTCAGGACCTGGTCGACTGGATGGGGCAGTTGCCGCTGAGCTGGTCCTCGGGCTCGCTCTGGGTGGTCCATGCGGGTGCCGATCCGGCATTGGAGATGACCGCGCAACCGGCCAAGACCCTGCTGTGGGGCGCGGAGGGCTTCCTGACCGAGGACCGGGTGGACGGCAATTGGGTGGCGTTCGGCCACCAGCCCTTCGAGGCGCCTTTCGCGATTGCCGGTCGCATTGCGGTCGATACCGGGGCGGTCTATGGCGGACCGCTGACGGCCGCGCGCATCGACCCCGAGGGCGACGTGACCTTTCTGAGCGTTTAGGGCAGCGTCCTTGCGGCCAGGCGGCCCCGGGGTGCGATCAGTCGCCCCGGCCCGTCACCACGGTGATGAAGGTGCGCCAGACGATCCACAGATCCAGCGCGAAACTGGCCCGCGCGATATATTCGATGTCGGTGACGGCCTTGGCGCGCGTGGCTTCCGTTCCGACCACGTAGCCAAGCCGGATCTGCGACAGGCCGCTCATCCCCGGACGCACGCAGTAGCGACGCCGGTATTCGGGGATCACGGCGAGGAACCGTTCGGCGTGGTGGATGCAATCGGGGCGCGGTCCGATCAAACTCATCTCGCCGAACAGGACGTTGAAGACCTGCGGAAGCTCATCCAGACCGGTCCGGCGCAGGATGCGCCCCAGCGGGGTGATCCGCTGGTCTTCGACCGGATCATCGGGGCCGCGCACGGTGGAAGCGAAGGTCATGGTGCGGAACTTGAAGGCCACGAAGGACGTGCAATCGCGACCCATGCGGCGCTGGCGGAAAATCAGGGGGCCGGGGTTGAAGAGCGGGTTCAGCACCAGCAGCAGGGCCCCGAGCACGATCACCACGGGCACCAGAAGAAGCGCGCCGGCGACATCGGCGACCAGCTTGGACTGCCAGAACAGCACAGAGCCACCAAGACCCTGGGCCCGGCGGCTGGTCGAGATCTGGACCGGCGCGACGCTGCTGCGGTCGAAATCAGGAACAATCGTCATCATTTCCCCCAAGCGTCAGGCCGCCAAACCGCCGCCACATTCCGGCCGCAGCCAAACCAGACTATCGCCCGATTGTCACGCGCATCAAGACAGAGCACTTCTAAAATACGGTTAACGATTCCGCGACCCGATGCAAACCGCCAGTTGCCCTGCCCCGTGGCGGCCTTTGCGTCGGGCCAGCGATCCGGGCTATCAACGGCCACGAACATCTTTGCATCCGACGGATAAGGTCCTGCCATGGCGGAAGAAAACGGGGTGCATATCGCCCTTCTGGGCTCCGTCGGGGTGCCCGCCCGCTATGGCGGATTCGAAACACTTGCCGAAAACCTTGCGCGGTATCATGCCGATGTCACGCGCCCGGAACGCCTGAGCATCTATTGCAGCCGACCGGCCTATCCCGACCGGCCCGAACAGTTCGCGCGCGCCGAATTGCACTATTCGCGGTTTCGCGCCAATGGCGCGTCCTCGATCCTTTACGACGCCACGACCCTGCGCGATGCCATTGCGCGCCGTGTCGACGTGGCGGTTCTGCTGGGTGTCTCGGGGGCGATGGCCTTGCCGCTTCTGGCCCGCCGGGGAACCCGGGTGGTGACCCATGTGGACGGGCTGGAATGGCGACGGGACAAGTGGTCCGGGGTCGCGCGCAGGTTGTTGCGCTGGTCCGAGCGGCTGGCGGTGCAGCACTCCGACGCCGTCATCGCCGACAGCCCCGCCATCGCGGAGCACCTGGCGCGGACCTATGGCGTGCAGGCGGAGGTGATCGCCTATGGCGGAGATCATGCCGTCCGCCTGCCCGATCCGCCCTCGCCGCCGCCGCCGGACCTGCCGCCGGGCTATGCGCTGGCGCTGTGCCGGGTCGAGCCCGAGAACAACGTGGGACTGATCCTTGACGCCTTCGCCGCCACCGGCGCGCCCCTGGTCTTCGTCGGCAACTGGCAGCGCAGTGCCTATGGGCGCGACCTGCGCGCGCGCCATGCGGGACAAGGCGCCATGCGGCTGCTCGATCCGATCTACGCCCCGGGACCGCTCCACGCGCTGCGCAGCGGAGCCTCGGCCTATATCCACGGCCATTCGGCGGGAGGCACCAACCCGGCGCTGGTGGAGATGATGCAGTTCGGCTTGCGCATCCTTGCCTTCGATTGCGTGTTCAACCGCCAGACGACCGAAGATCGGGCCGAGTTCTTCACCGACGCCGCAAGCCTTGCCGCCGCCCTGCGCGCGCCGCCCGACCCGCATCCGGGCCATGCCCTGCGCGAGATCGCCCGGCGCCGCTATCGCTGGAGCACCGTCGGCGCACAATATTTCGACATGCTGAGCCGGGTTGCCGCGCGGGTCGGGTGAACCGGTCCCACGCGCTGTCGGGCGTCATTCCGACCGGTTCAGGGATGCCTCGATCTCGTTGGCGATCTGCGCCGACCATTCCCCGATGATCGGCAGGAATTCGATCTGGCTCAGCCCCCAGACGATGATCGAAAGCAGGAAGGTCGCGCCCACGACGGTGCCAAGGCCGACCGCCGCCCCGGTGGCGAATTTCAGCAGCAGGACGCGCGGAACCGATTGATAGATCAAGAACATCCGGTGCCGACGCAGAAGTGTCAATTCCTCGCGCAGGGCCTGCACCTCGGCATTGAGGGATTGCGGTTCCGGTTTCTGCCGGGATGTCTTCTCGGCGCGCTCCATGGGGCCTCCGTTCGAAATCGCGATGTGCGAAGTGTAGCAGACCCAGGCGGAATGCCCACCCGGCCGCCGCCTGTCAGACGAGATAGGGCCGCATCGCCTGATAGGCCACCGCCGTCGCGGCATTGGCAAGGTTGAGAGAACGGATATGGGGCGAGCGCATGGGCAACCGGAAGGTCTGCGCCGCGCGGCCCTGCAACACCTCGGACGGGAGGCCCTTGGTCTCCTTCCCGAAGACGAGAAAGGCATCGGGGGGATAATCGGGCGCATAGACGGTGCCGCCGGTGCCGTCATCCTCGAACAGGAAGAGATGCGCCTCGGGCGGGCGGCGGGCGTCGAGAAACGCTTGCCAATCGGGGTATTCGGTCAGCCGGACATGCTTCCAGTAATCCAGCCCCGCGCGCCGGACCGAGCGTTCGGACAGGTCGAAGCCAAGCGGATGGATCAGGATCAGTTCAAGGTCCAGCGCCACGCAGGTGCGCCCGACGCTGCCGGTATTGCCGGGGATCTCGGGGTGCACGAGGACGATTTTCATGTCGGGCTTCATGTCGGGCGCTGCCGACACCGCATCCCCGTCAGGCATGGGGTCTGTCACGCCCGACGAATGCGGTCCAGCGGCGCGCGCTGAGCTTGGCGGCGCGCGCGTGGCGCGCCAGCAAGGCCTGCACGGCATTGCGCCACGGCCCCTCCAGTCGGGTCGCGGCAAAGCCGTCGGCCCATTCGAGGATCAGGCCGGTATCCTGCGGCCGCACACGCAACGCGCCGTCGATCAGGGTCGAGATCGACCCGGCGGGGGTATACCAGCGATCCTGCACGTCGCGCACCCGGCCCGGCAACACCTTGCCAAGGCTGCGGACCAGGCCGCGATCGGCGAAGCGCTGGATCACCTGCCCCATCTCGTCGCGGGCATAGCCGATCAGCGGCGGGAAGGTATCGAGAAACAGCGGCCCGTCCGCATCCATCGCGAAACTCTCGATCCTGGCGTGCAGCCCGATCCGCTCGGGGCGTTGCGCCACGCGACGCCAGAATTCGGCCACATCGGTGGCGACGCGGTCCAGCAGGGCGATGGCGGCGGGCGACCCCGCCGTGCCCAACAGCGCGGCCAGCATCGCCTTCTCGGGGATGGCGCGCTGGATGATGACGGGGCGTTGTTGGCCGGCCTCGTCCAGCAGGCGCAGCCGGGTTTCGGGAACGCGCAGACCGGCAAGGCGGAGGCAATCGACATAGGCGTCGTGGCGCCGGGACAGAAGTTCCTGCACGTCGGGATCGCGGCCACTGCGATAGAGCGTCAGGAAATGGTCCTGAAACACCCCCGATACGGGCCGCATCGGCACGCCGAAGTAGCGCGGCGGCGCGGATCGGGTCGCGGGGTCGGCAAGGGCGGCCTTGATGGCGCTTGTCAGGTCGTTCACATCGACACCTTACCCATGCTTGCCGACGGTCCAGCCGGTCGCGTCGGCAAGCCGTGCCTCACCCCTGGAAATCGGCAGCTCCTCCAGCGCGGAGCCCATGGAATCGTTCCAGCGGTTGAGGTAGCCGAACAGCGCCACCACCGCCATGATCTCGACGATCTGGCCCTCGTCCCAATGCGCTTGCAGCCGCGCGCCGACCTCGGGCGTGACGGCATTGGGGACCTGCGTGGCGGCATGGGCGAAGGCGAGCGCGGCCTTCTCGGCCTCGGAGTAATGGGCGGAGCCTTCGAAATCGAAGACATCGTTCAGCCGCTCTTCGGACGCATTGAACCGTTCGGAGGCAAGGATCATGTGCGCCTGGCAATAGAGGCAGCCGGAGGCGAAGCTGGACACATAGCCCAGCAGGCGTTTGAATTCCGGGGTCACGATGCCGTAATCGGTCATCACCGCGACGTTGAGATCGGTGAAGGCCTGCGCGATCGGGGCGCGATGGGCCATGGTGCGCACCGAGTTCGGGATCACCCCCAAGGGACCCTTGAAGAACTGGACGTGGTCGCGCAGGGCGGGCTCGATCTCGTCTTCATGAAGCGGGCGCACAAGAGCCATGGACGCGGATCCCCCCGGGTTGGTATTTGGCATCTGTGAAACATGCCAACATCGCGTGAAGGGCAGCAAGGCACGTTAAGAATTTGTTAAGCGGAAGCGCGCCTAATGCCCTTCATGCGTTGCGCAAGGGTCACGGTTTCGGGGATGTGCGCGCTGGTCG
>Ga0100398_1003952_pt1 | contig 12071 bp, 14 predicted proteins | sample CryGeymeta201522_FD_81568 | JGI IMG/M metagenome (GOLD analysis project Ga0100398, IMG submission 81568) | Groundwater microbial communities from Crystal Geyser aquifers in Utah, USA - Crystal Geyser metaG 2015-22 | ecosystem: Environmental > Aquatic > Deep subsurface > Groundwater | place: USA... | reverse complement strand
TCTCGACTAAAAGAATGGAGATTCGCAATGAAAGAATATCAGAGTTTGAGTCATACCCGGTGGGACTGTAAATATCATGTAGTGTTTATACCGAAGCGGCGCCAGAAAGTAATATTTGGCGCAAATGGGTATCCCCTTGACGCACGTTGCACCTGTGATCCGAAATACCGGGCGCGCTTCCAGAACCGCGAAGAGCCATTTAGCTGGGCTCGCGTTCAAGTCTTGCGGTGGGGCAGCGTGATGCGTCTTGGCGAAAACCGTCCAGTAGAACTTTACGTGCGTCAAGGGGATACCCATTTTCAATTTTTGGTCTGGCAGTGAATCACGGATGCGCGGCCACGCCATTAAATTACATGGAACAAGTCTTGACTCAGCCATGGCACACCTCCCTTTCCCCCACCAACCCCTTTTTTTCTGACTGCCGGGCATGAGCCAAAACACCGTTTTGGAACGCCTCAACATCCTGACAATGCCCTACTTTTTCAATCAGATACTCCATGCCGGGGTGAAAAAGCCCAGTCAATATTTCCTGATGACGCTTGATTCCATGCGCATATCTCAGCGGACGAAAAAAATCTTCAATCCTCCACAACAAAAGGCGCTCACCTAGCTCTTCAATTTCCTCACCCTCCATCCCCTCCGTTTCTTGTTTAAAAAACAGGTCCACCTGGAAGGTGTGGGAAACAGAAGAAAATGGAGATGGGATATTTTTTATTGCCAAAAGCCGGGATGCAAGAAAATCAGAAATGGAACGCGCATCTGTATCGCTCAGGGTGCTGGGCCTCATTTTGAGCCCCCTTTCTTGCACTGGCGTCGCTGCTGCTCTGCCTTGGTCGGACGACCGGGACGGCGTGGCACAGGGGCCGGTTCATTAGCCTGGATTGGGGTGGACGGAGGAGAGGCGCGGAGCGAATCTAGATATGCGGCCAGATCTCGCGCGTCCACCCGCCGATGACCTGGAGTGGCGGGAAAAGGAAGAGGAAGGCCCGCACTTTCCCAGTTCCGCCAAGATTTGGAACTGAAGCCTGCTATCTCACAAGCACGGACAAGCGGGATAAGTATCTGACCGCTGGAAGCGGCAAGCACAAGATCAAGGCTGGTATATCCGCGCGGCGGTGACGTGAAAAAACTGGAGTTGAGGGGGTTTTGCATGACGCAATCCTTCTTTTTTGCACCGCGTTGCTAGGTGCTAAAAAGAAGGTTCGGGGATTCATACCCGCATACATGGACGTGTTGTTCAGTCTATACTCTTAGCCATCAGCAACTTATGGCCTACCCCCTGTGTCACCATCAAGGGTTGACTGCACGATTCAGTAAGTTGTCTCACATCCCCGGTTGCTCTGCTTACTTCCCCCTTCTAGAAAGGAAGGGCGAGGCCGTAAAGGTGACTCACTGAATGTCTCCCATTATCCTTATCAATCGAATAAAGTCAATCGCTTTTTAACTCTTTTATCAATGATAATAAATGGTTATGAAATATCCACAACGTATTTACACGACGGTAAGATAGAACTGAATTTCGGGCAGTTTTCAAGCGTGGTGAACGGTATGCGTTTCAAAAGTGATATTGAGGACTTTTCGGATTGCAGAAAAAACCGCATCCGGTCAAGCGCTTTCTGTGCGTCTTTCACATCGAGCAGATCGATCCGGCTGCCCAAGCCTTGAATGGTAGAGTAGGGGATGGTCAGGAGCCCATCAGGGCTCCGCTCGATTTCATATTTAACCGTCGCCAGTAACGCGATATCCCTTGACGATAGATTTAGCTGCCGCTCCTCGGTCAGGATCGGCTGGACGATCTCGGCGAAAGAAATGGGTTGGTCCATCAGGAGATAATTCTGAAGAAGACAGGGTTGATCTTGTAGTGGTAGGACAAACCCATCTTTGGACCTCTTATGAGGAATCCACTCTCTGTAAGTTGGCTCATCGAGTGCTGGGCGGATCTCGCGCTAATAAACAATAAATCCACCAGGCTCTCGTGCGGAACAACTCGACCAACCAGAGGGAGTGTGGCGACTAAGTGCCATAGAATTTGCGCCTCTATCTTGGATAGCGCGCCCTTTTGTAACTCGTTAAGACCTGCCTCGGTCAACACCAGTGTTTTAGCCATGATCGTAATGTATGCAAAAAACTGCATAAATGCAATTTTTTGCATAGGACGTATTTTACCTGGTCGTCACAGCAACCCCGCCTGCTTCAGCAACGCATTCAGCGCAGCGCCGCCGCCCTCGAACCCCGCCTTGTTCAGCCAGGCCGCGATCTCGCTGACTTTCTCTCCAGCCTCACGCCGACCCACAATCTCGTCGTGGTTCTCCTCGAAGATCGGCGTGTTCTTTTTGGGGTCGCCTCAGAAAACGGAAAATAAAGCACGGTAAGCAACCCGGTATAGTCCTTGAGTTGTAGTCACAATGGGACGACAATAGAACCTCTGAAACCATCAGGGGAAATCACCATGAGCACCGCCGATACCTATGTCCGCGCTCGCATTGACACCGACACCAAAGAGCGCGCCGCTGACGCGCTCGAAGCAATGGGCCTGTCCATTTCGGACGCTATTCGCTTGCTGATGCTGCGCATTGCCGATGAGCGCCGGATGCCCTTCGACGTGAAGGCCCCCAACGAGACCACGCGCAAGGCCATCGCCGAGCTTGAGGCCGGGAAAGGCAAGCGTTTCGCCAGCGTTGATGACCTGATGGCAGACCTGCATGCGGACGATTGACCGCGCCTCAGCCTTCAAACGCGACTACAAGCGCGAGGCCAAGGGCCAGCACAGGGCTACGCTCGATAACGATTTGAAGCCCGTTCTCGTGTCCCTGGCGACCGACCAGCCGCTTGACGCCAAATACCGCGACCATGACTTAAGCGGCGATTGGGCGGGCTACCGGGAATGCCACGTCAAGCCCGACCTGCTGCTGATCTACCGCAAGTCGGATGCCGACACCCTCAGACTGGCGCGGCTTGGCTCGCACAGCGAGCTTTTTGGTTGAGACTATGGCAAACTGAAAGGGCTTTTCCGATTTACCCCAACTTCCGCGCCAGATCCTCAGCCCTCGGATGGTAGTACCTGGCCAGCATCCGTGTGTCCTTGTGCCCAGTCACTTTCATCAGCTCGTGCAAAGCTAATTTCTCGGCTAGGCGGCTGGTGGCCTCGTGGCGCAGATCGTGGAAAGTAAGCTCGTCAAGAAATCCGGCGGCCGGCTCCCGGTCATTGGTCTTGCAGTCCGCCAGGTAGTTCCGCTGCGCCCTGGCAACCGCCCTCGTCCACGACTGCTTGACCGCACTGGCAGTTGTGGCAAATACACGTCCACCGATGGACTTGGGCAATCCTTTGAAAGCCTCCACCGCAGCAGTGGATAGCGGCACATTGCGCACCGTGCCGTTTTTTGTGTCCGGTAGCCTGGCCACTCTGGATGACGTATCCACGTTCGCCCATGTCAGCGCCAGCATCTCGCCCTGGCGCATGGCTGTCTCGATGGCCACCCGCACCAGCGCCGGCATGTAGATATTTCGGCGGTCGCGCTCCTTCGCCTTGGTCGCTTCGCCAGGGTCGTCTACCGCCGCTAGGAGATAACGAACCTCATCCACAGACAACCGGCGCTCTCTAGCGTTGTTTTGGCGAGGCAGGCGGATATTAGCGACAGGGTTTTGAACCGGAATATTCCATTCTTTTGCCGCAATCGTGAAAACATGGGAAATTACAGCGAGATCGAGCCGCACGGTCGCGGCGGCAGCACCTACAGAAAGACGTTCGTCTCGATATTTGGCAAAATCAGCACCCCGCAAGCTCGCCAAGGAACGCGCAGCCAAGGCGTTATCCTGCCATGACTGAATCCGATATTTTTCCTGGTCGTGGCCCTTCTTCCCTTTCGACACCTCGCGTTCGTAGCGGGCAAGCGCCTCGTACAAAGTTGTAGCCTCGGCCTCGGCCATCGAAACAAAAGTGCCTTTGTCGATCTTGCTTTCGACATCACGAGCCCATTTCTCAGCATCAGCGCGCGCGGCAAAGGTTTTCGACTCGGTCGGATGCCCTTTACGCCGGACTTTTGCTTGCCACCACCCGGATGCTCTCTGCTCGAATGTCGCCAATTTTTAACCTCACGATATATATTAGCGTTTGCTAATAGTCCCCGTTTTGTCCCCATAATTCGATTATCGGAGTCTAAAACAGCCTGCGTATTGCGTCAATGCTTGATCTCCGCAATACTACAATTTCGGATTGTGATTCCGGTTGTCGTGGGTTCGAGCCCCATCAGCCACCCCAAAAACAAAATAAAAACCGCCAGTCCAGGCGGTTTTTTCATTGTCGAGCGTTAATCAGCGCCTTCCCTACCCGGTTTGATTCTTGCAACGACCAAAATCCATTAAACTGCAAACAAATCGTCAGTTAAGTTCACCCAGAGGGCGCGGCTTAACGACACCATAACCTTGCATGTTGTCAACGCCAAGTTCTTCCAGGATTTTCACACGATCCAGCTTATCCTATCAAATCCAGCACAATCTACGTATTAGCGTAACAGCTTACGCCCCGCCTTTGGATGTTCCGGCGCATGGCAGGCGCGGCGAAAAGCCTGTAGCGCTTTCTGGGCGTAGCCCAGCACGCTGTCATGGGGGTAATTGCCTGCCTCGTTCGCCACGCCGGCGAGGACGCCGGTAAGTAATTCGATGCCCTCATTCGCGTGCTCTGCGGTATAAATATGAAAAAGTCCCTTGGCGACGGCCTCCACAACCTTGCTCTCCAGCATCAGGTGGCGCCGGTTGCGGTGGGGAATCAGTACACCCTGGCTACCGTCCAGTCCGGCAGTTTCGCAAATGCGGAAATAACCCTCGATTTTTTCATTGATCCCGCCCACCGGCAGCACTTCGCCGTGCTGGTTAACCGCGCCGGTGACGGCGATACCCTGCCGGATCGGCAGGCCGGACAAGGACGAAAGCAGCGCGTAAAGCTCGGCGCAGGAGGCGGAATCCCCTTCCACACCATGATATTCCTGCTCGAAGACGATAGAAGCATTGAGGGAAAGCGGCGCGATATGAGCGAATAGCGCAACCAGGTAGTTTTGCAAGATGAATACGCCCTTGTCGTGAATCGGGCCGGACAATTCGACCTCGCGCTCAATATTCAGCAAGCCGTCATCGCCGGCGAAGGTGCGTGCGGTAATGCGTATCGGGAAACCAAAACGGCAATCGCCCAGATCGATCTGGGTCAGGCCGTTAAGCTGACCCACTTTCTCGCCATGCAGATCAATCAGCATATCCCCCTCGGCGATGGATTCGCGCAAACGCTGGTCGGGATAATCGTGCCGCCAGGTGCGCGCCTGTAGCGCTGCCTCGACGTCCGCGGCCGCGACCAAGCCATTCTTGCGGGCTAGGCAGAGGGCGGCGCTTTCCATCACCAGCGCCTCGGTGCGGGCGAAGATCGCGCTTTGGCGAGCCTGATCGTCCACGTCGCGGTGACCGTCTTCCAGTAAGCGCGCCACCGCTGCGGCGGAAAAATGGGGTAACCCGAACTGACGGCAGGCGTGGGCGACGAAAATCGACGAGGCGCGCCGGGTTTCAACGCAGGATAAAAAGCTTTCGGCAAAATCCACCTTCACCCGGAAATGGCGGGCGAACTCCGGGTCTTCCTCCTGCAACTCGTAATACTGGTCGCGCGAACCGATCAGCACGATCTTGACCTCGACATCGACGGCTTCCGGCTCGAGCGACACGGCCGCAATCGGGGAAAACGAAGTGCCCGGCTCTTCGATCTGCAACCTGCCGCTGCGCAGCAAGCGCCGCAACTTTTCCCATACCAGCGCGTCGGCCAGCAAATCGCGCAGGTGCAGCATGAGGAATCCGCCGTGCGCCTTGAGCAGGCTGCCGGCGCGGATGCGGGAAAAGTCCGTCATCAGCACGTCGTTTTCCGATTGGTACTCGATGCTGCCGAACAGCGAGCGGAACAGCGGATTGTCCTCGACGATCACCGGCGCGCCAGTGAGACCACCATTGTCCACCACCAGGTTGACGCGATAGCGGGACAGCGCTGTGTTCAGGCCTTCCAGCCGGCTTTCCTCATCGTCGTCGGAGGCGTGGAACAGCTCCAGGTTGTCGAGCACATCCCGGGCAATCTCGTCCAGCCAGGCATTGAGCTTGGCCCCATCCTTGATCTGCTTCTTCAGGCCGGCGCGGATCTCCTGCAATTCATGATCCAGCAGCGGTTTCACCACCTGACGCCGCAGCGCGGCCAAGGACTCGTTCATGGTTCGCTCCAGCGGTCGGGTTTTCTCGAAATAGCGGGTAATCTCGGCACGCAGCTCCTGCTCGGCCTGCTCGACCGCAACCCGGCGCTCCTTCGGCAAGGCCAGCACTTCATCCTCGGTCAATGTTTGCCTTGTTTCGCCCATCAGGGTAAACACCATGCGCCCGGCATCACGGTGCAGCGAAAAGCTGCGCGTCTCGGCAAAAGCCGAAAGCCCGGTGTAGGCCTTGGCCTCTTCATCTTTGTAGGCCTTCTCGATATGCTCGCTCTCTGCCTTGAAATCCTGCCCCTCCAGCAACAGCGGAATCTCCGTCGGCAGGGATTTCACCGTCCGCGCCAGGAGCTGGCGCAGCGAGCGTCCCTGACCGGCCGGCAGGCGTAGGGCCAGCGGCCTTTCCGGCGCATCGAAATTGTGCAGGTAACATAGATCGGGCGGCACCGGATTGTCCGCCGCAACAGTGCTCATCGCTTGCTTCAGCAGCGATGAGCGACCGCTACCGACTTCGCCCAGAACAAACAGGTTGTAGTCGGGCTGATCCATCCCCAAACCAAAGCGGGTAGCCATTTCGGCGCGCTCCTGACCAATCCACGGCAAGGGTAGATGGAGCAGCTCGGAGGTATCGGCGAAGCCGAGCGTGTCGGGGGCTATGGTCAGGCGAAGATCGGCGGGCGTCAGGTTTGAAATTGGCATTTTTCATTTATTTCCACAGGTGTCGGCTTCGGCAACCCGCAGTAGCAGATCGCCGCTCCTCACGCCGAGGCTGCCAACGGCATGAACCGCCTCAACGTAATACTTGTCCTCGTGCAATCCGTCCCAGCTTTCCGGGTGCAGCCGACCGTGCATGCGAATCAGCCGCGCCATGCCCGGCGCCGACATTTCCCATTTCAGGCCGGCCAGCAGTTCGTCGGCACTATCCGGCTGGTTGCACACTAGCACCATGTCGCAACCTGCCTGCAAGGCGGCCTCGGCACACTGCACCACATTGCCCGCCACGCTGGCGCCTTCCATGGAAAGGTCGTCGCTGAAAATCACGCCGTCGAAGCCCAGTTCCTTGCGCAGGATATCTTTCAGCCAAATTTTGGAGAATCCCGCCGGCAACTTGTCCACGCTGGAATAAATCACATGCGCCGGCATTATCCCGGCGAGGCCGAAATCGATCATCTGCCTGAACGGGACCAGGTCGTCCATCTCGATGTCGGCATAGTCGCGCTCATCCACCGGGATTTCCAGATGCGAGTCGGCACGCACGAAACCATGACCGGGGAAATGCTTGCCCACCGCAGCCATGCCCCCCTGTTTCAGGCCCATCATCAGGCTGTGCGCAAGAACAGCGATGGCCTGCGGATCACGGTGGAAGGCGCGGTCGCCGATCACCCCGCTGTGTTCAAAATCGATGTCCAGCACGGGCGTGAAGCTGAAATCCACGCCACAGGCGCGCAGCTCCGCCGCCAGCACCCAACCAGTCTGGTGCGCCAGGGTCTTGGCGCGGTTCGGATGTTCGTCCCAGAGTTGCCCCAACTCGCGCATCGGCGGCAGGCGGGTGAAGCCATCACGGAAACGCTGCACCCGCCCGCCTTCGTGATCCACGGCGATCAGCAGATGGGGGTTGCGCAAGGCATGGATTTCGGCGGTCAGCCTGGCAAGCTGCGCCTGGGAGGTGTAATTGCGGCTGAACAGGATCACCCCGCCGACCAGCGGGTGCTTCAGTCTTTTCCTGTCCTCGTCGGTTAATTCGGTGCCGAGAACATCGAGCATTACCGGGCCTAGCGTCATTTTTTTGCTTTTCTTTAGATTATTGTTCCAGGATCGAAAATGCCACCACCATCTCCGCTTCGTCACTGATCGACAGGTGATGCTTGCGAATACCCCGTTGCGCTAAACCCTGCGTTAGGTCAGGCGAAAATCCAAAACCTGGCCGACCAAGCGCATCGTGCGTCACGTTGATGTTGTGCCAGGTTGCCGGATGGCGCATCCCCGTGCCCAGCGCCTTGACGAAGGCCTCCTTGGCGGCAAAACGTTTGGCGAGAAAACGGGCGCGGTGGACGCTGGCCGCAAAATCGTCCCATTCCACTACCGCCAGAATACGCCTCGCAAACCGGTCGCCGTGACGTTTCAGTGCTTGCTCGATACGCCCTACCGCAACAATGTCGGTGCCAATGCCGTAAATCATCGGGAACCTGTCGGGCTTATGGGGATCGAAGCGAGAATTCGGCTGGGCGAGGACAGATTTTGCCGGTTTTGCAGGTCAATAGTTATTCTATTGACCAAGAAAGCGGCGAAATATGGACCGCTCAGGCGGATTTGTAGCCGATTCATCATGAGTCCGACAGGTTCCTAGCCGCAGCCACCATCAGCGCTTTCATTTCCGCCACCGCCCGCTCCCAGCCCACGAACAAGGCCTGTGCAACGATGGCATGGCCGATGTTGAGTTCGTAAACGCCGGGGATGGCGGCGATTTTCTGCACGTTGTGGTAGTGCAGGCCGTGGCCCGCATTCATCCGCAGGCCGAGCTTCATGCCGTATTCAACTGCCGTGCGGATGCGCGCCAGTTCCGCCTCCTGTGCCGCTTCTGTTTCGGCATCGGCGAAGTGGCCGGTATGGATTTCCACCACGGGCGCACCCGCTTCCCTGGCCGCATCGAGCTGCGCCTTTTCCGGCACCACGAACAGCGAAACGCGAATGCCGGCATCGCCCAGCGCAGCGCAGGCCTGTTGGATGCGCCCGAAATGGGCAACCACGTCGAGCCCACCTTCGGTGGTACGCTCCTCGCGCTTCTCCGGCACCAGACAGACATCCTGCGGTTTCAAACGCAGGGCGATTCCCACCATCTCGTCCGTCACCGCCATTTCCAGATTCATTCGAGTCTGCAAGGCCGCGCGCAGGATTTCCACGTCCTCGTCCTGGATGTGACGGCGGTCTTCGCGCAAGTGCAGGGTAATCGAATCCGCACCAGCCGATTCCGCCATCAGCGCCGCCTGGATCGGGCTGGGATAGCGTGTTCCGCGCGCCTGCCGAAGCGTGGCGACATGGTCGATGTTGACCCCCAAATAAATCATAGTTCCAGTAAGTCCTTTAATATCTGGCGGGTATGCAAAGTACCCTCACCGAGATAGTGATTGATCAGCGCCCGCATCAGCGCCTTGCTTTGCTGCAGGGTGACCGGATCGCCGTAATCGTTGGCAGCCATGTCCAGCAGCGTCTTGCCCCATAATTCTACACCGTTTTGGCCGTTGTTTTGCCGCACCGGGCCGCACTCGAAAACATAGCGATAAGGCGCATCCGGCTCGATTGCCGCCCCGGAATCAGCATCATGCTCGAGCGTCAGGGCGTAACCCAATTCCTTCAGCAGATTTATTTCGAAGCGCCGCAGCACGGCGGCATAATCGGTGCGCCGCGCGAGTTCCTGCAAGGTTTCCTGGTAATAAAGGAACAGCTGCTCGTGCGGGTCGTCGCGGTGCAACAGCTTGAGCAGCAGCTCGTTCAGGTAAAAACCGCAGATCAGCGCCGTACCCTGCAACAGCGGCTGTCCACCCTGCCATTCGGCGCTGTGCAACGTGCGCAACTCGGCCTTGCCGAACCAGCTCAATGAAAGTGGCTGGAAAGAAAGCAACAATCCGCGCACAGCCGATTTCGGTCGCCGCGCCCCGCGCGCCATCAGAGGCAGACGACCGAAATCGCGGCTGAACACCTCGACGATCAGGCTGGTTTCGCGATAGGGATAGGTATGCAGGACATATCCGGGTTGATCTCCCTGCCTGGCGTTATGTTCTCGTGCCATACCCTCGAATAATAGCTAACAAATCAATAGGGTTCTTTTTTAACAACATGAATTATACGGCGTAGGATGCAGGGCTTAACCATTATTTTCGGCATTTAGTTTACGTTTTCAGGATAATATGGGCGCTTCTAAAAACTGCGACAAGCACATTCTAATTGACTCGGAGAGATTCAGGCTAGGCCTTCATCCGCCTATGGTAGACTGTCTCTCTTCATGCTAAAGAGAGTCACTGAGCATTTCCGAAAAAGGGACACAAGGAAAATGACATGTTTGAGATGACCCGCGATGAAACAGGTACGGATGAAGAGGGTATTCTGGAAGTCACGGAAGAAGAATCCGCCCAACAGCGCGAAGAGTTAGCGGATATCCCGCCCGAAACGGAAATCGTCGAATCCCAGGGCGACGCTACCATGATCTACCTCAATGCGATCGGGCGCAACGCCCTGCTGACAGCGAAGGAAGAACGGGAACTTGCGACGCGCGTCAGAGAGGGCGATTTCAATGCTCGCCAGCGCATGATCGAATGCAACCTTCGACTGGTAGTCAGCATCGCAAAATACTACATCAACCGTGGCATGGCACTGCTGGATCTGATCGAGGAAGGCAACCTGGGGCTCATCCATGCCCTGGAAAAGTTTGAACCGGAGCGGGGGTTCCGCTTTTCCACCTATGCCACTTGGTGGATTCGGCAGAATATCGAACGCGCCATCATGAACCAGTCGCGCACCATCCGCATTCCGGTGCATGTGATTCGGGAGATGAACACCTGCCTGCAGGCGTTCCGTCACCTTGAGTCCCGCAATGGCGATGAACCCAGTGCAGAAGAGGTGGCGCACTTGCTGGACAAGCCGGTAGCCGATGTGCGCTACGTGCTGAACCTGAATGAGCGCATGGCATCCCTGGATACGCCGCTGGATATCGACCCGAGCCTCTCCCTGGGTGACGCGATTCCCGACGAGAGCACCCCGCCACCCGAGGTGCAATTGCAGCAGGCCGAGCTTGGGGCGCTCGTACAGCAATGGCTGGAGGAACTGGGCAACAAGCAGCGCTGCGTGGTAGAGCGGCGCTTCGGGCTGAACGGCCACCAAATCCACACCTTGGGAAAGGTTGCCGAAACCCTCGAAATCACCCGAGAGCGGGTACGCCAGATTCAGCTTGAAGCTCTGCAATCCTTGCGCCACATCCTCACGCGCAGCGGCCTTTCGAAAGAAATATTATTCTGACCAAGGCTGGTGTGATCGCTGGTCCCTAACAGCCATGGCAAATCGCCGGCCCAGATGATGCACCAAAAGTAGGCGCCTCTAGGAGCCTGTCGGACTTGAAGTAAATCAGCGGCTTGACTCTTTTCGCTTCGATTCTTCAAGTCCGGCAGGCTGCTAGCACATTATCGTTTTGGGTATTACACTGGAGCCCATTCAACCTTTGCATTTCAGCAATCCATGACCATAGACACTCAAAATAATTATCTGGCGATCACCGCCTCGGGCGAAGATAAAGTCGGTCTCGTCGATCGGCTTTCGAGCAAGATCGCCGAGAGCGGATGCAATATCGAAGAAAGCCGTATGGCCGTATTGGGCGGACAGTTCGCCCTGATCATGCTGCTTTCCGGCCCATGGAACGCGCTTTCCAAGCTCGAAGGGCAAATGGGGTCGCTGGGCGATCAATTAGGGCTCTCTATCATCCACAAACGAACCCAGCAACGGGAACGGACGCAACCGGTGGTTCCCTATAGGGTGGAAGTTGTGGCCATGGATCATCCCGGCATTGTTCGCAACCTGGCCGCTTTCTTCTCCAGGAACGGCATCAATATCGAGGAACTCCAGACCGACACGTATCCGGCGCCACACACCGGCACATCGATGTTTTCCGTCACCATGACGGTGGGCATTCATGCCGACATTCATATTCCCACCCTGCGTGGGAATTTCCTCGATTACTGCGACGACCTGAATCTGGACGCGAGCTTCGAACCCGCACGGGTGTGATGACTGGCAGCCGTGCTTGAGGCACGGGGATCGTTCGCCCATAACCCCCAACAGGAAGCGCAAGGATTTCCAGTC
>Ga0100398_1003950_pt1 | contig 12072 bp, 9 predicted proteins | sample CryGeymeta201522_FD_81568 | JGI IMG/M metagenome (GOLD analysis project Ga0100398, IMG submission 81568) | Groundwater microbial communities from Crystal Geyser aquifers in Utah, USA - Crystal Geyser metaG 2015-22 | ecosystem: Environmental > Aquatic > Deep subsurface > Groundwater | place: USA... | reverse complement strand
CGGAATCGATCCACCCGCAGTTCCAGCACATCCACCGGCAACCCGGCGAGCACGGCCGGATCTTCTCGATCGGTCACCACCAGGGCGATCCGCGGGCCATCCTCGGCCGGGTCATCTCGGTTCCATGCCCACATGCTTGCATCCATCCTCTTTGATTTTGAAAAGCTCCTAGCAGATTGGGACCGGTGAGTCAAACGGCATCCGCCGGTGGGATTCGATCGGCTCGCCGTCTGGAGCCGCCCTCGCTGCGCCGAGCCTTGTCAGATCGCCCGACCGTGATGATTGTAGCGGCATTGAATCGTGTGCTATGTTGAAAGCGACCACATCACCGCCATTGATCCGTGCGGCAGCATGGGCTGCGCTTGCACCGGGGGTGAAGCGGTGGGTGAACTTTTCGCGGAAGGATGCTACTTTTCCCATGCCGACTGTTTCTATAATTGTCCCAACCCTCAACGAAGCCGCCAATATCGATCCTCTGATTACCCGGATCGAAGCGGCCTGCCTCGGCGCCGCTCTCGACTACGAAATCCTGGTGGTGGATGACGGTTCCACGGACGATACCCGAGACCGGGTGCGGTGTTTGCTGCCGGATCACCCGCTGCGACTGATCGAGCGCGAACCCGACCACGGCCTGGCCGGAGCGGTGCTGGATGCGGCCGCACAGGCCGCGGCGGAGGTCGTGCTGGTGATCGATGCCGATCTCAGCCATCCGCCCGAAGCCATTCCGGCATTGGCCGCGCCGATTCTCTCCGGGCTGGCCGACATGGCCATCGGCAGCCGCTACGTGACGGGCGGATCGACCCCGGGCTGGTCGCGGCTGCGGCGCCTGGTGTCGCGGTTCGCCACCCTGTTCAGTTGGCCGCTCACCGAGGTGCAGGACCCCCTGTCCGGTTTTTTCGCCGTTCGGCGCCGGCGCCTGCTCGCTCTCGACAAGACCGTGAGCGGCTTCAAGATCGGTCTGGAACTTCTAGCCCAGGCGGGTGAATCGCTGCGCGTGGTGGAAATCCCCATTGCGTTTCATGACCGGGTGGAAGGCCGGTCCAAGTTCGGCCTGGCCAACGGCTTCGCCTACCTGGAACAACTGGCTCGGCTCCTGGGCGGCAGCGCTTCCGGTGGCTCGGCCTTGCGCTTCGGCCTGGTGGGTCTGCTCGGCATGGCCCTGGACCTGAGCCTGTTTTCGCTGCTACTCAGCCGCGGGGTGAGTCTCGGCACGGCCCACGCCACGAGTTTTCTCCTGGCCACCATCAACAACTATCTGCTCAACGCCTATTGGGCGTTTCGCCGGGAACCCGGGGCCGACCGGGCGGTTACGTTCAACCGCTACGCGCTTTTTCTGGTGGTGGCGGTATTGGCCTTGTGCCTTCGCGGCGGGGTGCTGGCGGCGCTCACCGGCGGCGGGGGTTGGTCACCGCGACTGGCAATCCTGCCGGCGGTGCTGGCGGCGGCGGGGGTCAACTACTTTGGTGCCGCCTGGCTGGTGTTCCCCGTGAGAGATCGTCGGGTGGCCCCGGAACTGCGCTGGAACCTGATCACCTGGGCGGTGGTGGCCTATGTCCTGTGCCTGCGCCTGGTCTACCTGGGCGGTCCCGACCTTCTTCAGGAAGAAGCCTACTATTGGAGCTACGCCCAGCGGCTGGATATCGGCTATCTGGATCACCCGCCCATGGTGGCATGGCTGATCTGGCTGAGCACCAGCGTGTTCGGCGACACCGAATTCGCGGTGCGCCTGCCGGCTTTTCTCAGCGGCCTGGTGGCCGCCGTGTTCGTGTTCAAACTCAGCCGAAACCTCTACGGCGGCGGGGTCGCCCGGCGGGCGCTGGGCGTTTTTGCGGTGCTCCCGGTGTTTTTCATCTGCGGCTTCCTGATGACCCCGGATGCTCCCCTCATCGCCTGTTGGGCGGCGGCCCTGCACTACCTGGAACGGGCGTTGCTGGGCCGGCATTCCCGGGCTTGGCTGGGAGTGGGAGCGGCGCTCGGATTGGGGTTCCTAAGCAAATACTCGATCGGCCTGCTGGGCCTGGCCACCCTGGTTTATGTGCTCCTGGATCGACCTTCCCGGGCCTGGCTGCGGCAGCCCGCGCCCTACCTGGGGGCGCTGCTGGCGCTCCTGATCTGCTCCCCGGTGATCCTCTGGAATGCCCAGCACGATTGGGCTTCTTTCGCCTTCCAGAGCACCAACAGGCTGGCCGGGGATTTTCACTTTTCCCTACCGCAACTCGTGGGCAGCATGCTGCTGCTGCTTTCCCCCACGGGTTTTTTCGCCGCCGCCGGCGCGCTCCTGGGCAAGGGCGGGATCCCGCCGGTGGCGTCCGGGTCGGTTCATGCCCCTGCCGATGAGATTGGAGCAAGCGCCGATCGCCGCCGGTTCGAGCTGATTTACACCCTGGTTCCCCTGGCCGTGCTGATGCTTTTCAGCTTGACCAGGGCCATCAAGCTCAACTGGACCGGGCCGATCTGGCTGGTCCTGGTGCCCTGGCTGGGCTATTTCCTCTGTTCGGGGAGGGTCCCCCAGGGATCACGGCTGCTGCAGCGGATCCACCGACTGTGGCCGGCCACCATGGCCGGGATCATGCTGACCCTGGCCATCATGCTGCATGTGCTGACCCTGGCTTTCCCGCTGCAGCTCTATCCCGCCCGCAGCAGTTTGATCGGCTGGCACGATCTGGCCGACCAGATCGAACGGATCGAGGATCGGATCGAACAGGAAACCGGGCAGGAACCGATGGTGGTGGGGATGGACAAATACGGCATCACCAGTCGTCTGGCGTTTTATCGGACCAGTGTGCTCAAGCAACGAGGCCCGCTGGGACGGGAGGAGTCCCTGAACGGGACCATTGGCCGCCACGTGGTGGGGCTGAGTTCACTGATGTACCAATGGTGGCAGCTCCGGCCCGCCGTTCCCGGATCGATGCTGATCCTGGTGGACGAGGACCCGGAAAACCTGACCAAGCGATCCGTCGAAAGGCATTTCGAAAGCCTTGGCGCGGTGCAGCAAATTGATGCCCACAAGAACGGCAGCAGGGTCGGTACCTTCTACTACCGGATCGGCCAATGGAAGGGCTGAGGCACGTCCGGTCACGCCGCCGATCAAGTCGCTGAGGTTTCCGGTCGGCCGCCTTTGCCCGGGCGTTCGCAATGGGCGCATGTTCAATCACAGCCGGCCCAGGGGCTGGCGGCCGGTTTCGCCGGTGAGCGGGAGGGCGAGCAGGTGGGGCAGCGTCAGTTTGGCGGGATCGCGGTACTGGGCCAGGCCGATGGTCATTGCCGGATGACCGCGGCTGGGCTGGGCCCGGTAGGTGCCGAACAATTGGTCCCACCAGGGCAGATTGAAACCGAAGTTGCTGTTGGTTTCGCGAATGATCACCGAATGGTGCACCCGGTGCATATCGGGGGTGACCAGGACCAGGCGCAGCACCCGATCGAGCCCGAGCGGCAGGTTCAGGTTGGCGTGGTTGAACATGGAGGTGGCGTTGAGCAGCACTTCGAAGATGACCACCGCTTGAGGAGCGGCCCCCAGGAGCAGCACCGCGGCCAGCTTGATGACCATGGAGAGACCGATTTCAACCGGGTGAAAGCGCAGCCCGGTGGTGACGTCGTAGTCGAGATCGGCATGATGCACCATGTGCAGCCGCCAGCACAGCGGCAGGGCATGGAACATGACGTGCTGGAGGTAGATCACCAGATCGAGCGCCAACACCGCCAGGATCCATTTCAGGCCGGCGGCAAACGGCAACTGATTGAGGATGCCCCAGCCCCGCTGCTGCGCTTGCAGTGCCAGATCCACGGCGAGCACCGGAAACACCAAGCGGAGCAGCAGCGGGTTCAAGGCGGTGAGGGCCAAATTGGCCGCCCAGCGGTGTGCGCGCGGGGTGCTCGGTTGCCGCCGCGGCCGCAGTCGTTCGGCGAGCGCGACCAGCAGGAAAACGCCGGCGAAGGCGCCCAGTCGAACGGCGATTTCATTATTCATCAGGGGTGCGCTCCGGTACTGCCTGAGTTGAGGATGCGGCGGGCGCGGCCGGTGGCAAGCGCCGCCGCGCCGCGCTCCAGCGCCTGACCTGCCGGGGAAGCAGCAGGGATAAAGCGAACAAAGCGGCCCCGGCGAGGCTCCGGGCGGACCAGAGCAGGCTCCAGTCGCCGCTCATCCAGGCCGCCCTCGGTTGGTCCACCAGCGCGACGAAGAGCAAGGTGCCGACCACCATGCACAAGGCAGCTGATAGGCGCCCACCAAGTGGGTCAAAACCAACCGCCGACCGAGGTCCGACAAGCACCTCGCCCGCCGCCGATCCTTGCATTACCGCACCACGAGTTGCGCGCCTGGGTCCCTGTCCCTAAACGATTCCATCGCTTCGCAAACGCCGGATTTCCGCCTCGCTCAAGCCCAGTTCCCGCAAAATCGATTCGCTGTGTTCGCCCAGTTCCGGGGCGTGGCTGTGGAGACTCCCAGGGGTGAGGGAAAGCTTGGGGGCGATGCCCAGTTGCCGGTAGGTGCCCCAGCGTTCATGAACCAAATCCACCACCATGCGACGGGCCACCAGTTCCGGGTCGGTGAGCGCTTCATCGAGATTGCGGACCGGTTCGCAGCAGCAGTCGAGCGGCTCGAAAAGAGCGATCCATTCGGCCTGGGTCCGGGTGGCGAAGAGATGGGCGATGGCGTCCTGCAATTGTGCCTGATGTTCGCCCGGTTCGAAGTAATCCGGGCGGTCCCATTCGGGGTGGTCGACAGCCCGGCAGAAAGCCTTCCAGAATTGCGGTTCCAGCGCCCCCAGGCTCATGAAGCGGTCGTCCCGGGTGCGGTAGAGGTTGTAGCAGGCAAAGCCGTGGTTTAGGAAATCATCGGCCGGTTTCGGAGTTTCCGGGGTTCCCAGGAGCTTTCCCCAGCGCAGGCAGTTCCAGGCGAGTGCCCCATCGGTCATGGAGATATCGATGAACTGACCGGTGCCGAGGCGCTCGCGGGCGTACAGAGCAGCGGTGATGCCGAAGGCGGCCATGAGGGCGCCGCCGCCGAGGTCGGCGATCTGCACCCCGGAAAGAGTCGGCAGTCCGTCCCGACCACTATAGGACAGCACTCCGCTCAGGGCCAGGTAGTTGCAGTCGTGACCGGCCCGCTGGGCACGGGCGCCGTCTTGACCGTAGCCGCTGATGGCGCAGGTGATGATGCGCGGATTGATCCGTTGCAGGTGGTCGTAGCCGAGCCCCAATTTGGCCATCACCCCGGGGCGGAAGCCTTCCAGCACCACATCGGCGCCGGCCACCATTTGTTCGAACAGGGCTCGCCCCTCGGGCGCTTTGAGATTGAGCGTGAGGGAGCGCTTGTTGCGGTTGAGGACCACGTGGAAACCGCTGTTACCGCCCACCAGCGGCGGCCAGGCGCGGATGTAATCACCACCCCGGGGGTTTTCGATCTTGATCACGTCGGCTCCCAGATCGGCCAGCAGCATGGAACAAAAGGGGCCGGGCAGGAGGCGGGAGAGATCCAGCACCCGAACATCGCCGAGGGCGCCGGAGGTTACCAATGGTTCGCTCATGGGAGGTCCTTTTCGTGGTTGTTAAGGAGGTGCAGGTCGGAAAAGCGCATACGATCCCGCTACGGCTTCGATATGCGCGCCGCAATCATCGCTACGCACCATGGGCGCCGCCCCAAGTCGGTAGCGGGCGTGGTGGGCGTGGTGGGCGGTCAGGGTGCGCGCGGCGTTCCCTGACTGGCGGCGAGAGCTAGAGCCGTCAGGTAGCTCCCGTTGGTCGCAACCTGACCGTATGGAGAGGCCACGGCACCGGAATTGTCAGGTAGCTCCCATTGGTCGCAACCTGACCTACGGCGAAGACCAGGACGACCAGCCGCGGTGTGCGGTAGCCCTGGCGCTATAAGCATCGGGGGGCTCCAGCGGTTGTTATCAAAAGAGGGCTTCGGCGAAGGCTCGGGCATCGAACGGACGCAGATCGTCCATGCCTTCGCCGATGCCGATGAAGCGGACCGGCACCTTCAGTTCGGCGCAGATCGCGACCACGATCCCGCCCTTGGCGGTGCCGTCGAGCTTGGTCAGGACCAGTCCGGTGACGCCCACGGTCTGCTGGAACAGGCGGGCCTGGGAAAGGGCATTCTGGCCGGTGGTGGCGTCCAGCACCAGCAAGATTTCGTGGGGAGCGGTGGGCAGCTTTTTCCGCATCACCCGCTGCACCTTCTTCAATTCTTCCATCAGGTTGACCTTGGTGTGCATGCGTCCGGCCGTGTCGATGATGACCACGTCCGCCGCCCGCGACAGCGCGGCATCGATCCCGTCGAACACCACCGCGGACGGATCGGAACCGCTCTGCTGCTTCACCACCGGGACCCCGACGCGCTCCCCCCAGAGCGACAACTGTTCGATGGCGGCGGCTCGAAAGGTATCGCCGGCCACCAGCAGCACCTGCAGGCCTTGTTCCTTCAACAGGCGGGCGAGTTTGCCGATGGTGGTGGTCTTGCCGACCCCGTTGACCCCGGCCACCATGATGACGAACGGCCGGTTCGAGCGCAGGTCCAGGGGTGGCGCGTCGATTTCGAGGATGCCTCGGATTTCTTCCTGCAACTGACCGCGGAGCTTGCCCGGTTCGGTCAATTCCCGGCGCCGCACCTTGTCCGCAACGCGCGCCAGCAGCACGCTGGTGGTTTGCACCCCGAGGTCCGAAGTGATCAGAGCTTCCTCCAATTGATCCAGCAGTTCATCATCGATCACCTTTTTCCCCAGCAGGACCCGATCGACCCTCTGGCTGAGCCGCTCCCGAGTCTGCTGCAAGCGCTCGCGCAACCGCCGGAAAAAGTGCGGTCGTTGTGCTTCCATCGCCGCCTCGGCGGCGTCGGCGACGGAAGCGATCCCCAATGCTGCTTCTGCCGATGGTCCAGACGGGGGGGGCGGAGCGGTGGGCGCATCATCCGGAGCGGCAAGCGGTTGCTCCGGCGGTCCCGAATCCGAATCCGATAGCGATTGCGATACCGATACCGATACCGACCGCGATACCAATTTGGGGGCCGGTTCCGGTTGCGATTCCGGTACCGTTTCCGCCGTCGGTTCCGGAGCGAGCGCGTCCCCGGGCCGGGCTTCGCGTTCCGGCGCCGGGTCCCGATCGCCCGCCGGTTTTCGCTTTCTGAACCACTTGATCATGCGGTTTGACCTCGTTTCCAGTTTTGTCTACCCGCTACGCCGAGCGACGTGGTAAATAATACGCACACAGGGTTCGTTGACGATCGTTTCTAGCACAGCCCAAAAGGAAAATGCAAAGTCTGCCGGCGGCGAAAGCTCACCGGAATATCGGGAAAGGATCCGCTTGCTTCGATTGCGGGAACAGATGGTGGCCGTCTGCCGGCGCTTGCAGCAACTCGGACTGGTCACGGCCACCGACGGCAACGTCAGCTGCCGGGCGGGGGACGCCCTGCTGGTGACCCCGAGCGGTTCGGTGAAAGGCGCGCTGCGCCCGAAGGACCTGCTGCTGGTGGACCTGGAAGGGCGACTGCTGGAAGGCCACGGCAGGCCATCCAGCGAACTGAAGATGCACCTTTTGGTGTATCGCCGGCGGCCGGACGTGAACGCCGTGGTGCATGCCCATCCGCCGGTCGCCACCGCCCTCACCCTGGCCGGCCTGGCCTTTACGGCCGAGGCCCTGCCGGAGGTGTGGCTCACCCTGGGGCCGGTTCCGACCGCGCCCTACGCGACCCCTTCCACGAAAGAAGTGCCGGCGGCCATCGAAGCATTGGTGGCGGACCACCAGGCGCTGCTCCTGGAACGGCACGGCTCGCTCTGCTTCGGCCGCGACCTCGTTAATGACTAGACGCGCACCGAGAAGCTGGAACAGGCGGCCCGGGTCCTCTTCATCGCCCATGAACTTCGCGGCGTTCCGGCTTCCGTGCTGGGGGCCGAAGCCCTGGCGGCGCTCACCGCGGGTTTACCCCGGCCGCCCGGGCCTGACCCAAGAAGATCGCGGCGGCAGCGAACGGAGGCGGCATGAACACCATTCTGGTTACCGGCGGGGCCGGATTCATCGGCAGCACCTTCGTGCTATTCACCCGCCAACAGGGCCTGGCTCGGGTGGTCAATCTGGATCTCTTGACCTACGCCGGCAATCTCATGAACCTGGAAGCATTGAGCGGCGATCCGGATCATCTGTTCACCGTTGGCGATATCGGCGACCGCCCCCTGGTCCAGGCCATGCTGGAACGGTATCGACCGCGGGCGGTGGTGAACTTCGCCGCCGAATCGCACGTGGATCGGTCGATCGATGGTCCGGAAGATTTCATCCAGACCAACGTGGTGGGGACTTTCCACCTGCTGGAAGAATGCCGCCGTTACTGGCAGGCCCTGCCGGCGGCGCAGCGGGAGCGGTTCCGGCTGCTGCATGTGTCCACCGATGAGGTCTACGGGTCGCTTGCGCCGGATGCGCCGGCGTTCACCGAGAATCATCCATACGCGCCGAACAGCCCGTATTCCGCGTCCAAGGCCGCGAGCGATCACCTGGTGCGGGCCTATCATCACACCCATGGACTGCCGACGATCACCACCAATTGTTCCAACAACTACGGCCCGCGCCAGTTTCCGGAAAAGCTGATCCCCCTGTTGATCGTGAACGGTTGCAAGGGGGCGCCGCTGCCGATCTATGGCGACGGCCTCAATGTCCGTGACTGGCTGTACGTGGAAGATCACTGCCAGGCTTTGCACACCGTGCTGGATCGCGGCCGGGTGGGCGAAGTCTACAACATCGGCGGCAACTGCGAACGCTCCAACCTGGAAATCGTACGCACCGTCTGCCGCCTGCTCGATCAATTGGATCCGGCTCCGGCGCGAACGCCGCACGAGGCGCTGATCACTTTCGTAAAAGATCGGCCCGGCCACGACCGGCGCTACGCCATCGATGCCGGCAAGATCCAGCGGGAACTGGGCTGGCGCCCGCGGGAAACCTTCGCAACCGGCCTGAACCAGACCATCCGCTGGTATCTCGACAACCCGTGCTGGCTGGAAGCGGTCCAGAACGGTTCCTATCGGGATTGGATTGAACGCCACTATGGGACCAACAGCGCCGGGCCGGCCGCAACCCCGACCGCTCCGGTAAGGAGTTAATGGATTGACCGAGACTCACGCCTGGAAGGGCATCATTTTGGCCGGCGGGGCCGGCACCCGGCTTTATCCCCTGACCCGGGTGGTGAGCAAGCAACTGCTCCCGGTTTACGACAAACCCATGATCTACTACCCCCTGTCGGTGCTGATGCTGGCCGGCATCCGGGACATCCTGATCATTTCCACCCCGGAGGACCTGCCCCTGTTCCAGACCCTGCTCGCCGACGGCAGTCAGTGGGGCGTGCGGTTTTCTTATGAACCGCAGCCGCGCCCGGAAGGCCTGGCCCAGGCGTTTCTGATCGGCCGCCGCTTTATCGGCAATGATCCGGTGTGTCTCATTCTCGGCGACAATATCTTCTACGGCCGCGGGTTCGGCCGCAGCCTCAGGCAGGCCATGACCATCGACCGCGGCGGGGTGGTGTTCGGCTACGCGGTGCAGGACCCGAAGCGTTACGGCGTGGTGGAATTCAATGCCGACGGCCGGGTGCTCAGTATCGAGGAAAAACCGGCTCGGCCCCGGTCCAACTTCGCTGTGACCGGTCTCTACTTTTTCGATCCCGGCGTGATCGAAATCGCCGCCGCTCTCCGCCCGTCGGCCCGCGGTGAACTGGAAATCACCGATGTGATGAACGCTTATCTCAGCCGCGGCGACCTCAAGGTGGAGCTGCTCGGGCGTGGCTTTGCCTGGCTCGATACCGGCACCCATGAATCGCTTCTGGAAGCATCCACCTTCATTGAAACCATCCAGAAACGGCAGGGCTTGAAGATTTCCTGCGTGGAAGAAATCGCCTTTCAGAAAGGCTACATCGATCGGGCCCAGTTGCGGCGGCTGGCCGCCCCGCTGGCCGGAAACAGCTACGGTAAGTACCTGCTCGATCTGGCCGAAGCAAAGGGGCGGTCATGAAGGTCCAAGCGAGCGAACTTGCCGGAGTGCTGGCGATCGAACCGCGCGTCTTCCAGGACCCGCGCGGCTATTTTCTGGAAACCTACCAGGCCCGACGCTACCGGGAGGAAGCCGGACTGGCGCCGGTTTTCGTTCAGGACAACCTGTCGCACTCGGTGCGCGGTGTGCTTCGAGGCCTCCATTACCAGCTCGGCCACCCGCAGGGCAAACTGGTGACCGCGGTGGCCGGAACCATCTTCGATGTGGCCGCGGACATCCGGGTCGGTTCTCCCACCTTCGGCCGCTGGACCGGGTTACGACTGAGCGCCGAAGCCGGTACTCAGCTGTTCGTGCCGCCCGGATTCGCCCACGGCTTTCTGGTGCTGAGCGAAACCGCGACGGTCCTCTACAAATGCACCGATTATTACACGCCGGCCGACGAACGCGGGATCCGTTGGGATGATCCCAGGCTTGCCATCGCCTGGCCCGGCGGCGCGCCGCCTCTGCTCAGCGCCAAGGACCAGAGCTATCCACTGCTGGCCGAGGTGGCTCCGGAGCAACTGCCGCGCTACCCGGGAGGATCTCGATCATGACCAGTCCCAGCAAACCATCGGATGCAGCCGCCGCGATCCTGGTGGTGGGCTGCCGCGGCATGCTCGGCACCGATCTGATGGATCGGTTGGCGCTGGAGGAATTCCCCCGCCTGGGGCTGGACCTTCCGGAACTCGATATTACCAAAGCGGATCAGACCCTGGCCGCGATCGATCGAATCCACCCCTGGCTGGTGATCAACTGCGCCGCCTACACCGCGGTGGATCGGGCGGAACAGGACCAGGCGCCGGCCTTCGCCGTCAATCGCGACGGTCCGGCGAACCTGGCGGCGGCCTGCGCTGCGCTCGGAGCGCCGCTCATTCACATTTCCACCGACTACGTGTTCGACGGCAGCAAAACGGGGCCCTACCGGGAAGACGACCCGGCGGCCCCGCTCGGGGTCTACGGCCTAAGCAAATGGCAGGGCGAAGAGGCGGTGCGGGCCCGACTCGCCCGCCACGTGATCGTTCGCACCGCCTGGTTGTACGGCCGGCACGGACCGAATTTTGTCCACACCATGCTGCGGCTCATGGCCCAGCGCGAAACCGTGAACGTGGTTGCCGACCAATACGGCTGCCCCACCTGGACCGGGCACCTGGCCGGGGCGCTCACTGTCATCGCCGGGCGCATCCACCGCGAACCCGAGGACCCGCCCTGGGGCACCTATCATTACACGGGGCTCGGCGCCATTACCTGGCACGCCTTCGCCACCGCCATCGCGGAAGAGGCACGTCGCACCCGGCCACTCGCGGTGCGGCAAGTGCTCCCAATCACCACCGCCGAATATCCGACCCCGGCCCGGCGACCAGCCAATTCCGTGCTCGATTGCGCCAAGATCCAGACCGCCTTCGGGGTCGCGGCTCGACCCTGGCGACCCACCCTGGCGCGGTTTCTTTGGGAATTGCCGAGCGAACTGTAAGCTATGCCGGTTTGGCTTGAGAAGTTATACCGGTTAAGGTGAATGGTTAGAATTAGTTGTTCGGGATTGCTTGCGTAATGGCACCCCGTCATTCCCGTGGTTTTTGAGCGGGAATCCAGACCAGTGCTCAGTTCTGGATTGCCGCTAGAAGCATGCGGGAATGACGATTTCAGGCTTGCGATGGATGTTTTATTTTTGCCATGCGCCTAACATGTTGAAAACAAAGGGCTTCACATAGGAAGTCGAGTCACGCCTCAAGTTCCCGCCGAGGAAGCAACTTTTCTCTCCCGATTTCCAAGCTCCGGACGAGGATGCCGGGTTTGCAGCGAAAGCGGATACCAACGGCCTCGCCACAACCCCTATCCTGTTTCTCCGTACATCCGGTTCGATTCCGAAAATGGGAATCGAATTGACCTACCTGCCCGGCAGTTCCGTGCCGCGACTCATGATCTCGATATAGCCCGCGTAGCTGAACAGGCGGTTGCGTTTCTGGGCGGTGAGCTCCTTGACGATGCTGCTACGTCCCAGAATCTTTGACTCAAAGAGTCCTGAATTAATCCCGCCTAGCCCGCGATACCCTGCTTGACCCCGCCTATTTT
>Ga0100398_1003933_pt1 | contig 12104 bp, 7 predicted proteins | sample CryGeymeta201522_FD_81568 | JGI IMG/M metagenome (GOLD analysis project Ga0100398, IMG submission 81568) | Groundwater microbial communities from Crystal Geyser aquifers in Utah, USA - Crystal Geyser metaG 2015-22 | ecosystem: Environmental > Aquatic > Deep subsurface > Groundwater | place: USA... | reverse complement strand
TGCATTCGCCAAGGTAGGCGGTCGGCCAAAAGCCAGCTTCCTCGGGAGCTGGCTCTTGTGTCTCTGTCCCTTCTGTATCGGGTTCTTCCGTGGCTGGTACATCGGCTTGTTCATTACTATCGGGCACGCAAAACTGCTTAGTGCAGGATCCACCGGGTGGTGTGCAAACTTTGTGAAAGAGAGCAAAGAGAGAATATTTATATGTGAGACGGTGTTGTTGAAACATTCCAAAGTCGGATTAGAATTGATCACAAAACAATAACTTACTTCCACAGCTAGGATTACAACACACTTCACCAGCGTCACATAACATACTACCACAGGTCACCTCTTCTTCCGTATTGGTTTCGTTTACGGTCTTGCTTTCGGGCTCCGTGGGATCGAAATCGGCTTCAATTAGCCCAGCGTCACTGGTTTCATTCCAGATCATCTCAGCTTCAATTGGTCCAGCTTCATTGGTTTCATTCAAGGTCTTTTCATTGGGTTCTTCGACCTCAATGTCTTCGACCAAAATTGGATCAATGATTTCTTCTTCCAAATCCATACCTGGAAGTACTTCGGGTACTACATCATCTCCGGCAGGTTCCAAGCGACACGTGTTCGTTTCGAGATCGCAAACATTGACATTGCAGGGAGCACGAAAGCACGAAAGGACGGGACAATCAGCTGTGCTTTCGCACATACCAAAAGGAAGTTCCTCGTTTGCATCGCGGGCAGGGGGGTCAAGAAGAGTACAGTATCCGTCATCACCACACATATTGTCAATTCCAGGACACTGAAAGCTCACAATGCACTCTCGACCAGGATTAATCCTTTCAGGAATATCGATTTCAGAAGCATCGGTTTCGTTGATAGTCCGGGATATCGGTTCCTCCACATCAGCTGGTGGAGCTGTAACGTATGCTCTGAGATTTCTTGATGTGTCAGCATTTGCATAGCCAATGCTGACAAGAACGAATGCGACGGCAGAGGTACTTTTGGTAAATCTCATGGTATGTTTTTGACTGTTTTACTCGTTCAATTTTATTGTTTGTGAAAAAAAGCGAATGCAAAGGATTCACTTTCTCAATAACCGAAAAGTTTCAGTGATCTCCAGATTTAACGAGTCTCCGAGACCCCGATATAGAAAAAAACAGAACACGTAATGCTCGCTCTTTTGGAGCGATGCATCAAAACGATTCGTGGCTATTTGACGCTATAATTGCTTATTATGTGGATAGGCGTTAGGGACTCTGGCTCGGCTGGAGACGAGATATATGAGGTCTAAATACCATAATGTGAAACCTAAGTGTTTGGTAACTGCTGAAATGAAATAATCCCGATCTCTATTATTGTTGTTCTAGGCAAGCAGGCCGCACTCTTTGCAGCAGGAGGAAACGAGTGCACTACCACTACTCTCCTACCAGTAGCTAGTAGAGTCTACTGCCTTCGGATTTCCTGACGCTTCTCAGCGTATCAAGGGCATTAAGTTGTTCAATAAGGATCTACTAGTAGGTAGCAGACTGAGTGCTGCAGCACATGATATCGAGTCTCAGCGAAAGCAATGTTGTGGCATTATGATAATCATCTCGTCTCGGCGCACGGATCAGAGTGTTAACGTGGAAACGAATGGAACGCTTTGGAGGAGCTCTGAGAAAGAGTCTATATTCTACGGGTTTACAGAGCCGGCGGAGCCTTCAACGCAGATCACTTGAATTTTCTCCTATCTCACAGGAACGATTAGTGACGATTTCCTATCCTTCCGTAAGATTCAAAAGAAAAAGTCACGACAACATCAAATGCATAATAATAAGATCACAGAACATACACCGCAACCATCATCTTAACATAATCGAAACCACGAATAACGACAACAAGAACTATCTACCTGACATGAGAGTCTTCAAGTGCGTCCTTCTCGCTGCAGCCTTGGCACCAAGTGTCATCGCACAGTTTGTCAGTACAAATCCCAATCCCGGTGGCCAGTCTTCCTGCACTGTTGATGGCGACTGTCCTCTGATTAACTGTCTCATTCCACCTTGTCCAGCAGCCGTTTGTGTCGATGGTTTCTGCACTGTAGAAGCTAATCCACCATCTCCCGAGTGTGTGAATGATTCTGACTGCCGCGAACACAGTTGCTTTGCCTCTCCCTGTGATGTGAACGTTTGCAACGCAGGAGTATGCGAATTGGTCGCACCATCTACACAAGACCAAGACCAATTTGTTACACCAGATGGTGATCAAAGTGAAGAGGAAGATTTGAGCTGTGGCCCCAATACCTGTCAGCCTGGTCAAATATGTTGCAATCGATCGTGTGGATATGTAAGTGCTTAATTTTCTGCTTTCTGGAATTCCTGTCATTTTATGCAGCTTTGAATTGATTTGCTTTTTGACTTACCAACATTTTAATTTATTTTAGTGTATTGAACCCGATGGTGTTTGTACAGAAGAATTCTGTCTGCCACCTCCGGATGACGTGATTGTGCAGGAAGATGAAACCAATCCAGATGTGAACGAAGAAGTCGAGGGAACACCACCTGCAGATAGCGATATGGGGACGGACGAAGATGGGAACTTCATTTGTGAGTTTGATACGGATTGTCCCGTCATTAATTGTATTCGAGCACCGTGTCCTAGATATATTTGCGACACCATGTTGGAGATCTGTATTATCCAAGAAACATCCGAATCTGGTGTTGGCTCTCTAAATGTCACTATTGACGAAGGATTTTATCCACCCCCAACCAACAACAGTACCTCAGAAATTGACCAGCTTGATGTAACAGTTGGTCGCTCCGAAGTTGTAGATGAAAATGAAAGCAATGAGCCAGATGCCACAAGTGACAAGGAATCTGTGACCAACGGAGGGAAGGCTGTGACTGACCAAGTGACGTCGTCATCCACTCGAAAGAAGCTTGCTATGATATCTTTCACCGTCTTTGCTTTAATTTTGTCCGTGGGCTTCTAAGGCGATTGCTCCTCCCTATTCTATGATTTTTTTATACAATTGACATAAAAGATAATCGAGGCTTTATGTATTCTTTTAGTTCATAGTGTAGTAGCCGAGTGCAATGGATGCATGTGAGCTTGTTTTCAAGGAATATGTGTATCACTCCTCTGCTAGTAGAAATTGAGCCTATTGTTGTGCAGTAGGAACAAATATACGGCTGTGCATTTGGCCCAAGCGATCATACTGGTTGATGATGAGTCTGTCGAGATCGGGCAACCAACCGAGACAGCGCATGCTAACTTTTTTGACCACTATGGGGTCCAAAAAGTCTTTTTGACAGTAGAAAGTGTCATGGAGTGGATGGTTTTGCTGTTGAGAGTATAAGCCTTGAAACGTCAATACTATGGTAAATGTTCTCTAGGAAGAGCATCTCCTCTGAGTTATCAACGATTGGACATTAATGAGAAGGTTGTCCTGTCCCAATGCAAGGCCGCAGATTGGACCGTATTATTGCAAGAGAGACCAGCATGGAAAGGCGAACCCCAGGGCTTGAGATTGGACAAGGCGTCGCTTTCGGTTTGTTCCAAATAGAGAGTTCTTAGAGTTTTGTTGTTCGCCAAGTAGTCTCGCCGTGCATCTGTTGTCGGGGAAAGGAGGCACTCGTCGCCTGTCTGACCTCGTGGCTTTGGCAAGCTATGAACAGAGAGCTCGGTAATAGAGTCGACACTCGCCAGGGCTCGTATAAGATGCAAAAGAACATTGTTATTCGCCCAGTCCACGTAAAGATGGATTTTTTGAACCTGGGAAAAGAGCTTGGATATAGCCTGGACCCGATCAACCGTCAACATGGGTCGAAAATCATTGCCAATACAATAATCAGAGTTACAAACCATGAGTTTTGTTGAGTCGTTAGGATACAATTTTATTATTCGTTCGACAAGACCAAGCGAACAGTGCCAATGAGTTGTGGCACAGAGGAGTTTGAGTTCAGGAATATGGGCAATAGGTGCCGTGTCGCAACAATAGAACGTACCCTGACGAATGGCTTAACTCAAGTCACCTTTGCTCATACCGGATAGAATTCCAAAAAGAGTCTGCAGAGTTTCGGTTGGAATGCGGTAATTGTGTTTTTTCAGTGCATTTGAGATAGGAGGCACTGCAGCGTGGATTTCAACAAGTATGTCATCTGGAACATAAGAAGCGAGAAATTCAATAATTTCGGGGCTGCAATAAGAGAAGGCGATATTGATCGGATAAGTATCGATAGGATCTGGGTGATCGGTGACAGCAAATCTTGCGTTTGATGGCTGCTTCAAAATTGGGGTAGATTTTTTTAAACAACTTTAACTACTCGAGGCTCGGATTGGCCATCAACACTGTATACATCGGATGAATCGAGATGCCACAACGTAGATTCATGAACTTGACTCTTACAAACCAGAGAAGGATGGTGTTAGAACAATATGCACAAGCTTTTGATTAAAACGTGATTCTTTTCTTGACTTTTGGGGGAACTAAACATGACCAGGATAGCTACAAGCCTCTCCTGCGGTGTCTTGGCTTGCAATAAGATGGCGGTCTCCTGCTCTTCCTTGGTCATGGTACGAAAGTCGTCCAAGGTCTGTTGATTGCGTCGGAGGATATTCATGGTGAAAAGCACAAGGAAGAATGCGAGGAGTTGCTTTTAATTAATAGTTGAAAGTGGAACATCGAAGGAGGAAGGAGAAGTGTGGGACTGCGTGAAGACGCTGAAACATGCTTCGATGTACTAGAAGTAATGTCCTTGTCGAACCAAGGTCAGCGCAAATGACCGGAGACACAGATGATCTTAATTTCGATTTTTCTTATATATTCTGCCTTGTCTAGCCCAGTCGAATAATCTAGTAACCACAGATATGATTTTGGGATCCTCGTCTGGCTCGGGGCGAGCGACGAACCCTGTTGGACTGCAGTCTCACAGCAGCGGACACGATTTAGCACTCAGAATCCAAGCCTTCGTATGAACGAGAGAGATCAAGGGCTCGCTTGTACAGGTACGAAGCGACTCCTAATTAGATGGGGACTTCGCACTGGAAGTAATCGTCAAGGTGCTCGCATGCTTGTGTTTTTCTTTCGGTAGAAGTGGGCGTCAAGGTGCTCGCATGCTTACGTCTCCCTCTCCTTCGAAAGCCAATGGAACTAGAACACAAACGCCGCTGCGCTTCTTGCTTTACTAGCGAGTTTTCCTCGTATAAGGTTCAGCAAGTGATTGCGGTGCGATGGTATTTCGCTTAGAGGTCTCACTCGCCAGCATCGAGTGAAAAACAACACGCTAGCGTGGAGTTGTGCTCGAACGAGTCTACCACGTATTTCGGACAGTCATTATTTGCTCTAAAGAGCCTTCGAATCCACCTAAAGCATGCAAGCAGAAGAGGACGGTACTGTGTGAGGAGATATTGTGTTTCTGGTTCGAATGACAGGCGCTCATGGCGACGATAATAATATGTAAGCCTTGTCATTTGTTTGACTAGTTTCCTTTTTGAGTTTAACTCAGCGTGTTGAAAACGGGATTGACCCCAACCCTCGATGGTTTCACGTCAGTTTCGCTCAGGTCTGTCTCACAATTTCCCCAAAGAAATTATATTACGTCCACTCTATTTACTTGACTCACTCTACGATAACAAACTCTCTATTCAACATGAACACTATCACAAACAACGCCCCAACAGTTGCCTTAAACAACGGTGGTGACGCCGTGTCGAACGGTATCCACAAGATCGAGAAAAAAATTATTTTCGATCTCGATTTCCAAAAGGAACTCGATGCTATCTGGAACAAGCTCGATACGCCTACCAAGCTTTGCTTACTTGAGCAAGATGATTCCGATAACACCGTTGTGACCGAGGGGAGTGACAGCGTGAACGACTATAGTGCCGAAGACGATGACTCGGAGATTGATTGGAGCGGTTTCAACCTTGATGGTATCGATGTTTCCTTGCCCGAGCTCGACAATCTCTCTCTATACGACGACGACGACGACGAGGAGGAGGAGGAGGAGATGGACTCTCTTACTGTGGAAGCTCATTGGACTAATGAGTCCATCAAGCTTTCTTCTTCTCCAGTCAAGAAGCCGCTCTTGTTGGAGGTGGCGTCTCCCGTGATCTTGCAGCAGGTGCATTCGGCACCCCAAGACGATACTATCGTGTCCGGCGAGACCATCAAGGCTACGATTGCCGAAGAGCAAGCGCCAACCAAGTCGTTCAAGGAGATTATTCTACAGCAACAAAAACCTCAAGAAGAAGATTTAACAACCGATTGGAGCGCGCTTCGAGTCATTGATCTCCGACAGGAATTGAAGAATCGCGGACTCAAAATGGTGGGACGAAAGGCCGATCTCATTGCTCGCTTGGAAGAATACGAACAGGAACGTACTGCCATCAAACAACAAGCCAACAGTAACATCTTCATCAACAACAACGAAATGGGAGATAACGGCGACTACGACAGCGACAGCGGCGACGAAGAAGAGACGTACGATGTGGAGCCGATTGTCGTCGGCAAGTCCCAGCGAAATGTAAGCGTTGCTGCTCCTATTGCCGTCAAGAAGAAAGCACACACTGTCGTTCCTTTCACACAATGCCCAATGCAGCCGTGTACTATTCTTCGCGTTGGTGATGACGAAGTCGCCAAGGTACTTCATTTTCTACGATTCTACTACCACCGCCGTACCCCACAATTGTTGCGAGCAGCTCGTGAAATTGTGTGGAAGTATCACGAATGCAATCCCGACAAGTCCAAGAGTGCGGCCGGACCTATCTTTCAAGGTTTCATGGCTCTCTTGGGACCTTTCTTTTCGGTGGTATTGCAGGGTTCGTTGCGCTTGAGCGTCGAGGAAGTTCGCAACACAGCGTGGTAAAAATTCACGACAGAAACTCGTAGAGTAATATAGCTATCAATAACGCAATAAAATAGAAAACAAAAATCAAAAACTATACCCATCTTCTCTACTTTAATCTTGCTTTAGCACTAGAACTATTTGTAGATGGATGTCGTTCCAAAGGCGATGTGCCGTGCTGCTCGTTATCTCTCACCCGCAGGGCGAACGAGACAGCGTGATCAAAACGCTTTCGTAGCGTGGAGACTGCACGTGGCGTGAGGGCGTCCGTACCAATTTCCGACGAACGAGAACAGCCCCCATTCAACTTATCTCACTTGATATCCCCCCCAAAGAAATACTTCAGCAGGAAAGGGAGACGCTACATAGCTACCGAGGCGCAAGTACTGTAGTGCAAGGAGGCGGAAGACTTTCGTTGTCAATGGTCAGTTCTAGCACCAGTGTGCGATCGTTGGGATTCTGGTGAATTCTACTCGAAATCAAGCACAAGCAATTTCACTGACAGAGGATAACAACAACTCTCCGCCTTTGAAGATCCAACTCCGTTCATAAAAGGATATTTCGTTTGTTGATTACCATGGGAAGGATGTCGCCAATTACTTTTCTTTCTTTGTCTTGCTTGTTGGAGCGCATTTGCTCAAGAAACGATGACTTCGACAGTCGTTTCTTTTCGCAACCCAACCACTGTTGACGTTGTCCTAGTAGTGACCTACGAAGCTTGGCAAGCCAATGAAGGAGACGCGTTCTCTTTCAGAAGAGCCGGCCTTATAGATAGTTTGTGGATTGGGAAGTCATAAATAGTCTAAAGCGAAGTTTAGTCAATGATTAAGAAAGGGTTCGATGTATGAGGCAGTTCATTCTCCACTTGAGAGTTATGAATTAATAAATGTGCAATCAAAATGGGCAAGTACTCTTGCATCCCTGCCATGCATTCGCAGCGCAAAGATTATTATCCGTATCGGTTCCAATAGGAGGTAGTTTTGGCCTCGGGACTATCACAATCGTGCATTTCGAGAACTTCTCGCGACTTCGGATGATGAGCATTCGTTGCACATTTGTTTTTCTGGTCTTTTTGTACGATTTGGAACCGGTAGCTGGCAAAGCTTCCATTCTGGGGAAACCATCGCTGGCGAATGTAGCTGCCATCCATCTGACAAATTTCCAAATAAATGCGCCTTCCTTCTCGTGTCCAACATTTGTCTTGGCCATCCACCTTGATGAGTGCTTCTCCGTTGCCGACATTGACAAACTCAAACCACATTTCATATCTTGAGCTGTCGCAATTATCAATGTACATTTGGTCTTGGTAGCAATCACCCTCAGTCTCCCCGTACCAACAGAAGGATCTGGGATAACTGTGAGCGACACACCATTTACGTTCAAAGTCCTCCTCCTGCCAAAAATATCCTGGCTCCCAATACATCTTCAACTTGAATCGCCCGCCTGGTACCGTGCCTGGAGCAAAGGTTGGAAAGGGTGTTGGTGAACGACTTGGAGCGGGAGTGGGTTGTCGTTTAGGATCAATGCAGATGTCTGTGCTGTCAGTCAAAGACCCAAAGCAGCCTGGTATGACTTCGTTTTCGTTTCGTTGCCAACAGATCAACTCTTGTTCACAGTCGGCATCAGCATCACTGAGAGATACAAAAGGTGCGAAAAAAGTTTGTGAATAATACAGGTTGTTGATTGCGAGTTAATTTGGCAAGTTGGACGTACCAGTCGCCTTCGCAATTTTGCAAAGGAAAATTGGAATCACCATTGTCGCCAATTCGAGCTGCAATTTTGGGACTGTACGTAGGACTAGCCGTTGTCGGACTATTTGTCGGAGTGCCCGTGGTGGGAAATGGAGTAGGCCTTAACGATGGAGATTGAGATGGATTTAACGTGGGAGATACTGAGGGCGAGGTTGAAGGTGCATAGTCTGCAGAGACACAAATGTCGGTACCATCTTCCAGTGTTCCCAAACAGCCCGGGATATCATCGTTATTTTCTCTTTGCCAACAGATAAGATTCTCGCTACAATCAGCATCAGTATCACAGTCGCCTGTGGAGGATAAAAAAGAACTGCTGTTAAATGAAATTCAACATAAAACTAAAGCGACAATAGCAACAATGCAAAAGGTGATTTACCTTGGCATAGTTGCAAAGGAAAAACGTCAGCAGGCGCTCCGTTGTCTCCAACCCGAGCGACTGGGACACCAATTGGAGCCTTTGTAGGTGTTTCACTTAGAGTGAATGTTAGTTCCCCGGCTACCACTTCGTCCGTGAGAGGATCAGCAGGGTCGATTGTGGCATTGCTGACAGCGTTGGAAGGTATAAATAGTTTTGCATTGATAGTCGCATTGATATCAGCTGTAGATGTTCCTTCCGTGATTGGAGTCATCGTTTGTTTTGGGACCATTGTTTCTATAGCGGGTGCTTCTGTTGGAGGTTCTTGATCCAATGCAACCGCAATGCTGCCAGTCGCTTGAGTACGACGGACTTGCTTATTTTTTCCAACGTTACCATCAGCTGCCGCACATGCAATCTCAAAGTGATTCAATAATCCCAAGCAAACAACGCCTGCGCAGAGAAGCTTCGCATATCGTCGTCCAATGAGCCAGGATGTCACCATTGTTTCTTTTTTTCATTCAATGTCTGGTTTTAGCTTCAGTAGAGCAAAATAAAAATTGATAATGGCACTGCGAGCGCGAACGGTAGCATTCATCGATCATGCTTTTATGTACCAGGGTAGATACAAAAATGCATTTTAATAAATGATGGAATATCTATTTAACGGGGACCACAACAATGGCATCCAATATATGCAATCGTCTATGAATTTATGTCGAAGACGCCTGCGAACTTTTTTGTGTCTCGATTTAAAAAATTCAGTGACAAAACATGTTCATGCACACGTGATTTACTTTGTTTCGTTTATATGACGTCATATTTCTCAAAAGCAATTCTCCTCGTTCTTTCGCGACCACCTATTTTTTGTTTTTTCATCTTTCATGTCATTGAACAGTAGATAGTAGACCCTCTAGATCTGATTATTTATCAGCAAATAACGAACCAAGAACTAAAAGGCAGGCCAAAACGCCAGAGAACCGATGGCCACCTTCATTTGGCGAAAACAAGAGCTCAAATCTCCAGGATGCTGACCGTGGGCAAGAGGATATCCCATATCATGGCCTCTCGCCTTCATTGTAGTAGCTCTGTTGTGTCGAGTTCCTTGCACAAAGCTTCAGTAGCAAAGACGGTAGCTACAACCGGTTGCTCGTGCTCTGAAACCGGATATTCGAGATCATTCAGTACAAAGAGTAGATCATCCATGATATCGACGGAACACGATCATGACATATTTGAGCAAAAACAAAGTAGGACATCATATAACACTCAAACAGGGACTGCTCACATTCCTATTGAACAGTTGAACTCAAACCAGAATCAAAAACGACAAAGAAGTGGAGGGAAGAAGGAGGGTAAACCAAACAGATGGATTGAACCTTCGAGAGAAAACTTGGAGCAAGAGACTCTGCGCATCCAAACCAGTTCAGATGGAACCATAACCAAAAGAGAATGCCTTGATGCTATGGAGGCATGGGTCTATCACGCGATTAACGATAAGGAAATCAAGTTTGCCAAACGAGCCGAAACTCTGTTGAAGATTGTGGGGGACAGACTTAACATTATTCCGCGCCTCGATTATTACGAGTCCATTATTCGTGCCTATACTAGCTCCTGCAGCGACAATGATGATACCACGACGCATGCATTTGAATCCGCCAAGCGGGCGGACGATGTATTGCAGCACGTGATAAGGTACACTCCACATACCCCTACAGCAGAAGCTTTCAAAGGTGTCATTTCCGCATGGGCAGACACGGGAAGTCATGATGCCGGATTACGAACGGCAGCCGTTCGAAAATCCATGGTATCTCATATTGGAGATCAATCGGATGCAAAATCGATTCGAGCAGAAATGAAAGCTTGGACTGGGAGTGATCATCCAGAAGCACCCGAGCGGATATTACAGTCATTGCTCATGTACATTCAGCATTGGGCCAATGCACAAGATGATTCAGAACGTGTCAACGCAATTACACCTCCCACCGAGTCCATGTTTCACGCCGCCATGGGGGCACTCTCCAAGAGTGCAACACAGTATCGACAGCGACCGATGAGACAGGTTGCTAAACAACTTGATGATATTGCCAAATTGATGCGTGATCGCCAGGAGGAATGGAAGATCACGCCTTCGCTTCGGACGTTTATGATTGTTTTGGGTGCATGGGAACGGGTTGAGAAAGTTGAACAAAAAGGGGAAGCAGCTCAAAGGGCCGAGGTTTTACTTGAATACATGATTAAGACAGCCATGAACAATGAAAAAGAGCATCAACTTCGAAACGGAAAAGCAGCAAAGGATAATCGGATTATGCCAACCAACACTAGCTTTACATCTGTCATGGTAGCATGGTGCCATGCCAAACAACCAGATCGCGCTGAACTTTTATACAAACGATTGGTGAAATTGTACAAAACCACAATGGATGCAAAACTGCTTCCCACAACGTACGTCGCCAACGCGATGCTTTCGGGCTACGCCAAATTAGGCAAACCTGATCGAATCATGGAAGTAATGAGCACGATGCAACGGGTTGCTTTAGATACAAAACATCCTGCGTGTCAGCTAGACTTACGAACCTTTAACATCCTGATGAATGCCCTGTGTAAGGCCCAGCAAGCCAGTGACTGCTTGATTGTCTTGGATTGGCTGGAATATCATAACGAAAAAAGAACGACGAAATCGCAGCTTGGCAACCCAGACAAGTATTCTTCGTTCTTTAATCCTGTCACTATCAAGGGTTTGGAACCACCGAACCATATTACCTACAGTTGTGTACTGGAAGCCCTTGGAAAAAGTGGCATGGTTAGAAATGCAGAGTCTATACTGGGTCGAATGAAGGAACGAGGGATTCAGCCTAGTCAAATCTCCTACACGAGCGTCATTCATGGCTATTCGCTCATGAGCCACGATCCAAACAATGTAGCACGAGCGCACAAGGTCTTTCAAGAAGTGAGTGCACATGAGAGACCCGATGTTATCTGTTGCACTGCCTTTATCAATGTTTGCTCGAGTGCCCAACCGATGGAGCGTGACCTGGCGCTAGATCTAGCGTTGCAAGTCTTTTACGAGCACGACCGGAATGAAAAGACGTACAATGCCATGGCTTTGGCGATTCAGCGCCTTGTGGTCTGGCATGAATCTGACCAATTAAATCAAGGCGCCAGATGGTCGACAACCGCTGAGGCAGCAGAAGT
>Ga0100398_1003931_pt1 | contig 12109 bp, 10 predicted proteins | sample CryGeymeta201522_FD_81568 | JGI IMG/M metagenome (GOLD analysis project Ga0100398, IMG submission 81568) | Groundwater microbial communities from Crystal Geyser aquifers in Utah, USA - Crystal Geyser metaG 2015-22 | ecosystem: Environmental > Aquatic > Deep subsurface > Groundwater | place: USA... | reverse complement strand
TCTTGTTTATTTATTTACCGGCGTCCCCCATTGCGGCGCCGGCGGGGCGGTCAGCGCACCGCCGGGGTTTCCAGCGATTCCGCTTCAATCACGTTGGCGGGCTTGTTTTCCAGGAGCCGGCGCGGGTTCTGCTCGACCTTCATGGTCAGCATGCCGCCCATGATGCTGATTTCGTAGTTGCGGTCGGAGAAATCGGTGCGCTGCAGGGTGGCCCGCAGCCGGCCAAACTGGGCTTTGGCCTTGCGGTAAATGTAAACGCACCCGGAGCAGCCGATGGCAAAGGCCAACACAAACATCCACCAGGGCGTGGCGAGGATCTTGCCGAGAGTGATGATCACCGCCATGAGACCGAATACGAACACCACCTGGAGCAGGATGATCAGGTACAGATAACCGATGCCTTGCCCCACGGTGGGCGATTTATCAGGGCTTTCATCGGCGGTTTGCGGCCGCCCATGAAAAAAACGATTCCATAACGACATACTGCCGTTCCTTTGAGGCCTTGGAAATTATCCGGCCTGTCCCTCATTGCCGGCCTGCTCGCCGCCTTGGGTCAGCAGGGCCGGGCTTTGTCCCTGGGTCAGGAGATGCTGTTCGACCCGAAACTTTTCCAGGTCCAACTGGTTTTCGATCATTTTCTTGGACAGCCGGTATCTCAGGTAGATCACCCAGAGAATGAGGATTCCAAGAAACACCGCAACCCCAACAAAAAACCATTGGTAATCCTTGATGGTGGCCAGGCTGACGACGGCGAACTGGCCGAGAAAATTGGGCACCATCCAAAAGAGCAGCACGCCGGCCAGGATGAACAGACCGACATGAAATACCGATACGTTCCGGAGCAAGGTAAACAGGGAACCCACGCGCCCGGCGCCCATGGAAAGAGCATCGGCCTCGTGGGTCTCGCCGTCGCTGCCATGGAGCAGGGCGAGAAAAGCCTTCACCGCAAAACCCAGAAGCAGGATCAAGCCGACCGGAATACCGACGGCGGCGGAGACCCAGGCCCGGAATGGAAAGGGCATTTGCTCGGTATCGATGTGGATCTGATACTTGTTGAGCGGCCCGAAGGTGTTTTCGAAAACCATCCGCTCATAACTGGTCAGGGTGTTGCCGGGGGTTTCATAGATCTTTTGCCCCTGGGTGTTGGTGATGACCACCCGGGATTTTTCCCCGGCCTGACTGGCCGCGCCCAAATAGATCAGGACCTCCAAAACGAGGATGGTGATCACGCTGATCACCAGGATGAGTTTTTGTCCCTGTTTGCCTTCGAATAAATCAAGGAGTCGCGGTTTTTCGGTTGCCATGGTCACAGTCACGGGAATCCAGTCGTCGTGATGGAATGTCCTACATAACAGGCGGAAAGCTAACATCCACCCTGCACCGTGTCAAACTAAAAGAAACCGGTCCGGGATCGCCCAGCGGCGCGTTGGGATTGAGCCAATGGGCAGCGCAAGCAGGGCTGGGCCCGGCGGTTGATCCAGACACAAGCCCCGCCGCCGAACCCGAGTGCGGGGGGCGCGGCGACGGGGCTTTGGGTCCGGCGTGCTGCAAGCCGATCAGCGCGGCGCTGGGGCCGCCGCGGCTAGCGGACGTTGAGCTTCTTTTCCTGGGGAAACACCGGTAAATAGCGATAGGAGAGCGAGATGATCAGGGTGCCGTAAGCCAGCATCGCGATCACCGGCGCCCATTCGGCCCAGGTGGGCGTGTAGAAGGCCCAGCGATCGAACGGCATGACCGGAATGGCAATGGCTTCCACGGTCATGGCGAAGCGGTTCACGCAGATGCCGAAGCAGTTGAGGAAAAATCCCAGGAACAGCAACCCGTTGCTGGTTCCGAGGTTGGGCGTCAAGAGCAGGATGACGGGCAGCAAGCCACCGACGCCCAATTCGGCAACCAACAGCCACATGCCGTAGGGTTCCTGATAGAAGTCGCTCAGCTTGAGGCCGAAGCCGGGGGCGGTGTCCAGGGCCCAGTACAGGGTGTCCGCGCATTTCAAAACAAAGTAAATGAGCAGTGCGGTACCGGATATCTTGGCGATCAGTTCGTACACGCTACGGTCGACCAGGCGCTTTCGGGTGACCCCCTCAACGGCCTTGCAGATGAGAGCGGTGAACGAGGGACCGCAGGCAATGGCCGACAGGGTGAACAGGAAGAAGGTCCAGGGCCAGACGAAGAAGCCGGTGCGGAAGGCAAACGGACGCCCGAACATGACCCCGGGCACTCCACCGAGTGAACCCTGGTGGAAGAAGCTCAGGAAAGTACCGGTGAGCGCGAAGATGGCCATCGCTTCATGCAGGCTGTGGCCAAAAAAATGCACCCCCCGGATCGCGTCCAGTTTGCGGTTTTCCAAAACGATCGGCAGATATTCGATGACCAGCACGATGGCGTAACAAGAGATGCAGAAGATCACTTCGGTCAGCATGGAATGCACGTTGGCATGCCAGTAGCCGAACCAACCGCGGATCGGTTGGCCGATTTCCAGCAGCAACACCGCCAGCGCTCCGGTGTAGCAGCAGAACCCGACAATCACCGCCAGATTGATGATCTTTTGCAGTTCTTCCTTGAGCACCGGAAAGAAGCGCGACATCCCATAATACAGAAAACCGGAAAAGAAGGCCCCGGCACCCAGTGCGATGATCGCCAGGTCGGCGCAAATATAGAGCCCAAAACCAAAATAGTTGTTGAGGCCGGTGATGTTGAGCCCTTGAATCAGCACGCTCAACCCCGCATATACCCCCCAGCCGATGATAGCCAGGAGCACCAGCAGCCACAAGCCGAACAGGGGCAGTGGGCAGCGTTTCACTCCATCCGGGATCAATGCCTTATCCATGCCGACAGCTCCTCGTTATGCGCTCGATGTTCTTACAGATCATTGTCGGAAAGTTTGTGCACCCACTGTTCCTTGCTGAGGTAATAGACGCTCGGGTCGGTATTGAGCTTGGCCAGGATCTGGAACGCACGCGGGTCCTTGGCCAGTTTGGCCGCTTCACTCTGGGGGTCCTTCAGATTGCCGAACACCATCGCCTTGGTCGGGCAGGCTTCGACGCAGGCCGGGGTGTAGGCGACCATTTTCGGGTCTTCGCCGGCGACCCGCGCTTGATCACGGGCCCGATTGAGCCGATGGCCGCAGAAGGTGCACTTCTCGATCACTCCGCGCATCCGCGGACTCACTTCCGGGGTCAACATCTTGGTCAGCGGGTCCGGCCAGACCGGGTCCCACCAGTTGAAGCTACGGGCGTGGTACGGGCAGGCCACCATGCAGTAGCGGCAACCGATGCAGCGCACCGGGATATGGTTGACCAGACCGGTTTCGGGGTCGCGCTTGGTGGCGTTGACCGGGCACACATAGGTGCAGGGGGAATCATGCCCGCCGCTGCAATGCATGCACGGCCGAGGCAGCGAAATGGCCCGATAGGCCGGATATTCCTTGCCGTTTTCCAGCCGATACAGAGTCAGCCAGGAGATGCCGCGGAGCTTGTCGCTCTCGTCGGCCCGGAAGGAGATGTTGTTTTCTTCCTGACAGGCCACGCTGCAGGCGCCGCAGCCGGTGCACTTGTCGAGATCGATCACCATCCCGTAATGCAGATGGCCGCCGTGACTCCCGTTTTCGGTTCCGCTACTCATCGGTTATCCTCTTACGCCTTGCGCAACTGCGCCCTGGTGATCCATACGGTGCCAAGTCCGGTCAAGGGGTCCAACTGCACTTCCACCAGTTCGTTAGCGTTGACCCCCTTGCCCCGAACATATTCATCTTGGTTCTTGTGGCCGAATCCCTGGGCCATGAACACGTAGCCGGGCCGGGCCGCATGGGTGATGCGCACGCGGGCGGCGGCTTCTCCCTGCGGGGTCTGCACAACCACTCGGGCTTTATCGGCCAGTTGCAACTGCTGGGCGGTCCGCGGGTGGATTTCCACAAACATCTCGTTGCCCAGCAGCAGATCGTCGGGGATCAATTTGTTCATGAAGGGGGGATTGGGGTGCAACCCGGCGGCCACGGTTACCGTCTGATAGGTGACCAGTTGCAGCGGGAACTGGTCCGCCGCCCCCGATGGCGGCAGCGGCTGGTAATGAGGCAGGAACAGCTTGTCATCGGCGGCCTGACCGGGCGCCAGCGGCAGTGAACGGCAGGCCAGCTCGATCAGCCCGGAAGCGGTCGGCAGCGTCGCCAGGTGGTCTCCGGGGGCATCGTACCAGCAGGCGCCGGCCAGGAGTTTTTTCCAGAGATCGCTGTCGCTCTTGTAGTTGGGCTGGAGGTTTTGACCCGCCTGCATGGTGGTCAGGTTCACCGCGGTGGGCCCGGCGACGGCCCCGCGCTGGGATGCCGCGAGCCCCTTCACCCGGTCCTTCAGGAAGGTTTCATAATTATTCCAAGGCAGCGCCTTGGCCGTGGCTTCCCCGGCCGCCCTGGCCAGGGTCAGGAGCACATCCCCGCTCGATCGAGTGTCCAGTTGCGGGGCCAAAACCGGTGCCGCAATCGCATAAAAGGCGCACGGCGTGGCGGGAAGGCCAATGATGTCATCGAGGCGTTCCAACGGGCTATGGTTGGGTAAAATCAGGTCCGCCATGGCCGCGGTTTCATCCATGGTGGAAGCAAACGATACCACCATTCTGGTCTTGGCGGCCGCTTTCCGGAACAGACTGGGTTCGGCCATGGTGTAGGCCGGGTTGGCCTCGTGCACCAGGAGCAGCTCGAGGGGATAGGCCGGTGAGCCGCCGAGCGCATCGCAAAAGCTGTGCAGAGCGTTGCCGGGAAGGGGTGGCTTGGCGCTGGAAGCCAGGTCCAGGCGGGTGCCGGCGAGGCCTTCAGCGGTACTGGAAACGGCCGCCGCTTCCGGCAGCGGCGCAAACGGTGGCGGCGTTTCCAGACTGACCAGACCGTTATTCTTGAGGTTGCCCTTGAGCAGGTTCAAGGCCATGAAAGCCAGGTCGTGGTAGAGGTTGCTCGCATGGGTGCCGCGCCCCTGTCCCCAGACCGCCAGGGCGGACTTTTGGGCACCGAATTTCCTGCCGATGGCAATGATTTCCTCGGCGGTGGCGCCGGTCTCCTTGCTGACCTGGTCCGGACTGTAATGCTTCAAAACAAATTGCTTGAAACCTTCGTGAGAGTTGCCGGCGGCATCGGTCCAGTTGTCGAAACCGAACACCTGGTCGCTCATGAACCCGGCATCGTAAAGATTGGACTCAATGAGCACATAAGCCAAGCCGAGGGCAAACAGGGCTTCCGTGCCAGGGTTTACCGCCACCCACTGGTTGGCTTTGGATGCGGTCACCGAAGCCCGGCCTTCGATCTGAACCAGCTCGGTTTGAACGGCCCCGGCCGATTCGGTCCGCCAATTCGAAAAGACGTTCTGCATCCGCACAAAGGGTCCCCAGCCATCGAGCAGATTGAGGCCGAAGGACAGCACGTAATCGGCGCGTTCAAAGGCGAAGGTGAACGGCGCGGCAGTACCGAAAGCGAGTCGCGCGGCCAGCTTCTGGCTATCGCTTTCATCCGGCATGGTGAACAGATTGGGAGACCCGTAAGCGGTCATGAACTGACGCCAGAGATCGCTCATGCTGCCGCGGCTTTGACCGGTGATCACCGCTACCGATGGTGCTTTGTTTTCCTGGCGCAGAGCGGCGAGCCGGGTGCCCATCTCCTTCAGCGCTTCATCCCAGGAGATGGGTTTGAAGCCGTTCGGATCGCCGCGAGTTCCGGTCTGTTTGAGGGGCTCCCGGATGCGATAGGGGGCGTACACGAACTGCAGCCCGGATGCGCCGAGCGGGCAGATCCCGCCCTTGCTGAACGGATGGTTGGAATTGCCGCGGATCCGCACCGCCTGTTTCCCGTTCACCAGCCGCACCAGAATGCCGCAAGCGCTCGGGCATAACTGGCACACGGAAGGCTTCTCGGTGAACTCGCCCCGTTCCGGCGACGGTCGCCAGGACCAGTTCTGCGACCAGATGGCCGAGTCATCCGCCAGCTTCCAGGGCAGCGGGCTGAGCAAGGTGCCGCCCACGGCCCCACCGACAAACTGTAAGAATGCTCTCCTCCCCACACTCATGCCGAATACCCTCTCGTTTCGGTCTTCGCGGCCGCCAATGCGGCCGAAAGAGTCATGCGAGCTCCGCGGACTCGAACCCTATTTGTGGCAAACATTGCAGGCGTTGCTGGTGCCCTGGTCGGCGTGGCATTTTTCACACTCGACCATCTTCATGGTGCTCTTGCTATAACCGGTCAGGCGATTTTCATAATAAGGCGGCAGTTTGGCTTCTCCGGTCACATCGCGATGACAGCGCACGCATTCGATGCCTTGATCTCCAGTATGGGCGGCGTGGGAAAAATACACGTTGTCCGGCTGCCAGGCATAGGTTTTCCAAGGGATTTCGCGCTGCTGCTGAACGTATTCTTCCACCAGGATGCGTTCGTCCTCGGTGTCCCCCTGGGCATCCTCATGGCATTCAGCGCACTTGGCGAGCATTGGTATCCCCGAATAGGTGCCGTTCTCCCGGGTGAAATGGCAGTCTTCACAGGTGCTGTCCTGATGGGCGGAATGGAGGAAATTCATCGGCTGAATCTTGGTGGAATAAAGGAGAGTCGGAAACACCCCCCAGCCGACTCCCAAAGCGATGACCAAACCGAGCAGGAAGGAAATGATGCCGATCAGGCCCTTACCCGATGAATTCAACCCTTTGTTCTTCATGATCCAGCCTCAATTGACCAGTGCCCGCGGAAGCGTGGGCGTGTCATGGGGATTCCGGCTGCTCCAAGACGGCGCGGAAAAGCTCGGCAACCGGGTGGCGGATGGGGACGGATGGGTGTTGTTCGCCCCAACCCGAAAAAGCATTTTCTTTCACAAACAACGGCTTTTCTTACTGGGGTTACGCGGGCTTTGTCAAGGGAAAAGCCAAGGGAAATCCGATTGCGCATGGGTTGCGCAACGCCGGAACAGGGCGGTCGGGGGAGCGCTGAAAATGGCGAGGAGACAGACCGTTACCAACGAAATCCACCACGGAGGTTCGGACCCGTAGCGCCTGTTTCCGGTGCGCATTGCAGGGTGTGCGCTTTTGTTCGTAGTGCGTCCCGTCAGGGCGTCTTGGTGGGTTGTGGGTCTTGTCAGGGCGATCGGCGCTTACCGGAAGTCCAGCGACCGTGCTCTCGGATGCGCCGTCAACGCCTGACGGCGCCACTACCAACCAAGCCGTGAAATGACCAACCGAGCGGCGTCACTACAAGGTCAGGTTGCGACCAACGGGAGCACCCTGACGATCCTGCTAGCGGTTTTCCCGCCGATACCGACAGCGATACCGACGCCGATACCGATGGGGGAGGCGGCGCCTGGGGAAGGCGCCGCCATGGTTCAAGCCGCTAGTAGGAATCTTCCAGGCTCAGTTGCTGCTCGGAGACCTTGTGGCTGAACAAACGATAGGTCCAAGCCTGATAGGCGATCACCAGGGGCACGAAAATGAGCACCACGGCCAACATTATCTTGAGCGTCAGCGGACTGGAAGAGGCATTGTAAATGGTCATGCTGTAGGTCGGGTTGAGACTCGATGGGATCATATTGGGATACAATCCGGCCAGTCCGAAAAAGGTCACGCCGACAATGGTGACGGCGGACGCCGTCCAGGCCCTGCCCACTTGGCCCCGGCCGATGAACCTTCGCACCAGCAACAGGGCGGCTACGGTGATGAAGGGGATCAAAATGATCGGCACCACGAACAGCATCGGGTTCTTGATGTAGTTGTCGTAGAGGCGGGTCGAAAACCAGGTGGCGATGAGAAAAGCGACCGCCACGCCGAGCAGCAGGAACCAGAGCTTCCCGGCCAGTTGCAGCGCCCGCCGGCGCAGCGGATCTTCGGTTTTGAGAGCCAGCCAGAGCGAGCCGTGGACCAGGAACAGGGCCACGAACAGGAGTCCGCCCAGGATGCCGTAAGGGTTCAGCAAGGTGAACAGAGTGCCTTGATAGATCCCATTTTCATCGATGGGAATGCCGCGAAACAAGTTGGCGAAAGCGACTCCCAGCAGCAGCGCCGGCACGAAACTGCCGAACACCAGGCAGGCGTCCCAGAGTTTTCGCCAGTTGGCGCTTTCGACCTTGCCGCGAAATTCGAAGGCCACTCCGCGCAAGATCAAAGCGAACAGGATCAGCATCAGCGCCGAGTAAAGCCCGCTGAACATCACCGCGTAGGTGTTGGGGAAGGCGGCGAAGGTGACGCCGCCGGCGGCGATCAGCCAGACTTCGTTGCCGTCCCAAAACGGCCCCATGGCGTTGTAAATGATCCGCTTTTCGGTGTCGTTCTTGGCCAGGACCGGAAGCAGCGAACCGAGCCCGAGATCGAAGCCGTCGAGCATGAAGTACACGGCCCAGAGCAGGCCCCAAAGAACAAACCAGATGGATTGCAGCATGGCACTATCCCTCCTTGTTCACCACCACTTCGACGGGTTCCGGTCCCTTGATGGCATGTTGGGCGATCAGGTAAAAGGCCGCTCCCCCCAGCAGCGAATACACCGCCACCAGGGCCGCGAACGACGTGGCCACCTGGGATACGCTGATGGGAGAGACCGCATCGGCGGTTTTCATCACCCCATAGACCACCCAGGGCTGGCGCCCCACCTCGGCCAGCACCCAACCCGCCGCCAGCGCGATATAGGGCAGCGGAACGGCGACGATCAATAACTTCAGCAGGAACGGGCTCGCTTCCAATTGGTTGCGGCGCAGCCAGGCGATACCAGCCAGAAGCGGGAACAGGAAGCCGAGGCCAACCATGATCCGAAACGCCAGGAAATTGATGGTCACCGGCGGCCGTTCTTCCGGTGGGAAGTCCTTCAGGCCCTTCACCGTGGCCTGGGTATCGTGATAGGCGAGATAGCTCAGCATCCCGGGAATCGCTCCCAATTCCAGACGATTCCGTTCGTTCTTCTCATCCGGAATGACCAGCAGATACTGCGGTACATTGGCCTTGGTTTCCCAGTGCGACTCCATCGCCGCCAGCTTGGTCGGTTGGATCTGGGCCACTTCGGCACCGTGGATATGGCCCTGAACCACCTCAACGAGAGAAAACACCAGGGCAAAATACATTCCCAGCCGAAACGATTTGGTGAAAAAAGACTGGTGCCGGCGCCGCAGCAGATGGTAGGCGCTGATCCCCATCACGAAAAAGCCGGCCAGGAGGTAAGCACCGGTAGTGGTGTGGAAAATTTCCTGCCAGGCAAAGCGCTGGGAGACCACCGCCATGAAATCGGTGAGTTCGGCCCGGCCGTTGCGGATGGTGTAGCCCACCGGGTGCTGCATCCAGGCGTTGGCGGTGAGGATCCAGACCGCGGACAGGCTCGATGCGAACGCCACCAGCCAGATGCTCACCATATGCGCCTTGGCCGATAACCGGTTCCAGCCGAACGCCCACACCGCCACGAAGGTGGATTCCAGAAAAAAGGCCGCCGTGGCTTCAATGGCCAGGAGCGACCCGAAGATATCGCCGACATACTGGCTGTAGCGGCTCCAGTTGGTGCCGAACTGAAACTCGAGGGTGATCCCGGTGACAATGCCGACCGCAAAATTGATCAGAAAAATCTTCCCCCAGAATTTCGCCATCCTGAGATATTCTTCGTCCTTGGTGCGTACGTAGATCGTCTCCATGATGGCGACCAGAATGGACAGGCCCAGGGTCAGGGGGACAAAGAGAAAATGAAACAAGGTTGCGGCCGCAAACTGCAGCCTGGAAAGCATCAATACGTCCATTCCTGTTTCTCCTTGTGGCTATGCGCTGAGCAGCGGAAGGCTTCGAGGGGCCACACGCCACGGGCGGCCGACGCCGCCCGCATCAGTCCGCTTCCTTGATCGCCTGAGCGACCTTGCGCCCGAGTTCGATGCAGTCCTCCTCCACCTGGGCGGTGGGCACGTACTTGGCTCGCACTCCCGGATCCACCACGGTGAGCTTCATCTTATCCAGTTCCTCGTTGATCAGCTTCACCGCTTCCCCGCTCCAGCCGTACGAGCCGAAGGCCGCGGCGATCTTGTTGAGCGGTCGCAGGCCCTTGATGTAGCAGAGGATGTCCGCCATGGTGGGGAGCATGCCGTTGTTCAGCGTCGGGGAACCGAAGATGAGGGCCCGGGCATCCAGCATTTCGGTCACAATGTCGCTGCGGTGGCATAAGCGCAGATTCATCAGCTTATAATGCACGTTTTCCTGGTTCAGTCCGAGAGCGATGGCTTTCGCCATCCGCTCGGTGCTGTGCCACATGGTGTCGTAGATCACCAGGGCCTTGGGGGCCGACTGCTGGCGGCTCCAGGTGTCGTAGGCGGAGATGATACCGGAGGGCTTGGTGCGCCAGATCAGGCCATGATCCGGGGCGATCAGGTCGATCTTGATCCCCAGTTCGGCCACGGTTTGAATCAACTTCCGCACCAGGGGCGAATAGGGCAGCAGAATGTTGGCATAATACTTGGCCGCATGGCGCATGAGCCGGGGGAAATCGACTTCGTCATCGTAGCGTTCGCTGGTCGCCCAATGCTGCCCGAAGGCATCGCTGGAAATCAGCAGCCGATCTTCAACAAGATATGAAAACATGCTGTCCGGCCAATGCAGCATCCGGGTTTCGAGAAATTGCACGGTCTTGTTGCCAAGCTTCAGGTTCTGGCCGGATTTCACCACTTCGTAGGGCCAGTCCTCGCGGCCAAAATGTTCCACCAGGGCCTTTTTCGCCATGGCCGAACAGAACACCTTTTCCGGTCGGATCAGGTCCAGGGCCTCGGGAATGCCGCCGGAATGGTCCATTTCCACGTGATTGACCACCAGATAATCGATCCGCGCGGGATCGACGATCTTGCCGATGCGGGTCATCATTTCGCCGAAAAAGGGTTTTTTCACCGTGTCGAACAGGGTGATCTTGTCATCGAGGACCAAATAGCTGTTGTAGGTGGTTCCCGTGGGGGTCGAATAGCCGTGGAATTCCCGAATGTCCCAGTCGATGGCGCCTACCCAGTAGACCTTGTACTTGATCTCCGTCGGGTTCATCGATTGATCGTCCTCCTTTCCGCCTCAACCGGCGAGGTGCGAACTGGAGCGCGGACCGCGGCGGCAGCTGCCGTCGCGACGGCCGAACCCCCGCAGGGCCCACCGTCGGGCCCGCACTCGAGCCGGCAACAGGGTCTACCAGTTCTCCCCGAGCAGTTCGAAATAGGCCTGCGGGTGCAGACAGGCCGGACACTTGGCTGGAGCTTCCCGTCCTTCAAACAGGTAACCACAGTTGCGGCAACGCCACACCACCGGTTGTTCGCGCTTGAAAACGCGCTGTTTTTCGATGTTGGCGGCCAGTTCCCGGTAGCGTTTTTCATGCTGCTTCTCGGCCACGGAAACGTTCATGAAGGCCAGGGCCACCTCTTCGAAACCTTCTTCCCGCGCGATCTTCGCAAAACCCGGATACATCTCGGTGTGCTCGTAATGTTCGCCGGCGGCGGCGGCTTTGAGATTATCCAGCGTGGGGCCGATCACTCCAGCCGGGAAGGCCGCCGTCACTTCCACCTCGCCGCCTTCCAGGAACTTGAAAAAGCGCTTGGCGTGCTCCTTTTCCTGGTTGGCGGTTTCGGTGAAAATGTCGGAAATCTGGTCGTAGCCTTCCTTCTTGGCCGCACTGGCGAAGTAGGTGTAGCGGTTGCGGGCCTGCGACTCACCGGCGAACGAAGTCAGCAGGTTCTTCTCGGTCTTGGTTCCCTTCAAACTGGTCATGTTCTCTCTCCTTTTCCTTGCGGGTTTGACATTGCGGGCACAGCCCAATGAATTCCAATAAATACCCGGTCACCAGGTAGCCTGCGGGGGGGTGCACCAGATGGCGCAAATCCTGTTCAGCGGTCACCTGGATATCGTCCAGCCGGCCACAGCCCAGGCAGCGCACGTGATAGTGCGGTTCCGCAGCCCCATCGTAACGCTTCTGATGGCCCCCGGTATCGAGTTGGCGGATCAGGCCCTGGGCCGCCATCCGCTCCAGGTTGCGGTACACCGTGCCCATGCTGATCCGCGGCAACCGTTCACGAATCACCGCATAAAGATCGTCGGCGGTCGGGTGCCAGCGTCTGCTGCAAAGCGCCTCCAGCAGGGCCTGGCGCTGGGGAGTGAGACGAAACGGTTT
>Ga0100398_1003930_pt1 | contig 12109 bp, 11 predicted proteins | sample CryGeymeta201522_FD_81568 | JGI IMG/M metagenome (GOLD analysis project Ga0100398, IMG submission 81568) | Groundwater microbial communities from Crystal Geyser aquifers in Utah, USA - Crystal Geyser metaG 2015-22 | ecosystem: Environmental > Aquatic > Deep subsurface > Groundwater | place: USA... | reverse complement strand
TGTTGAGACTCACGACATGAGTCGATTCATAGAGTCAGCACCATTGCTTCGTGACAAATTGGGCACTGGTCATTTGCGTGCGAAGCTCGTGCGATTTCCTGCAGATGTGCTACGCACATTGAATCGCGTTGCTCCACGATTTGGATTGGATTCAACTAATCTGATTCGCTTCTATGTTATACAAGGGTTGCGGAAAGATTTGGCTTCTAGCAAGTGAACAGCAACGAAAAACAGATGATACATTTCGACTCTGGGCTTCGTCTGAAGTCCAAATGGCCGACATTTTTTTCGCCTAACATACCACCAGAGCGAAATGGCCGACAAAACTGTCGGAAGTTGGCATAGTTAGACAAAGTTGTAGTATGGAGGTGAATCCATGAGTTTTCTCAAACGACTATTTGGTATAGCTACAGCCGCAGGAAATAGGTCGGTATCAAATACTGGCGTAATTGCATTGACGATCGATGGCACGGACAAGGTTGTGATTCCGGCATCTCAATAGCGTTATTTCTACTTACCTAGCACGTAAGCGAAGATTAGCGGCGCTACTATCGTGGCATCAGACTCGATTATGAAACGTGGAGTATTTACATCGAGTTTGCCCCATGTGATCTTTTCGTTTGGAACTGCTCCGCTGTAAGAACCATACGAGGTCGTGCTGTCTGATATTTGGCAGAAATATCCCCAGTAAGGACAATTCTCTCCCATATCTTGATGAATAAGCGGAACTACGCATATTGGAAAATCTCCGGCAATTCCGCCCGCAATTTGAAAGAATCCGATCGAGGATCTTCTGCTTTCTTTTCTGTACCAATCAATCAGAAAAGCCATCTGCTCATATCCGCTTTTTACTGTGTCGATGCGTTTAAGATTTTTCTTGATAACGTTCGACACAAAGATATTTCCGAGCGTAGAGTCTTCACTGCCGGGAGTAAATATCGGAATGTTCTTTTCACATGCGGCAATGACCCAGGAATTTTTAGGATCGATTTGATAATATTTTTTTAAATCGCCGGACTTAATTATTTGATACATAAATTCGTAAGGAAAATAACGTTTTCGTTTTTGCTCGGCTTTTTTCCAAAATTTCAAGAGAGTTCTTTCTAAACGTCTAAAAGCCTCTTCTTCCGGAATGCATGTGTCGGTCACTCGATTTAGACCGCTGTCTCTCAAATCCACTTCATCTCTAGGAGAAAGTTCACGCCAATTCGAAATCCTTTTGTAAAAATCGTGAGCGACAAGGTTGAAGATATCTTCTTCGAGATTCGCTCCGGTTGAGCAGATCGCATTTACTTTATTTTGCCGTATCATTTCTGCAAGAGAAATTCCGAGCTCCGCAGTGCTCATCGCGCCGCCTAATGTCATGAACATTTTGCCGCCTTTTTTTAGGTGCAAGCTGTATGCCTCAGCCGCTTCGACCAATAACACAGAATTAAAGTGCTTAAAGTTTTGCTTCATAAAATTTTTGATGCTCATGATAATCCTCCAAACATTTATTTTGCGGTAATACTACAAGCGATTGAAGAATCTTGCAAAAAAATAGTTAAAGTGTCAAAATGTGATTGTTGGATCAATTTTATAAAAGGTGAGAAGGCATGACTAAAATTGTCGGAACAAGTCCTTTACGCGAAGACGCTAGAGTGAAGATAGACGGTGCGGCAAAATATGTTGATGATTTAAGTTTTCCCGGAATGGCTTATGCTATGCTTGTTCGTTCACCATTTCCGCACGCAAAAATTTCCGAGATTGATGCTTCACATGCGTTAGAACTTCCTGAAGTTGTTGCCGTCATTACAGCAAAAGACATTCCGGGAAAAAATAAAATTCCGATTGTTTTCGATGACCAGCCTTGCCTTGCTGAAGATGAGGCAAGATATATCGGAGAACCTGTTGCAATCGTTGTAGCGAATGACAGAAGAACTGCTCAGATAGCCGCTACGTTGGTCTCTGTAAAGTATTCTGAACTTCCCGCTATTACCGATCCTCTTCTTTCGCTTGCAGAAGGCGCAGAGAAGGTCAATCCTGTGCTTGGCAATATTTTATCTCGACATAAGGTGAACAAAGGCGATGTCGATTCCGCGATGAGTATTGCTGATGTTGTTGTTGAGGGCGAATACAAAACAGGTTATCAAGAGCACGCATACATCGAGACTCAAGGCGTAATAGCTGTGCCGGAAAACGAAGGAGGCATCGCACTTTACGGCTCGATGCAATGCCCGTTCTATATTCATAAGGCGTTGGGATATGTTTTAGGAATTCCTCTATCCAAATTAAGAGTGATTCAGACTGTTACGGGCGGAGCATTTGGAGGGAAAGAAGACTTTCCTTCTCTGCCTGCTACGCATGCCGCGATTGCGGCATATCTGACCTCAAGACCGGTGAAACTTGTTATGACTCGTGAAGAGGATATTCTCTGCTCGACGAAACGGCATCCCGGAATTGTTAGAATAAAATACGGCGCGCGCCGAGACGGAACAATAATTGCGTGCGACGCAGAATATATATTGAATGCCGGAGCGTGGTCTACATTATCTCCAATTGTGCTGTGGCGCGGAACCGTTCATTCGGGCGGACCGTATCGTATTGAAAACTTTCGAGTCGATGCAAAAGCAGTAGCGACGAATTCGGTTCCTAACGGCGCTTTTCGAGGGTTTGGACAGCCTCAAGTATGTTTCGCTAACGAATCTTTGATTGATGAGCTCGCTGTAAAATTGGGAATGGACCCTGTTGAATTGCGTCTGCGCAATGCGCTCGATATTGGATTGGAGACGTTAACGAATCATGTAATCAAAGAATCGTGCGGATTGAAAAAGGTAATCTCACTTGTGCGAGATGAAGTTAAATGGCTCGAGAATCGTTCACGAAAGGAAAGAGTTCTTTCTAATGGAAAATATTACGGAGTGGGATTTTCTGCCGCGTTTTATGGAACCGGGCTTGGCGCCGGCGGTAAGAAAATAGACCGCTCGGGCGCATTTCTGCAAGTTGCTTTTGACGGCTCTGTTCAGATTGCTGTAGGAACAACTGAGATGGGGCAGGGGCATAATACCGTTCTATCGATGATTGCGGCGGAAGAGTTGGGAGCGGATGTGAAGAAGGTTTCTATGCTTCCAATCGATACTTCCCGCGTGCCTGATTCGGGACCTACAGTTGCTTCGCGCGCAACAATGATGTCGGGACAAGCAATCAGAGACGCGGCTAAACAAGTGCGAAAAATAATTCATGATGTCGTTGCAAAAAGACTTGGAGCAGCAGTTGAAACTCTGGAGTTTGAGCCGGGAGTAATTTTCTCCGGCGCAAAAAAAATAACTTTTGAAGAAGCTGTCACGTGGTGTTTTGACGAGCGCGTTCACTTGGCCGCACAGGGTTGGTTCAAGGCTCCGAATACAGAATGGAATTCAGAAAACGGTTTAGGCGATGCGTATTATGCTTACACATACACTGCAATAGGCGCGGAGGTCGCGGTGGATAAAGAGACCGGTGAAGTCGAAGTCTTGAGAATTGTTTCGGGACATGATATTGGCAAGGCAATAAACCGACGCGAGGTCGAGGGTCAGATCCAAGGTGGAGCTGTGCAGGGAATGGGATATGCACTTTACGAAGATTTGGTTTCAACGAATGGAAAAATAATTCGGCCGAATTTTTCCGGCTATATCATTCCAACAGCCGCGGATATTCCTGAGATAAAACCTGTGATAGTTGAAGAACCTTATGAAGGAGGTCCGTTTGGCGCAAAAGGCTTGGGTGAGCCGCCTTTGATTGCAATTGCTCCTGCGATAGCTAATGCGATTTTTGACGCGATAGGAGTGAGAATTAAAAAATTGCCTATGACTCCTGAAAGAATACTTGAGACTTTGGAGGCTGTGCGATGAAGAATTCGACCTTACACCTCAAGCTAAATGGAAACGAAAAAACTTTTTTAATTGATCCTGCTGATACGCTTCTTGATTTTTTGCGTGAGACTGCTCAATTGACCGGAACTAAAGAAGGGTGCGGCAAAGGTGAATGCGGAGCATGCACAGTTTTGTTGGACGGAAAGCCGGTGAACTCTTGTCTTGTTATGGCTGTTCAAGCTGAGGGAAGGTCCGTCACAACAATCGAAGGAATCAAGAGCGATAAGCGTTTTGATGCTTTGCGCGCATCTTTTCTTGAACACGGAGCTTCTCAATGCGGAGCTTGCACTCCGGGATTTATAATCAGCTCCGCGGCTTTATTGACAGATAACCCTGATCCAACCGATAAGGAGATACGTTCTGCTTTGGAAGGAAATTTATGCAGATGCACAGGATACCTTAAGATCTTCTCAGCGGTAAAACACGCGGCAGAGAATAAAGGAGAACGCTGATGTTTCAAATTCATATACCTGCTGTGAAAGCGTTCAGTGTTAAAGAAGCGCTAAAACTGATTGAAGAGAACGGAAAGGTTTTAAACGGCGGAACAGATATTTTAGTAATAGCCAAAGAGATAGGAATATCTGCAGAGAAACTTGTGGACATATCCGGCATTGAGGAATTAAAGCAGATTGAAGTTTCTGCGAAAAAAATAGTTATTGGCGGAGCAGTTACGATTGATGAAGCAAAAAATAATCCAATAATACGGAGCGAGTTTCCTGCTCTTGTATTTGCTGCGGAACAATTTGCTTCGCCTCAGATAAGAAATCGAGCTACATGGGCGGGCAATATTGCAAATGCTTCTCCTGCTGGAGACGGAATGACTGCTCTCTATGCTTACGACGCTGTGATTCAGTTGAGAAGCAAGAATGGAAGAAGAGAAATTCCTCTGACGGAATTTGTGAAAGGAGTCAGGAAGACTGAACTTTGCGAAGGAGAAATAATAACAGGAATTATTTTGCCGCGAGGACATGGCGGCGAGCATTTTGGTTCATTTATTAAGGTAGGGCAGAGAAAGACTTTAGCAATTTCGAAGGTTATGGTGGCTGTTTCGGCTCTTATCAAGGCAGGAAAGATAAAAAAAATTGGAATTGCGCTTGGAGCTGTAGCACCGGTAATTTTGAGACTTACCGAGGTTGAACAATTCTTGACTGGGAAAAAGATAGATCGTGATGAGGCAGTTAGAGCCGGTGAACTTGCGCGTCAGGCGGTGAAGGCAATTGATGATATTCGCTCGACTGCGGATTACAGAAAAAAAGTAGCTGGAGTTATAGTGGAGCGGGCAATCCTTGGACTCAAATCAATCGAGTAGCGAAAGAAAGGGTTTTATTCCTCCTGAGCCTGATGAAGTCCGAAAACTGATTTTGGCTTTGGAAACAGCTCCGAGGGACATATCTATTCATCGCTCACTTGGGCTATTGCGATGGCAAAGGCGGGAATTGACTGAGGCACTGATTGAATTCAGAAAGATATTTCAGATTGATAACTCTAATATTGAATCGAATTTTGCTATTGCCGCAATTTATCTTGAACGAGGAATGAGACAAAAAACATTTGAACAGCTTTTTTCTATAGCATTCAGAGAAGAATTTTTGGAACATCACGGAGAACCTTTCGATTTACGGAGACTTGAAAGAAGATTCAAGGACTTTCCAACTCCTTATGATTCGATAGATTGGATTGAGCTTTTTACCGGATTAGAAAAAGATTTCAAAGTGAACGAAGAATATAAACGAGTAGCTTTAAATGAAGGAAATTTATCTTTGACTCATAAAAATTACGATAAGGCAATTAGGATTTTTACTCTTCTTTGTGTAATTGAACCGAGAAATTCGTTTGTGCGATTATGCCTTGCGAGCTCTTTATCCGCGAGGAGAAAAGACCGAGCGGCCGAACTGGAATTCAACGAAGCAATTTTACTTGAGCCGAAGAATCCGGCGGGCTACAAAGGTTTGGCTTTGATTAGGGCTCGGCGTGGTGAAATTGAGAAGGCAAGAGAAACGTTTGAACAGGTGCTTATGCTGGATCCAGAGGATCCTGACGCCAGGAGATGGCTGGCAAGAACCGGATGAGCAAAGAACGCCGTATTTCAGGGCTGATTCTTTCTGCCGGAAGATCAGAACGCATGGGAAGCCCGAAGGCATTGTTGAAAACTAAAACCGGAAATACTTTTATTAAAACAATTTGCAATATTTTTGAAGAGGCTGAAGTTGAACGTATCTGCGTTGTTGCAAATAAAGAAAATTATTTTGGAGTGAAAAAAGAAATTGGCAGAGTGGCAGAAATTTTTATCAATCACCGGCCTGAAGATGGAATGCTCTCTTCGATAAGAATCGGTATAGAGGAGTTGAAAGACTCTTATGCGACGTTTATTGCTCCGGTGGATATTCCATATCTTGATAAAAAAGTTTTAACTTCTATGATGAATTCGGAATTTGAAGAAGATAGTATTTTAGGAATTCCTGTTTACAATGGCAGAAGAGGACATCCTGTTTTACTTTTGCGCCGAGGATATTCATTACTTACTGAAGATTTGCCGACGGGTATGAAAAGTTTGATTCAGAGATATCCGAGGTTAGTTAAGGAGATTCATGTTGATTCGAATCTGCCTGTCGATTTTGATACTCCGGAGGATTATGAGAGGATGGCGGAATGAAGATATTGAATGGAGCTTTTTGCGCAACAGTAACACCGATGACAAAAGATGGAGAGAGAATACTTCCTGAAAATATAGGTCCGCTCTTTCACTATTTTTCTACCTCGGGACTAGACGGAATACTTTTGTTGGGGTCAACAGGAGAAGGGGCATCGCTTTCTCTTGAAGAGAAGAAGGTTTTGATAGATGAAGCCTCGTCGTGCAGAGGCGGATTAAAATTGATATTAGGCTGTATTACGACCTCTATGAGCGAACTTATGGAACTTGTGCAATTGGGGAAAAAGAAGAATGCTACTGCTCTTTTGATTCCACCTCCATTTTATTACAAGTCGGAGACTGAAGAGGGAATAGAAAAATATTTTGAATATGTATTGGAACGTTCAGAGGTTCCAATTCTTCTTTACAATATACCTTCAAATACCGGAATTTCGTTGAGCCGAGGGATGCTTGAGCGGCTTTCACGGTTTAATACGCTTTACGGAATAAAAGAATCCAGCGGGAAGATACAAGAGACCTCGAAATATCTTTTGACGAAGCCGAAGAGAATTCTATTAGGTTCCGATATGAATTTATTAAGAGGATTAGAATTAGGAGTCGAAGGAATAATTTCAGCATGCGCCAATGTAGTTCCCGAGCTAGTTGTAAATATACGAAAAGGTTATCTTAGCGGAAAAGAAGTAACTATATTGCAGAAAAGACTAAGCGAAGTAAGAAAGGCATTAGGTCGAATACCATTTTTAGCGGGATTAAAGAGGTGGATGAAATTCAGAGACATTGAAGTTGGGGGTATTCGTCTTCCATATTACAGTTTAACTAAAGAAGAGCAAGACAAAATTCTATTAATAGCATCAAAATATAATATCAATTCGGAATTACACACCTCTTTTTGATATAAATAATATTAAATCATTGACATTTATTATTTGTTAGTGTATTTTTCTAAGTAAATTACTAATTATTGCTGAAAAATAATTTTTAAATAGATATTATGTATTTATTATTGCAATTTTAATAAGAAATAGATATGATCATAAACAAGGAGAGTCAAAAAATGGAAACAAAATCTTTAAGTGGTGCAGAAGTATTAATAGAATGTCTCAAAGAACAGAATGTCGAGTATATTTGGGGCATACCTGGTGGTGTTACTATTCCAATATACGATGCATTAGTTGATTCTGGAATAAAACTTATATTAGTTAGGCACGAACAGGGGGCAATGCATGCCGCAGAGGGTTACGCCAGGGCAACAGGCAGACCTGGAGTTGTTTGTGTGACAAGCGGTCCTGGAGCTACGAATACTGTTACTGGATTATTGAATGCGTATATGGATTCTGCTCCGGTAATAGTGATTACCGGTCAGACGGTTACATCTATGCTTGGAAAAGATGCGTTTCAAGAGGGCGATATTTTCGGAATGACTCTTCCAGTTGTAAAACATAGCTATCTAGTTAAAGATGCCAATGATTTGCCCAGAGTAATGAAGGAAGCATTTTATATTGCGCAAACTGGCCGGCCTGGTCCGGTTCACATTGATATTCCGAAAGATGTTGCGACCTCACCGTGCACAGTGCCGCTAAATGCGGAGATGGATCTTCCAGGCTACAAGCCGCGCGACCTCGAAGACTTCGACAGAGAAGAGGTCGAACGAATTGCGGGCGCGCTTAGGCGTTCGAAGCGCCCCGTGTTATATGTCGGTCACGGCGCAGTAATTTCAAATGCATGTTCTGAATTGATGAAGCTGGCTACAACTCTACATGCGCCTGTAGTGAATACTTTGCTTGGCAAAGGAGCATTTCCTGAAGATCACGAATTGTCTTTAGGAATGTTCGGAATGCATGGCACGGTATACGCGAACAAGGCAGTTTCCGAATGTGATCTTATCTTTTCGATAGGTGGAAGATGGGACGACAGAATCACCGGAAAATTAAGTGAATTCTGCGTTGATGCAGTTAAGATTCACATTGACATAGACCCTGCAGAAATAAATAAGATTATTAGACCCGACTATTATGTGATTGGCGATGCAAAGCATGTTTTAAGAGAACTGAATAAACACATTTCACGGTTAGATACAGATGACTGGTGGAGAAAGATTGAAAAGTGGCGGAATAAGTTTCCTCTGAAATGTTCAAAGAAAGGCGGCTTAAAAGTTCCTTATATTGTAGATACATTGTATAAACTCACAAAGGGGGAAGCCATAATCGTGACTGATGTAGGACAGCATCAGATGTGGACTGCTCAGTTTTACAAGGTTCATAAGAACAGGTCGTGGATATCTTCGGGCGGCGCAGGAACAATGGGTTTTGGATTCCCTGCCGCGTTGGGAGCTCAATTTGGAAGACCTAACGAACTCGTGGTTGCTATTGTCGGGGATGGAGGTTTTCAGATGACTATGTCCGAATTGGCAACGATGATGAACAACAATCTGCCCGTGAAGATTATAGTGATGGAAAATAGATATCTCGGAATGGTGAGGCAATGGCAGGAACTTTTCTTTGATAATCGTCTTTCCGGAGTTGATTTGACCGGTAATCCGAATTTTGCTTTGATTGCAAAAGCATACGGGTGCAAGTCATTTAGAATTCGTAGAAATGCGGACGTTGAGCGGACATTGAAGGAAGCCATTGAATACAAAGGACCGTGTCTGATATGGGCAGAGCTTATTAAAGAAGACAATGTATTTCCGATGGTTCCTGCAGGAGCGCCTCTATCGAAGATGATTATTTCACCTCCAAAGAGTGCTCCGACTGAAATTGCCGCTAAGCCTGCTAAACGAAGAAGAAAGCCAAGGAGTGAAGAAAAATGAATGCGAAGAAGAATGGGAATAAAGAATTACCAAAACATACGATAAGCATTTATGTTGCGAACAAACCCGGTGTTCTTATGCGTGTAGCTCAGGTTTTCGCGAGAAGAGGATTCAATATAGATTCGCTAGTGGTCAGCGAAAGCCAGGATTCTCGATTTTCCAGAATGACAATAGTTTCTACCGGAGATGCAGAGACGCTCGAACAGATAATTAAACAGGTTTCGAAACTCGTTGATGTTCTGCATGCGAAGGATCATAGCGGAGAAGATGTAATCGAGCGGGAATACGCGTTATTCAAAGTTGAAACGCCGACAGAAAAGAGAACAGAGGTTCTTCAGATAGTGGAGCATTTTAAGGGACAGACCTTAGATTTCGGCGAAGACTATCTGCTAATTGGAATTTCAGGAGCAACAGAGAAGATAGATGCAAGCTTTGAATTATTTAAGAAATACGGAATATTAGAAGTTGTTCGTTCCGGAAAGATGCTGATGGCGCGAGGCAGAGAAGAGACTTGATAAAGGCGTCATATTGATACTTTGACACCTTCACGGAATTTAAAAGTTGGTTAACAAAATTAGTTATTTTTTGGAATTTTAAAAAAGTATTCCAGTATAATTTCAATTCTTGAATTCCATGCGCGTTCGCTGTGATTCTGTCCTTCTGCAAGATAAGCCTTCAAATTTCTTCCTTCTCGCCATCCCTTTTCTTTGAGAATAGATTTTAATGTTGAAAGTTCTTCTATGCATTCCTTAAAGGAATCGTGACTGTTCCCCTCTTCAGTGCCCATATCGATCCAAAGTTTTGGAAGAGGTTTAGGTGGAGGCTCTTTTTTTATTCGCTGAAGTATTTCCGAGTCAGCCCACCAAAGCGCGGGAGAAACTATGCCGGCATTGCCGAATATATCCGGTCTTGTCCATGCAAGATGCAGAGATATCAATCCACCAAGCGAGGAACCCATAATGAAAGTATTTTTTCTGGAACTTCTTGTGCGGTATATTCTGTCGATAAATGGTTTAAGCTCTTCTATAATAAATTTTCCGTAAGCAACGCCTTTTCCTCCGCCTTCTCGCTTCGGGTCAGTTGACTCAGCAGGCGTATATTCATCGACTCTTTTGTCATTATTATTTATTCCTACAACAATAATCGGTTCAATCTTGCCTTCAGATATTAATTGCTCGCAAGCTTCGTCAACTCCCCATTCGACTCCAGAAAACGATGTTGCGGCGTCAAATATATTTTGACCGTCGTGCATGTATAGCACGCGATATCTTCGACGAGAGTTTTTATAGCCGGGCGGCAAGTATACAGAAATCGTGCGGGAATTTTCCAAAATATGAGATTGAAAATTTTCGTGGAAGCGTATATCTCCTGTGAGCGTATGAGAAGCAGGTTTTGCAGTATCAGACCACGAAGCAACATCGACTTTTATCTCTATGGTATCTTTGCCGACAAAGCCGCGCGGATCGAATTTTCTATTTTGAATCTCTGCTCCATTTTTATCTTTTTCAACAGTCTGCCAGGAACCTCGAGTAATTTTATATTCAAGAATTTCATTGCGGGAGATTTTAAATCTGCAACTTGCCGTCAAAGAATCTATACGTGAAAGTTCAAAGCCGTCTGCTTTCCAATTACCGATAGACTCAGAACTGCCTGCAATGAAAATCTTTTCATCAGGAGTTTCATTCGGCAGACGAACTTCTAAAAAAACTTCAATATTTTTTGAGCCGAAATTTTCAGATAAAGTCATAATGTTGAGAAGCATAACACTTCCTAAGGCGATTTGCGATATTGGAATCATAGCTGTCAAATTTTATCATAATAAAGATGCGTATGAAATAGAAAGAAGATAGCTAATAACCTGATAATGAGGTATTTTTTAATTATGGTAATAAAACTTGAAGATGGTTCTAGGATCGCAGTCATTGGAGGCGGACCTGCCGGAACATTTACAGCGCATTTTATCACTAAAGAAGCACGGCTCCGGGGCCTCGACCTCAAAATAAAAATTTTCGATGCAAAGCATTTTCTGACAACCGGTCCGGCAGGATGCAATCTCTGCGCAGGAGTTATATCGGAGACTCTTGTTGAGCTCATGAGAGCCGAAGGCATAAACATACCCGAGACGCAGGTGCAGAGAAAGATTAGTGGATATACGATTCATGCTCCGGGGCAAACAGTTCGGATTACTCAGCCGGATAAAGTCAAACGCATCTCAGTAGTATTCCGCGGCAACGGACCGTTATGCTCAATTCCAGATGCGCCTATTTCATTCGACGATTTTTTACTCGAACATGTAGTCGACGAGGGAATAGAACTCATACAGGAAAATGTCGCCGAAATAATTCCGTCAGTAAAAGGTTCTAAAATTAAGGTAGTGACTCAGAAGAGAGAAGAGGAATTTGATCTAGTCATTATTGCATGCGGCATAAATTCGGGATTAATCCGAGATTTAACCGCAAAAAAAATCAGCTATCGTCCTCCAGATTCTCTTGTCACTATTCAAGCGGAATTGCCGATCGATGAGGATTGGATAGAGGAGCATTTTGGAGACGACATTCATGTTTTTTCACCGACATTTGAATTACAGAGGTTTGCCGCTGTCATACCGAAGACAAAATATTTAACAGTTTTGATTGTTCCGAAGCGCAATGCGACATTAGAGGATCTTCACAGATTTTTGGAGATACCATCTTTCAGAGCACTTCTACCGCCGACTTGGACACCGCCTAAAAGATTTTGCACATGTCGGCCGAGAATTCC
>Ga0100398_1003928_pt1 | contig 12113 bp, 7 predicted proteins | sample CryGeymeta201522_FD_81568 | JGI IMG/M metagenome (GOLD analysis project Ga0100398, IMG submission 81568) | Groundwater microbial communities from Crystal Geyser aquifers in Utah, USA - Crystal Geyser metaG 2015-22 | ecosystem: Environmental > Aquatic > Deep subsurface > Groundwater | place: USA... | reverse complement strand
GCTTCGCGAATGGCGAGGCTGGCGGAGATCTTGAGCTCAATTTCGGAAAACCCGGCAATGCGTTCTTCCCGCAGCAGCCGCGGCTGATCGATCCGGGCCTGGTAGTGGAAATAGTCGCTGTTGATTTCGCTGAACGCCACCACATGCGGGTTGCGCCGGCAGCGCCGGCCCTGCAGGTAGATTTCCATGGAATGAGCGGGCCCGGTCCCGACCCGGCAGCTTTCTAGCGCCTCGGCCACCTGATCGAACCCGCGTCGAAACAGGGTATCGAGGGCGATGGCCGCTTCCTTGCCGGAAGCCACGGCGTGGACCACGCTTTGCACCGGAGCGGTGAGGTCGCCGCCGTAAACCAGAACGGGGGCCCGCTGCGCCGCTTGCAGGCGGATGTTGCCGACGGCAAGGAAGCCTTCGCCGGAAACCGGCGGCTGCTGCCAGGCGGCGCTCGGTTCCCCCCCAATGGCCTTGATCACGCCCCGCACGGTCAGGGTTTCCATGCCGTCATCGGGGTCGTGCGCGAGGCGCGCGCGGCCGTCCGGGTCTTGGCCGTCGATGCGCATCTTTTCGAGCGTCAGGGTGTAGGCGCCGGGACCGTCCGCGGTGATGGCGGCAGGATTCAGCAGTTCCCGGATTTCCACCCCTTCTTCCAGGGCCATGGCGATTTCTTCCGGAAAGGCCGGCATGTCCTGGCGCCGTCGCCGGTACACGATGAGCGCCCGGGCCCCCAGCCGGACCAGGCAGCGGGCCACGTCGATCGCGGTGTTGCCGCCGCCGATCACGGCGATGTCGCCCGCGAGGTGCTCCAGTCGGCCGCCGCGAACCTCGGCCAGAAAGGGCAGGCCTTCCCGGATCCCGGCAAGATCCTCGCCGGGGATCGCCAGCTTGCGGTCCTTGCCATGGCCGCAACCCATAAAGACCGCCTGATAGCGCTCCCGGGCTTCGGCCAGCAAGGATTCCGTGATCGGGTGGTCGCATTGGATGTCGACCCCGAGCGACCGGATCATGCCGATTTCCTGCTCGATAACGGCCTGGGGCAGGCGGTAAGGGGGAATGCCCCAGCGCAGCACCCCGCCGGGTTCCGGCAGGCTTTCGAACACCTCGCAGGGGTAGCCCAGTTGGCGCAGGAAGTAAGCGGTCGCCAGCCCGGCCGGGCCGGCGCCGACGATGGCCACGCGCTGGGGCCGGTCGGGAACGGTCGGGAGCGCCGGCTTCAATTCGTAACGAGCCGCGGTGTCGGCCAGGAACCGTTCGAGGCTGTGAATGGCGATGGGGTCATCGAATTCGCCGCGGTTGCAGACCCCTTCGCAGGGGTGATAGCAGACTCGGCCGCACACGGCGGGGAACGGATTTTCCTTGCGGATGGTTTCCCAGGCTTCCTTGAACTGGCCCTGGGCGGCCAGCATTTCAATGCGGCCGATATCTTCGCCGGTAGGGCATCCGGCGCTGCACGGGGCGGTCTTTTCGTCATAGCGCGGACGCAGAAACCGCCACGATCCGGTGAGGTTGGCTTCAGTGGAAGTGGACGACCTGGGGATGAAAACGGGCGACTGCATCCGCCCGGAAGTTTCTTTGTTCATGGCATTCCTCATGCGTTCGGTTGGCAACCAGTGGGCCTTTGCCAGGACCGCCGGGGGCTGCGCGATGCCCTGAACTCACCGGTGGACACGGCGCCGCCGGCAGTTCGCTAGCTGGCGCATCGCGGCGCCAAAATTCAGGCCATGGCCCGGGCAGCGGCTTCGATCAGACCGATGGTGACCACGGCATCGAAGGCTTCGCGCGCCGCCGCCACGTTTTCCTTGCGCTTGGTCGGGACTTCTTCTTCAATCGCCCGGGCAATCGGTTCCAGTGGGGGATCCCCCAGGACCCGGGCGAAAGCGCCCATCATGGCGGTGTTCACGATCGGGTGGGTGCGGGTGCCGAGTCGGTGGCGCAGCGCGATCTGGGTCGCATCGACCAGGGCCAGGCGAAAGCCGGCGAAGGCATCGAGCGGTTCCGGAACGGCCGGCGCGTTGATCAGGATCCAGCCCCCGGGTTTCAGCCCGCGGGTCACATCGACGCTCTGGATGAGCGTGCGGTCCAGCACCACCACATGGTCCGGGGTGTAGACGTTGGTGCGGACCAGAATCTTTTGCCGGGCCAGGCGCAGGTAGGCTTCCACCGGCGCGCCTCGGCGTTCGACCCCGAACAGGGGGAAGCTCTGCACGCAGTATCCGGCCTGAAAGAAAGCCTTGGCCATCAGAATTGAAGCGATCACCGTGCCCTGACCGCCGCGGCCGTGAAAACGGATTTCCAGCATGATCGGATCCTTTCCCGCGGCTGGATTAGGGCTTGGTCCAGATGACCGTCACGGCCTTCGCCGGGCGGTCGCCGATGCAGCGAAAACTGTGGCTGATTTCCGAATCGAAGTAAATGGTGTCGCCCGGGTCCAGGATTTCCACCCGATCGGTGGTGCGGAACTCGAGCTTGCCGTCGATCAGATACATGAATTCTTCTCCGGCATGGCTCATGAACACCATGTCTTCGGTGCCGAGCGCCGGAAACTCCACCAAAAACGGCTCCATGTGCTTGTCGATCTTCTTGCTTTCCAGGCTTTCATAGATGTACTGGACTTCGCCTTCCTGGTGGTGCGGACGACGTTCCAGCCGCGCTCGTTCATGGGCCCGGGTAACCGAAATCTTTGCCTCGGTTTGTTCGTCCTCGAAAAAGTGGGAAAGCGTCACATTGAGCGCCCGCGCCAGCTTGAGCAGGGTGCCCACCGGCGGCACCGCGTGATCGTTTTCGATCTGCGATAAAAACGGCTTCGATAACCCGCTTCGCGCCGCCAGGTCCTGCAAGGTGTAGCGATTTTTCTGCCGCAGTTCCCGGACCTTGGACCCGATTTTGAAAGCCTTTACCGCCAGACTGATATCTTCTTGTTCCTGCATGGCGTCCCCTCGTGGTGGATGGTGTAAGGTTGCCGATGGCCGATCGGCCGCGCTGGAGCGCGGCGGTCCCCGGGCGGTCCCGGGCCGCCGGCGGGCGCGAGCCCTTGCGGTTCGCTTTAGCCTATCGCGCGCGGGCGCTGGAATCAACACCTGTCGGAGGCGCTGTATATTCGACATAAAACCGGACCGGTTACGGGGCAGGAACACAGCCACGCCCGCGGCGTGATGGTCACCGTAGGTCAGGTTGCGACCAGCGGGAGCTACCTGACACGATCCGGCACCCGTGGCCTAACCAAATAAGTCAGGGAGCGCCGCGCGCACCCTGACCTACTTGTGATGCTCCATCTGTTGGCCATTGGTACGGCTGCCGGGATCTCGCGCGGCGCCCATGGGCCGAAGCCACTATGTCGAATATCCGGGGTGGCGGGCGGCGGCGGAAGTTATTGTATAAAGAATTAAATTTGATAACAATAAATCTTTGCGGCATCGGGGCAACGACCGGGCGCCGGACGCTGCGTCCTCCAAGCCCGGCTGATCGGTCTCGCGGCCGTGCCGTGATTCCGCTTTCTGCCTCCAGGTGAGTGTGCTAGTGGTAGCAACGATTGATCTGGAACTTCCGTGCGATCGTGGCCGAGGAATGGAGCAAGACGGTGAGCGGGATGATGACGCGCGTTCTGTTCGACCAGCGTGACCATGAGATGTTGGCCATCGTCAACGACGTTGTGAATCGTGATCAGGGACGGAGCCAGCTCAAGCGCCTGCTCGACCCCTACCTGCATCCGCATGGGGTCAAGGAGATGGCGGCGTCTCCGGGGCTGAGAATCGCCTATGCGGTGATCAACCTGCTCGGGCTGTTGCGCGCGGGCCAGGCGGAAGATCGCATCAATGCCCTGCGCACGTTGCGCGACGAAGTATTCAGCATCACCCACAGCACCTTCCGCAACAACACGGCGCGGGTCTTGGTGGAAATCATGAAGGAGTTGGTGCGGGCGCATGGCGACTCGCGGCGCCAACTGGAACTGGCCCACGATTTCCGCACCGCGGCCGCCGGCAAGCCGCGCGTTGTCCGAAAGTTCCTGCGCCGCTACCATTTGGTGGAGATGCCGGAGGAATGGAATCAGGTCGCTTTTGACGACCATGTTCACGACGCCCACACCAAGGGGCGCAAGTCCGCAACCCACCTGGTCATGGACGCCTGGATCAAGGGCATCCGTCATCTCACGGTGATCTACTACAATCACATCGGCGCGGAAGCGGTCACGGAACTGCTGGAAGCGGCGGAAATCATGGGGATCATCGCGCGCATCGGGATCGAACTGTCGGCGCGCTTTCACGGGATGTATGCGCAGCTCATCTGGTTGCCGCCCGGCTTTCCCGACCCCCAGGACTTTCTCAATTTTCTGGAGGAACCTCTGGTCGTTGCCTTCATGGCGGAGAGCCGACAGGTGTCGGTCTACCAGGAACGATATATTCTGGCCTTGCTGCGCGAATTCAACCAACGCCATCGCCCAGGGGTTAACGATGCCTGCGGGATCGGCTTGCCGCCCTTGCAGGAAGGGGACTTCCTGGCGTTTGTCGGTACCGGTCAGGCTTCGGTGCTGCACCTGGCCCGCTTCATCCATCTAGCGTTGTTGCCGCTGCTTGAAGAGCGGGTGTCCCGGTTGCGCACCCAATACCAGGCGGCGCATCCCGACCAGCGCGCGGACATATCCAGGCAAATCGAAGCCATGAATGCGTTGGATTCGGAAACCATTGCCGACCGTTACCTGCGTGTGGAAAGCAATCCAAGCCTGGCGGATCCCTCCGTGCCCCGTGAGGGTCCCGATATTCCGGAATTGCTCCGACTGTCTCCCGCCGAACTGAGCGAACGCTTGAATCAACTCCATTCCGGCTATCGGATCACGCTCAATCTCAGTGGCCTGAAAGTGGAGGATGTCCTCGAACTGCTGTACGATTGCAAGGGTCGCATCACCCACCTGGAGATCTTCAATCTGAAGGATTACACCACCGGCAAGGCGGTTCACTGCGCCGAAATCAACCGCTTGCAGTTGGCCATCAACGAAGGCAATGTGATCACGCTGAAACGGGTGATCCGGGATGTCATTCGGCGCATGGAGCATTCGGACCGCCCGGACCGCGAGGCGCGGATCGCCAAGCTGCGGGAAATCTTGCGCAACATCCCGGTGCTGCAGTCCTTTTACAAGGCGAGCCCGCTCAAATCGCGCATCGGCAGCGATTCCACCGGGCGCTCCCGACTGCTGCACGGGATGGGCTTGGCGGTCAAGGACACGTTGCCGTGCCGGGCCCAACGCGAGATCGAACGATCTCCCGGGACCTCGTTTCAAATCATTCCCTTCCACATCACCGCCTATCCCCGGACGACCTATGTTCCCACCACCGGCTCGCATCGGCTGTCGCAACTGCTCAATGGCGCCTGGTGTCCCTCCACCTGGCTGCGGCGGTTGTTCCACCAGCGGCGGTCCGAATGGGTGATCACGCGCTACTCGCGCTATGTGGAGGGGGGCGGGAACGTCGCCACCCTGGGCGGGATCCACAAGGAGGGGGGCAACAATTTCCGGCTGGAAAGCGTAGCCTCGGCCCCCGCCGAGGACCGGTCATGGTGGCGCTATCTCAACACCGGCTTCAAAAACAGCCTCAAGGTCGGGTTGGGATTCATCCCGGCCTTCGCGACCTTCGCGTTGACCAAGGATTGGTGGGTGTTGGCTTACGGGGGCGCGTTCATCTGGTTCGGGATCACCGGGTTCCGCAATATTTTGCAGTCGGTACTGGGCGGTGGCGGGGTCCGCCGCTCCCCGCTGCTGCGCTGGAACGATTACGTCAGTTGGAACCGGATGACCGATTCCCTGCTGTTCACGGGGTTCTCGGTGCCGTTGTTGGATTACCTGGTGAAAACCCTGCTCCTGAACGATATGTTTCACATCAACATCGCCACCCATCCTCAGGCATTGTATGCGCTCATGGCGGTCGCCAACGGCATCTACATCTCCAGCCACAACATCTTTCGTGGATTACCGCGAAGCGCCGCGTTCTGGAATTTTTTCCGCACCCTCTTGTCCATCCCCCTGGCGATCGCGCTCAATACCGTGGCAGCCGGGATACTGCAGGGGTTCGGCGTGGCCGAGGTGAGCGCCGTGCTGCAAAAGTGGGCCGCCATCATTTCCAAAACGGCGTCCGATTGTGTCGCGAGCGTTATCGAAGGGCTGGCCGACCGGCAGCTCAATATCCGCATGCGCGAGACCGATTACCAGATGAAATTCCGTCAGTTGTTCGATACCTATGCGCGCCTGGAGATCCTCTTTCCGGAATCCGACGTGCTCGAGATGTTGGAAACTCCCAAGGAATTCATTCGAACCATCGGCGGAGAGGCGCGTGACCTGGAACAGATCATCATCATCAACGCCCTGGATCTGTTCTATTTCTGGATGTATCAGCCGCGCGCCCGCAGCGCCCTGCGCAGCATGCTGCGGGCCATGTCCGGGGAGGAGCGGCGGATTGTGGCCAGATCGCAATTCATCCTGCAGCGGCGGCGGGAAATCAGTCAACTGTTCCTGGACGGATTGTTGGGAAAACGCTTTTCCAAGGCGCTGGCCTTCTACCTGGACCGTTCGCCCGAGTACATGGAGGCGCTGCGCAAGATGGCCTAGCGGAGCTTCCGGGAATACACCGCGGGCAATTCGATACCGTTGTGATGCGGAAAGAGGGATTCCATGGACTGGTTGACCGACCCGGGCGTTTGGGGGGCACTGATCGCTCTCACCGCTCTGGAAATCGTGCTGGGTATCGACAATATCATTTTCATCGCCATCTTGGCCGGCAAGCTGCCGCGCTCGCTGCGGACCCGTGCGCGTACGGTGGGGCTGCTGTTGGCGATGGGCACCCGGATCGGGCTGCTGTGTTCGATCACGCTGATCATGCAGCTTACCGAACCGCTGTTTGCGGTGCTCGGAATGGAGCTGTCCGGGCGGGATCTGATCTTGCTTCTGGGGGGCATTTTTCTGCTGGCCAAGAGCACCATCGAGATCCACGGCAGTCTCGAAGGCCGGCCCGGTGACGATTCCGAAGCAACTTTGCCGAATCGGAATCGGCGGGGGTCTTTTGCCGGGGTGGTGACCCAGATCGCCCTGCTCGATATCGTTTTCTCATTCGATTCCGTGATCACCGCCATCGGCCTGGCACGGCAGCTCTGGGTCATGATCGCGGCGATCGTGCTGGCGGTGATGGCGATGATCATGGCGGTGGGGAGGGTGAGCGCCTTCGTGGACGATCATCCGACCATCAAGGTCCTGGCCCTGAGCTTCCTGCTGCTGATCGGTGTTTCCCTGGTAGCCGAGGGCCTGGGGCACCACATTCCCAAGGGCTATATTTATTTTGCGATGGCCTTTTCAGCTTTTGTGGAAATGCTCAACCTGCGGGTCCGGGGCGCGGCCCGGTCTCCGGTAAAGCTGCACCACCCGCGATCCGACCGTTACGGTGAGGTCTAGGGCGCGGTGGAGTCGCGGCGGCTGCCGACCGCCGATTTTTGCTTGCTGTTCGGCGGTCTTCGTGCTAGTTAAACGGTGCTTTCGGGCTGGCGTCAGCTCGGCAGCTCTTTATGGTGGATGTAGCTCAATAGGTTAGAGCACTGGGTTGTGGCCCCAGAGGCTGGCGGTTCAAGTCCGCTCATCCACCCCAGGCAAAGCAGGCCGTTCCGGTTTCGGAACGGCCTTTTTTGTGGGCCAGGAGAAATTCCTCTCGGTGGCGATGATCATCGCTTCGGCCACTTTATGGGAATGATTCACCACGGAGAGCCCGGAGGTCACGGAGAAGGCTTCGAAAAGAAAGGGTTTTCTCGGTATCCTCCGGGAACTCCGTGGTTGATCTTTATTCAAATTGGCCGAAACGATGATAAAGGCCGATTCTTGTTATGAAAATCGTCTGATTCCAACGAATCCAAGGGATGCTGATTTGGTCCGACCCAGGAAGGGCCGCCGCGGGGGCGAAAGATTTCTCGCCCCCTACAGCTTGCTCTCTAATAAGGGCCCACAAGGCCCCGCCGCCGGTCAGGACTTCAGTTCCTCCAAGTCCCGATAGAGGTCCAGCGCCTGGGGATTGGCCAGGGCGTCCTTGTTTTTCACCGCCTGGTTGTGGATCACCTTGCGGACCGCCAGTTCCACCTTCTTGCCGCTGATGGTGTAAGGGATATCGGCGATCGCGATGACCTTGGCCGGCACGTGGCGCGGGGTGGTGTTCCGGCGAATGGTGGTCTTGATGTGCTTGATGAGATCGGCGGTGAGTTCCACCCCGTCCCTCAATTTCACAAACAGCAGCACCCGGACGTCGTTGTCCCAGTCCTGGCCTACCACCAGGCTGTCCAGGACTTCCGGGATGTTTTCCACCTGGCGGTAGATTTCGGCGGTGCCGATCCGCACCCCGCCCGGATTGAGCGTTGCGTCGGAACGGCCGTAAATGATCACGCCGCCGTGTTCGGTGATTTCGATGTAGTCGCCATGATGCCAGACGCCGGGATAGACATCGAAATAGGCGTTGTGGAACTTCTCCCCGGAGTCATCGTTCCAGAAGTAAATCGGCATGGAAGGAGCGGGCGCCGCGCACACCAGTTCGCCCTTTTCCCCCACCACGGGTTTGCCGGAGTCATCGAAGGCCTGGACCTTCATGCCCAGTCCGCGGCATTGCAGGGCCCCGGCGTACACCGGTCCGATGGGATTACCCAGAGCGAAGCAGGAAATGATATCGGTGCCGCCGGAAATGGAGGAAAGCACCAGATCGTCCTTGATGTCCCGATAGACGTATTCAAAACTTTCGATGGACAGCGGTGAACCGGTGGAAAGGATGGCCTTGAGCGGCTTCAGATCAAATTTCTCCCGCGGTTTGACCCGAGCCTTTTCCACCGCCGCCAGATATTTTGCGCTGGTGCCGAAGATCGAGATCCGTTCATCTTGGGCCATTTTCCACAGGGCTTCCGGACCCGGGTAAAAGGGCGTGCCGTCGTAGAGCATGATCCGGGCGCCGAGAGCGAGCGAACTCACCAGCCAGTTCCACATCATCCAGCCGCAGGTGGTGAAATAGAAGATGGTGTCGTCCCGACCCACATCGGTGTGCAGTTTCAGTTCCTTATAGTGCTGCATCAGGGTGCCGACGGCCCCGTGGACGATGCATTTCGGTACCCCGGTGGTGCCCGATGAGTACATGATGTAGAGTGGATGGTTGGCGGGTAGTTGCTCGAAGTCGATGGCGAGCCCCGATTCCTTGGCCATGAAATCGTTCAGCAGGACCCCGTTGGTGACCCGTTCCGGGTCCGGGTTCTGGTCGGTGTAAGGGATCACCACCACCTTTTCGATGCTCGGCAACTGTTTCAGGATTTCCGCGATCCGTTCCAGACAATCGAAGGTCTTGCCGTTGTACTGGTAACCGTTGGCGGTGAACAGCACCCGCGGCTGAATCTGGCCGAACCGGTCGAGCACCCCCTTGATGCCGAAATCCGGTGAACACGATGACCAAACCGCGCCGATGCTGGTGGTCGCCAGCATGGCCACGACCGTTTCGGTCATGTTGGGAACGAAGCCGGCGATCCGATCCCCCGGGCGGATTCCCATTCGGCGGAGAGACGCCGCCAGGCGGGCGACCCGATCGTAGAGTTCGGCGTAGGTGATGCTGATCGTTTCGCGGCCTTCCCCCTTGAAACTGATGGCGATCCGATCGTCGCGGTAGCGCAGCAGGTTTTCCGCGAAGTTGAGCTGCGCTCCCTCGAACCAGCGGGCGCCCGGCAGCTTGTCGAGATCATCCACCACCCGATCGTAGCCGCGGCTGTGGATCACCTGGCCGTGGTCCCAGATCGCTCCCCAAAACGCTTCGATTTCGGTGATCGACCACTGGTACAGATCGGCGTAATCGGCGAACCGGTTGCCGGTGCGCTCGTTGACGAATTCTATGAACTGGTACAGGTTGGTTTGGCGGATGCGCTCTTCGCTCGGCTGCCACAGCATCTTGCTCATGAATTGCTCCCTCCATCGGTGTGATTGAACAATCGGTCGCTTGCGAACAGGACTCGGATCGATCGGTCCAGCATGCAACAGGGTGACCGGCCAGGGACCCGCCGGCCCCGCCATGATCCGTTACGGCTTCCGAACGGTTGCTGCAGTTCGCCGCCCGCCCATCAGAAAGCGGCCGGGCGGCGCTCGAAGCTCCGGGATACCGACGGACCTGATCCAGGGCATGAACCAGGGGCTGCGCGGGGAACACCGCGGAAGCGGCCGCTAGCGAGCGGCTGCGGGAACGGGAATGGGCTTGCCCTGGGGTCCGCGACGGCCGCTTTGGCGGCCGCCGCGAACACAGCGGCGAACCTAGCAGTTTTTGCTGTGAAACCAAAGTTAAAAATGAACAAACCTGGCAGGCGTTTTTGAGAAGGGCCGTCCCGGGGGGGCACTTGACCAAGCCGACTCACGCAAAGCCGCAAAGCCGCGGCCAACTCCGGGCGGCGAACAGCCATGGAACGCCTCCCCGCAGCGGCCGGTGACCAATCCTGTCAATCCTGTCAAAAAAATCCGTCACCGCCCGCTGCCTCGGCAAGGTCGCGGCGACCGTTACAGTTCCGGCGGTCCGGCGGGGATCAGGCAGACGAAACGCAGCGGTTCCGAGCCGGTGTTACGGAACTGGTGTTCTTCGTTGGCCGGAACGAACACGGCATGGCCGGCGGCCACCGCCACCCAGGTGCCATCCCGGTACACCTGACCTGCTCCCGCATGAACAAATACTTCGTGTTCCCAGTCGTGGCGATGGCGCGGCGTGAAGCCGCCGGCGGCGAGTTCGAACAGGCGCATGCAGAAATGGTCGGCCCCATCTTCCCGGCCGATCAATACGCGCCCGCTGACGCCGCGGACCACCTCACTGTCGAACTGCCTGGCGGTCGGTTCGCTGTAGTGCACCACTTTCATGAGTCCTCCTTTTTGTTCGGGGAACGTTGCGGATCCCTGCGTTTTCTCTTAACATGATGGACGACGGTGGTGCCGCCGCGGGCCCGGAAATTCCGGGGCGGCAATCGGGCGGCGGCCAAGCGGGTCCCGAGCACCGCTCGAAACCGCTCCGGCGAGCGTCACTATAACCGCTCGCCCGGGTACAGGCAAAAATTTTGGAGCCGGGCAATAGGGAGTGCAATGCAACCCACCACATGGCCGCTGAGCGACAAAGCGCGGAGCCTGCTCCGCCGGATTCACGTCAATATGCCGTGGCATTTGTTGCCGCGCTACCAGGACCTGATCGAGCAATACCGCCTCAACCTGGAACTGGGGTTCAGCGCCGCTGATCTGGACAACGTTTCGCGCCGCGATTTCCAGAAGGCCGCCGACGCCCTGGCGCGCCAGGGCAGTCGCCTGACTTTCCACGGGCCCTTTTGGGAACTCTGCCCGGGCAGTTGCGATCCGCTGATCCGCCAGATTTCCCGGTTGCGACTGGCGCAACTGTTCGATCTCATCACCGTTTTCCGGCCGCTTCAGGTGGTTTGTCACACCGGCTTCGATCCTCGCCATCATTCGAGCGATCACGGGCCGTGGCTCGAACGCGCGCTGGAGGTCTGGGAACCCCTGGTGGATCGGGCCGAACAGTTGAACATTCGGCTGCTGTTGGAAAACGTCTGGGAATCCGGACCGGCGCTGCACCGGGCGGTGTTCGATCGGTTGCCGTCGTCGCACCTCGGCTTCTGCCTCGATCTGGGCCATCAGCATGCCTTTTCCAGCACGCCCCTGGAACAGTGGCTTGGGGTCCTGGCCGACCGCCTGGGGGAAATCCACGTGCACGATAACGACGGCAGCCGCGATGCTCACCTGCCGGTGGGAGCTGGAACGATCGCTTTCCCAACCCTGTTCGGCTTTTTGCTGGACCGCGGCCGGCGCCCGCTGCTGACCCTGGAACCCCATGAACAGAGCCATTTTACCGCCAGCCTGAACGGCCTCGCCGCGGTGCTGCCCGACCGCTATTATGGCGCTGAATCCGTCGCCGCGGAGCCCTGGTGAACGGTTTGCGCCGCGCCGCGGGCGCCGCCGGGGTGGGGACCGGCGTTCGCTCCTAATGCGAATGGGTGTGGATCTTTTGGAACAACCTCTTTGAGTGGAGAGGCCAAGCCATTCGTAGGTCGGGTTGCGACCAGCGGGAGCTACCCGACAAACCGGTGGCGCCGGC